>Ga0310345_10000462_pt1 | contig 60933 bp, 53 predicted proteins | sample HC15DNA20500_MG_FD_204667 | JGI IMG/M metagenome (GOLD analysis project Ga0310345, IMG submission 204667) | Marine microbial communities from station ALOHA, North Pacific Subtropical Gyre - HC15-DNA-20-500_MG | ecosystem: Environmental > Aquatic > Marine > Oceanic | place: Pacific Ocean: North...
GCGTTGGAGACCGCAAATCGTGTTCTGCAAGGCGCGAGTCGCCGGTCGTGGCGTGCCACGATCAAGGCTCGCAACGCCGCAGAGCGCGATTTGCGGCCCAACCCTTCGGGACAAGCGCCCAAAAAAATAAAGATACGCCGGCAATCCAGCGTTCTAGCACGCTGCGCGACAATGACTGCGCGGCGCGTGCTACGCCTTGTCTTGCCGCAAAACAGCCCTTGGCGCGGACTCGCATGAAACGGCAACAGGCCCTAGTCCTGATGACGCCGGCGGGCGTTGACGATATAGCGATTGAAGTCGTCGTTGAGCGCCTGAACGATCTCCTGCTTGGCATACACGACCATGAGCTTGCGGGTATTCAGCAGGGTCGGATAATCGATCACCAGCAGACAGGTCGTGAAATTCCAGCGGGCGTCCTCCACCTGCTGGGCGGTCAGCGCCCAGAGGCCCGCGGTCTGGGCCGGCAGGGCGACGAAGTTTCGCTCGATCAGCCCCGCCTTTTCGTGCCAGGTGGTCACCGGATTACGCCGGCGTGCAATGATGTCGTTCGGCTTGCGCGGGCGAATGACATCGCCGGTATCGCCGATATATGTGAGGCTGACGTGCACGTCGTCATCAGTGATCAGGCGCACGTCCCGTATCGTCACCCGCACGTCGGTGCCGTTGGCGCAGATGATGTGCACCCGGTCTTCGTCGGGGTCGCTGCGCTCCGGCTGGACCAGCTGCTTGAGCTTGTACTCGAGGCTGCGATTGCGCAGAACATAGAAGGCGTAGACCAGCAGCGACCAGATCACGAACGAGGTCACCGTGCCGAAGATGCTTTGCCCTATTTCAAGCCAGGTCACGAGCAATCACCGTTCCTTGTCTGTCAGGCCGCGCGCGCCCTATCGCGCCGTGGGCGTTGTTGAATGAACGTCGCCGGCGCGGTCCTGGTGCTCTGCGGCGCGCTGGTCGTCGCGGCCGGTATTATCGCCTATCCAAGGCTGCGTGCGCTCGGCCGGCAGCCACCGACGCTGTCGGACGCGGATCGTGAGCGGCTTTTCGCACGGCTGCCGTGGACCCATTTGCTGGATGCACGCCAGCGCACGCGGCTCGCTTCGCTGGCCGCCCGGATGGTCGCGGACGTGCGTTTCGTGGGCTGCAACGGTCTGGAGATCACGCGCGACATGCAGCTCGTGATCGCGGGCCAGGCGAGTCTGTTGTGCCTGGGCGCGCAGCCGGGCATGTTCGATCTGCCGGGCGAGATACTCGTCTACCCGGACGCGTTCTACATCCCGCAGACGTTTCCCGACGAGCAGGGGCTCGTGGACGATCTGCCCATGCTCGCCTCCGGAGAAGCCTGGGACAGCGGCCGCGTGATCCTCGCCTGGGCGGATATCGAACAGGCGCTGGCCGGCGCCGACCACAACGTGATCCTGCACGAGTTCGCCCACCTGCTGGATTTCGCTGCGCCGCAGAGCGAAGGCGCGCCGCCGATGGCGGATTTCGACAGCTGGTCGGATGCCTTCGGGACGGCGTTCGAACAGCTGCGCGACGCAGGCTCACCGGTATTGGACATCTACGGCGCCGAGAACCCGACCGAGTTCTTTGCCGTGGCCGTCGAATCCTTCTTTCAGCGCGGCGCGGCGTTGGCGGCGGCGCATCCGGCCATACACCGGCTCATGGCCGCCTATTTCGATATCGATACCGCAGGTCAGGCCGCGGATTTCACGGCCGCTACTCCTCGCTGATCGTGACCGGGCCGCTGCCCGGCAGCCGCTCGACGAGTTCCTTGCCTGCCAGCCGTGACGGCGTATAGGCACCGCCAGCCGGCGCGCCCGCCAGCAATTGCGCCACGATGGCGAGGCTGGCGTGGACGGTCACCTCATAGCCATTGGCCACGTGCACGCGGGCCACGCGATGGTCCCCGCGATCGTTGACGACTTCGCCCCAGACATGGGTCGTTGCTTTTTCGCGCTTGGCCTCGTCGGGCCCCGCCACGCGCGCGGCGCGCGATTTGAGAAACGACTGCACCGGCGACAACCCCAGCAGCGGCCGCACCCAGTTCAGACGCTGCACCTGCTTGATGCGCTTGGGCGACATCGGCATGTAGACCTCGATATCGCTGATGCCGGTGGTATGCCAGGCGGTCGAGACATCGCCCCAGGGGATGGTCATGGCCTGCTTCGCGCCGTTGCCGAAATCGATCTCGCGCACGCTGGCGGCCAGCGGCACGGTCGTGATCCGTCCGTTGCGGCGGATCTTGCCGCCATCGGCCAGCCCCTCGACCGACGTCTTGGCCGTTCCCGGCGAAAAGCCCGAGCGCGAGTCGAAGCCCAGCGCCAGCTCGGCGGCATCCGGCAGCGCTTGCACGAGATAGGCGGCAATACAGTCGGTGGGCACCACGTCGAAACCCACGCCGCAACAGAGCACGACCCCGGCCTGTGCGGCGTGCTCGTGACGGGTGAAGGCATGCTCGAAGACATTGATTTCGCCGGTAATGTCCAGATAGTGCGTCTTCGACTGGATACAGGCCGCGATCGCCTGCGGCGCGGTGGCCGAAAACGGGCCGGCACAGTGCAGCAGCACATCGACTCCGTCGAGATACGGCGCGATATCGCTGGCCTCGCGCATGCCGAAGGCCTTGTAGCGTAGGCCAAGCGCGTCGGCCAGCGGCTTGAGCTGCTCCTCGCGGCGCCCGGCGAGCACGGGCGAAAGCCCCTGCGCCACGGCCTGACGTGCGATCAGCTCGCCGGTATAGCCGTAGGCGCCATAGATCATGAAGGTGGGTTCGGTCATCGTCGGTCTCGGATCGAGCGGCGCGATCGGCCGCCGGCCCTGAACGCCCCGCTAGCGGGTGAAGGAACGTGTCGCCTTCAGGACCGCGTTGAAGAAGGTTTCCGGCGACAGCCGCTTCATGCGGTACTGCCAGCGCGCGGTGCGATGGGAGATTACAAGAAACTCGTTGTCGCGTGCCGCCCGGTGGATGTCGTCGGCCACATCGGCGGCACTGACCTTGGCCCGTCGCATGAGCTTTTCAACCATCGCGCGCTGGCGATCGTTCGTCCCGCGGAAGGATTCGAGCAGGTTTGTGGCAAAAAACGCGGGGCAGGCAACGGTCACGCCGACGCCGTTGTCGTGCTCCTCGCCGCGGATCGATTCCGATAGCGACAGCACGCCGGACTTCGCGGCGTTGTAGGCGGCCATCCCCGGCGCGTTTGCGATTGCGGCAAAGGACGCGATGTTGATCAGGTGCCCGCGGCTGGCCCGCAGCAGGGGCAACGCGGCGCGGCTGCCGCGCACCGTGCCCATGAGGTTGATGTCGAGCATCCACGCCCAGTCGGCGAGCGGCGTGTCGACCACCGATCCGGCGTTGGACACCCCGGCGTTGTTCACGAACACGTCGAGCCCGCCCCAGGTCTGTTCGATGCGCTCGAGCAGCGCGTCGAAATCCTCGGGCTTGCGGGTATCCAGCGTCTGGGCCATGGCTTCGCCACCGACCTCGTTGACTTCGCCGGCGACACGGCGGGCGCGCCCGGTCTGGATGTCGGTGACCGCCACCTGCCAGCCCTCCCGGGCATAGCGCAGCGCCAGTTCCCGACCCAGGCCGCTGCCGGCGCCGGTAATCGCAATCCGCTTGCCGGCAGGCCGGTCCGATGTGCTGTTCTGGCTCATGCTGGGCTGATCCCCCGGTCGTGACCTTGATATGCAGGCCGAGCAGTATAGCGAACGAACGTCCGTTTCCCGTTGACCCTGCAATCGCGGGCTGCCTATAGTCGCGCCATGACCCAACTCCTGCTCATTCGCCACGGCCAGGCCAGCTTCGGCGCGGCGAACTACGACCGCCTGTCCGAAACCGGTGAACGTCAGGCCCGCCTGGTCGGCCGTCATCTCGCGGCCGCGAATCAGCATTTCGATGTGCTCATCTGTGGCGATATGCAGCGCCAGCGGCGTACCGCGGAACTCGCCCGAGAAGCCCTGCCCGGTGCGCCGGAGATCGCGACCGACGCCGATTTCAACGAGTACGACGCCGACGCCATCTTCCAGGCCTATGTCCCGCGCGTGTTCGACGAACACCCGGAGCTCGGCCAAGCCAGAGACCAACTCAAGACCGACCGGCGCGTCTTTCAAAAAGTGTTCGAGAAAGTCACCCGCCACTGGCTGGCGAACACGCCGCACGAACACCCCGGGTGCGAGGCCTGGGCGGATTTTCGTGCACGCGTGCAGCGCGCGCTGGAACGGCTGCGCAGCGACTACCCGAAAGACAGCCGCATCGGCGTGTTCTCTTCCGGCGGGCCGATCGCGGTATCGATTGCGACCGCGACGGATGCCAGCGAGGCCAAGACCATCGAGCTCAACTGGAGCGTATACAACGCGGCCATCAACGAGCTGCGCTCGACCCGCGACGGCTGGCGCATGCTCGGCTTCAACGACATCGCAGCCCTGCGCGCCGCCGGCGACACGTCGCTGATCACCTTCCGATAGGCACGATCGTGCACCGGCTAACACTCGACGCGTTCATCGCCCGCCATCACCTCAACAGCCGCAGCCTGTGCGCGGCGATCGTCGAATCGCGCGAAGGTTCGATCGCGGTGCGCAGCCCGCAGGCGGCGACGGAGAACCTCACCCGTATCATCGAAGCCACCCTGCGGATCGCCAACCGCAAGGGATTCGCCGCCATGACGCTGCGCGAACTCGCCGGCGAGAGCGGCCTGTCGCTGGGCGGCCTGTATGCCTATATCGGCAGCAAGGACGAACTGGCGCGGCTGATCCAGCGGCGCGTTTCGCTCACCCTCGGTGAAGTGATGGACAGCGCGCTGGACGGCATCGACGACAGCCGTGTGCGCCTGGCGACCGCCATCGAAGCCCACCTGCTGACCACCGAAGCGCTGCGCGAGTGGTTCTTCTTCCTCTATATGGAGGCCCACCACCTCGCGCCGGACGAACGCCGCAAGGCCGTGGTCATGGAACAGGGCTCGGAGCGGATCTTCGTCGACATCATCCGCGCCGGACAGCAGCAGTCGCTGTATGCCGACGTGCAACCCGAGATCGCGGCCGGGCTGATCAAGGCCATGCTGCAGGACTGGTATCTCAAGCGGCACAAGCACGGCGAACGCGGCCTCGACGTCGCCGCCTACGCCGATACCGTGACCGCGGCCGCCCAGGCCATGCTGGGCATCGACGGTCTCGGCACTACAACAGACACGGAGGAGCGTTCATGACCTCGATCGACCAGGCACGGGACATCCGCGAAGGCGAAGACATCGACGCCGCCGCGCTCACGCACTGGTGCCGCGAACACGTGCCTACCCTGGTGCCGTCCGAAGGCGACATGACCATCCGCCAGTTCCCCGGCGGGGCGTCGAACCTGACGTATCTGCTCAAGGTGGACGACCGCGAATACGTGTTGCGCCGCCCACCCTTCGGCAGCCAGGTGAAATCCGCCCACGACATGGGCCGGGAATACGGCGTGCTGTCGCGCCTGGACGGCGTCTACGACTACGGCCCGACGCCGATCGTGCACTGCACCGACGAAGACGTCATCGGCGCCGAGTTCTATGTAATGGAACGCCTGCGCGGGGTGATCCTGCGCCGTGACCTGCCCGACGACGTATCGCTGTCGCCGGCCGCGGCCACACGCATGTGCGAACAGCTGCTCGACGTCCAGGCCGCGCTGCACACCACGGATGTCGATGCCGCCGGCATGGCCGACTTCGGCAAGCCCGAAGGCTATATCGAGCGCCAGGTGCTGGGCTGGAACAAGCGCTACCGCAACGCACGCACCGACGACGTGCCCGACTGCGAAGCGCTCATGCAGTGGCTCGAAGCGCGCATGCCCGATGTCACCCGGCGCGCGATCATCCACAACGACTACAAGCTCGACAACGTCGTGTTCGACGAGTCGCTCAACGACATCATCGGCGTGCTCGACTGGGAAATGGCCACCCTCGGCGATCCGGTCATGGATTTCGCCTGCTCGATGGCCTACTGGGTACAGGCAGACGATCCGCAGCCGATGCTCGATATCCGCATGGGGCCCACCCATCTGCCCGGCATGCTCACCCGCGACGAGATGCTCGCGCGCTATCGCGACAAGACCGGCCATGCCATCGACGACTGGCCCTTCTACCAGGTCTTCGGCCTGTTCCGGCTGGCGGTGATTCTGCAACAGATCTACAAGCGCTATGTCGAAGGCAAGACCCGCGACAAGCGCTTCGCCACTTTCGGCCATGCGGTCAATGTGCTCCACGAGCAGTGTGAGCGCGTCATTCGCGCGGCCTGAAATCGCCACACGGCTTTCGAGACAACAACGAACCCACCGCGAGTATCGATATGAAGCTGTACCAGAGCGACCGTGCCCCGAACCCGCGCCGCGCGCGCATGTTCATGGCCGAGAAGGGCATCGACCTCGACCAGGTCGAGATCATCAATCTCGACATCATGGCGGGCGAAAATCTCACCGACGAATACAAGAGAAAGAATCCGCTGGGCGGCGTGCCCACGCTGGAGCTGGACAACGGCACGTGTATCGCCGAATCGATGGCAATCAGCCGTTATTTCGAGGAGATCCACCCCGAACCGCCGCTGATGGGCAGCAACCCGGAAGAAAAAGCCATCATCGAGATGTGGAACCGGCGCATGGAGCTCAACCTGCTGTTCCCGGTGGCCATGGCGTTTCGCAACCTCAGCCGCGCGTTCGAGGATCGCGAAAAGTGCTCGGCCGAATACGGTGAAATCAGCCTCGAGCGCGCGACCAAGATGTTCGGCTTTCTGAACAAGCATCTAGCCAACAGCGAGTACATCGCCGGCGAGTCCTATTCGGTGGCCGACGTCACGGCGCTGTGCACGGTCGATTTCGCGCGGGTGGTGAAGTTGCGGATTGGCGAGGATCAGACGCACCTCAAGCGCTGGCATGACAGCGTTTCGGCGCGGGCAAGCGCTAAGGCGTAAAAGGGCCGGCCGCGGCTTTTCTCGCTGAAAAATCGGATCAAGGTTTCGCGGTCTTCCCGACCGGGGCTTCAGGGCTACGTGTTTTCCGAGTGGCTCACGAGTTTGTCGGCTCTATTGTTTCGCACTGCTGTGCGACTCACTTTCTTTTGCTTGTCCAAAAGAAAGTAAGCAAAGGAAAAAGACACCCGGGTTACGCGCCGGCACTTCGTGCCGGTCCACTGCGATGCTCGGTCCGAAGGGATGCGGCCAGAACTCGCGTCGCTTTGGCGACGCTCAAACAGGCTGGCCGCACCGGCGCATGCGCCGGACACCCTTCGGCCCTGTGCTTCTCGTCGCTTCACAAGGGGCCCGAATACAGGCGCGGCCTGCCCGACCGTGGAGTTGAAACAGCTGCCAAATCGAAGTTGCGGTGTTTGACTGCGTTCCGACCGAACTCGCCTTCGGCGTTGTCCGATGGAGATCGCTTAGCGATCTTCATGGCGAAGCGATAGCGAGCCTGTCTTTGTCTGTATTGGGTCCCCTTGGGCGTAGCGCCGAGCAGTGGAGGCCGAAAGAGAAAAAGACAGCCGGATGTCTGAGCCGCGCGCAGCGCGGCGAGTTTCCGGCTGTCCTCTTTCGGACGGAGCCGCGCAGGGCACCGGTGCGAAGCATCGGCGCAAGACAGGGTGCCTTTTGTTTTGGTTACTTTTATTTGGGCAAGCAAATAAAAGTGACTCGCACTGCAGTGCGAAACCCCAAGCCGCAATTCACCCGCACCGTTGATCCAAAAACTCGCGCACCCCAGCCATGAGTCTTTCCACCAGCTAGCCGTCCCGGAAAGCGCAAACAACGATCTACCCGAAGTCAATACAGGCGGATCGAACGCCGCGTCTAAAGATCGAACGAACCACCCGACACACGAACATTGGCGCCCGCCCTAATCCCAGCGCTAGCATGCGCGCCTGACGTTGAATAAAGGCCAGCCGAATGACCCGCGATGCCGCAACGACCACCGGCGCCGAAGCCCTCTGCGAAACCGTGCGCTGGTTCGCGCAACGCGGCTATTGCCCCGGTACCGGCGGCAACTTCTCGCTGCGCCTGAATGACGAACGCCTGCTGATCACCGCCTCCGGCGTCGACAAGACCGCCGTCACGGCAGCCGATCTGTTGCCGATGACGACCGCCGGCGAACTGTTGGCCGACGGCAAGCCCTCGGCCGAAACCGGCCTGCATCTCGCGCTCTACCAGCGCGATGCGGCCATCGGCGCGGTGCTGCACGTGCATTCCGTGGCGAACACGCTGATGTCGCGCATCGGCCAGCCGCAACAACTGCATTTCGAGGGCTACGAAATGCAGAAAGCCATTACCGGCAACGACACGCACGCCGCGCGCATCACCCTGCCCGTACTCGACAACAGCCAGGACATGGACGAACTCGCCGACGCCCTGGCACAACGCTACGACGAGGCCGCGTCAGCCTACGGCTTTCTCGTGCGCGGCCACGGCATCTATGCCTGGGGCGCCGACCTGGCCAGCGCGCGCCGGCATCTGGAAGGCTGGGAATTTCTGCTCGCCTGTGAAATGCAGCGCCGGCAACTGGAGAATATTCGATGAACGACTATATGAGCGATCCCGACCGGCTCCGGCTCGAAGAACCGACGCCGGACGTACGCGCGATCATCACCGATATCGAAGGCACGACCTCGGATATCGCCTTCGTGCACGACGTACTGTTCCCCTATGCCCGCGAATACCTGCCGGACTTCGTGCGTGCCCATGCTGACGAACCCGAGGTGGCCGCACTGATCGAGGACGTACGCGCTGAGGCGGACGCCACCGACGTCGACCTCGACCGCGTGATCGACATCCTCGCCCAGTGGATGGACGAGGATCGCAAGTCCACGCCGCTCAAAGCCTTGCAGGGCATGGTCTGGCAACAGGGCTATACCGACGGCGACTTCACCGGCCATGTCTACGACGACGCGGTGGCCGCGCTGCAGGCCTGGGCGGACGATCGACGCGCGCTGTATGTCTATTCCTCGGGCTCGGTGGCCGCGCAGAAGCTGTTGTTCGCCTATAGCGATCACGGCGATCTCACCGATCTTTTCTCGGGCTATTTCGACACTCGCATCGGGCCCAAGAAGAAAAGCCGCAGCTACAAGGCGATCGCCGCCGAACTCGGCGAGCCGCCGTCGTCGCTGCTGTTCTTATCGGACGTCGGCGACGAGCTCGATGCCGCCGCCACGGCCGGCCTGCAGACGTGCTGGGTGGCACGTGATGAAGACACCCAGGAAAAGGCTAGAATGAACGAAACCCATCCGGTCGTGATGTCGTTCGCGGATATCGAACTGCTCTGATCGACCCTTGGGGGAATCTGGACCGACGCGCGGAGTGATGCGATGAGCCAACTGACCGTCTATAACGAAAACGATACCGACACGCCGATTCTCGATACCCGCGACGCCGACGATATCGCGCGCGAGCTGGATACCGTGGGCGTGCTCTTTGAGCGCTGGCCGGCCAGCCATCAGCTGGCCGCCGACGCCACGCCCGAACAGATCGGCGAGGCCTACGCGGACGATATCGAGCGCCTGCAGCAGCAGTTCGGCTACGCGACCTGGGACGTCATCGGCCTGCACCCGGAGCACCCGCAGAAAGACGCCATGCGCGCCAAATTTCTGGACGAACATACCCACAGCGAAGACGAAGTCCGTTTCTTCGTCGACGGCGCCGGGCTGTTCACCCTGCATATCGGCGACCGTGTCTATGCCACGCTCTGTGAGGCCAACGACCTGATCAGCGTGCCGGCCGGCACCCGCCACTGGTTCGACATGGGCGACAAGCCGCATTTCAAGGTGATCCGCCTGTTCAACAACCAGGAAGGCTGGGTGGCGAACTTCACCGGTACCGATATCGCCCGTGATTTCCGGCCGTCCGGCGAGCAGATGCTCGGCCAGGGCTGAAACCGCCCCATCCGGGCGGGCGTCTCGCGAACGCCCGCCCGGATATGTGGACGCAGCGCACGTGAACATCCGGCAATTCGCCGAGCGCAGCGGCGTGTCGGCCGACACCCTGCGCTACTACGAAAAGATCGGCGTACTGCGCCGCATCGCGCGCAACCCCAGCGGCCATCGGCAGTTCGACCGCAGCGATCTCGACTGGATTGCCTTCGTGCTCCGGCTCAAGGCCACCGGCATGCCGTTGGCCGATATCCGCCGCTATGCCGAATTGCGTAGCCAGGGCCCGGCCACCGAAGCCGAGCGCCAGGCGCTGCTCGAAGCGCACGCCCGCGATCTTGAAAGGCGAATCGCGCGCGATCGCCGCCATTTGGCGGCAATCAACGACAAGATTGCGTTCTACCGACAGCACTGAGCGCCGTCGATAGCGGCGGTTGACCTGGAGTTCACTCCAACTTGTAGCTTGATATCGAGCCTTTTCGATAATCCGCTACCGGGAGTGACCGACCATGAACGACACACGCTACGAATCCGGCCTGGCAAAGCTTCGCGAAATCGACGGCGCCGCGGGCGAAGCCGTCATCGACAGCCTACAGGCCATCGCGCCGGATCTCGCCCGCTACACCATCGAATTTCCGTTCGGCGATATCTATCAGCGCCCGGGGCTGGATCTGAAAAGCCGCGAGCTCGCGACCGTCTCCGCGCTGACCGCCCTGGGCCACTGCGCGCCGCAGCTCGAGGTGCATATTCACGGCGCGCTCAATGTCGGCGTCACGCCCGAGCAGATCGTCGAGGTCATCATCCAGATGGCGGTCTATGCCGGCTTTCCGGCCGCGCTCAATGGCATGAGCGTCGCCAAGGGCGTGTTCGCCGAGCGCGGCCTGCTCGATGAGGGCACTACACCATGACGCGCTACGGCGGCGCCTGCCACGGCGCGGCCGTGCGCTTCGAGATCGTCGCCGAAATCGATCATGTGCGTAGCTGCGACTGTTCCATCTGTCGGCTACGCGGCGCGCTGAACTTCCGTGTGCCGCGCGAGAACCTGACCCTGCTCACCCGCTGGGAGATCCTGGTGCTTAATCAATGGGGATCGCACACGGCCCGGGATTACTTCTGTGCGACCTGCGGCATCTTGGCGTTTCGTCGGCCCAGCGACCCGACGCCCGCGGAACGCCGCAACGGCGTCACACCCTTCGACGGCTGGGCGATTAATGTGCGCTGCCTGGCAGGCGTGGATATCGATGCCTTGCCGGTGGTGCGAATTCACGGCAGCCAGATTCGGCACGACAACTGAGCGGCTTCGCTGCGCCTCAGGATGTCGCTGCAGCGCCCCGCAACGCACGGAACACGCCGCCGGCGACCGCGTCGCGATCGTAGACGCCGGTATCGAGCACCCAGTGATCGATGAGTGCAGCCGGCGTGACGTCGAAGGCCGGATTGGCCACGCGCGCGTTCGCCGGCGCCCAGCGCAGTTCGCCGGCCGCACCCGTCACGCCGACGACCTCCGCCGCGTCGCGCTGTTCGATCGGAATCGCGTCGCCAGATTCGCAGGCCGGATCGACGGTCGTATGGGGCGCGACCACGGCAAAGGGAATGCCGTGATGACGGGCGAGCACGGCGAGCCCGTAGGTGCCGATCTTGTTGGCGAAATCGCCGTTGGCCGCGATCCGGTCGGCCCCGACGACAACGCGATCGACCTGACCGGCCGCCATGAAGCTGGCGGCCATGCTGTCGGTGATCAGGCGATAATCGATGCCCAGTTCACCCAGCTCCCAGGCGGTCAGGCGTCCGCCCTGCAGCAGCGGCCGGGTCTCGTCGACCCAGACCGAAACCGCCTTGCCCTGCTCGTGTGCCCGACGGATCACGCCGAGCGCGGTACCGATGCCCGCCGTGGCCAGACCGCCGGTGTTGCAGTGGGTCAAGATACGCTCGCCGCGCGCCACCAGCGCCGCGCCATGTTCGGCCATCGCGTTGCATAGCGCGCGATCGTCGTCGAACAGGCTTTGCGCGCTCGCAATCACCGCGGCGCGCCAGTCGTCGCTGTCCAGCGCGCCGCGCAGCGCATCCATCGCATGCATGAGGTTGACCGCCGTGGGCCGCGCGGCCCGCAGGCGCTCGATCGCATCGGCGACGGCGGCGCGCTCGTCGCCCTGCTCGACGCGCACGGCCACCAGCAGTGCAGCGGCGATGGCAATCATCGGCGCGCCCCGCGTACGCAGTGCGTGGATGGCCTCGATGAGCGTGTCGACGTCATCCACCGCAAACCAGTCCTGCACCTGCGGCAGGCGAGACTGATCCAGAAGCTGGAGCCGGCCCGACTGCAATCGCAACGCCAGGCATTCACGATCCTGCATGAATCCTCCGTCGACGCAGCGCCCGCGCTAGTGCCGCGACAGACGCTCGAGCAGCTCGTCGGTCTTCGCGCGCATGAGGTCGATATCCCCGCGGGCCTCGACGTTCAGGCGCACGACCGGTTCGGTATTTGACTTGCGCAGATTGAAGCGCCAGGCGCCGAAATCCATCGACAGGCCGTCGACATGTTCGACCGCCTGCGCGCTGGCGCCGTAGTGCGACTCGAGATCGGCCAGCGCGGCGTCGGGATCGCCGATCTCGCGGTTGATCTCGCCCGAGGCGGGAAAAGCCGCGATGCGCTCTTCCACCAGCGTCGACAGTGGCTTGCCGGTCTCGCTGACCAGCTGCGCCAGCACCAGCCATGGCAGATGGCCGTTGTCTGCATAGGAGAAATCGCGGAAATAGTGGTGCGCGCTCATCTCGCCGCCGTAGAGCGCGTCGGCGTCGCGCATAGCCTGCTTCATGAACGAATGGCCGGACTTGGACTGAACCGGCCTGCCGCCGTTCTCCTCGACCTGGGCCAGGGTGTTCCAGGTCAGGCGCGGGTCGTGGACGATCGCTTCACCGGGGTTCATCTTGAGCAGCATCTCGGCGATCAGGCCGACGACGTAATAGCCCTCGATGAATTCGCCACGCTCGTCGAAGAAGAAACAGCGGTCGAAGTCGCCGTCCCAGGCGACGCCGAAATCCGCGCCGTGCTCGCGTACCGCCGCGGCGGTGGCCTCACGGTTTTCCGGCAACAGCGGGTTGGGGATACCGTTGGGCAGGTTGCCGTCCGGCTCGAAATGCACGCGCACGATCTCGAACGGCAGATGCGGCTCGAGCGCTTCGGCCACTAGCCCAGCGCAGCCGTTGCCCGGATTGGCCACGATCTTGAGGGGCTTGAGGTTCTCCGGCTTGATCTGATCGAGCAGGAAACGCACATAGTCGGCGCGCTGATCCAAGGGCTTGCGCTCGCCGACACGCGCCGGCTCGGGGAAGTTGTTCTCGTAGGCCATCTTTTCGATGTCGAACAGACCGCTGTCGCTCGAGATCGGCTTGGCCTGCTCGCGCACGAACTTCAGGCCGTTGTAATCCTTCGGGTTATGGCTGGCGGTGACCATGATGCCGCCATCCGCGTTCTGCGAGAACGTACCGTAGTACACCTCTTCCGTACCGCACAGACCGATATCGAGCACGTCCGCGCCGCCGGCGGTGAGCCCGTCGATGAGCGCATCGGTGAGTTCCTGGCTCGACAGGCGCATGTCGCGGCCCACGACGACCGTCTCGGCCCCCAGTTCGGCAACGAAGGCGCGGCCGATGCGCCGGGCGAGATCGGCGTCGAGCTCGTCGGGCACCTTTGCACGCACGTCATAGGCCTTGAAGAACGGGTAGTACTCACCCATCGGGTCGCTCCTTGATTAGCGAATTCAGTCTGCTTTGCGGCCGGCCGCGTTCGCGTCCGACCCGTTGTTCGACGTGGGGTCGACAGCAATTTCCGTGTCGGGTTCAGCGTCGCTGCGGCCGTAGACGTCGTCGAAGCGCACGATGTCGTCCTCGCCGAGATAGCTGCCGGACTGCACTTCGATCAGGTCGAGGTCGACCTTGCCGGGGTTTTCCAGCCGATGCACCGCCCCCAGCGGGATGAAAGTGGACTGGTTCTCGGTGAGCAGGCTTTCGCGGCCGTCGCAGGTCACGCGCGCCGTACCGTGCACGACGACCCAGTGCTCGGCGCGGTGATGATGTTTCTGCAGCGATAACCGCCCGCCCGGCTTCACGCGGATGTGCTTGACCTGAAAACGTGCCCCCACGGCGATCTGCTCGTAGCTGCCCCAGGGCCGATAGGCCTTGCGGTATTGCGTGGCCTCTTCGCGTCCCGCGTCGGCCAGCCGTGCCACCAGCGCGCGTATCTGCTGTTCGCTGCCGCGATCGGCCACCAGGACTGCATCGCCAGTCTCGACGATGATCGTGTCGCGCACCCCGAGCGCGGTGACCAGCCGCCCTTCGCTGTGCACGAGACAGTTGTGTGTGTTCTCGATCACCACATCGCCGTGCACGCTGTTGCCCTGCGCATCGGTCCCGTTGGCCTGCGCCACCGCCGACCAGCTGCCCAGGTCAGTCCAGCCCGCGTCGAGCTCGACCACCACCGCATGCTCGGCGTCCTCCATCACCGCGTAATCGATCGAATCCGCCGGGCTGGCGGCAAACGCCGCCGCGTCGAGGCGCAGGAAGTCGATATCGGTATGCGCCTGGGCATGCGCGCGCTGCGCGGCGGCGTGGATATCCGGCGCCTGCCTTGCCAGCGCGTCGAGATAGTCGCGCGCGCAGAACAGGAACATGCCGCTGTTCCAGTAGTAGTCGGCGTCCGCCACGTAGGCCGCGGCCCGATCCATGTCCGGCTTCTCCACGAAGGCGCGCACCGTGCGCACGCCGCTCGACAGGGTCTCGCCGGCGTGGATGTACCCATAGCCGGGTTCGGCCCGGCCGGGCACGACGCCGAAAAGAGTCAGCCGTCCGGATGCCGCATTCCGGCGCGCGGTCGCGACGGCCGCGACAAAGGCCGCGTCATCGGCGATGGCGTGGTCGGTGGGTAGTACCAGCAATTCCGCGTCTTCGCCATGCGCGGCGAGTGCTTCGAACGCCGCGGCGGCGACCGCCGGCGCGGTGTTCCGGCGCGACGGCTCGATGAGCACCTTGCCGTCGACGCCCGATGCACGCAGCTGTTCGGCCATGACAAAGCGATGGTCGGCGTTGCCGATCAATAGCGCCGGACCGAGATCGTCCAGGCGGGCAAGCCGCGCAAGCGTCTTTTCGAGCAGACTCGCCTCGCCGGTCAGCGACAGAAACTGCTTGGGGCGGCTTTCGCGCGAAAGCGGCCACAGGCGCGTGCCGACGCCGCCGGCGAGCAGAACAGGTACCAGCATGTCCCTCTCCCATGGGCTGCGATTCGCGCCCCTGGTGCATGACCGTCGCAGCGCGAGCGCTGGACTCAAAGCGGGTTTTATAACAGACGATTGCCTTCGCGCGCGCGATCCACGAGACCGGCGTGCTTGTCTAGTATAATTTCCCAAGGCTACGGCCACGACCGGGGGAAGGCCTTGCTGCAGGCGGGCCGGTCTGGATACGTCCATGCGGAACAGGACAATGTACTCGTGACACGACGAATAGCGACGAAGCCGTTCGTGCCCCTCGTGGGTGCGCTGATCTTCGTGGCGTCGGTGGCCACGGCCGTGACCCTCGACGATCTGCAAGACGATATCGATGCCGGCAAGTTCGACGCCGCCGCCCGCCAGTCGGCGAGCTATCTCGACGCGCATCCGGGCAATCGCGATGCCCGTTTTCTGCATGCGCGCGCACTCGCCGGCCAGGGCAACACCGACAAGGCCATCGCCGCCTACGAAGCATTGGCGGCAGATTTCCCGCTGCGCGTGGAACCCGCCAACAATCTGGCGGTGCTCTACGCCGGCCAGGGCGACTACGACAAGGCACGGACCTGGCTGGAAAAGGCGCTGGCGACGCAGCCCGCCTACGCGACCGCTCATCGCAATCTCGGCGACGTCTATACCGCGCTCGCCGAGCTCGCCTATCGCAAGGCGCTGGGCAGCGACGAAAGCGAAAAGCAGCTACCGCTGACCATGCTGGATCGTCTATATTACGCCCAGGAGTCGGTGGCGCCAGGGAACGCCCCGGCACCGGCGCCGGCAAAACGGCCGGCCACGCCGGACGCGGACAAGAACAACAAGATCAGCGACAAGGACAGCCGCAGCATCATCCAGACCATAAGAGCCTGGGCGCTGGCCTGGTCATCGCAGGATTTCGATGCGTACACGGATTTCTACGCCGACAAGTACGACCCAGGGGACGGCATGAGCCGCGCACAGTGGCTGAGCCTGCGCCGCGCCCGCCTCGGCACGCCGGAGGATATCCATATCCGTATCGAGGATCCCGCGATCACGCGGCTGGCCAACGGCACCGTGCGGGTGGATTTCACCCAGGAGTACGAATCGCCCCGCTATAGCGACCGCGTGGACAAGCATCTCATCCTCGAGCGCAAGGCCGAAGGCTGGCGCATCCTGCGCGAAACCAGCGGCGCGGACTGAGCCATGAAGCGCGCGATACCCCTTCTGCTGCTGCTTGCCGGGTGCGGCCTGTGGCCGGTGCTGGCCGCATCGGCCGGCACCGAGACAGCGGACAGCACCGTCAGCGAGCGCGTGCACTCGAATGCCGAATCGCAGCTGCTCGCGGTGCTGAACCTGGCCCAGCAGGGCGAATACGACACGGCGATCAACGATCTCTCCGACCTGATCGAGGCGCGTCCGAATTTCCGCCTGGCCCAGCTCGTCTACGGCGAACTCATGGTGGCCCGCTCGGGGCGCAGTATCGACCCCGCGATCAGCGAAAAGATGCGCGACCAGCGCGATGCGCTGCTCGACGAGGCCAAGACGCGATGGGCGCATCGCGTGTCGGCGGCCACCGACGGCAAGGTGCCCGACGTGATCCTGCAGATGGCGCCGGAATACGAACACGCCATCGTGGTCGATCTGTCGAACAACCGCCTGTATCTGTTCGCCAACGACCAGGGCGTGCCGCGGCTGATTTCCGATTTCTACACCACCATCGGCCGTGGCGGCGCGGGCAAACAGGTGGAGGGCGACATGCGCACGCCCATCGGCATCTACCACATCACCCGCTATATCAACGACAACGGCCTGCCGGAGCTTTACGGCGTCGGCGCCTTGCCCGTGAATTACCCGAACGCGCTGGACCGCGCGCGCGGACGCACCGGCTACGGCATCTGGCTGCACGGCGTGCCGCGCACCACCTACTCGCGCACACCGCGGGCCAGCGAAGGCTGCGTGGTCATCGCGAATGACGATTTCGAATCCATCCGCGACCACGTCGATGTGGGAACCACCCCGGTGATCATGACCACGGGCATCGACTGGGTGCCGGCAGCCGACGTCGAGGCCCAACGCACGGCGCTGCTCTCCGCAGTGGAGTCGTGGCGCCACAGCTGGCAGGCGATCGATACCAAGTCATACCTGACTTATTACGCCCCGGACTTCGTGAGCGACGACGGGCGCGACAAGGCGGCGTTCGCGACCTACAAGAAACAGATCAACGCGTCCAAGACCAATATCACCGTCGATCTGAGCGATATCAGCATCTTCCGCTATCCCGGCGAAGACCGGATGATGAAGGTGACGTTCAATCAGAACTACACCAGCAACAACTATCATGCGGAAGACCGCAAGACGCAGTACTGGCAGCAGAACGACGACGGCCAGTGGCAGATCGTTCTAGAGACGGAAAAGGACTAGGCGCGCAGCCCGCGGCCTGATCGCACAACCCGCCTCGGCGGGAACAAGGCTCGGTGCCTGATTGCGGCGTATTCCGGACGCGCGGCGGTGATCATCAACTCAATCACTCCATCGCAGGTGCGCCCAAGACTCTTGCGCCATTCGCAAGCAGATACTTCATTACGCGTGGACCAGAGCCGACGGCACGCCTGGCCGCGGCCCTGGCGCGCGTTTCTCAGTCGCGCTTCGCGCTGCGCTGCTGCCGGATCAGGAAATCGACCACGTCGAACATCCGATCATTGCTGCCTGCGGTGCGGCCGCTGACATAGGCTTCGCCGGCCACGCCGAAGCTCGGCGTCGCCGTCACGCGATATCCGCGCATGATCTCGCCGGCTTGGCGAACCTTCGCGCTGACTTCGTCGCTCTCGAACGCGCTGACGAAACGCTCGCCGTCAACGCCCTGGTCTTCCATGAAGTCGCGCATCTCGGACTCGGACAGCAGCCGCCGGCCGTCGTCGTGTATGGCGCTGAAGATTTGGCTGTGCACGGCGTCGAGCACGCCGAGCTTTTCGGCGGCGTAATAGAGGCGCGCGTAGCGTTGCCCGCCCGCGCCGAACAGTACCGGCACACGCGAGAATTCCACGTCGTCGGGCAGCTCTTCACGCCACGCCTCGACATCCGGCTCGAGGTCGTCGCAATGCGGGCAGCTGTAAAGGAAGAACTCAACGACATGAATCTTGCCGTCGTCCGGCTGGGCCACGGGCTCCGCAGCTACACGGTAATGCTCGCCGGCCACATAACGGGACACGAGCCCCTGCGCGCTTGCGACACCTAAAGCCGCGAGTAACAGGACGGCGAAGGTGGCGATGCGGGATGCTTTCATGCTCTGCCTCTGGATTGCGGCGGGCACAGCCGACGACGACTACTGCGCGTCGTCGGTTTCGGCGTCCGCGCTGTTCTCGGAATCGCTGTCGCTCGGCGACGCCGCGCTGTCGTCGCCGCTCTGCTCGCCATTACCAGCTGAATTGCCGGCCGAGTCGTCGGACGCGCTGTCGTCGACGCCGCCGGTCGCATCGGCCGCCTCTTCAGTTCCCGACGGCGCGTCACCGGCCGCGGTGCCGGTGTCTTCCTTCGCCGCCGCATCCGCTTCATCGGACTCCGCGTCGCTGGCCTTGGCTTCGGCGGGCGAGGCATCGCTGCCCTCGCTGGTTTCGCTTTCTGCGGCATCGCCACTCGCGTCACCCGCGGCGGCACCGGCCGCGCCCGGCGCGCCAGCGGCGTTCTGCATCAGCGCGCCGTACGCCTTGCCTTTACTCTCGCCGGTCGACGGACCCAGCCCGGCGACATAGGACGACAGCGCCTGAATATCGCTATCGGAAAGATTCTCTGCCACACCGTTCATGATCGTGGCATTGCGATACCCGCTGCGCTTGCCGTCGCGATACGCCTTGAGCTGCGCGGCGATATATTGCGGCGACTGACCCGACAGCCGGGGGAACTTGGCGGCCGCGTTGCCCAGCCCGCTGGGACCGTGGCAGCCGGAACAGGCGGGAATGTTGTTGTCGGGATCACCGCCGTGATAGATCGCAGCCCCGGCGGGCGCCACCGCCACGTCCGCCGCGCCCGGACGGGTCTGCTGATCGGCAAAATAGGCCGCGAGGTTTTTCATGTCCTGATCGTTCAGGCCGGCCACCTGGCCCGCCATGACCGCGTTCTGGCGCTCGCCCGACTTGAACAGCTTGAGCTGCTCATAGATGTAAGGCGCGCCCTGGCCGGCCAGCTTGGGGAACTGGCCGGACTGCATGTTGCCCTGCGGACCGTGGCAGGCTGCGCACTGCGCGGACTTCGTCTTGCCTGCTTCGACATCCCCGTCAACCAGCGGCTCGGCGGCAACCGCCCCGGCACAGATCATAAGGCCGAACAACACAAAAAAGCGCTTGGTCATGTCGTAGTCGTCTCCGACGCAAAACGGCAGCACAATGGCGCTATCCGATGCCCTTACCGGATTCTGGCTGCCCACTGGAAATAGCCTTTATTGTATACCACCCGGTCCGCCGGCCACAGTCCGCCATGGCGGCGCCGATCACGCCCGCCAGACCCGCCAATTCCGGTCGTTGCCCATGACAGCCATTACGCCAGCCGATTTCAAAGCGATGCGATTCGTCTGCTCCGCACCCAATGCGCGTGCATTTCCGGCGCCCGATATCGCGGAGATCGCCTTTGCCGGGCGCTCGAACGCCGGCAAGTCGAGCGCCTTGAACGCCATCTGTGCGCGTACCGGCCTGGCCCGCACGAGCAAGACGCCGGGCCGCACGCAGGCCATCAATTTCTTCACCAGCGCTTGCCTGCAGTTCGCGGATCTGCCCGGCTACGGCTTCGCGCGTGTGCCGCCGGCCGTAAAGGCTCAGTGGCAAACCCTGATCGAGGGCTATCTCAGCAACCGTGAAACCCTTGCCGGCGTGGTGCTGATCATGGACGCCCGCCGGCCGCTTATGGCGTTCGATCGCCAGCTCATCGACTGGGGCACACAGGTGGGTCTGGCCTTTCATCTGGTGCTGACCAAGGCGGACAAGCTTTCACGCAACCAGCAGATCAAGGCGCTGCGCGCCGTGGAACGCGAAATGCCCGACGCGACCGCACAGCTGTTTTCCGCACTCAAGCGCTTGGGCGTGGACGAAGCGCGTGAAGCCATCGCGACGCTGGCCAACGAATTGCCGGCCGAACCTGGCTTGTAAATGAGAATCATTCTCATATATGCTCGAATCGCGATGTCTCAAGAGGGCCAACGACATGGGATACGACATTCGGGCATGGCTTGATCGCGAGGGCACCCCGCAGCTCGAGATCATCGATATCGACTCGGGCAGCGTGCGCGTTGCCTGGGACTGCCGGGGGGATCGTTCGCGGGCGATCAAGGATCTGTTCCACGAACTCATGCTTCTCAGTGTCCGGGACGACCTGACGCGTATGCAGGCGGCCTCACCGCGACGCTGATCACACTCATCGACGCCAAATGACCATTTGTCGGAAAACCGGCGTGTCGAATCGACGCGCCGGTTTTTCTATGGCATAAAGTATGCGCAACAAAGGTCTGATTGCTCAGGGATAAAAAAACCCCGACGGCAGGGGGAATACCGTCGGGGCGGGTGATCCGGCCTTGGGGGGAACCGGATCGGGTTACCGCTCAGGGAGAAAAGCGGGCAAGTATTGCGCTTGCATAAGGTCAGACCGGGTCTTCGAGGATTTGTTCCAGAAAATTCGAAAAAATTTTTCGAAGCCCTTTACGACCCTCGTAACGACCATAACGGCGCGCCATGCAAGGGGGCTTGTACGGCGCAACTGCCCCGCTCTCGCGATCGCCGGGCAAAAAGAAGCCCCGACAGCACGGGGGAAATGCGTGTCGGGGCAAGATTCCGGTTATTGGGGGGAACCGGATTCGGGTTACCGCTCAGGGAGAAAAGCGGGCAAGCCTGTTGCTTGCAGGGTTCAGACCGCGCGACGCGCGGCGGAGTTCCTCGGGTCACGAAGTTTTTTCGCGGGCTCCCGAGAAGTGGCGCTCGCACACGGGGCAAACGACCCGGTATCGAACCAGGCGCCACAAAAAGAAACCCCGACAGCGCGGGGGAACGCTGTCGGGGTAAGTCGTCCGGTTCTTGGGGGGAAACCGGATACTGGTTACCGCTCAGGGAGAAAAGCGGTCGAGCGTTGCACGACGCTCATGCTGGATGAGACCGGCACTCTGCGATCGAGTTCCCACCCGTTCGAAAAATTTTCGAGCGTCCCGATTCGACCGCCCGGTCGGCTATCCGCGTCGCAGGGCATTGCCACCGCAAGCGCGGCCGCGACAATCCGGCCAACGCGCTTTGAATCACGTGGCGGCCGCTGCGCACCACTCGAATCCAAACAGCACGTTGCCCATACCAGGCGCGGCTGTGGCGTTGCCCCGGCCGTTTGGCCGGTGAGATCAGTGCGCCCGCTGCCAATTCTCGGCGATACCCGCTTCCGCGAGCAGCGGCACATCGAGCTTCGCCACCGCGCCCATGCGCTGGCTGATCGCGTCGCCCAGCCGCTGGGCCTCGGCTTCGGGTACTTCGAAGACCAGCTCGTCGTGCACCTGCATGATCATGCGCGCCGGCTCGCCGGTGTCCTGCAGCCAGGCGTGCACGTCAATCATCGCTTTCTTGATCAGATCCGCCGCAGTGCCCTGCAGCGGCGCGTTGATCGCCGCGCGCTCCGCGCCCTGGCGCCGTGCACCGTTACGCGCGTTGATCTCGGGCAGGTACAGGCGCCGGCCGTAGAGTGTCTCCACATAACCTTCGGCCTTGGCGAGCTTGCGGGTTTCGTCCATATAGCGGCGCACGCCGGCAAAGCGCTCGAAGAAGGTGTCGATATAACGCCCGGCGTCCTCACGTGAGATATCGAGCTGCTTGGCCAGCCCGAACGCCGACATGCCGTACATGAGGCCGAAGTTGATCGCCTTGGCGGCCCGGCGCTGATCGGCGTTGACGTCGTCCAGCGGCGTGTCGAAAACCTCGCTCGCGGTGGCCGCATGAATATCGCGCGCATCATTGAAAGCGCTGACGAGGCCGGGGTCGCCGGACAGATGCGCCATGATCCGCAGCTCGATCTGCGAGTAGTCGACCGCCAGAATCTGGTGGCCTTCCGGCGCAATGAACGCCTCGCGGATTCGCCGGCCGGACTCGGTACGGATGGGAATGTTCTGCAGGTTGGGGTCGGACGACGACAGCCGCCCGGTGGCCGCCACGGCCTGGTGGTAGGAGGTGTGAATACGCCCGGTCTGCGGATTGATCTGGGTCGGCAGCTTCTCGGCATAGGTCGAGCGCAGCTTCGACAGCTCGCGCCAGGACACGATCATCGCCGGCAGCTCGTGCTTGTCGGCCAGCTCGCGCAGCACGTCCTCCGCGGTGGACGGCGCGCCCTTGGGCGTCTTGCGGATGACCGGCAGTTCGAGCCGATCGAACAGGATCTCCTTGAGCTGTGCCGGCGAGCCGAGATTGAACTCGCCGCCGGCCGCCTCGAACGCCGCGGTCTGGATTTCGGCCATGCGCTCGGCCATGGCCTGGCTGACGCGGCCCAGCAGATCGCGATCGACGAGCACGCCGTTGGCTTCGACATGGGCCAGCACCGGCATGAGCGGCATCTCGATCTCTTCGTAGAGTGCTTTCAGCCGCGGGCTGTCGGCCAGTTCGCCATACAGGCGACGATGCAGCTGCAGGGTGATATCGGCATCTTCCGCCGCATAGGGCGTGGCTTCTTCCAGCGACACCTGATTGAAGGTGATCTGCTTGGCGCCCTTGCCGGCGACTTCCTCGAACTTGGTCGTGCCGCGTTCGAGATACTTCTGCGCCAGCGAGTCCATGTCGTGGCGGGTGGCCGTGCTGTTGAGCACGTAGGATTCGAGCATCGTGTCGTGATCGGCGCCGGCGATATTAATGCCGTGGCGCTTCAGGACGTTGATGTCGTATTTGATGTGCTGACCGAGCTTGGCGATATGGGGATTCTCGAGCACGCCGCGTACGCGCTCGATGACGGTCTTCATCGGCAGCTGCTCGGGCGCGCCCATGTAATCGTGGGCCACCGGCACATACCAGGCCTCGCCCGGCTCGACCGCGAACGACAGACCGACCAGATTGGACTGCATCGCCGACAGCGCGTCGGTTTCGGTATCCACACAGATCAGGTCCGCGGCTTCGAGCTTCGCCATCATCGCTTCCAGCGTGTCCGCATCGAGCACGCACTGGTAATGCGTTTCGGCCGGTGCCGTGGGCGCGGCCGGCGCCGACGACTGCGCCGCGGGGGCGTCCAGATCCTCGAGGAACTTGTGGAACTCGTAGGCACGATACAGCGCGGCCAGGGTTTCGACGTCCGCGTCGCGGCGCGTGAGCTCGGTGTCGGCGCCGTCGAGGTCCAGGTCGACGCGGATCGTGGCCAAGTCCTTGTACAGCGGCAGATCCTCGAGCGCCGCGCGCAGATTGTCGGCCACCTTGCCGCCGATCTCGTCGGCATGCTCGATCACACCCGCGAGCGAACCGTACTGGTCCAGCCATTTGGCGGCCGTCTTGGGGCCGACTTTCGACACCCCGGGAATGTTGTCCGACGTATCGCCGACCAGCGCGAGGTAGTCGGTGATCAATTCCGGCCCCACGCCGAACTTGTCATGCACACGGGCGACGTCGGTGCGCTTGTCCTGCATGGTGTCAAGCAGGTGCACACGGTCGTTGACCAGCTGCGCCATGTCCTTGTCGCCGGTCACGATCAGCACCTCGCCGGTCTCGCGGGCGGCAAGCGTGCCGATCACGTCGTCGGCCTCCACACCCGGCACCTGCAGCAACGGCAGGCCCAGCGCGACGATCACGTCGCGAATGCCCTCGAACTGGGCCGACAGCTCCTCGGGCACCGGCGGGCGGTTGGCCTTGTAGTCGGCGAACAGCTCGTTGCGAAAGGTGCCGCCTCTCGGGTCGAAGACCACGACGATGCGGTCGGCCTCGTATTCGCGCAGGAACTTGCGCAGCATGTTCGTCATGCCGTAGATCGCGCCCGTGGGCTCGCCGGCCGCGTTCGTGAGCGGCGGCAGCACGTGGTAGGCGCGGTACAGCCACGACGAGCCGTCGATGAGAATCAGCGGGCCGCGGGGCGTGTTGGAATCTTTCGACATGGCAAAAACGCGCTGGCGGTCGCCGGCCATGCCGACGACGAAAAAATGACTGAGCACAGCTTAACGCGCACACTGCGCGTTGGCAGTGGGCCGCTAGGCGAAGGGCAGCCGCTGCTCACCGCGCATGAGATCGGCAATGCTTTCGCGTGCGCGCACCTCGTGCACCGCGTCGCCATCGACCATCACCTCCGCCGGGCGCGGCCGGGCGTTGTAGGACGAGGCCATGGCAAAGCCATAGGCGCCGGCGGTACGCACCGCAAGCAGATCGCCGGTATCCAGCGCGAGTTCGCGGTCGTGGCCGAGGAAATCGCCGGTCTCGCAGATCGGGCCGACAATCTCCCACGGGCGCGTCGCTGCCGCGCTGGCCTCGGCCACCGGCACGATGGCATGCCAGCCGTCGTAGAGCGCGGGCCGCAGCAGGTCGTTCATCGCCGCATCGACGATCGCGAAATGCTTGTCCTCGGGCTCGGCGCCGGGCTTGAGCACCTCGACCCGGGTCAACAGCACGCCGGCGTTGCCGACCAGCACCCGGCCCGGCTCGAAGACGAGCTTCAGATCGCGTCCGGCCACCAGATCCCGGATATTTTCCGCATAGGCGTCCGGTGACGGCGGCTCTTCGTCGCGGTAACGAATGCCCAGGCCGCCGCCGACATCGAGATGGCCAATCTCGATGCCCTGCTCGGCCAAACGGTCGATGAGCGCCAGCACGCGCTGGACCGCATCCCGGAACGGCGCGAGCTGGGTTAGCTGCGAACCGATATGACAGTCCACGCCGCGTATGCTCAGGCCATCCATGCCGGCGGCGCGCGCATAGAGCGTCTCGGCGCGGCCGATGTCGACGCCGAACTTGTTCTCTTTCAGGCCGGTCGCGATATAGGGATGGGTCTGGGCATCCACATCGGGGTTCACCCGCAGCGAGATCGGCGCACGCACGCCCATGCGGCGGGCCACGCTGTCGATGCGTTCCAGCTCGGCCTCGGATTCCACGTTGAAGCAGGCGATACCGACTTCCAGCGCGCGTTCGATCTCGTCGACACGCTTACCCACGCCCGAGAACACGACACGGGCCGGGTCGCCGCCGGCGGTGATCACCCGTTCCAGTTCACCGACCGACACAATGTCGAAACCGCTGCCCAGGTCGGCAAGCAGGCCGAGTACGCCGAGGTTGCCGTTGGCCTTCACCGCGTAGCAGATGTCGTGATCGATACCGGCCAGCGCTTCGTCGAACACGCGGTAATGACGGCGGATGGTCGCCGCGCTGTAGACATAGCAGGGCGTACCGAAACGCTCGGCAACGGCAGGCAAGGCGACGCCCTCGGCGTGGAGGACGCCGTCGCGATACTCGAAATGATCCATGGCTACTGTGCGTTGCCGTCTTCGTCGTCGGCCGCGTTGTCCGGCGTGCTGGACTGGTCCTCGCCCTGGTCATCCTCCAGGCCGAACGGGCCCTGGGTCTGCGACTCGGGCGCGTTGCCCGGCAGATACAGCGGTCCCTTCTGGCCACAGCCGGCCAGCACGAACACCGAGAACAGCGCCAGAAACAGCGCGCTGGAAAACGCCTTCATTGTCGTTCGCAACCGTGGATTAGGCGCCTAGTCTAGCAGCCGTCACACGCCCAGATGCTTGGCCAGAAAATGCAGATGGTCTTCCATGAAGCTCGCGATGAAGAAGTAGCTGTGGTCATAGCCGTCGCGGCGATTCACGGTCACGTCGGCACCGACCTTCTGGGCGGCTTCTTCCAGGCGATGCGGGTGCAGCTGCTCGTCCAGGAAGTTGTCGGCCAGGCCCTGCTCGACACGAATGGGCGGCAGCGCCTCGGCGTTGTCGGCATTGGAAAGGAGATAGGTGGCGTCGTACTGGTTCCAGGCCTGCTTGTCGTCACCGATATATTTCGGAAACGCCTTGTGGCCCCAAGGCACCTCGGTGGGCGCACAGATCGGCGAGAAGGCCGAGATCGCGGCAAAGCGGTCGATGTTGCGCAGCCCGATCACGAGCGCGCCGTGGCCGCCCATGGAATGGCCGAAAATGGCCTCGCGCGACAGATCCAGCGTAGTGCCGAACTCATCGGCCAGCAGGCCGGGCAGCTCGCTGACCACGTAGTCGTACATCTGGTAGTGCTTGGCCCAGGGCTCTTGCGTGGCGTTGACGTAGAAGCCCGCGCCCTTGCCCATGTCGTAGCTGTCCTCGTCGGCGACGTCGTCGCCACGCGGGCTGGTGTCGGGCGCGACGATGGCCACACCCAGCTCCGCGGCGACGCGCTGCGCGCCGGCCTTGTTGACGAAGTTCTCGTCGGTGCAGGTCAACCCCGACAGCCAATAAACCACCGGCACGCGTCGCGTATCGGCCAGGGGCGGCAGGTACAGCGCGAAGGTCATGTCGCAGTTGCAGGTGCTCGACGCGTGGGTATAGCGGCGTTGCACGCCGCCGAACGCCTTGTGTTCGTCAATCTTTTCCATGGTCGGCTCTCTTCGGAAACGGGTCGTAAAAAAACGCCGCGATGTCGACACTCGACACCACGGCGCTATGACGATCGTCGATGGCGTCTAGAAGTGCAGGACGGAACGGATCGCCTTGCCTTCATGCAGCAGATCGAATGCCTCGTTGATCTTCTCGAACGGCAGATCATGGGTGACGAAATCGTCGATATTGATCTCGCCGTTCATGTACCGGTTCACGTAATCCGGCAGCTGGGTACGGCCCTTCACGCCGCCGAAGGCGCTGCCGCGCCATACGCGGCCGGTAACCAGCTGGAACGGGCGGGTGGAGATCTCTTCGCCGGCACCGGCCACGCCGATGATGGTCGATTCGCCCCAGCCCTTGTGGCAGCACTCCAGCGCGCTGCGCATGATGTTGACGTTGCCGATGCACTCGAAGGAGTAGTCGACGCCGCCGCTGGTCAACTCGACGATGACCTGCTGGATGGGGTCGTCGTAGTCGTTCGGATTGACGCATTCCGTCGCACCGAGCTGTTTGGCGAACTCGAACTTCGAGGGATTGATATCGATGGCGATGATGCGGCTGCAATTGGCCATCCGCGCCCCCTGGATCACCGCCAGGCCGATAGCGCCGAGCCCGAATACGGCCACGGTGGAGCCTTCCTCGACCTTGGCGGTATTGAACACCGCACCGATACCGGTGGTGATGCCACAACCCAGCAGGCAGACCTTGTCCAGCGGCGCGTCCTTGCTCACCTTGGCCAGCGATACTTCCGGCACGACGGTGTATTCGGAGAACGTCGAGGTGCCCATGTAGTGGTACAGCTCGGTGCCGTCCTTGGTGAAGCGGGTTGTGCCGTCGGGCATCAAACCCTGGCCCTGGGTATCGCGCACGGCGCCGCAGAGGTTGGTCTTGCCCGATTTGCAGAATTTGCACTCGCCGCATTCCGCCGTATAGAGCGGAATCACGTGATCGCCGGGCGCGACGCTGGTCACGCCTTCGCCGACTTCCTCGACCACGCCGCCGCCTTCATGGCCGAGAATGCGCGGGAAGAAGCCTTCCGGGTCGGCGCCGGACAGGGTGAAGGCGTCGGTATGACAGACGCCGGTGGCAACGATGCGTACCAGCACTTCGCCCGCTTTCGGCGGTGCTACGTCGATCTCTTCCAGGGTCAGCGGCTTGCCCGCCTCCCAGGCAACAGCAGCACGACTTTTCATGGCTTCTCCTCGTTAGACAATGAACCGACGGTCCATTTGTATCGATATATAGACAGGGGGTCGAGTCTAGCGCATTGATCTGGTTTATACGCAAGCAAAGAATTCCTTGCGCTGGCATCGATCGCTGTCCAGACTTCGGCGTCTGAATTTCCTGCCGCCCCGTGTGAATGCTCGACTGTATCGAAATCGAACCGCAGACCACTGCCACCGCCAGCGTGATCTGGCTGCACGGCCTGGGCGCCGACGGCAACGACTTCGTGCCGATCGTGGAGGAGCTTGGCCTGCCTGCCGGGCATGGCATCCGCTTCGTGTTCCCGAACGCCCCGGTACGGCCGGTGACCATCAACAACGGCATGGCGATGCGTGCCTGGTACGACATCAAGGGCATGGCGATCGAGGACAAGCAGGACGCCGAGGGCATCCGCGACAGTGCCGATGCGATCGAGCAGCTGATCGCCCGCGAGATCGAGCGCGGTATTCCTGCCGAACGCATCGTGCTCGCCGGGTTCTCCCAGGGCGGCGCGATCGCCCTGCATGCCGGGGTGCGACATGGCGCCGCGCTTGCCGGGGTGATGGGCCTATCGACCTATCTGCCGCTGGCAGAAACGCTTGAGAAAGAAGCCAGCGACGCCAATCGCGGCGTGTGCATCTTCATGGCCCACGGCAGCCAGGACCCGGTGGTACCGATCGGCCTCGGCCAGGCCAGCCGCGATCACCTGCTCGACGCCGGCTACGACGTGGCCTGGCATGAATACCCGATGCAGCACCAGGTCTGCATGCCGCAGATCGCGACCATCGGGCGCTGGCTTGCCGAACGTCTGGACGCATGATCGAAACGCTGCAGACACTGATGGGCGACTACGGCGCGATCGCGGTCGCGATCGGCTGTCTGCTGGAAGGCGAAACCGCGATCCTGCTTGGCGTTTTCGCCGTGCATCGCGGCATGTTCCCGCTCGAAGCCGTGATGATCGCGGCCGTCGTCGGCACGATGATCGGCGACAACGTCTGTTTTCATATCGGTCGCCGCATGGGCCGGCCGGCGCTCGACCGGCGCCCGGGCTGGCAGCCCAAGATCGCGCGCGTGGAGGGCCTGCTGGAGCGCCACGGCGCGCCGGTGATGATCGGCTTCCGATTCCTCTACGGCCTGCGCTACGTGACGCCGTTCCTGCTCGGCTCGCTCGGCATCTCGCCGCTGCGCTTTTTCTGTTTCGCTACCCTCGGCACCCTGATCTGGGTCGGCACCATCACCTTCATCGGCGTTCACCTGGCCGGCGCGGTCGACGTCGCGCTCAACCATATCCAGGAGGTAGAGAAAGTGCTGGTCGCCGTCGTACTGGTCGGCGGCGCCATCGCCGTCGGCTATTACCGCATGCGGCGCAACACCACGTCCTAGGGCCTGTTGCCGGCCCGAATGAGCCGGCGCGCAAAGCGCTAGCGATCGATGGAATAGATCAGATCGCCGCCGGTCGCCACGCCGCTGGACTGGGTCTCCAGCCGCCAGCGTGAACTCAGCGTATAGCGCAAAGACAGGGTGGATACCGGGTTGAACAGGCCGATGCCGTAACTCACATAAAGTTTGGGCGACAGATACTTGCCGACCGTGAAGGCGGCTTCATCGCTGCTTTCGCCCGCGCCGCTGCCGATGCCGATATCGTCCACGCCCAGCCGGTCGCCGATGTTTTCCAGCGTCTGGTTCGCGCGGCTGTTGCCCAACGCGAGCGCCGCGCGCGCCACCAGGCTCGACTGCTGACTGTTGGCGCCGTCGAGCGGCCGGCCCAGCAGCAGCCAGGACAACTGCTCGGACTGCCCCATACCGGGCTCCGAGAACAGGGTCAGGCGCGGGCTGCGGACGCTGCCGCGCACCTCCACACCCACGGTGATGTCCTCGGCCGGATAGCGCGCGGCACGCATGTCCAGACCCGGTTCGCTCACCGGGCCGCCGGCAAACAGGATCCGGCCTTCCTGGATATCCAGATTCTGGCCGTAGGCTCGGTAGGACCCGTCCACGATCTGGATCTCGCCGGTACCGGTGGTCACATCGCCCGGCTGCTGGACCACGCGCAGGTCGCCGGTGAGGTTGGCCTTGAGGCCGAAGCCCTCGATACGGACCTTGTCGCCCAGCACCACCCGCACATCGGCATGAATCGCGCGGCTGACCGCTTCGGCGGCCGGGCTGTCTTCATCACCGGTGACGATGACCTGATCGCCCGAGACCGTATCCACGCCCGCGGCCGGCAGATCCCGCGGCGTGATCGCGGCTTCCGGCACCGTCACGCTGCCGGTCACATCCACGCGGCTGGGTGTGACCGCCACGGTCAGATCCGGGCTGACGTAGGCTTTCGCATCCGGAATATTGACGACCTGGAAGCGGTCGCCCTGTATCGCGAGGTCCACGTCCTGGCCGTCGTCGTTCAACGCGATCGCGCCGTTGGCGTTGAGCGTGCCGCCGCCGGATTTCGCGGTGGCGTCGATATCGATGGCGTCGCCACGCCCGGTCGCCGCCAGGCGCAGATCGGAAAGCACCAGCCCCGGGGTGACCAGCACCACGCGCGACGCCGTGAGTGCGATATCGCCCAGCACGGTCGGGCGCGCGAGGGTGCCGCCAAGATCCAGCTGGCCGGCGATCTGGCCGTTGAACTCGTCCACCTCGGGCGAGAGTTTCTCGATCACGGCCAGGCGCTCGATATCCAGATTGACCGAGCCGCTCAAGGCACGTTCGGTGAGCGGTGCCGCGCCGGGCGCCACCGCCACGTCCGCGTTGATACCGCCGGTTTCGGCCAGCGGCAGGTTCACCGCGCCGTCCAGCGCCGAGCGCTGCATGCGCAGGCGAATCGTCCCCGGCTCCATGTCGACGATGCGCACCACGCTCTCGTCCGGCTGGGTCATGGACACGCTGCCGGCGCTGGTATTGAGCCGGGCGTCCACGTCCGGGTCACCACTGGCCGGCAGGCGCGCGTTGATCACGCCGGAAACAGCGCCCTCGATATCCAGACCCTCGGGAAAATAGATCCGGGCGTAGTCGTAGGCGAAATCCGACAGCTCGATATGGGCGACGCTCGCCTTATTGTCGTGCGAACCGCGCAGGCAGACCCGCGCATCGCCCGAGGTCAGGCAGGCATCCTGAATGGACTGGGCGGTCGCCGAGACCGCGCCCGAGGCCGGCGAAGCCAGCGTCCAGGGCGCGAGTTCGCCGTAGCCGGCCGTCAGTGCGTTGAGCGTGTAACGCCAGTTCATGGTGTTCTTGTTCAACGCGCCGTCGAGGCCGAGATCTGCTTTGGCGATCTCGCTGTCCACATTCGCGGTGATCGAATGCGCGCCCGGCGTACCGTTCATGCGCAGCGTCACGCTGTCGATCGCCTGGCCGCCGGCATCGACGCCGGCGATATCCAGCGCGACATTCGACCGGCTGTTGCCCGACCAATCGACCTTGGCATCCAGATCCGCGCTGGCGACCCGGTTCTCGTCGACCGCGATATTGCGCGCGGCGAGCGTCGCATCGACGTTCGGCGCAGCGACGCGGCCTTTCACCGTCCCCTGGCTTTGAATCGTACCGGCAAGCGTCGGCCACGCTGTGGACAGATCGCTGGAATCGATCGTCCAGCGGCCGTCGAGCGCGGCATCCGGCGTCCAGCCGAAGCGGCCCGTGATCTTTGCGTTGGTCGCACCCGAGACCAAATCGAAGTTGTCCACAAGCACGTGATCGCCGAGATACTGGGCCTTGGCGTCGAGCCGCAGCGGCTGGTTGCGCAGGCTGCCGCGGGCGGTGAGCTTGTCGATATTGGCGACGATCTGCTCGCCGTCCTGCTTCGCGCGCACGTCGGCCACGAGGTTGAAATCGCCCGGCACGTCGGCGACCACCGCACCCGGGTTGATGCCTTCGCCTTCCAGATGCGCGGTCACGTCCAGCGCCGGGGCCCAGCGCACCGACGCGTTGCCGCTGATGTCGCCCGGGCCGCCGGTCACGTTCAGCCTGGCGAGTTCGAAGGCTTCCATGCTGCCGCTACCGGCAAGCGCCAGCTTCCCGGCGGTCTGGCCGACGACCTGCCAGGCGAGATCCGTATCCAGCGCGTAGTCGGTCATCTCGCCGGTCAGGCGAACCCGGCCGCTTTCCGAGCGATAGGCCGGCGCGCCGGCCAGCGGCCACTGCAGATCGGACCAGTCCACCGACAGATCCATCGCATTGCCTTCCGCCAGCGCGACCTGGCCTTCGGCATTCAGCGTGCCGGGCATGTCCGGGCTGGACAGATTCAGGCGCTCGATGGCCACCGCCTCGCCGGTATAGCGCAGCGCGGCAGTGAGTGCGGCGCGGCCGAAGTCCGCGCTGTCGGCATCCACATCGAGATTCACGCCCAGATCGTCGAGCGGGCCCTGGGCGCCGACGGTGGCCGTGAACCCGGCCTTGGGCAGGTCCTCGCGAATCGCCGGCAGGCGTGTGTCGTCCAGTTTGAGCGTGGCATCGACGGCCGGTTTCTCGAGGGCATCCGTCAGGCGGGCGTCGAGATCGACGTTGTAGGGCGCGGCGACGGTCGCGCGCAGGCCGAGATCGGCGAGATCGCCCTGTATCTCGGCATCCGCCTCGATCGGCGCCAGATCCGGCAGGCGCAGCGCCGCGTTGAGGCTGAGATTGGTCGCATAGCCGCCGCGCGGATTGAGATCGGCCCGGGCGTCGATATCGAACATCGGCCCGTGACCGGTGAGCGACTCGATCCGCCACTGCTCGCCGTCGAGGCGGGCGTTGGCCAGGCGTGCACTGTCGACCACGAAGGGCTCGGCCTCGGGCGCGGTGATCGCGGAAATATCGTCGAGCGCGACGTTGTCGATCTGCACCGTGACCGGCAGATCGATGGCATCCGGCAGGCTGAACGGCTCGGCCGGTTCTTCCGGTTCCGGCTCGGGCGTATCGACGATCTTCGTGACTTCATAGTCCACGCCGCGCACCGCGAGATTGCGCACATGCACGGTCGCCGAGAGCAGCTCGCTGGCGGTCCAGTCGAAGTCGACGGCATTCACCGCGACCTTCATGGTCTCGGTTTCGTACTTGACGCCCCGCACCTCAAGCGGGCCGATCAGCCGGCCCTCGACGCTGGCCACCTCGATGCCTTCCGGCAGGCGCGGCCCGATCTGGCTCGAGGCGAAGTCGAGGCCGCTACGGGTGGTGGCCACCCAGGCGACCAGCCCGACGATGACCACGATCAACAGCAGCAGGATCAGCAGCGTCCACTTGACGATGCGCCAGACGCGCGAACGACGCCGTTTGGGGGCCGGCTTCTTGCCAGTGGCCGGCTGTGCGTTCGGCGCCGACTCGGTGGCCGGCTTGTCGTTGTCGTCTTCGCTCACAGGTCGGGGCCGAGGCTGAAGTGGATACGGAAATCGCTGTCGGGGTCATCCAGCGGATGGGCGAGATCGAGCCGGATCTGGCCGACCGGCGAAGCCCAGCGAAAGCCGATGCCCACGCCGCGCTTGAGATCGAAGCTGGTGGTATTGGCCACGTCGCCGACGTCGAAGAACGCGGCCACGCCGTAGTCGCCATAGACCTTGTAGTCGGCCTCGATGCTGCCCACCGCCAGATACTGGCCGCCGATGTTGTCGCCGTCCTCGTTCTCGGGGCTGATCTGCTGATAGCCGTAGCCGCGCACGGTGCGATCGCCGCCAGTGAAAAAACGCTGCGAAGGCGGCAGCTGGTCGAAGTCGTCGACCTCGGTGGCACCGAACTGGGTGCGCAGCAGCAGTCGCGATTTTGAGGTCAGCGGCAGTACCGCGTTGCCGCTGACCGTGGCCTGCAGAAAATCGACGCTCGAGGCGAGTGCTTCACTGCCGCCGTGCACGTCCAGCGACGCGCTCACGCCCTTGCGGGTGTTGAGCAGGTCGTCGGCCTTCTGCAGCGTGATGGTGTAGCCGGGGTAGAGCAGCGTCGAGGTACGATCGCCCACGTCGTCGCCCAGATCGTAGGTCTCGCGCTCCAGGTTGATATAGGCGCGCTTGCGGCCCAGCGACCAACCCGTATCGCGCACCGCCCCAATGCCGTAGTTGATCGACGTGATATCGCCGAACTCCTCGTTGGCGACGTTGGCGGTAAAGCTGAGCTTGTCCTCGGCGACGTTCTCGATGGGAATGTCGTAGGACGCCTGCAGCGCCTGCTTGACGGTCGACAGCCGCAGATCGCTGCGGAACTGATGGCCGCGCTTGTTCAGATGCCGGAACTTCACGCCGAAGCCCACGCGCGGGCCGGTATCGGTGCCGTAGCCGCCGGAAATCTCGTAGCTCTGTGGTTTGCTCGGCTCGGCGGTCACCGCGACCGGCACCTGCAGCCGGCCGATGCTGATCAGCGGATCGTCCGGCGGGTAGAGAATGTCGAACAGCCAGTCCTTAATGGGGGCTTCGCGCGTGGCCTGGCCGCGCTCCGCCTGGATCGCGATCTTGTTGAAGTAGTCGGTGTCGGACAGGATCAGCTGCAGATCCACCAGGCGCTCGGCGTCGAACGGCTCGCCCGCGGAAAACGGCACGAAGCGGCGCACGAAGTCGTCGTTGAGCACGTCCTGGTCGAACGTCACGTCACCGAAGTAGTAGCGCTCACCGGTATTCAGCACCAGATCGATCTGGGCGGCGTTGTCGTCCGGACGCACGCGGATCGCCGACTTGCTGAAGCGCGCATCGAGATACCCGGCCTGGTAAGCCGCGGTGTAGAGGGCGTTCTTGGTGGCGGTGTACTGGGCATGGATCAGGCGCTTGCCTTCGGCCAGCTTGCTGCTGCGCAGCGCCTCGCGAATTTCCGGCAACTCGTCGCCGGGCCCGGTGACCTTGAGATTGAGCGCGGTGATCCGGGTTCGCGGCCCATGCTTGATGCGAAAGCTGGCCTGCCAGGTATCGCCCTTGCCCTCGGGCTCGACGAGATCCTGTTCGATCACCGGGTTGTAGTAGCCGTAGGGCGCCAGCGCTTTCTTGATCTCGTTCGGCGCCAGGCGGTACAGCCGGCGAATCTGGCCGGCCGACCAGGGCGCTTCGTGCTCGCCGGCCACCGACAGCGACTTGCGCACATTCGACAGCAGCGGATCCTCGATGCCGTCGATATTGACGTTGACCACGTCCGCAGCGGCTGGGCGCACGAGCACGCCCGCCAGCGCGATCACCGCCACCAGTGGCAGGTGTCGCCATTTCAGAATCTGTCGATAGCGCTCGATCACGTTGCCCGAAGTACCCAAGCGGTGGTTGCGTCTTTCGCCATCGCGGCGACAAACCCCCAAAAAATCAGACCCCTGACCGCGAACGCCGCCGGGTGCGCGAATCTAGGTTACCCCAAACGGCGGTCCCGCCCGCAACACGAACGGGCACAGCCGCTGCCTTGATCTACTCGCCGGCGCCGCTATCGGATGAGCCGCGGACTCCCCGCGGCCGGGCTACGCGAAATTGTCGATGCGTAAATCGACGATGTCCTCGACGCCGGGAATATCGAGCACACGCGTATAGAAAGCGCGCTCGGATTCGATGGCGGTACGGATATTCGCCGCGTCGCGAAAGCCGTGGCGCTCTTCGGCAAACGTCACGTGGGCCACCGGCACGCCACGTTCGCGAAGCGCGGCGGCCATCGTATCGGCCTGGTCCGGCGGCACCACCTTATCCTTGAGGCCCTGCAGAAACAGTACCGGGCAGGACAGCCGCTCGGCGTGCGCGAGCGGCGAGCGTTCCACCAGCGTTGCGGGCGCATCGCCGATCAGTCGATGCAGATAGCGGGACTCGAACTTGTGGGTCGAGGCCATCAGACGGGTGAGATCGCCAATGCCGTAATAACTGGCGCCCGCAGCGGCGACATCGGCAAAGGTGAGCACGCAGAGTACGGTATACCCGCCTGCGCTGCTGCCGGAGATGACCACGCGCTCGCCATCGACCCGGCCGGCGGCGGTGAGATGATGCGCGCCGTGTACGCAGTCGGCCACGTCGGCCACGCCCCAGGCGCCGGTCAGCTTCTGACGATAGGCACGGCCATAACCCGTGCTGCCGCGATAGTTCACATCCAGCAGGGCATACCCGCGCGAGGTCCAGTATTGTATGCGTGCATCGAGCGCGGTACTCGTTGCGCCGGTCGGCCCGCCGTGACACTTGAGAATCAGCGGTGGCGCCGCGCCCTGCGGGCCCGTGCAGGCCGCACTCGCGGGCGGGTAGAACAGACCGTGGGCCGTATCGCCATCGGCCGTGGCCCAGGAGACCGGCTCGGGCGCGGACAATACGGCGTCGGCGGGCAGGCCGTCCGTGGCGCGCAGCACGCGCGCCTGGACGTCGGACGAAACCGCGATCAGCTGCTTCGGGGTGCGCGCATCCGCGGCGATCACCACAACCTCGTTACCGCAGGCCTGAAGCTGCTCGTAGAAATCGTGACCCAGCGACCAGGGCATGAATTCGCCCGACCCCTGGTCGACTTCGCCAAGCTGCCAAATGCCATCGCGAGTAGCCATGGCGATCAGACGGCCATCGTCGGTGAACGTATAGGTGCTCTGGCCGAACACCCATTGCGGCACCCCGAACTCGGCGGTTTCACGGGTGAGCGCTTCGAAACCGTCACCGTTGTCGCGCTCGCGGTGAATGTTCCACCAGTCGCTCGCGTCGCAGACGATATGCAATCGGCCGGCGGCATCGAAGCACGGGCCGAACAGCGACGCTGAGCACGGCGCCCACAGGCAGTCGGGTTGTGCCACGGTGCCATCGGCGTCGATATCCGCCTGCCAGAGCTCGGTGGTATCCCAGGGCATGTCGGGATGATTCCACGCCAGCCAGACCAGTCGATCGCCGGCCGGCGACAGCCGCGGGCTGGCATAGAAATCATGCCCCTGCGCGATTACGCGCCGGTGGCCATCGGCATCGATGCTTTCGACGGTTGCCCGCGGCTCGTCGCCCTCGCGCGGCGTTTCGGCGATCGCGAACAGGCGGTCATGCACCGCATCGAACTGCAGATCGGCGAACTGGCCCGGTTTGGCGGCATCGGTGATGGGCGCGAGTTCGCCCGACGGCGCGCGCCGCCAGATCGCCTGATCCGCGGCATTGACGAACCATACGGTACCCGCATGCACGGTGAACGCCGCGCCGCCGTACTCGTGTACGGCGCTGCGCGCACTTGCCGGCGCGTCCAGCAGCGATACCGCTTCGCCGTCGTCGTCGAGCCGCATGATCGTGTTGCGCCCGGCCTCGTCCGGCCGGCTTTCGATCCAGTAGAGTACCGGCGTGTCGCCGGCGCGATCGATACAGACATCGCTGAGCTTTCGTCCGGCAGCGGCGACATGCGCTGCCGTGATGGGCGAAGGCCAGCTGCCGTAGGCACGCTCGCTATGCTGCGAATCGGTCATGAACGGTCTTCCTTGTCGATACGCCAGTCCTGATCAACACGATGAGTGATGCGCGCGTCGGCATCAAAGCCGCGCTCGTGAAAATGCACGCGGCCGCTTCGGTCGCGACGAATGACCGTCGACGCCCGTGTGCCGTACATGGCGCTGCGAATGAACAGCGGCGACAGAAAACGCTCGCGCTCGTCGCCGACGCCCGTATCCGGCAGGGCCCGGGCCGGCGCGATATCCGTATCGGCGAGCAAGTCGCACAGGACGTCGTCTTCAAGCGCGCCAGCACCGAGCAGCGTCTGCAGTCGGTCCTGGGCACGCTCGGTCTTGGGCCAGTGGTCGCCCCAGTGGCCATTGGAGATCGCATGCACCCCGGGACGCAATGCCATGTGTCGCACCGAGCCCCGGTTGGACACGAACCAGAGCGTGTCGCGATCGCCGACCAGCAGATTGAACGGCCCGAAGGCCGGGCCTTGCTCGGCCATGCGTGCGGCCCACGCGCTGGCCCCGCACGGCTCGGCGAAATAGTCGCGTACCAGCAGACCCCGCGAACGCACCGGCGCAGCGCGTGCGGGCTCGCGCACATTGGTCACCGCCGCGAAGCGACCGTGGCGATCGACCGCACACCAGGCGCCGCCGGCTTCGCGATCACGCCCGCCGAATGTGCCGGCCGGCGCCTGCCACCAGTGCGCCGCTTCGGTGGGGCGTTGATGGAACTCGTCGCGATTGGCCGCGACCACCAGATCGAGCTGCGGATGCGCCTGCCAGGCGAAGGCGATCAGGCACATGGCAAGCCACCGGTGGCCGGCGATCGACCGCAAGCCCGAACTGCTAAGCTACGCCTCCACGGAGAAGGGGGTACACCGTGCGAAGACAGGAAGAAAAACATCATGTCGTGATCGTGGGCGGCGGCTTCGGCGGCCTGTTCGCCGCGCGCAAGCTGGGCCGCAGCGGCTACGACGTGACCCTGCTCGACAAGCGCAATTTCCATACGTTTCAGCCTCTGCTGTATCAGGTCGCGGCCGGCATGCTCACCACCGGCGACGTCTGCACCCCCCACCGCGTGACGCTGCGTCACAAGAAGAACGTGCGCACGCTCATGAGTACGGCCTACGATGTCGATCCAGACCGCCGGATCCTGTATCACGAGGCCGGCGAACTGCGCTACGACACGCTGATCGTGGCCACCGGCGTGAAGCACGCCTATTTCGGCAACGACCAGTGGGGCGAGTTCGCGCCCGGACTCAAGACCGTGGAACACGCGCTGCGCATGCGCCGCAAGATCTTCTACGCGTTCGAGACCGCCGAGCTTACCAGCGACGAAAGCCAGCGCGCGCCGTGGCTGAACTTCGTGATCGTGGGTGCCGGCCCCACCGGCGTCGAACTGGCCGGGGCAATCGCCGAACTGGCGCATCGCACCATGGTGGACGATTTCCGCCATGTCGACCCGCAGAAGGCCCGCATCCTGCTCGTCGAGGGTGCGGACCGGGTGTTGCCGGTGTATCCGGAAAAACTGTCGCGCAAGGCCGAGGCCATGCTCGCCGAGCTCGGCGTGGAGGTCATCACCGGCACGCTCGTGGGCTCGATCGACGAGAACGGCGTGGTCATGAAGGACGCCGACGGCAACGAACAGCGCGTCGCGGCACGCACCGTCCTGTGGGCAGCCGGGGTTCGTGCCTCGGCTTTCGGCGAGGCCCTGGCCGAGCGCACCGGCGCGACACGCGAGCGCGGCGGGCGACTGCGCGTCGACGGGTCGCTGGCGCTGCCGGGCCGGCCGGACATCTTCGTGATCGGCGATCTCGCGGCGGTCACGGACCGGCGCGGCAAGGACGTGCCGGGGCTCGCGCCGGCGGCGATCCAGCAGGGCGAGTACGTTGCCAGGCTGCTCAAGCGCCGGGCCGCGGGCAAGGACACGCCGGCGTTCAAGTTCAAGGACCAGGGCAGCATGGCGGTGATCGGGCGCAATCGCGCGGTCGGCAGCCTGCCGGGTTTCACCGTGTCGGGCTTCAACGCCTGGCTACTCTGGGTGATCGTGCATATCTATGCGCTGATCGGCAGCGAGCGTCGATTGCGGGTGATGCTGCAGTGGGTATGGAAATACTTCACCCGGCGCACCGGCGACCGGCTGATCACCGGCCGGCCGCCCAACACGCAACGTATCCGCGCGGAACACCGCGCCGGCGACGACAGCGCCTGAGCCGAGCCGGCGTCGCGAGACGGGCGCCGTCAGGCGGTCTCGGACTCCATGCCGAGTTCCTTGATCTTGCGGGTGAGCGTATTGCGCCCCCAGCCGAGCAGACGTGCGGCCTCCTGGCGATGCCCGTCGGTGCGGGCCAGCGCGGCCCGGATCATGACCCGCTCCAGGCTCGGGATCGCTTCGTCGAGCAGATGGTCCGCGCCTTCGGCCAGCCGCGCGTTGGCCCACTGCGCCAGCTGATCGTCCCAGCCGCTCGCGGTTGTCGCCACCGGCGCGGGCTCGCCGGCCGGGCGGGCGGCCACCGCCGGCGATGCCATCGGCGACGGTGTGGCAGAGGGCGTCGCGGCCGCGAGGGCGCGATCGTCGCGCAGCTCCTGGGGGAGATCCTCGAACACCACTTCGCGCCCGGGCGCCATCACCGTAAGCCAGCGGCACAGGTTTTCGAGCTGGCGCACGTTGCCGGCCCAGTCGAGTGAACTCAGGAAGTCGCTCACCGGCGTGCCGAGCGACTTCAGCTCCATGTCGAGTTCCTGCGCGGCACGGCCGAGGAAAAACTCCAGCAACAGCGGAATATCCTCCCGGCGCTCGCGCAGCGGCGGCACGCGCAACCGGATAACGTTCAGGCGGTGGAACAGATCTTCGCGGAAACGGCCCTTGCGTACCTCGTTCTCCAGTTCCTGATTGGTCGCCGCGATGATGCGCACATCCACGCTGACCGGCGTATGCCCGCCGACACGATAGAACTGACCGTCCTGCAATACACGCAGAAGACGGGTCTGCAGATCGGCCGGCATGTCGCCGATCTCGTCGAGAAACAGCGTCCCGCCGTGGGCCTGCTCGAACCGCCCGCGCCGCTGGGCCGCGGCGCCGGTGAACGCCCCTTTCTCGTGGCCGAAGAACTCCGACTCCATCAGATCCTTCGGGATCGCGGCGGTATTCACGGCAATGAAGGGCCGACTGGCCCGCGGACTGTGCTCGTGCAGGGCGTGCGCGACAAGCTCCTTGCCGGTGCCGGACTCGCCGGTGATGAGCACCGTGATGTTCGATGCCGACAGCCGGCCGATCGCGCGAAAGACCTCCTGCATCGCCGGCGCCTCGCCGATGATGATCGACGCCTGCGGCTTGGCGGCCTCGCTTTCCGGCTCGTCCTCGCGCGCCAGCCGTGCGGCGCGGGTGACCAGCTCGACCGCCTCGTCGAGATCGAACGGCTTCGGCAGATATTCGAACGCACCGCCGCGATAGGCGGATACGGCACTGTCCAGGTCGGAGTGCGCGGTCATGATGATGATCGGCAGGTCCGGCTGGATCGCGCGCACCCGGTCGAGCAGATCCAGACCCGAGATGCCCGGCATGCGAATATCGGTCAGCAGGACATCGGGGACGTCTTCCTCGATCGCATCGAGCAGTTCGGCGCCGCCGGGAAACGTGCGAACCGCAATGGCGGCACCAGTGAGCGCACGTTCGAGCACCCAGCGGATCGATTCGTCATCATCGACGAGCCAGGCCGTGAGCGTGGCGGTATTCGGCGACGTCATCGTACCCACCCCGTCACGACGCGCGCGGTCGGTTTCAGGACCACAGCGGGCTGAACAACAGCGGCCTTAATCATCATCGGCGGCCTCCAGAGGCAGAATGACGCTGAATACGGTCTGCCCGGGGCGACTTTCACACTCGATGAGCCCCTGGTGCAGGTGAATGAGGTACTGGGCGATCGGCAGACCCATGCCGGTGCCTTCGGCGCGCGAGCTGACCATCGGATGGAAGATGCGCGGCAGCAGGTCGCGCGGTATGCCGGGGCCGTTGTCGATCACGTCGATCCGCGCGACCAGCCGATGCTGGGTGCCGCCGATGGTGAACAGACGCTGGGTGCGCGTGCGCAGCAGGATGTCGCCGTTGCCGTCGAGCGCGGTCACGGCATTGCCGACGAGATTGAACAGCGTCTGGATCAGCTGTTCGCGGTCGGCGCGGATTTCCGGAATGCTGGGGTCGAAATCACGCTGCAGCGTGATGCCGTCGGGCAGATCTGAATTGATCAGCGCGCGCACATGCTCGAGCGGCTCGTGAATGTTGAGCGGCTGCTTGTTGGGCGGCCGACGCGGGCCGAGCAGGCCGTCGACGAGATTCTGCAGCCGGTCGGCCTCGCGGATGATCACCGTGGTGAATTCCTTGAGGCCGTTGTCGTCGATCTCGCGCTCGAGCAGCTGGGCCGCACCGCGCAGGCCGCCGAGCGGATTCTTGATCTCGTGGGCGAGCCCGCGAATCATCTCGCGATTCGCCAGATTCTGGACCCGCATCTGGTCGTCGCGGGATATGCGCAACTGCCGGTCGAGCGAGAGGAATTCCAACAGCAGGGCCGAGTCGCCGTTGCGATCGGTAAAGGGCGTGACCGTGCAGTCGACCGTCAGCGGATCGCCGCCGCCGGCACGCAGGTAGAGCTCGCGCTCGGTGAAGGCCGCCCCTTCGTAGAGCGCGGATTCCAGCTTGCTGCGATGGTCCGCGAGATAGGGCAAGGCCTTGTCGAAGGCTTCGCTGCCGCAGTGCCGGGCCGACACGCCGAACAGCATCTCGCTGGCGGTATTCAGGTAGGTGACCCGCAGCCGGGCATCCAGACAGACGACGGCGGTCTTGAGGTTATCGAGAATCGTGTCCGGCCGAACGCCGATACTGTCGCGGGCAATCATGATGGCTGCAGAAGCAAGACTCGGGCCAGTACAAGAGACCGGCGAAGCGCGCGAACGCGCCGTCGCTCTGCACCACTATAGTGCCTTAACTGGGAGGTTGCCCGGCACTGCCCGTGGTGGTGTTGAACCGCGGCGCTGCCGGAGCGCCCGCACTGTTGCCCGCCGGTGGTGCAGCCACCGAGCCACTGGGGGTTTCGCTGTTCGACGCACCACCGCCCTGGTTGGCGTTGAGCGGCGAAATGGCCGAGGGCGGCTGCATATAGAAGGTGACCGGCTCGGTGCGCCGGATCTCTCTGCCCTGGTAAAGCAGGGCCGCGCTCAGCGTATGACTGCCACGCGGCACGTTGCCCAGCTGCAGCGTGGTCTGGTCGGTGGGCGACTGGGGTATCGGGCTGCCGTCCAGATAGTAGGTGATCTGTTCGCCGTCGCGCAGACCCTCCGCGCCGCCGATGGTGACCGAAACCGGCACGATGCCCTGGGCGTCACGGAAGGTTTCTTCGGACTGCGGCCGCAAGATCCGCGGCAGCCGCGAATCCGCGCTCTCGGCCCGCGAGCCGGCATTCGCCGACTGCGACATGGCGCGCAATTGCTCAAGCGCCTGAGGATTGCCATCCGCGCTCTGCAGCCCGGGCAGGTTGGCGCGTTTCGCCCCGCCATGGGCAGCGCTGTCGCTGTAATGACGCACGCCCTGGGCATCGACCCAGGTGTAGATGTCGGCCTGTGCGACGCTTGCCGCGAACGAGGCGACACAAAACAGAAGCAGCTTGTTCATAAGGTGCAATCTAGCGCGCACGGCGCGCATAAAAAAGGGCGCACCCGACGAAAGGGCGCGCCCTGCTGGCCGATGGCATGCCGCACTCAGGCGAACACGCGGTACCGGCCTCCCCTGAAGCGGGAATCCCGCTCTAGCAGGAGTAGTACATGTCGAACTCGGCCGGGTGCGTGCTCATCTTCATGCGCAGCACTTCTTCCATCTTGAGTTCGATGTAACCGTCGATGAGGTCGTCGGTGAACACGTCGCCCTTCTTGAGGAAGTCGCGATCCTCGTCCAGCGCCTTGAGCGCTTCTTCCAGCGACTGGGCGACGGTCGGAATGGCTTTTTCCTCTTCCGGCGGCAGATCGTAGAGATCCTTGTCCATGGCTTCGCCCGGATGGATCTTGTTCTGAATGCCGTCGAGGCCGGCCATCATCATCACCGAGAACGCCAGATACGGGTTGGCGGTCGGATCCGGGAAACGCACCTCGATACGACGCGCCTTCGGGCTGGAGACCCAGGGAATACGGATCGAGGCCGAGCGGTTGCGGGCCGAATAGGCCAGCAGCACCGGTGCCTCGAAGCCCTTGACCAGACGCTTGTAGCTGTTGGTCGAGGCGTTCGCGAAGGCGTTGATCGCCTTGGCGTGCTTGATGATGCCGCCGATGTAGTACAGCGCGGTCTCGGAGAGACCGCCGTATTCCTCACCGGAGAAGATGTTCTTGCCGTCCTTGGACAGCGACTGGTGCACGTGCATGCCGGAACCGTTGTCGCCGACCAGCGGCTTGGGCATGAAGGTCGCCGTCTTGCCGAAGCTGTGGGCAACGTTGGCCACGCAATACTTGTAGACCAGCAGCTCGTCGGCCTTCTTGACCAGCGTGTTGAACAGCATGCCGATCTCGCCCTGGCCGGCGGTGCCCACTTCGTGGTGATGCACTTCGACAGTCAGGCCCATCTCTTCCATGGCTAGACACATGGCCGAGCGGATGTCCTGGTGGGAATCGACCGGCGGCACCGGGAAATAACCGCCCTTGATACCCGGGCGATGGCCCATGTTGCCTTCCGGGTACTTCTTGTTGCTGCTCCAGTAGCCTTCTTCGGAGTCGATCGCGAAGCCGGCACCCTTCATCTCGTTCTGCCAGGTGACCGAGTCGAACACGAAGAACTCGGCTTCGGGGCCGAAGAACGCCGTGTCGGCGATACCGGTGGACGCCAGATAGGCCTCGGCACGCTTGGCGACGGTGCGCGGGTCGCGCTCGTAACCCATCATGGTGTTGGGTTCGAGAACGTCACAGCGGATGATGACGGTGGGTTCCTCGAAGAACGGATCCAGCACCGCGGTGCTGTCATCCGGCATGAGAACCATGTCGGACTCGTTGATGCCCTTCCAGCCGTCGATCGACGAACCGTCAAACATCTTGCCTTCTTCCATGAACTCTTCGTCGACGATATGCGCCGGCATGGTGACGTGCTGTTCCTTGCCGCGCGTATCGCAGAAGCGGAAATCCACGAATCTCGCTTCGGTTTCCTTGATGAGTTTGAGCGCTTCGCTACTCGACATTGATGACTCCTTGTAAGTAGAACCCGGTTGAACTGTCTGCTGCAGAGCAACGAGGACAGCCACTATAAAGGCAGTTTCCATGCCACGTCATCTTTGCCTGTTTTAGGGTCACAGCGCGCCTCAATGCACTTTTATAGTGCTTTAGAAGATCGATTCGGGTGCAGACGAAAGGCGCTGCACTTTTTTGGTGCCGATGCCGCGCCGCCATGAAAACAGCGTGTTTTCGTTATACTCCGCGCTCGAATCAAGGACAGTTCGCATGGATTTCCAACAGCTCATCTTTCGGCTGCAGCAATTCTGGGCCGAGCAGGGGTGCGCCATCGTGCAGCCGCTGGATATGCCGGTCGGTGCCGGCACTTTTCATCCGGCGACCTTTCTGCGCTCGATCGGGCCCGAACCCTGGCGCGCGGCCTATGTACAGCCGTCGCGCCGGCCGACTGACGGCCGCTACGGCGAGAACCCGAACCGGCTGCAACATTACTATCAGTTTCAGGTATTGCTGAAGCCGTCGCCCAAGAACATTCAGTCGCTGTATCTGCAGTCGCTGGAGGCGTTGGGTCTGGACATGTCGATCCACGACGTGCGCTTCGTCGAAGACAACTGGGAATCACCAACACTCGGGGCCTGGGGTCTCGGCTGGGAGATCTGGCTCAACGGCATGGAAATCACCCAGTTCACGTATTTCCAGCAGGTAGGCGGCATCGACTGTCGGCCGGTTTCCGGCGAGATCACCTACGGGCTCGAGCGCATCGCCATGTATATCCAGAACGTGGAGAGCGTCTACGACCTGGTGTGGTCGGACTCGCCGGCGGGCACGATCTACTACGGCGACGTGTTTCACCAGAACGAGGTCGAGCAGTCGCGTTACAACTTCGAACACGCGGACGTGGACGCGCTGTTCACGCACTTCGATGCCTTGGAGACCGAGTGCCAGCGCCTAATCGAGGCGGAACTGGCCTTGCCGGCCTACGAACGCATGCTCGAATGTTCGCACACCTTCAATCTGCTCGACGCACGACACGCCATATCGGTGACCGAGCGCCAGGGCTATATCCTGCGCGTGCGTACGCTCGCTCGGGCCTGCGCGCAGTCCTATTACACATCCCGTGAAGCCCTCGGATTTCCGCTGCTCAAGAACAGCGAGGCTGCATGACCGCTACGCTACTCATTGAAATCGGCGTCGAGGAACTGCCGCCGAAAGCCATGCGCGCACTGGCCGACGCCTTCGCCGACGGCGTCACCCAGGGCCTGCGAGATGCAGGCCTGTCGATCGGAAAGACATCGCGCTATGCGACACCGCGTCGGCTAGCCGTATCGATTACCGACGTGGCCGAACAGACCGCGCCGGAGGCGGTGGAGAAAGCCGGCCCGACCGTGGCAATCGCCTTCGACGACGAGGGCAACCCGACCAAGGCAGCGGAGGGCTTTGCCCGCTCGCTGGGCACGACGGTCGACGCACTGGCCCGCGAGGACAGTGACAAAGGGGAACGTCTCGTCTATCGCGCGACCGAGCCGGGCAAGCCGTTGGCGGATCTCCTACAGGGCGCGGTCGACACCGCCCTGCGCGGATTGCCGATTCCGAAACCGATGCGCTGGGGCGATTCGGATACCGGCTTTGTACGGCCCGTGCATTGGGTCGTGGCGTTGCACGGCGCGCAGATCGTGCCGTTGACGCTGTTCAAGGAAGCCGCAGATCGCAATACGCAAGGTCACCGTTTTCATCATGGCGGTACCATAATCCTGGAAACAGCGGACGCATACGCCCGCGCTCTCGAGGATACCGGCCATGTGATCGCCGATCCCGACGTGCGCAAGGCGCGTATCGAGTCCCAGGTCACCGCGGCAGGCGAGACATTCGGCGGCCGCGCGCTGATCGACGACGGACTGGTCGAAGAGGTGACGGCTCTGGTCGAGTGGCCGGTGGGTATCGCCGGCAGTTTCGATGAACGTTTCCTGGTGCTGCCGCGCGAGGTGCTTATCTCGACGCTGCAGGAACACCAGCGCTACTTCCCGATCGAAGCCGGCAACGGCGAACTGATGGCCGGGTTCGTGACCGTCGCCAACCTCGAAAGCCGGGATGTCGCCCAGGTCATCGCGGGCAACGAGCGTGTGGTGCGCCCGCGTCTTGCCGATGCGTTGTTCTTCTGGGAGCAGGATCGCCGCCGAGGTCTCGCGGGCCATGTCGACGGGTTGGCCCGGGTCACGTTCCAACAGTCCCTGGGCTCGCTCGCCGACAAGAGCGGGCGGGTTGCCACCCTGTGTGGCCGGCTTGGCGAGGCTGCGGGCGCCGATTCGTATACATTGGCGCGGGCCGCCGAACTCGCCAAGGCCGATCTGCTTACCGAAATGGTCGGCGAATTCCCCGATCTGCAAGGGGTGATGGGCTATTACTACGCCCGCGATGGCGGCGAGTCAGACGATGTGGCAACCGCGATCACCGAACAGTACGCGCCGGCCCGCGCCGGTGCGCCGATCGCGGCCACGCCGGCAGGCCAGGCGCTCGCGCTCGCAGATCGCATGGACACCCTGGCCGGAATCTTCGCCATCGACCGGCGCCCCAGCGGCGACAAGGACCCGTTCGGCCTGCGTCGCGCGGCGCTCGGTGTACTGCGAACCCTCATCGAGGGCAATCTGTCGCTCGATCTTCGTGCCGAGCTCGACCATGCGCTGAGCCTGCAGCCCGTCGAACCGGCCGAGGACAGCCTCGAAGCGCTCTGGACGTTCCACATGGAACGTCTGCGCGGTTACTACGCCGAACGCGACATCAGCGGAGACCGGTTCGATGCCGTCGCCAATCTCGGCCTGCGCGATCTTGTCGATTTCGATCGGCGCATCGTTGCCGTCGATGCGTTCGGCCGCGAAGCGGCGGCACAGACCGTTTGCGGCGCACACAAGCGAATCCGCAACATTCTGCGTCGAAATGCGTCCGAGCTCGATGGCAGGTCGTTCGACGATCGCCTGGTGGAACCGGGCGCCGAAACACGGCTGGCGCAGGCGCTCGAAGCCCAGCGGGACGCCGTCACCGGCGCCATGCGTGACGAGGATCCGGCCCGGGCGCTGGCAGGCCTTGCGGCACTTGCCGAGCCACTCGACGCGTTCTTCGACGACGTGATGGTCATGGCCGAGGACGACACCCTGCGTCAGAATCGCCTGGCGATGCTTCAGGCGCTCGACCGGCTTTGCCGAAAGGTAGCGGATATTTCCTGTCTTGCCCTGGACTGACGCACTGGACGCACCCACGGACATCCAACAGACTGACCGCATGAAACTGGTCATCCTCGATCGCGACGGCGTCATCAACGAAGACAGCGACGACTTCATCAAGTCGCCGGCCGAATGGCGACCGATCGCGGGCAGCCTCGAAGCCATTGTCAAACTCAAGCACGCGGGCTTTCGGGTTGTCGTGGCGAGCAACCAGTCGGGGCTGGCGCGGGGCCTGTTCGATTACGATACGCTGTTCGCGATCCACGACAAGATGACCCGAATGCTCGCTGATATCGGCACGCAGCTGGACGGCATCTTTTTCTGCCCCCACGGACCACAGGACAGCTGCACCTGCCGCAAGCCGGATACCGGTCTGCTCGACGATATCGCGCGTCGATTCGGCCGCTCGATCGAAGGCGTGCCGTTCGTGGGCGACAGCCTCTCCGATATTAACGCTGCGCGCGATGCCGATGCCCAACCGGTGCTGGTGCGTAGCGGCAAGCCGCTACCAAACGACGCCTCGCTGGACGGCGTGCAGACCTACGCCGATCTGGCGACGGCAGCCGAGGCCCTCATCCAGACCCACGCGCCGCGCAGGCATAAAAAAAGCGGCTGAACGACCAGCCGCTTTTCAAGCCCGGGGCGGTCACATGCCGCTCTTCAGATATCCAGATTCGACACCATGAGCGCATTGCGCTCGATGAACTCTCGGCGCGGCTCGACGTGATCGCCCATGAGCGTCGTGAACATCTGGTCTGCGCCCACGGCGTCGTCGATCTTGACCTGCATGAGACGTCGACTGTTCGGGTCCATCGTGGTCTCCCAGAGCTGGTCCGGGTTCATCTCGCCCAGCCCCTTGTAGCGCTGGACGTTCTGGCCGCGCTTGGCTTCGGTAAGGAGCCAGTCGTATGCGGCTTCGAAAGAATCGACAGGCTCGCTGCGCTCGCCGCGGCTGACTTGTGCGCCTTCGCCAATCAGGTCGAGTAGTTCGTTGCCCAGCGCGGACATCCGCTGGTACTCCTCGCCGGTAAAGAAATCCTCATGCCAAACAAAGGTGTGCGGGATCCCGTGGCTAAAACGCACCACCTGGAGATGCAGCGGCCGTTCGTCGTCCGCCGGCTTGATCTGGACCTCGTAGCGGTGCCGCGCCTCGTTACGTGCATCCAGCCGCGCCTGGAGTTGTGCGGCCCAGTCCTGCATGCGCTCGGCGTCCGAGAACAGCTCGGGTGTCATCGGCACGAGATAGGTCATCTCCCTCAGAGTCGCCGGATCGAAACGGCGGGTCAGACGGTCGATATCCTCAAGCATCCCCATGAAGCGCTGGGCGAGATCGGCGAGCGCATCGTCCGCAATCGGCGGCGCATCCGCACTCACGCGCAGCTCCGCCTTGTTCAGCGCGAGCCGCAGCAGGTAGTTGTCGAGTTCCTTGTCGTCCTTGACGTAATACTCCTGCTTGCCGCTTTTAACCTTATACAGCGGCGGCTGCGCAATATAGACGTAGCCCGCCTCGATCAGGGCGAACATCTGGCGGTAGAAGAAAGTCAGCAGCAACGTCCGGATATGCGACCCGTCGACGTCGGCGTCCGTCATGATGATGATGCGGTGATAGCGCAGCTTCGCGGGGTCGAACTCGTCGCGGCCAATGCCGCAGCCCAGCGCAGTGATGAGGGTGCCCACTTCGACGGACGAGAGCATCTTGTCGAAACGGGCTTTCTCCACGTTCAGGATCTTGCCCTTGAGCGGCAGGATCGCCTGATTGTGACGATCACGACCCTGTTTCGCCGAGCCACCGGCCGAGTCACCCTCCACCAAGAACAGCTCGGACTGGGACGGGTCCTTTTCCTGGCAGTCCGCCAGCTTGCCCGGCAACCCGGCAACATCCAGTGCGCCCTTGCGGCGCGTCATGTCTCGAGCCCGACGTGCCGCATCACGCGCGCGCGCCGCCTCGATCACCTTGCCGGCGATTACCTTGGCATCCCGCGGGTTTTCGAGAAGGAAGTCGCTCAGATGCTCGTTCACCGTCGACTCAACGACGGCCCGAACTTCGGACGACACCAGCTTTTCCTTGGTTTGCGACGAGAACTTGGGGTCCGGCACTTTCACGGAGATAACGGCGGTCAGACCTTCACGGGCGTCGTCACCAGCCGGCGCGACCTTTTCCTTCTTGGCCAGCCCTTCCGAATCGATATAGCCGTTGAGCGTCCGTGTGAGCGCGCCCCGGAAGCCGGCCAGATGGGTACCGCCGTCACGCTGCGGAATATTGTTGGTGTAGCAGAACACGCTCTCCTGATAGGAGTCGTTCCACTGCATCGCCACCTCGACGACAATATCTTCACGCTCGGCCGTGAAGTAGCACACCGACTCATGAAGCTGCGTCTTGTTTTCGTTGAGGTTCTCGACGAAAGCGCGAATACCACCCTCGTATTCGAACACGACATCGCGCTCGCTCGCCTCCTCGCGCAGGCGAATGCGCACGCCGGAATTCAGAAACGATAGCTCCCGGAGACGCTTGGCCAGAATGTCGAAGCTGAAGGTGATGTTCGTGAAGACGTCCGCGCTGGGATGAAAATGGATGGACGTACCGGTCTTCTCGGTGTCGGCCTGGGATGCGAGGTCGCCCAGCGGCTCGCCCATGCTGTAGGCCTGCCGATAATGCTTGCCGTCGCGATAGATATTGAGCTCGAGCCGGTCGGACAGTGCGTTCACAACCGATACGCCAACACCATGAAGGCCGCCTGAGACCTTGTACGAGTTCGCGTCGAATTTCCCGCCGGCATGGAGCACGGTCATGATCACTTCGGCTGCCGAGCGCCCTTCGCCTTCGTGGTAGTCAACCGGAATACCTCGACCATCGTCAGTGACCGTAATGCTCTGGTCGCGATGAATGACGACCTGAATCTCGTTGCAGTAGCCGGCGAGCGCCTCGTCAATCGCGTTATCCACGACCTCAAAGACCATATGGTGCAGACCGGTGCCGTCGTCCGTGTCACCGATATACATGCCCGGCCGTTTTCTTACAGCCTCGAGCCCCTTCAGAACCTTGATACTACTGGAATTGTAATCGCCGTTGGATTCCGCCATATGCCACCGCAGTTCGCGCAGGATTCAATCGAATCAATCCCGCAATTCTACCACGGTGGCGGCTTAACGCCGGGTCACCGCCCCATGTTCCACGTGGAACATTCGCGCCTCCGCTAATGCCTCCGGCACGAGCGACGCTTCGAGAAACGTGACGAACGATTGCCCGCCGAGGGCGGCAATTTCGTGGGCCAGCACCTCGCGATAGCGAGCACCGAGTTCGGCGGCCATATCGTCGATTAAAAGGACAGGCCGAATGCCTCGGCGGGCATAGAGAAGCTCGGCCTGCACGAGAAGCAACGCGGTAGTCAGTATTTTCTGTTGGCCGCGTGACACCCAGTCTCGCGCCTTCGCGCTGGCGATCGTTACACGGAGGTCAGCCCGATGTGGGCCTTGCTGGGTGAAACCGGCACGCAAATCCTGATCGAGATTCGCGGCTAGCGCATGTCCCAACCCGTCCTCACCACGCCAACCGCTGTCGTATTCGAGAGAAACGGCTTCGTCTCCCAGAAGACGGCGCGCCTGGGCAGGCAAACCGGCATGAAGCTGGTCGATGTAGGCTCGACGCGATGCATCCACAAGCTCGGCGTTGCGGACAAGTTCCGCGTCCCATGCAATAACGTCTTTCTTCGGCCAGCGAGATTTGAGTGCGCGATTGCGCTGACGTAGCGCGCGCCGATACCGCCGCCAGGCAGGAAAAAAAGTGTGTTCCACGTGAAACACACCCCAGTCCATGAAATGCCTGCGGTAACGCGGCCCCTGTTCCAGAAGGCGGTGGACGTTGGGGTCGATGAGTTGAAGGGGAAGCGTATTGACGAGATCAAGGCGCGTCGTGTCCGGGTCGCCATCTCGACGATAGGTGATTGCGCGGCGGGTTCGCTGGATACCGATACGGTGTGAACGGCCTCCGGGAACATCGATCTCGCCCGACACCGTAAATGCTTCGGCATTGCGCCGAATTGCGGGCCTGGGGCCCGATTGTCGGAACGATTGCCCACGGCCCAGGAGAAAAATCGCCTCGAGGAGACTCGTTTTCCCCGAGGCGTTGTCTCCGGTGATGACGTTTACACCTGCGTCCGGCGCAAGCTCTACATTTTTGAAGCACCGGAAGTCATGCAGTCGCAGGCTTGAAAGGTGCATTCGGGCCAGACTAGAGACGCATGGGCATGACGACATACCGCGTCGCGGGATCGTTGACCGCTTGCAGCAAACCGCTGCTATCGGGGCCCGACAACGACAGGGTGAACTCTCCGCTATCCATGGCGCCCAACGCCTCGAGCAGATAATTCACGTTGAACCCGATTTCGATCGGATCACTGTCGTAGCTCACCTGGATTTCATCCTCTGCTTCTTCTCGTTCCACGTTCTGGGCTTGAAGCCGAAGACTGTGGTCGTTGAGAGCCAGCCTTACGCCCCCGAATTTCTCGTTGGAAAGAATCGCGGTTCGAGAAAGCGCCTGCCGAATCGTGTCGCGATCAGCATGCATCTGGCGGTCCGCCTCCTGGGGGATGACGCGTTCGTAATCCGGGAACCGCCCATCGATCAACTTGGTTGTGAACACGAGGCTAGGCAGTTGCAGGCGAAGATGCTTTGAGGACAGCTGCAACGTGATTTCAGCTTCGCTGCCATCGAGCAGGCGAACCAGTTCGGTAATGGCCTTGCGCGGCACGATCGCCTGTATTGGTTCGTCGATTCCCGTGTTCACCTGTGCGTCGCTCAGGGCAAGACGATGTCCATCGGTGGCCACACAACGGGCGCGATCTTCCCGAAGCGACAACAACAGTCCGTTCAAGTAATAGCGCACATCTTGATGTGCCATTGCAAAGTGCGTGCGGTCCAGAAGCCCTTTCAGTACCCGCTCGGCGATTGTAACCCTTTGACCCTCCTCGACTTCATCGAGATATGGCCAATCCTGAGCCGACATTGTCGCCAACGTGAATCGAGAGCGACCGGACTGCACGCGTGTCTGCTGCTGATCATGGTGCAGCGTAATTTCCGCATCGTCGGGCAGGCCGCGGCAGATATCGAGAAGTTTTCGTGCCGGTACTGCTGCAGAGCCCGGATTGCTGATAACAGCAGGTGTATCGGTAATCAGCTCGAGTTCGAGATCCGTTGCGGTAACGACGATGCGATCGTTTTCTGCCCGAATAAGGATATTCGACAGAATCGGCATCGTCTGTCGACGTTCCACGACGCCGATAACGGTCTGGAGAGCAGTGAGCAGATCCTTGCGCTGCACGGTGAATTGCATGACGGGCTCCGGAAACAGTCGTCTTTGTTGTCTTAAGGAATAGTAAGAAAAGCTAGTAGTAGTAGTAACTGGTGTGGTTCAACTCTGTCGATAACCGGTTTTTATCCAATGAAAACAAACACCTGAGATCTTATTAAGATTGTTCTAAAAAGCGTTCGAATCCTGTTGCTCGGCTGTGGACAGATTGTGCGTTCTTCATCCAGAGCACGCGCCTTTTCGAGGCTTCAGTAATTGTCCACGCGCTATCCACAGTCAGCTTGTGAGTATCCGGCTCAGGTTGGCGTAGTCTTCGTCGACCCGTGCGTCGGTTTCGCGTAACTCCTTGACCTTGCGGCAAGCGTGCAGGACCGTCGTGTGGTCGCGTCCGCCGAATGCCTGGCCGATTTCCGGCAGGCTGTGGTTCGTGAGTTCCTTTGCGAGCGCCATCGATATCTGACGTGGGCGTGCCACCGAACGGGTGCGCTTCTTGCCGAGCAGGTCGGCGAGTCGCATCTTGTAGTACTCCGCGACCGTGCGCTGGATGTTCTCGAGCGTGACCAGCCGGTCGTATACAGCCAGCATGTCGTGCAGCGCCTGCTTGGCGAAATCCACCGTGATGGGCGTCCCGGTAATCTGGGCGGACGCCTTGAGGCGATGCAGTGCGCCTTCCAGGTCGCGCACGTTCGATCGCACGCGCTTGGCGATGAAGAACGCGACTTCCTGCGGCAACGCCACCCCATGGGCATCGGCCTTGGAGAGCATGATCGCGACCCGTGTCTCCAGTTCCGGGGGTTCGACGGCCACGGAAAGCCCCCAGGAGAACCGGGACTTGAGGCGATCCTCGAGGCCTTCGACTTCCTTGGGAAACCGATCGCAGGTGATCACGATTCGCTGATTGGACTCGAGCAGCGAATTGAACGTATGGAAGAACTCCTCCTGCGATCGATCCTTGTTCGCGAAGAACTGGATATCGTCGATCAACAGGGCGTCCAGTGATCGGTAATGCGCCTTGAAGCGATCCATCCGGTTATGCCGGATCGCCGTGACCATTTCGTTGACGAAGTGCTCGGAGCGTACGTAGGCGACCTTGGCCCGCGGATTGTTGTCCAACAGGCGATTACCCACGCTCTGCATTAGATGTGTCTTGCCCAGACCGACGCCGCCGTAGATCAGCAGCGGGTTGTAGGCCATGTTGTCCGGATTGGCGGCCTGCTCGGCGGCCGCGCGGGCGATCTGGTTGGATTTGCCCTGAACGAACGCCTCGAAGGTGTAGCGGCTGTCGAGGTTGTGGCGCGATGCGGGCGGCGCGGCCGCGGCCTCGTTTTTCGTGCTGGTGTCGGGTTTACGCCCGCCGCCGACCAGCACCCGGATGCGCTTGGGCAAGGCACCGAGATCGTTCAGCGCGTTGGCGATCGGTGTCCGCAGTTCGCGCTCGACCTGATCACGCACAACCTCGTTCGGGGCCATGAGATCGAGCCCGTCATCGTTGAACTCGGCCTCGAGGGGGCGCAGCCAGAGGTTGATGTCCTTTTCAGGCAGCCGCGCCTCGATATGCGTCAGACAACGTTGCCAGAGCGTGTCAGCCAAGATCCCATACTCCGTAGCGAAAAAAAGCGCTGCCTTGCCGGCGCGCCGGCGCCTTACCCTAGCGTACGAGCCACAACTTATCCACAGCGTTTTTCACCGCTTGCAAGGGCATGGGGAGGGCGACTAGAATCCGCGCTCTTTACCGCGAAGTGCGTCCGTCAGGCCGCCGAGTCGAGACCGTAATGAAAAGAACCTATCAGCCGAGCAACCTGCACCGTAAGCGCACCCACGGCTTCCGTGCGCGCATGGCTACCAAGAATGGTCGCGCCGTGCTGGCATCGCGTCGTGCCAAGGGCCGCAAGCGCCTGACGCCGTAGGAAAAACCGGGTGGCGCAGGCTGGGTTTCCCGCGACTGCGCGCCTCAGGCAGGCGAGTGAATTCCGAGCCGTTTTCGCTCGCGGCCGAAAGTACGTCAGCCGCGGATTCGTGATCATCGCTGCCCCGGGCGGCGCCGATCGATCGCGGCTTGGGCTCGCGCTCGCCAAGCGCAGAATCGCGCGCGCCGTCGACCGGAATCGGGTCAAGCGGGTGCTCAGGGAATCTTTTCGCAACAACCGCCATCGGCTCGGCTCGATCGATGTCGTGGTGCTGGCCAGAAGTCGTACGGCCGCGATGGACAACGCGGCGCTGTTCGCCCAGCTCGCCGAGATATGGCCGCAGCTGGAACGCCTGAACAGCCGGCCGCCGCACGACCACGGGTCCGATCCGGCCCGTTAACGAGGGATTTCCCCACGCATGGAAAATATTCGTTTCGGACTCCTCTGCGCTATCGGCGTCCTGTGTTTTTTCCTCTATCAGGCCTGGCAGACCGATTACGCGCCCACCCAGGCTGACGCCACGTCGGCCAACGGCCAGGCGGCCGGCCAGAACGATTATGCGTCGGCCGACGAGGATGACGTGCCCTCGCTGTCCTCGGCGCCGGAAAGCGACGGTGGACCGGAGCAGAGCAGCGATTCGCGCCAGGCGCAGACCGGTCAGGATGACGAGCCGGTTGTCGGCGAAGCGGATCAGATTCATGTCGTCACCGACCGGCTCGATGTCATCATCGACACGCGCGGCGGCGATCTGCGCAAGGTCGAGCTGCGCGGCGTGCCGGTGTCGTCGGAAAAGCCGGACACCAACCTGCGCCTGATCAACGACAGCGCGCCGAACTTCTTCATCACCCAGAGCGGTCTCGTGGCCGACGGCGCCAAGGCGCCGGATCATCGCTCGACCTATCAGGCCGAGCGCAAGGAGTACGAGCTCGAGGACGGCCAGGACACGCTCGAGGTGCCGCTGACCTGGACCAACCAGGCCGGGCACGAGGTGACGAAGGTCTACACCTTCCACCGCGACAGCTATCGCATCGGCCTGAACCATCGCGTGACGAACAATGGCGACAGCCCCTGGCGTCTGTCCCAGTACGTGCGGTTCTGGCGCGCGCCCTACGAAATCACCGGCGACGTGCCCTTCGCCCAGGCGTTCTTCGGCGTCGGCTGGTACGACCGCAAGGACGACGGCGACAGCTACAGCTACCGCACTGAAAGCCACGAGGATCTGGCCGAGAACCCGCTCGAGCTGACCCAGCAGGGTGGCTGGGTGGCCATGATCCAGCACTATTTCATCGGCGCGGCGATCCCGCCGCCCGACGCCAAGGCGCGTTTCTTTGGCCAGCCCAAGGACGTGCCCGATGCCGCCGGCGGTTTTGCGACCGGCTTCATTGGTGCCCAGCAGCAGGTGGCTGCCGGCTCGCAGGCCGATTTTGAATCGACCCTGTTCGTGGGTCCGAAACTGCAGGATCAGCTCGAATCGGTGGCGCCTGGGCTCGGTCTGACCGTGGACTATGGCTGGCTGACCGTGCTCGCCAAGCCGATCTTCTGGGTGCTGGAACATCTGCACGCGCTGGTCGGCAACTGGGGCGTGGCCATCATTCTGCTGACGTTCCTCATCAAGCTCGTTTTCTACAAGCTGTCCGAGACGCAGTACCGGGCGATGGCGCGCATGCGTAAGTTTGCGCCGCGCATGCAGCAGCTCAAGGAGCAGTACGGCGACGACCGCCAGAAGCTGCAGTCGAAGATGATGGAGCTCTACAAGAAAGAGGGCTTCAACCCGCTGGCCGGCTGCTGGCCGATGCTGGTGCAGATGCCGGTGTTCATCTCGCTGTACTGGGTGCTGCGTGAATCCGTCGAGCTGCGGCATGCACCGTTCATGCTCTGGATCCAGGACCTGTCCGCACCGGACCCCTACTACATTCTCCCGGTGGTCTTCGGCGTGACCATGTTCCTGCAGCAGAAGCTGACCGCGAACGTCACCATGGACCCGATGCAGCAGCGCATCATGCAGATCATGCCCGTTGGCCTGGCGGTGTTCTTTGCCTTCTTCCCGGCGGGGCTGGTGCTGTACTGGTGTACCAACAACCTGCTCTCGATCGGCCAGCAGTGGTACATCTACCGCAAGCTTGACGCCGAAGGCCTGGGCCACAAGGCTGCCAGCAGCTGACCGCCCCGGCATGAGCGCGGCGCCCGGCGACACCATCGCGGCACTGGCCAGTGGTGCCGGACGGGCGGGCGTCGGCGTGATCCGTGTCTCCGGCCCGGCGGTCCCGGAGATTGCGGCCAAACTCATCGGTGAACTGCCCGCGCCACGGCGCGTACGCGTTTGCGGTTTTCACGATTGCGAAGGCATCGCGATCGACCACGGGGTAGCGCTGTATTTCGCGGCCCCTGCCTCGTTTACCGGCGAGCATGTGCTCGAACTGCAGGGCCACGGCAGCCCCGTGCTGGTCGACATGCTGCTGGCGCGCCTGCTGGAGCTCGGTGCGCGCCTCGCCGATCCCGGGGAATTCTCGCGGCGCGCCTTTCTCAACGACAAGCTGAGCCTCAACGAGGCCGAAGCGATCGCCGATGCCATCGATGCCGGCAGCGGCGCCGCCGCGCGGGCGGCCATGCGCTCGCTCGAAGGGGCATTCTCGGCCGAGGTGAACGCGCTGGTTGAAGCGCTCATCGAGCTGCGTGTGTATACCGAAGGCGCTATCGATTTTCCGGACGAGGACGATGTCGATTTTCTCGGCGACGGCGAGATCGCGGGTCGCCTCGACGCCCTGCGTGAGCGCCTGCGTCTGCTGATCCGCCAGGCCACCGAGGGGGCGAGCCTGCGCGAAGGGCTGCGTCTGGTCATCCTCGGCGCGCCGAACGTCGGCAAGTCCAGCCTGCTCAACCGCCTCGCCAGGCGCGATACCGCAATCGTCACGGATATCGCCGGCACCACGCGGGACGTGCTTCACGAGCAGCTGTCCATCGACGGGCTGCCGCTCACGCTGGTGGATACCGCGGGCCTGCGCGAAACCCAAGACCCGATCGAGGCGGAAGGCGTGCGTCGGGCGAAAGCCGAACTCGAGCGCGCGGATCGCGTGTTGCTGGTGGTCGACGACGCGCAGGGCATCGGCCCGGAGGAACAGGCCCTGCTCGAAGACATCGGTACCCGCTGCGCGGTGACCATCGTCGCCAACAAGATCGATCTCAGCGGTGCGCCGGCCGGTCCGGCGGAACTGGCGGGCCGCGAGGCCGTGCGCGTGTCTGCGACCGCGGGCACCGGGTTCGACGCGCTGGCGCGGCATCTGAAGGAGGCCGCCGGGCTGAGCGACGACGCCAGCCCGGCCTTCATGGCGCGCCGGCGTCATCTCGACGCGCTGGCGCGGGCGAGCGCCGCTCTCGAGACCGGGCACGAGCGTCTGGTCGTCGACGCGGCCGGGGAGCTGCTGGCCGAGGAGCTGCGCCTGGCGCAGGCAGCGCTGGGCGAGATCACCGGTACCTTCACCAGCGACGATCTGCTCGGCGCGATCTTCTCCAGTTTCTGTATCGGCAAATAGCGGCCGGCCATTCCGTAGTCTGCCGGATGGGCCGTGTCGGTCGCGGGCTATAGCCTGTGCGGCCATCGACCGAGCCGAAACAGGGCATGACCATGATTGTTCGCGATCACGACGATGCGCAAGAGTCCGCAATCGACGAAGAGAAGTTCATCAGTCGCCGCTACACGCTGCGTGCCGATGGCATGGGCCACTCCTTTCACGAGACCTACGTCAAACCCGGCTGCGCGCTGCACATGTGGTACAAGAACCACAAGGAAACGGTGATTTGCATCGAAGGCGAAGGTCGGATCGAGGACCTCACCGAGGGCGGCCAGTGGGACCTGAAGCCGGGCGTGCTCTATGCCCTCGACAAGAACCAGCAGCACATCCTCTCGAGCGAAAAGGGCATGACCGTGCTGTGCTGTTTCAGCCCGGCGCTCGTCGGCCCCGAAGATCACGACGAACAGGGCAGCTACCCGCTGCTCGACGACGACGGCAGCGTTCTGCAGCGCTGAGCTAGGGGCCGCGTTCGATCTCGAACAGGCGCGGCCAGTATTTGCCGGTGACATAGACGCGATCGTTGTCGCTGTCGTAGGCAATGCCGTTGAACGCCTCGGCATCGCTGTCGCCGGGCAGAGCCTCGCGCAGACCGGAGGCGTCGATACGCCCCAGAACAGCGCCGCTGTCCGGATCGATGCGCAGAATGTGGTCGTCGAACCAGACGTTCGCCCAGATCTCGCCGTCGATATATTCGAGTTCGTTGAGTCGGTCGACCGGTCGCCCGTCACGGCGCACCTGGACACGCCGCACGACGCCGAAATCCGACGAATCCAGCACCCGCAGCGTATCGGTGCCGTCGCTCAGCCATAGATGCGCGCCGTCGTAGGTCAGACCCCAGCCCTCGCCGGTGTATCGCCGTCGGCCGATCAGTTCGAGCGAGGCGGCGTCGAAGACGAAAGCCTCGCCGGCTTTCCAGGTGAGCCAGTAGAGCTTGTCGTCGATACGCGCGAGGCCTTCGCCGAAGTAGCGGGCCGGCAATCGCTGCTGCGCGCGTATGTTTCCGGTGGCGGGGTCCACCCGGCGCAGGGTCGAGCGGCCGTGCTTGCCGGTGGTTTCGTAGAGCATGCCGTCGTGGAAAAGCAGGCCCTGGGTGAAGGCAGCGGCGTCGTGCGGTGCGCTGGAAATCACGTTCGCGGGCGCGGTATCGGCGCGGCAGGCCGTGGATGCGAGCACGGCGGCCAGCAGTATCGACAGGGCAAGCAGGCGCGGCATGCGTGCATGGTAGCGCGCGTTGCGCGATGGCGTTCGAAAGTCGCGGCAGCAGCCTGCTAAGACAGGGAAAAGACGATTATCATGGAAGACTTGTAACCGCTAAGAGACGCCTTGCATGGCCGAACAGCAACACACCGAACACGATCTCGATTCGAATCAGAAACGCGACGCGCGTCGTCGCGAGGCCCCCAGCGCCGCCGTCGTCTACGAGGCGATCCGTCGCGAGGCCGAGTCCGAGCTCACCCGCCCTCTGCCCGGGCTGGCCTTCTCCGCGCTGGCTGCCGGGCTGTCCATGGGCTTTTCCCTCATTGCCCAGGCGCTGCTCTACAGCTACACGCCGGAATCCGCCTGGCGACCGATCATCGCCAGCTTCGGCTATTCGATCGGCTTTCTGTTCGTGATTCTGGGCCGCCAGCAACTGTTCACTGAAAACACCCTCACGCCGGTGCTCGAAGTATTGCGTGTGCGGCGCTGGTCGACGGTCTCGCGCACGATCAACCTCTGGGGCGTGGTGCTTGTCGCCAACCTCGTGGGCACGGCCATATTCGCGGCGACGCTGGCCAATTTCGACGTGCTGGACCCCAAGATCAACGGCGCGCTGGCCTCGATCGCGGCCAAGGAATACGAGTACGGCTTCGGCACGATGTTCGTGCGCGCGATCTTTGCCGGCTGGCTGGTGGCGCTCATGCTCTGGCTGATGCCCTTCGCCGAGACCGCGCGTGTCGGCGTGATCATCCTCGTGACCTATGTCATCGGGCTCGCGCATTTCCCGCACATCATCGCCGGCTCGGTCGCCGCGCTATATGGCGTGTTCACGGGGGCCCACGGGTTCATGGAGTTCGTGTCCGTGTTCTTCGTGCCGACGATTCTGGGCAACGTGATCGGGGGGGTGGCACTGGTGGCCGCCGTGAACTACGCCCAGGTCGCCTACAGCGACTCCGAGCGCGATAACAGCGACGTCGACAAGGGCGACTGATGCGCGTTCCGATCGTCGCTGGCGAAGATGCTGCGATGCGGTATAGTCGAGTCACCACTCAAACGGAAAATCTGTCATGGCAGAATCCGGCGACAAATGGGAAGGCCGCTGGGAACGCGTCAAGGGCAAGGCCCGTGAGCATTTCGGGCGTCTGACCGACGACGAGGTCGAGGAAACGGCCGGCAAGCGCCAGAACATGCTGGGCAAGATCCAGGAGAAGTACGGCGAGACCAAGGAAAAGGCCGAAGAGATGCTCAAGGATTTCGAACGCAAGCATCTCTAGCGCGCGTATCGACCGCGAAAGCCGTCCGGTTCTGCCGGGCGGCTTTTTTATGGTTCATCGCACTTTACCGGGAAACGCGGCTTTGATTTTGAGGAAGAAGTAGTCGGCGTTACGAAAGCCATAGGCTTGGCGTTTGAT
>Ga0310345_10000463_pt1 | contig 60886 bp, 63 predicted proteins | sample HC15DNA20500_MG_FD_204667 | JGI IMG/M metagenome (GOLD analysis project Ga0310345, IMG submission 204667) | Marine microbial communities from station ALOHA, North Pacific Subtropical Gyre - HC15-DNA-20-500_MG | ecosystem: Environmental > Aquatic > Marine > Oceanic | place: Pacific Ocean: North...
GGCACCGACGCCTCGGCCAACGTCACGTTCAGTTTCAGCAACATCGTTTCGATGACGGCGGTCGGCCACACCCAGATGACGTTGACCTTCCGCAACTTCCCCAAATCGGACACGGAGAATTACGATCCCTGGGTGGTGGTGCTCGATATCGTCAAGCAACCCCCGCCGGCGACGCGCGGGCTGTTGAGCTTCTTCGGCACCTGCCCGCCGATCATGCCCGTGGCGAGCCAGATCGCGAAGATCCAGGTGCCGCTGCGTTGGTCGATGGCACAGGTGAACGAGGTGCAGATCTTCTCCAGCTTTCCGGTGGCCGCGTCGAACTCCAAGGCGCTCGCGCCGAGCAGCCTCGTCTACGCCACCGCGCCCAACAGCCCGGCGCCGCTGGCGACCGATGCCGCCGAGATCGAGCTTACCGGCGTTACCCAAAGCGGCCCGGCGACCTTCACCCTGCAAGCGCGCGACGGGCAGGGCGCTTATCTCAACGCGCTGCAATATAGCTGTTATCTGCAGATGCAGGTGTTCGTCGATCCGCGCGACAATCGCGAATATCCGATCGCCCTGATCAACGGCAAATGGTGGATGACCGAGAACCTAGCCTTCATCGAAAGCGGCTCGGTCTATTACAACAACTATTCGCCCAACGCGTCTTTTGGACAGCTCTATCCGGCGAACGCGCTGTCGATGGTGGCACCGCCGGCGGGCTGGCAAGTGCCGTCGCTCGAAGATTGGACCGGGCTCGACACCAACGCGATCGCCGCGTTCGACGGCCAGCTCGGCGGCTGGTCGGTGGGAGGACAGTTTAACGGCCTCACGCAGCAGGGCTATTATTGGGTGAATGGCGGCGGCACCTACGCCCAATATAGCGGCCCGAGCAGCCCCATCGTCACCGGCGGCAGCGTGACGAGCACGATGCTGATGTCGATCCGCTATGTGCGCGATCTGTAACGCGCGCGCTCAGCCATCGATCAGCGCGGCCGCGCCGCGCAGATCGCTGACGAAGCGCGCATATTCCTCCTCGGCACGCGCGGCATCCTCGATGCGCAGCAGGAAGCTGGGGTGGACGGTGATCCAGCCGGTGCCGCCCTCGGCGAGTTCGATCGGCCGGCCGCGCTCGCGCCCGATGGTGACGGTCCGCCCCAGCAGCGATCGCGCGGCGGTCGCGCCCAGCATCACCGTCACCTGGGGGCGGAGCAGCAGGCGCTCCTGATCGATCCACCAGCGGCACGCCTCGATCTCGCCGGTATCGGGCTTGGCGTGGATGCGGCGCTTGCCGCGCGGTTCGAACTTGAAATGCTTGACCGCGTTGGTGACGTAAGCGCGGCCGCGATCGACCCCGGCTTCCGCCAGCGCGCGATCGAACATCTGCCCGGCGGGGCCGACGAAAGGGCGGCCCGCCAGATCCTCCTGATCGCCCGGCTGCTCGCCGACGAACATCAGCGGCGCTTCGACCGGGCCTTCGCCGAACACCATCTGCGTCGCAGGCTTGTAGAGCGGGCAGCGGGTGCAACCGCTCGCCTCGTCACGCAACGCCGCCCAGGCGGCTTGCAGATTATCGCCTGGCGCCATTCGCGCGGTTTCGATCATCCTCGCCTCCCGCGCTTGCGCGCCCGCGATCAATTGCGGCACCAACGCGGTCTCTGGCATGTTTTTCCAGTATTTCTTGGGCATCTCCTTCAGCATTGCGCCAATCTTCACCCGCGCCGGGTTGAAGATGCTGGCGTAGTAGCTGGCCCATAGTGCCTCGACCGGATCGTCCTGCGGCGCGTCACCCCGCTCGGCGCCCGGACCTTCGCGCAAGGCCCCGTCCCAGTGGAGCGAGACTTCGGGCGTCAGGATCGACCAGGCGAGCGCGGCGAAGCGGTTGACGAAGAAGCGGGCATTGGCGCGGACGATATGATGTTCGGGCTCGAACCAGGCGACGAAGCGGGTGCCCTCGCCTTCGGCCACCTCGCGGAAGCGGAGGAAGGCGCGCATCTTGTGAATGTCGCGGCGCACCGCCTTGGCGAGTTCCTCCGCGCGGCGCACCTGTGGATCGGCGCGGTCCTCGAGCAGCTTGTTATTCTCCTGCAGCCGCAGCAGCAGCGCGTAGAGCAGCGCGAAGCGTTCGGGATCACGGTGCAGGATCGTGTTCCGCGCAAGATCGATGAAGGCGCGCGGCACGGTGAGGCTGGCGCCCGCGGGCACCTCACGCGCGGCGCCCTCGCCGGCGAAGAGATCGGTGGGAGCGCCTTCGATCTGCCACACCACCGCGCCCGGCGGCACGTCCTCGATCGCGAGCGCGCGCGCCGCGTCGCGCCAGCCCTCGAAATCGTCGGGCGCCGAGAGGTGCGCGGTGCGCATCACCCGAACAGCTCGAGCTGCGCCGGTTTGGGCGCGACGATGGGCTTCAGCGCCTCGCGATCGATCAGCCCGCCGGGGTGCCAATCCTCGGCAATGATGAACGGGCGGAGCTTCGTGACCGACACCGTCAGCCGCGCGACATCCTCCAGCCGCAGCCGCCGCCAGCGCCGCGCGGCGATGATCGCGTTCACCGCTTTCACGCCGAGCCCCGGCACGCGCAGCAGCAGCGCGCGATCGGCGCGGTTGATGTCGAGCGGGAACAGCGCCCGGTGCTTCAGCGCCCAGGCGAGCTTGGGATCGATATCGAGCGGCAGCATCCCGCCCGCGTCCGCCGCGTCGGCCACCTCGTCGGGCCGGTAATCGTAGAAGCGCATCAGCCAATCGGACTGATAGAGCCGGTGCTCGCGCATCAGCGGCGGGCGCTGGAGCGGCAGGACGGACGACGCATCGGGGATCGGGCTGAACGCCGAATAATAGACGCGGCGCAGGCCGAACGCGCCGTAGAGGCCGGCGGCGCGCGCGACGATGTCGCGATCGGTGGCGGCATCGGCGCCGACGATCATCTGGGTCGATTGGCCGGCGGGGGCGAAGCGCGGCGCCGATTTGAAGCGCTTCTTGGCGTCCTTCGTTTCGACGATCGCCGCTTTCATCCCCGCCATCGCGCCCTCGATGCGCGGCGCCGACTTATCCGGCGCCAGCCGCGCGAGCCCCGCGACCGTCGGCAGCTCGACATTGATCGACACGCGATCGGCATGAAGCCCCGCCTGGCGGATCAGTTCCGGATCGGCGTCGGGGATCGTCTTCAGATGGATATAGCCGCGAAAATCGTGATCGTGGCGCAGCGAGCGGGCGACCTCGACCAACTGTTCCATCGTATAGTTGGACGAGCGGATGATGCCGGAGCTAAGGAAAAGCCCCTCGATATAGTTACGCTTATAAAAGGAAAGCGTCAGGTGCACGACTTCTTCTGCAGTAAAGCGCGCGCGCCTTACATTGGAACTCTTGCGGTTAATGCAATAATGGCAATCGAAGATGCAGCTATTCGTCAGCAATATCTTCAACAGGCTGATGCAGCGACCGTCGGGCGCATAAGCGTGGCAGATGCCCATCCCTTCGGTCGAGCCCAGGCCCTTGCCGTGCCGCGAGTGACGCTTGGCCGTGCCGGAAGAGGCGCAACTCGCGTCATATTTGGCGGCGTCCGCCAAAATCTCCAGCTTTTCCCGCGTACTGAGCTGCGCCATCCGTTCGATATATGTTCGGGCCCGGCCGAAGTCGAGCGGCGATCAGCCGAACAGCCAGGCGCCGAGCATTCGGTTGAAGGGAAAGGTGAAAAAACCCGCGATCAGCAGCGCGCCGGTCACCATGCCACGCACCGCGCTGCGGTGCATCGCCACGCGGTGGGTGCGCGCGCTCCACCAGATCAGCGGCGCCTGGATCGTCACCCAGATCGACAGGAGATGGATGAAGCTGAAGCCACCGTGATTGACCTGGCGGATGGCGAAGCTGCCGAGCGCGGTCGCCAGCATGGCGCCGACCCAGATCGTGCCGAGCAAGCGATGCCGCCGGTCGCCCCGGCGGCGCAGCAGCAGCACCGGCGTCAGCACCAGCGCCACCAGCATGGTGAGCAGATGCACCCAGATCGTCGCCGGCACGCGGTCCCAATGCGGCGCGCCCCGCGCCAGCGCGGCGAGCACGGCGGCGGTCAGCAGCACCGCGCCGGCAGCCAGCACCCGCTCATACGCATCGGCGCCCAGCGGTTTCACGCCGGCGCGGCGCGCCCCGGTCGCCCCCGCCATGCGCGTCAGTTCGGGGTGATCGCCGCTTCCTCGCGCGATTGCTCGGCGGCGCGCTCCTTATTCTCCCGGCGCGCGCGCACGAATTGCTGGTTGGCGCAGCCGATGATGCCGCCCGCGCCCACCGCCGAACAGCTGCCGATGCCGCTCTGGCCCTGGTTCACCACATCGCCGCTGCGCGCCGCCCAGCTTTCATATTCGGGCTTGATCGATCCTTCGCGCAGATTCTTGGGGATGCGGAACTGCTCGCTCGCGTCGAGCTTCACGCACACCGTCACTTCATTGCCATTGGCGTCGGTCGGGCATTTCTGATCGCCGTAAAGATAGGTGACGCCGTTCACCGGCGCGTCGGGCGTGGTGCTGGTGGTCGGCCGCGCGGTGGGTGCGGGCAAGGTCGGCCCGGCGGACTGCGCGGCGGCCATCGCCGGCGCGAGCAGCAGGGCAAGAACAGCAAGCTTCTTCATAACCGCTCCTTCGCGCCCAACGGGCGGTGCTAGATTCGTTTCGATGCCTCGATCGCCACCCGGCAGCCCATCCGGATCAGGCCGGAGAGCAGCGGATAAGCCGGTGCCCGCTCCGCGCCAGAGGCGAGCGCGGTTTCCTTATGCTCCAGCTCCTCCGCCTGGAATTCGCGGATCGCGGCGGCGAGCTCGGGATCGTCATCGCCCAATTGCGCGAGCTGTTCGGCATAATGTTTGTCGATCTCGGTCTCCACCGCGGCAGTGCAGGCCATCGCCGCTTCGGGCCCCAGCGCCGCCGTTACCGCACCCAGCGCGAAACCGGCCACCGCCCAAAAGGGCTGCAAGGCGGTCGGCCGCACGCCGCGTTCGGCGATCATCCGATCGAAAAAGGCGCGGTGGCGCGCTTCCTGATGCGCCATCCCGGCGATCTCGCGCGCGGCCTGGCCGCGATCGCCCATCACCGCCAGCTGCCCGGCATAGATGCGGGTCGCGCCATATTCGCCCGCCTGATCGACGCGGATCATCGCATCGATCCGCCGCTTGGCGTCGCCCGGCTTCCAGCTCATGCCTGCCTCCCTTTCGCGAGCAGTGCCAATATGGTGGCCCCGCCGGCAAGCGAAAAGAGCGCATTGAACCCGGCGAGCGAAATCCCCGCGAGCTTCCATTGCGGCGCGTCGCAGCGCACGATCGGCGCGTTCAATATCTCGCTCAGCGCGTCGCCGCCATGGCTCGCGACGCGCGAACAGGGCGTGATGCCCTGCCACCAATGATATTCGACGCCGGCATGGAACACGCCGATCGCGCCGCTCGTCAGGATCGCGAAGGCGGCGAGCGCGACCAGCACGCCGCGCAGCGGCCGGGGCGCGATAAAGGCGAGCAGCGCCAGCGCGATCGCCGTGTAATGCGGCCAGCGCTGCCAGTGGCACATCTCGCACGGATAGAGCCCGCCGATGAACTGCGCGCCGAGCGCGCCGGCCATCAGCGCGGTCGGCACGGCGAGCGCGAACATCCGGGCGGTGGCGGCCTGGCTCACTTGTTCGGCGCCGCTCCCGGGCCGGGCTCCGCCTTCACCGGATTGGCCGGCGGCGCGATTTCGGCGCGGCCGGGATTGGGGGTGCCGAGCTTGGCGATCATCGCCACCTGCGCCGGCCCGCCGGCGCGGGCGATGGTCTGCAGCGCGTAATAGAGCTGGTAATCGTCGATCTTCTTCGCCTTCAGCTCCTCAGGGCTGGCGGCGAAGCGCGGATCGGGCTTGGCGTCTTCCTCGATCAGCTTGTTGTCCACCTTGGCGGTGTTAAGCAGGTGGCGGCGCAGATCATCCTCGCGCACCACCGGGCGCAGCTTGTAGTCGGCATCGGAGAGCTGCGGCACCGGCATGTCGGGATCGATCCCGCCTTCCTGCACCGATCGGCCCGAGGGGGTGTAATAGCGCGCGGTCGTCAGCCGCACATCGGTCTTGGGGCCCAAAGGCAGCAGCGATTGGACCGATCCCTTGCCGAAGCTGCGCTCGCCCTGGATCACCGCGCGGTGATGATCCTGCAGCGCGCCCGCGACGATTTCGGACGCGCTCGCGGTGCCGGCATTGACCAGCACCACCAGGGGCGCGCCGCCGGTCGCGTCGCCGGGCGTCGCGGCGTAGCGCTGGATGTCCAGCTTGTCGCGCCCGCGCTGCGAGACGATCTCGCCATGATCGAGGAACACGTCCGCCACCGAAACCGCCTCGTTCAGCAGCCCGCCGCCATTGTCGCGCAGATCGATCACATAGCCGAGCGCGTCATGCCCCAGCTGCTTCTTGATCCCCGCCACCGCCTCGCGGACATAGCGCCCGGTGCCGTCCGAGAAAGTGGTGATGTTGATCACCCCGACATCGCCCTTCACGTCCCAATTGACCGGCTTCAGCGTGATCACTTCGCGGGTCAGGGTCAGCTGGATCGGCTTGTCATAGCCCTTGCGCAGCAGGGTAATCGCCACTTTGGTGCCCGGCTTGCCGCGCATCTGCGCGACCGCTTCGTCGCGCGTCAGGCCATAGACGAACTTGCCGTCGACATGCGTGATGTAATCGCCGGACTTCACCCCGGCGCGCCAGGCGGGCGTGTCCTTCTGCGGGGTGATGACCTTGACGATCCCGTCTTCCATCGTGATCGACAGGCCGAGCCCGCCATAATTGCCCTCGGTCTGGATGCGCAGATTGTCGTAATCGGCGCCGTCCTCGTAAGAGCTGTGCGGATCGAGCGCGGCGAGCATCCCTTCGATCGCACCCTTCACCAGCACCTTGTTGTCGACCGGATCGACATATTTGGCTTTGACCAGGTTGTAGACGTCCATGAACTGATCGAGTTCGCGGTAGCTGTCGGTCTCGACCTGGGCGAGCGCGCCGGTGGTGACGGGGATCAGCGCCAGCGCGGCGACGGTCGCGGTGGCTTGCAGCAGGGCACGAGGCATTGGGGGCACTTTCATAACGCCAATCCGCGCGGTTGTAGCGCGGCTTCGCCCTGGAAGAAATGGGGAATGGGGCCTCAAAATCCTCCCCAAGCTCTGCTTGGGGAGGGGGACCGCCGGCGGAGCCGGTGGTGGAGGGGCCGCCCGGGAGCAGCCGTCGCTGGCCCCTCCACCATTCGCTACGCGAATGGTCCCCCTCCCCAGCAAAGCTGGGGAGGATTTGTGGCTCACCCCAGCAACCGCGTCAGATCCACCGGCCGGTCGCGCCGGCGCAGTTCCACCGTCACTCGCGCGTCCGCCTCGGGCGCGGTGCCGATCGCGCTGCCTTGCGCCAGCCGGTCCCCAGGCCGCACCCGCGCCACCCCGAGCCCCGAGATCAGCGTGCTCCAGCCGCGCCCATGGTCGAGGATCACGACCATCCCATAACTGCGGAAATAGCCGGCGAAGCGCACCCGCCCCGCCGCGGGCGCGACCACCGCCGCGCCGGGCGCGACCGCGAGCGTGATGCCCCGCGCCCGCGCGCCCGAGTCGGATAGCTCGCCCAGCCCGCTCACCACTTGCCCCGCCGCCGGCAACCGATAAGGCGCGCCGTTCGGCCAACCGGGCGCGGGCGTGCTCTCCGGCCGGGGGAGCGGCTCGCCGAGCGCGGCAAGGCTCGCGGCGGTGGCGGCGCCCTGGCGCTCGCGGCTCATCTGATCGACCAGGTCGCGCGCCGCCTCGCCCAGCGCGATCGCGCGATCGGACTCGGTGAGCGCGGCGCGGCCCAGGCTGCGCGACTTCAGTCGATGCTCGGCCTCCAGCTGCACCAGGGCGAGGCGGCGCGTGTCGAGCTCCCCCCGGCTCTGCGCCAGCGCGCGCGCGGCGAGCGCCTCGCCGCTCTCCAGCGCGCGGGTCTGCGCCAGCTGCGCGCGCAAGGCGGCGGTGCGCGCGCGGATCACCGGCGCCACCGTGCCGAGCACCGCGCGGACATGGACCAGGTCCTCCACCGTCCCCGGCTGGACCAGGCTCACCGCCGTCGGCCGCCGGGCGAGCGATTGCAGCGCGGCGATCAGCCGCACGATCGGCCCCTGCGCGCCCGCGAGGCTCTGGCGTTGCACCCCCAGCCGTTCGCGCAGCAGCGCGATCCGCGCCTGGGCCGCGGCGATATCGGCGCGCGCCTGCTCCACCCGCGCGGCGAGCGCGGCTTCCTCCCGCGCCGCCTTGCGCGCGGCGTCGCGCTCGGCGGCGGCGGCGGCGGCGAGCTGGTCGGCGCGCGCCTGCGCCTCGGCCGACTGGCGCTTCGCCGCGTCGAGCGCGCGCAAGGCGGGCTCGGGGGCGGCCGCGCCCAGGCTCAGGCCGGCACCGATCAGCAACAGGCGTCGCACGGACGCTATCCTTCGCGGTGATAGGGGTGGTTGGCAAGGATGCTCGTCGCCCGGTAGAGCTGCTCGGCGAGCATCGCGCGGGCGAGCAGATGCGGCCAGGTGAGCCGCCCGAACGAGATTAGCAGATCCGCCTCGGCGCGCTCGGCATCGCTGAACCCGTCCGCCGCGCCGATCAGGAAGCGGGTTTCGCGCACCCCCTCGTCGCGCCAGCGGCCGAGCTGCTCGGCGAAGGCTTTCGAGCCGAGCACCGCGCCCGTCTCGTCGAGTAGCACGCGCTTGGCGCCGGGCGGCAGCGCGGGCGGGCGACCGCCGGTATCGGGCAGTTCGGTGAGGCGTGTCGGCCAGGCGATGCGCTGGAGATAACGCTCGACCAGCTCGGCTTCAGAAGAACGCCCGATCCGCCCGCGCGCGACGATGTGGAGCAGCATGGGGGGGATGTATCAGGGGATGGCGGGGAGGGACAGGCGACCCAATCCAAAAGCGTCATGCCGGCCTCGTGCCGGCATCCACCGTCGTCCCGGCGTTCCGGGTGCGATGCCTTGCACCACGGTAGACCCCCGGACCAAGTCCGGGTTGACGGCTCGAAATGTCTTGCGCCCCCGCGAAAAGGGGGAAACGGGGGCGCAAGTTCCGTTTAGATCTTAGCGGCCGAAAGGATCGCGCCGCCCTTGCCGTTCTGCACCAGCACCGCCGTCTTCAGCCCGGCGGGCGCGGCGGGGAGCGCGTAGCTCTGCGCCTTGCCGCTCCACTGGCCGACATTGACCAGCTGCTTGACGATGTTGCGATGCGGGATCGTCACGCCTTCATTCTCGCCGCCACGCACCGCGACGTCGAGCGTACGCGGATCGTAGCGCACCACCCACACCGTCGCGTTGGCCGAAGAGCCCGCGCCGATCGAGACCTTGCCGCCCTCGGCCTTGATCGCCGGGCCATCCTTGCGGACGTTGCGCGCGATCGCCGCGTTGAGCTCGCCCTCGCGGCTGCCGAGCACGGCGTCATGGCCGTTGACGATCACCTGCGGCGTCGCGACCACCGGCCGGCCGGCTTTATGGGCATAGTCCCACTGGCGCGCGGTGTAGGCGGGGCTGGCGAAGGTGTCCTTCCAGCCGAGATCGTCCCAATAAGTCACCGCGAAGGACAGCGGGATCACGTCGTTGCGGTCGGCGAGGCGATTCACGACCTTGTCGGCCGGCGGGCAGCTCGAACAGCCCTGGCTCTGATAGAGCTCGACGACCACCGGATGCGCCGGATCGCCGGCCTGCGCGGTCTGGGTCTGGCCCTTGACCTGCGGGACGGGGGTAGCGACCGCGCCCGAACAGGCGGCGAGCGCGAGAAGCGAGGTAAGGGCGATAAGCGAGCGCATCGGTGAAGCTCCTGAATTATGGAAGGCCTATCGCGCCTTCTGCTTCCTTCTTCGCCCCCGTTTGATGTGGCGTTACAGCAGGGGGCGGGATTTTTCTTGCTAGGAGTTGCCGTGCATATAAGCCTTCGCATGGTCAGCTGTCTCGTGAATACGGCTCAGGTCTCGGAGGCAGGAACGCTCACGACAGCGGGAGCCACTGACGGATCACCCGTGGCGCCTGCATTCGGACGGCTCGTTCGAACCACTTCACGCTCGCGCCCTCGTCACCATCGAGCAGAGCGAGATGATACCGGCAATATGCCTCGACATAATCGCGATATTCACGCCGGGTGGGCGCCGACTGGGTAAGCGCGCAGTTTAGAAAATCACGACCCTCGCCCTGCCCCAGCGCGAGATGGGCCGATCCGAGTAAGGCGAAATATTCCGATGCGTGCCGGCGCGGACCACGGATCGCGCAAAGTTTCTGGATCGACGGCTCAAATTGAAGGCGCGCATAACGGTCGAGCGCCTGGGCCCATAGCAGGGCGTCGCGAAACTTAATCCAAGCGCCCGACGGCACCTTCGCCCTACCAGCGGAGCAGCCGCGGCCCCGCCAGCGTGCCGACCAGCCCCGACAGCAGGATCCCCAGCGTGTACCAGGTGACGACGAAGGTCGCCGTCACCTCGTCGCAGTGGAGCGCGTAGAGCGTCGCCGAGGCCGCGCCCGCCGTCAGCCCCAGCGCGGCGCCGGCGGTGCGCAGCCGGGTCGGCGCGAGGCGGCGAAACGCCCAGGCGAGGCCGGCGAAGATCGGCAACGAGAGCAGGCTGACCCCCGCCATGCACTGCCAATTGCTATGCCCCATCAGCATCGCCATGCGGTGATCGGCGGGCGCGACCGCCAGCTCCAGCGCCGAGCCCGCCAGCAGCAGGGCAAAGGGCAGCGCGCGAAGCCAGGCCGAGCGCCAGGGCGGCGAATCGGGCCGCGCCGCGCGCAGCACCGCGACGATCGCGATCACCCCCAGCGACAGCGAATAGGCCCATTTCATCAGGAAATGGCCCTGCATCAGCGAGCCGGGCAGATCGCCGCGCAGCCCCAGCGCCAGCGCGACCAGCACGAACGTGCCGGCCGCGCCCAGCAACAGCCCGGCGAACACGCGCCGCTCGGCCATATGCGGCGGTACCCGCGGCGTATCGGCGGCGAGCGCCTGGATCAGATCTTCGGTGCGCATCGCCGTCACTTGCCCTTCAGCCGCGCCGCGAGCGCTTTCAGCCCGCGATGCACGGAAACCTTCACATCGGCCTCGCTGATGCCCTGGGCTTCCGCCGCTTCGGCAACGCTTTGGCCGTCGATCTTGGTGCGGCGGATCGCCTCCGCCTGTTTCGCGCTGACACCCTCCAGCAGCGCGTCCACGTCCAATTTGGCGCTCGCCGCGTCCTGATAGCCTTCGGCCACCAGGATATCGGCCAGATCCTCGAACGGCACGGTCTGCTTCGTGCGGCGGAAATGATCGATCATCTTGTACCGCGCGACCGCATAGGCCCAGGCGGTGAACGGACGATCGCGATCATAGCTCGCGCGTCTTGTGTGAATGGCGATCAGCGTTTCCTGCACCAGATCCTCAACATCATCGCCCGCGCCGCGCAGGCGACGGGCAAAAAAGGATCGCAGCAAAGGCAGAAGCGCGGTGAGCAACGCATTCTGGGCGGCCGCGTCGCCATCAAGGCCACGGACCATCCAGGCTTTGAGCTGATCTTCGCTCGTCCTTCGCTGCACTCCCGACAAGGCCATTCGATGCGCGCGCTCCCCGGGTTACATCCTTGCCCCGATATTTTTTGCATATCGCGCCAAGCCGCGAATGTAACCTACCGCGCGGCTGGCGCGGATACGAGGTGTGACCTGCCCTTGTGCCTCCCGGGGTCACCGGACGGCGGCCTGTTCGTGGTTCCGCCGCCGTCCGTCAAGGGAGGTTGCCCTTGATCTTGGGCGCGCGCCTGCGGCGCGGCTCGCGGCACCAGCCCGCTCCCCGACCCGGCCACCCAACGGCAGTATTCTATGGGTGGCCGGGTGGGGGAGCGGGCTGGTGCCGCCCTTGAAAAAGGCGCTATGCGCCTTTTTCAAGCAACCAAAAACCGGAGAGGGTCATGCGCGAAGCCGCGATCGTCAGCACCGCCCGTACCGCGATCGGCAAGGCCTATCGCGGCGCGTTCAACAATACCGAAGCGCCGGTGCTCGCCGCGCATGTGATGAACGCGGCGGTCGCGCGCGCCGGGGTCGATCCCGCGCGGATCGACGAGGTGTTCTGGGGTGTCGGCAACCAATGGGGCACGCAAGGCGGCAATGCCGGGCGGATGGGGGTGTTCGCCGCCGGCCTGCCGCTGTCGGTGCCGGCGTTCACGCTCGATCGCAAATGCGGCTCCGGGCTCACCGCGGTGGCGCTCGCCGCGCGCTCGATCATCTGCGACGAGATCGATGTCGCGCTCGCCGGCGGGATGGAATCGATCAGCTTCACCGTCACCAAGGACGCGCCGCGCCATGTGAACCGGTCGGTCACCGCCCAGGTGCCCGCCGCCTATGCGCCGATGATCGAAACCGCGGAAATCGTCGCCGAACGCTATGGCATCAGCCGCGAGGCGCAGGACCGTTACGGCGCGATGAGCCAGCAGCGCGCCGCGCGCGGGCTGGAGACCGGCGCCTTCGCGGAGGAGATCGTGCCGATCACCGTCACCCGCGCGATCCTGGACAAAGAAGGCAACCGCACCGGCGAAGAGCAGGTGACGGTCGCCCACGACGAGGGCATCCGCCCCGGCACCACTTACGAAGCGCTCGCCGGGCTGAAGACGGTGTGGCCCGGCGGCCAGTTCAGCGGCCCGGGCGCGAACGTCACCGCCGGCAATGCGAGCCAGCTTTCGGACGGCGCCGCCTGCCAGCTGCTGATGGACCGCGCGACCGCCGAGGCCGAGGGACGCGAGATCCTGGGCGTCTATCGCGGCTTCCAATCGGCCGGCTGCGCGCCCGACGAGATGGGCATCGGCCCGGTCTTCGCCATCCCCAAGCTGCTCGCCCGCGCCGGGCTGTCGGTGAGCGACATCGGGTTGTGGGAGCTGAACGAGGCGTTCGCTTCGCAGTGCCTGTATTGCCGCGATCATCTCGGGATCGATCCGGAGAAATATAATGTCAACGGCGGCGCGATCGCGATCGGGCACCCCTTCGGCATGACCGGCTCGCGGCTGGTCGGCCACGCGCTGATCGAGGGGCGCAAGCGCGGGGTGCGCTGGGTGGTCGTCTCGATGTGCACCGCCGGCGGCATGGGCGCGGCCGGGCTGTTCGAGATCGTTTGACGCGACTGAACTTGAGCTCTTGAACCCCTTCCCCGGTGCAGGCCGGGGCCCAGCGGCGGGACATTGGCAGGGGCGCGCAACGCTCGCCAAGGCGGGGCGACTGGACCCCGGCCTGCGCCGGGGAAGGTGCTTCAAACCAATCCCCGCCTTTTACCGGCCACATCGCCCGGCTAGGCGCTCCCGGTGCGGGTTCGAGTCGAGCAGGATGGTTGGTGGCGGCGGCGGGGCGCCGGGTTTGTGCTGGCGCTCGCGGTGGAGGCGCTGCTGCTGCTCGCCTTGCTCACCCTCGCCTGGCCGACCCGGCCGCCGCGCTTCAAGGGACAGGCGGAGAAGACCTTCCAACTCGCCAATGTCGATGACGATGCCGCACCCGCGACCAAAAGCACCAGCCGCGTCCGCCCCCAGGCGCGCGCCGCCAAACGCCCCGCCAAGGCCGCCAAGCCCACGCCCCCGCCCCCGCCCGCCGAGACGCCGCCGCCCGAGCCGCTCGGCGACATCCCCGGCCTGATCCGCCTGAGCCGCGAGGATTTGGCGGCGGGCGATATCGGCAAGATCAAGCGCGCCCCCGGCCCCGCGCCGGGCCAAGCGGCGGCGGAGCAGCTCGCCGATGCGGAAGGATCGGGCGATTCCAAGCCGATCGGCAATGCCCCCAATGGCGAGCCGCTCTACGCCGCCGAATGGTTCCGCCGCCCGCGCGACGCCGAGCTTTCGCCCTATCTCGCCAAGGCGCGCGGCGCGCCCGGCGGCTGGGGGCTGATCGCCTGCCAAACGGCGCCGCGCTACCGGGTGGAGAATTGCCAGATATTGGGCGAATCCCCGGCGGGATCGAGCCTCGGCTATCAGGTGCGCGAGGCGGCGTGGCAGTTCCAGGTGCTGCCGCCGCGCAAAGGGGGCAAGCCGATGATCGGGGCGTGGGTGCGGATTTTGATCCAGTTGCGGGAGGGGTAGGGGGCGCCTGGTGTTCGACCCACCCCAACCCCTCCCTTGCAGGGAGGGGCTTAACGGTCGAGCTTGGTGCAACCCTACTCCCCTCCCTGCAAGGGAGGGGTTGGGGGTGGGTCGAAGCCGGGCGCGCCCGCCCTACTCCACCAACCGCGTTTTGATCACCGGATGGCTCTCCAGCGTGCGGTGGACCGGGCATTTGTCGGCGATCACCAGCAGCCGCGCGCGCTGGGTTTCGCTCAGCTCGCCGGTCAGGCGGATGTCGCGGCTCAGCACTTCGATCTTGGGCTTGCCCTCGCCCGTCTGCGCGCAGTCCTCCGAATGGCAGCGTTGGTGGTTGAGCTCGACCGACACGCCCTTCAGCGGGATCGCCTCGCGATCCGCCACCAGCTTGATCGTCATCGCGGTGCAGGTGCCGAGCGCCGACAGCAGCAGGTCATAAGGCGTCGGCCCCAGATCGCCGCCGCCCACGCGCAGCGGCTCGTCCGCCAGGAAGCTGTGCCCCGAACTCTCGACGATCGAGGTGAATTTCGCGTCGGTGGTCGTCACGCGCACCCGGCCCTCCTCGGGCGCGTCGGGCGCGGTGGCGGGGGCGAGATAGGGCGTCACCCAGGCCGCGATCATCGCCGCGGCATAAGCTGCCGGCGCCGGCTGGGTAAGCAGATGGTCCGCCCCGTCGAGCGAGATGAAGCTCTTGGGGTGCTTGGCGGCGGCGAAGATCTGCGCGGCATTTTCCAGCCCCACCGTCGTATCGGTCGGCGCGTGCAGCACGAGCAGCGCGCGCTTCAGCCGGGCGAGCCGCGCCGCCTGGTCCTGCCCCTCCACCGCATGGAGGAAGGCGTCGCTCACCTGGAACGGCCGCCCGCCGATCTGCACCTCGGCCCGGCCCTGAGCGCGGACCAGCGCGACCTGATCGCCCAATTGATGGAGCACATGCGCGGGATCGAACGGCGCGCCGATCGTCACCACGGCCTTTGCCTCGGGCACTTGTTCGGCCGCCGCGATCACCGCCGCGCCGCCGAGCGAATGGCCGATCAGGATCGCCGGCGCGCCGAGGTCGCCGCGCAGGAAATCGGCCGCCGCGACCAGATCCTGCACATTCGCCGCGAAATGGCTGTCGGCGAAGCTGCCGCCCGATTTGCCAAGTCCCGTGAAATCGAAAGCGAGCGTCGCGATGCCGTGCTCCGCCAGCGCCATGCCGATCCGACGCGCGCCATGGCTCGCGCTGGTGCAGGTGAAGCAATGCGCGAACAGCGCGACCGCGCGCACCCGCCCGGGGGGCAGCTCGATCCGGCCGAACAGGCGCACCCCTTGCGCGTTGGTGAACTCGACGTCGCGGCGCATGGCGGCTCTCCTGTTACGCGCCAAGGCTATCGGCGGGGCCGCGCCGGGTCTAGAAGGATTTGGGCGCACAGCACAGGGAGTCGGCATGGCGACGGCATGGGTAACGGGCGCGTCGGCGGGCCTGGGCGAAGGCTTCGCTCGGCAGCTCGCCGCGCGTGGCGACGATCTGATCCTCACCGCGCGCCGCGCCGATCGGCTGGAAGCGCTCGCCGCCGAATTGCGCGCCGGGGGCCGGCAGGTGACGGTGCTCCCCGCCGATCTCGCCGCGCCGGGATCGGTCGATGCGCTGATGGCGGCGATCGCCGAGCGCGGGCTGTCGGTGAACCTGCTGATCAACAATGCCGGCTTCGGCGCGCGCGGCGCCTTCGCCGAGCTCGATCGCGCCAAGCAACTCGAGATGATCGATCTCAACTGCCGCGTGCTGGCGGAACTGTGCCACGCGGTGCTGCCGGGCATGATCCAGATGCGCGGCGGCGGCATCCTCAACATCGCCTCCACCGCCGCCTTCCAGCCGGGGCCGTGGATGACGGTCTATTACGCGACCAAGGCCTTCGTGCTGAGCTTTTCCGAAGGCCTGCATGACGAGGTGAAGGCGCAAGGGGTGCGCGTGGCGGCGCTGTGCCCCGGCGCGACGCGGACCGAGTTCGGCGCGGTCGCCGATGTGGAGGGCACGCGCCTGTTCCGCCTGTTCGCGGGCGATGCCGCCAAGGTGGTGGAGGATGGCCTGCGCGCGCTCGATCGCAACCAGGCGGTGAAGGTGTCGGGCATCGCCAACGCGGCGATGGCGCAGGGCGCGCGCTTCTCCCCCCGCTGGATGGCGCGCGCGATCGCGGGGGCGCTGCAGCGGCCCGAGTGAGGGGTTTCTGGTCTCACGCGAAGACGCGAAGGCGCCAAGCGATCCAGATCGGCGCGCAGCGCCTTTCATCCTCTGACGAATTGCTCACACAAAGCCACGAAGACACAAAGAAGCGATTATCTTTTTCTCTTTCGTGGCTTAGTGGCTTTGTGTGAGTAAAAACTCTTCGCGCCTTCGCGCCTTGGCGTGAGACAAAAAGCTCCAGCTACCGCTGGAGCAAGCCCCCCAAGCCCGCTTCTCCCCCGCCCGCCGATCGGCTAGAGCCCCCGCGTGTCCATTCTCGCCATCTCCGGCCTCACCAAAACCTATGGCTCGGGCCTCACCGCGCTCGACGGGGTCGATCTCAGCATCGATCGCGGTGAGATTTTCGCGCTGCTCGGCCCCAATGGCGCGGGCAAGACGACGCTCATTTCGATCGTCTGCGGCATCGTCACGCCCAGCGCCGGCACGGTGAAGGTCGCGGGCTTCGACATCGCCCGCGATTACCGCCAGGCGCGCTACCGCATCGGCCTGGTCCCCCAGGAACTCTCGACCGATGCGTTCGAGACGGTGGCGGACACGGTGCGCTTCAGCCGCGGCCTGTTCGGCCGCCGCCGCGACGACGCGCTGATCGAGCGGCTGCTCACCGACCTGTCGCTGTGGGACAAGCGCGACAGCAAGATCATGGCGCTGTCGGGCGGGATGAAGCGCCGCGTGCTGATCGCCAAGGCGCTGGCGCACGAGCCCGAACTGCTCTTCCTCGACGAGCCGACCGCCGGCGTCGATGTCGAGCTGCGGCGCGACATGTGGCGGCTGGTGCGCGATTTGCGGGACCGGGGCACCACCATCGTCCTCACCACCCATTATATCGAGGAGGCCGAGGAGATGGCCGATCGCGTGGGGGTGATCCTGAAAGGCAAGCTGATCCTGGTCGAGGAGAAGACCACGCTGATGCAGAAACTCGGCAAGCGGACGCTGACCGTCGCGCTCGCCGAGCCGCTCGGCGCGGTGCCGGCGGCGCTCGCCCCCTGGGCGCCGACGCTCAAAAAGGGTGGGGCGGAGCTGGAATATGTGTTCGACGCCGCCGCCGAGCGACCCGGTGTCGCCGGGCTGCTGCGCGCGCTGAGCGATGCCGGCATCAGCTATAAGGACCTGAATACCCAGCAAAGCTCGCTCGAGGATATTTTCGTCGGGCTGCTCCATGGCGACGGAGCGCGGGCATGACCGGGGTGAATTGGCACGGCATCTGGGCGGTCTATCGCTTCGAGCTCGCCCGCTTCCGCCGCACGCTGGCGACGAGCCTGCTCACCCCCGTGATCACCACCGCGCTCTATTTCGTGGTGTTCGGCTCGGCGATTGGCGGGCGGATCAACCTGGTGGACGGCATCCCCTATGCCGCCTTCATCGTGCCCGGGCTGATGCTGCTCTCGATGCTCACCGAAGGCATCGGCAATGCGAGCTTCGGCATCTATCTGCCCAAATGGTCGGGCACGATCTACGAACTGCTCTCCGCGCCGATGTCACCGGTGGAGACGGTGATCGCCTATGTCGGCGCGGCGGCGACCAAATCGATGATCCTGGGGCTGGTGATCTTCGCGACCGCGCATCTGTTCGTCGCGCTGCCGATCGCGCACCCCTTCTACATGATCGCGTTCATGGCGCTGACGGCGATCACCTTCTGCCTGTTCGGCTTCGTGCTCGGCATCTGGGCGAATAGTTTCGAGCAGCTGCAGATCATCCCGCTGCTGGTGATCACGCCGCTGACGTTCCTGGGCGGCACCTTCTATTCGATCTCGATGCTGCCGGCGGCGTGGCAGAAGATCGCGCTGATCAACCCGATCGTCTATCTGATCTCGGGCTTCCGCTGGACCTTTTTCGGGCGCGGCGACGTGTCGATCGGGCTGAGCCTGGGGGTGACGGGGCTGTTCCTGCTGCTCTGCCTCGGCACGGTCGCCTGGATCTTCAGGACGGGCTGGCGGCTGAAGAGCTAGCTCGACTTGTGAGTCATCAAATCAAACCTTGAAATAACGCGTCGCCCCGTGCTTGACACGGGGCTTGGCTGTTCTTCTGGCGCAAGGCAGCCAAGCCCCGGCTTTCGCCGGGGCGACGTGGATCACCATAACGACAACCCGCCTGGGACTTTTCCTGCTCCTCCTCCCCTTCAGGGGAGGGGCTCGTTAGAAACCACCGTCTCCGCCGCCTGGAACCCCAGGCTCGCCCGCCCCTTCAGCGGCCCGGCGACGTCCGCCACCAGGTAAAGCGGCCGCCGCTTGGACTCGACATAAAGCCGCCCGAGATACTCGCCGATCATCCCCAGCACGAACATCTGCACCGCGCCCAGGATCACCACCACCAGCATGGTCGAGGTCCAGCCCTGCACCGCGCTGCCGGTGAAGAAGCCGATCGCGATGTAAATGATCAGCAGCAGCGACGCCCCCGTCAGCGCCAGGCCGACATGGCTCGCGAAGCGCAACGGCGCGGTGGAGAAGCCTGTCACCGCGTCGAGCGCCAGGCGGATCATCTTGCCGAGCGGATAATTGGTGACGCCCGCGTGCCGCTCGGCGCGGTCATAGACGAACGGCACCTGGCGGAACCCGACCCAGGCGACCATCCCGCGGATGAAGCGCGCCTGTTCGGGCATCGCCAGCAGCGCATCGAGCGCGCGCCGGCTCATCAGGCGGAAATCGCCGGTATCGAGCGGGATCGGCGTATCGGTCACCCGATCGAGCACGCGGTAGAAGGCGGCCGCGGTCAGCCGCTTGAAGAAAGTCTCGCCCTCGCGCTTGCGGCGTACCGCGTAAACCACATCCGCGCCCTGCTCCGTCATCGTCGCGCGCATCTCGGCTAAGAGTTCGGGCGGGTCCTGCAGATCGGCGTCGATGATCAGGATCTGCGCGCCGGCGCAGAGATCGAGCCCCGCCGTCAGCGCCAATTGGTGGCCGTGATTGCGCGACAGGTTGATCGCGACGATGTGCGCGTCCTCGGCCGCGAGGCGCTGCATCGCGCTCCAGCTGCCGTCACGCGAGCCGTCATTCACCAGCACGATCTCATAATCCTCGCCCACCGCGGCGCGCGCGGCGGCGCTGACGCGGGCGTGGAGCACGGGGAGGTTGAGCTCCTCATTGTAACAGGGCACGACGATGGAGAGCGCGGGGCGATGCATGACTGCCCCTCCTAGCGCGCCGCGCGGGGCGCGCAACTGGGCGTGCTTAACGCGCCACCAGTCCCGCCAGATGATCGTGGAGCGCCTCCGCATTGGTCTCCCAGCGGAAGCGCTCGGCGCCGCGGCGCACCGCCTCGGGCGCGGGGGGCGCGGCGAGCAGCCCGGCGATCGCCTCGGCGAAGGCGGCGGGGTCGCGCGCGGCCAGGCGACCGAAGGCGCACTCGGTCAGCACCTCGCGCGCGCCGCCGACATCGGTGACGACGATCGGCACCCCCGCCGCAAGCGCCTCCACCCAGGCATTGGCGAGCCCCTCGCTCGCGGAGGCGAGCGCCATCACATCGGCGGCGGCGAGGATCGGACCCAATTCGGCATGGGGCACCGCGCCCAGCAGCGCGATCCGGTCCGCGACCCCGAGCCGATCGATCAGCGCCGCCAGGCGCGCCCGCTCCGGCCCTTCGCCGATCACCCGCAGCGAAACGCCGGGCAGCCGCGCGACCGCCTCGATCGCCACATCATGCCCCTTGCGCGCCACCAGCGCCCCGAGCGAAATCACCAGCGGCCCGGCGATGCCGAGCGCCGCTTTCGCCTCGGCGCGCGGTGTACCGGCGAACCGTGCGAGATCGACGCCGGTGTAATGCACCCGCACCTTCTCACGCGGCACGCCAAGCGCGGCGACATCGGCGGCGAGCGCTTGCGAGACGGCGAGCAGGCCGTCCGCCTCCCGCGCCGCGCGCGCCACTTGCGGTCGGGTCGGCCCCTGCCCCCAATGATGGATGTCCGCCCCGCGCGCCTTGATCGACACCGGCACGCCGAGCCGCCGCCCCAGCGCCACCGCCGCCGGGCCATCGGGGAAGAAGAATTCGGCGTCGATCACGTCGAAGGGAAAGTCGCGCCGCATCTCGGCGAGCAGCGGCGCGAGCCGCCGGGCGAGCAGCGCGGCCGTAAAACGTCCGCTCGTGCCCGGCAGGCTCACAAAGCGCGGGCGGCGCAGCGGCACGCCGCGCCATTCCTCCGCTTCGGGCACGGCATCGAACGCGCGGTGCCGGCTCAGCCGGTCGAGCGGCCAGGGCGGCACCCCGATCGGCGCGACCACCCGGAGTTCGACCCCGGGCCGCGCGGCGAGGCCTAGGGTCTGCCGCTCGACGAACACACCGAAATTGGGGCGCGTCGCGTCCGGAAACAGGCTCGCCAGGGTCAGGACGCGCAGCATGGGTGCCGCCTTAAGCGCGCTTGGCTAACAAGCCGTTCGCGCGCGGCTCAGCTCGCCGGGCTCGGATAGGTCGCGTTGACCGGCCGGCTCATCACTCGCTCCACCATCGGCACGAAAAAGCTCAGCGGCGCGCTTTCATAAGCCGGATCGAACCCCGCCTGATCGTACTTCTCGCAGAACTCGGCGCAGGCCTGGAAATGCGGATGGCCGCGAAAGCCCTCGCGCAGATCGCGGTCCATGCCGAGATGGTGGAAATAATAATAGCCCTGGAACACGCCGTGATGCTGCGCGATCCAGTGCAGCTCTTCGGAGACGAACGGGCGCAGCATCGCCGCCGCGATCTCCGGATGGTTATAGCTGCCCAGCGTATCGCCGATATCGTGGAGCAGCGCCATCACCACATAAGCCTCGTCGCGGCCGTCGCGGTGCGCGCGGGTCGCGGTCTGCAGCGAATGCTCCAGCCGATCGACCGGGAAGCCGCCATAATCGCCGCGCAGCAGCTCCAAATGGGTGAGCACGCGCGCCGGCAGGCCGTGGGCGAACTCGCGGAAATGGCCGGCGATCACCGCCCAATCCTCGGCCGTCCCTTCGGTCATCGCGGTGAAGCGCGCGCGGTCGATCGTGTCGCTCATGGATGCCTCTCCTTTGTCTTTGGCGATGCGTTTAGCCCATTTTCACGCGACCAGCATCTCCCCTTTCGGCGCGCTTGTCAGCCGGTATAAGCGGGCATGGCCAGCACGCCGCGCCCCGCCGTCTTCTCGCGTCCCTTTTTCGAGCAAAAGAACCGCGCTTTCTGGGTTTTGCAGGCGGTGGGGTGGAGCGGTTATCTGCTGCTGCGCACCGTCTCGGGGCTATCGGGCGGGCTGTCGATCACCGCGCTGATCCCGCTCGTGATCGAATCGATCATCGGCTATTGCATCACGCTGCTGCTTTCGGCGCTCTACGGCTATTTCCGCACCCTGCCGCGCGTGCCGCTGGTGATGCTCTCGATCCTCGCGCTGTCGGTCGCCACGCTGATCTACGCGGTGCTCGATGCCTTTTCCTTCTCGTTCATCCGGCTCGACAGTCCGGGGATCAACCTGACGCTGATCCTGGCGACGCTATTCCTGAACTTCACCGTGCTTTCGGGCTGGACCGCGCTTTACTTCGGGATCAACTTCTATCTGATCGTCGAGGAGCAGATCGATCAGCTCCAGGCGCTCGAAAGCCAGGCGAGCTCGGCGCAGCTGGCGATGCTGCGCTATCAGCTGAACCCGCATTTCCTGTTCAACACGCTCAATTCGATCTCGACGCTCGTGCTGCTGAAGCAGACCGAGCGGGCGAACGCGATGCTCAGCCGGCTCTCGGCGTTCCTGCGCTACACCCTCGCCAACGAGCCGACCGCGCATGTGACGCTGGCGCAGGAAGTGGAGACGCTGAAACTCTATCTCGAGATCGAGAAGATGCGCTTCGAGGAGCGGTTGCGCCCGCATTTCGAGATCGACGCGCGCGTCGCCAAGGCGCGGCTGCCGTCGCTGCTGCTCCAGCCGCTCGTCGAGAACGCGATCAAATATGCGGTGACGCCGCAGGAGGAGGGGGCCGAGATCAACGTGCTGGCGCAACTCGTCGGAGAGCGGGTGCGGATCGTCGTGGCGGACACCGGGCCGGGCTTGAGCGAAACAAAAAGCCGCTTCAGCCTTTCAACCGGAGTGGGCCTTGCCAATATCAGGGAACGACTGGCGCAGGCTTATGGCCCCGACCATCGTTTCGAGACCGGGCAAGGCCCTGGGGGCGGTTTCCGCGTGGAGATCGAATTCCCCTTCCAGCTCGAAGAGCCAGTGAAAGAGGCCGCATGACCATCCGTACCATTCTCGTCGACGACGAACCGCTCGCCATCCAAGGGCTGCAATTGCGGCTGCAGCCCCATGAGGATGTCGAAATCATCGCCACCTGCGTCAACGGGCGCGAAGCGATCCGCGCGATCAAGACGCACAAACCCGATCTCGTCTTCCTCGATATCCAGATGCCGGGGTTTGACGGTTTCTCGGTGGTGCAGGGGCTGATGGAAGTCGAACCGCCGCTGTTCGTCTTCGTGACGGCCTATTCCGATCATGCGATCCGCGCGTTCGAGGCGCAGGCGATCGATTATCTGATGAAGCCGGTGGAGGAGACGCGGCTGGCCGACACGCTCGCCCGCGTCCGCCAGCGCCTGGCGGAAAAGCGCGGCGCCGAGGAAGTCGATCGGCTGAAGGAAGTGCTCGCCGAAGTCGCGCCCGACGCGGTCGAGACGCTGGGCGACGCGCCCGACAATCCCGCCGCCAGCCGTTACGAGAAGCTGATCAACATCAAGGATCGCGGCCAGATCTTCCGCGTCGATGTCGACACGATCGAGCGGATCGACGCCGCCGGCGACTATATGTGCATCTATACCGGCGACAACACGCTGATCCTGCGCGAGACGATGAAGGATCTGGAGAAACGCCTCGATCCGCGGCGTTTTCAGCGGGTGCATCGTTCGACGATCGTCAATCTCGATCTGGTGAAGGAAGTGAAGCCGCACACCAATGGCGAATGCTTCCTGGTGCTGGGCTCCGGCGCGCAGGTGAAAGTGAGCCGCAGCTACCGCGACGTGGTCGCGCGGTTCGTGCATTGAACGTCGCTTGAAAATCCTCCCCGTTCACGGGGAGGGGGACCATTTGCCGCAAGGCAAATGGTGGAGGGGGTGTAGCCAAGGACGCCGCGCTCTCTCCGCACCCCGCCCCCTCCGTCGGCGCTTCGCGCCGCCACCTCCCCGTGAACGGGGAGGATTTTGATGCCCTGGCTGATCCTGATCGTCGCCGGGCTGCTCGAGGTCGTCTGGGCCTATTATATGAAGCTCTCCGCCGGCTTCACCCGGCCCGTCCCATCCGCGATCACCCTCGTCGCGATGGGGGGCAGCTTCGCGCTGCTCAGCATCGCGATGCGCAGCCTGCCGCTCGGCACTGCCTACACCGTCTGGACCGGGATCGGCGCGGTGGGGGCGTTCGTGCTGGGGATCGTGGCGCTGGGCGAAACGGCGAGCCCCTTGCGACTGCTCGCGGCGGCAATGATCGTCGGCGGGCTTGTCCTGCTGAAATTTTCGTCGAACAGTTGAGCGGCAAGAAGGGAGGAGACCCGATGGACAAAGCCGCCGCCTTCGCCGCGCTGCACCGCCCCGGCGCGCCGATCATCCTCTATAACGCCTGGGACGCGGGGAGCGCGCAGGCGATCGCGCGGGGCGGCGCCGCCGCGATCGCGACCGGCAGCTGGTCGGTCGGCGCGGCGCAAGGCTATGGCGATGCCGAAGGGGTGCCGCTCGACGCGGTGCTCGCCAATGCCGAGCGGATCGTGCGTTCGGTGAGCTTGCCGGTCACGATCGATTTCGAAGGCGGCTATGCCGCGGCGCCGGAGCGCGTGCGCGACAATTTCGCGCGGCTGGCGGCGACGGGTGCGATCGGCGCCAATTTCGAGGATCAGGTGATTGGCGGCGAAGGCTTGTTCCCGGTCGCCGAGCAGCAGGCGCGCATCGCCGCCGCGCGCACGGGGACGGGCAGCGGCTTCTTCCTCAACGCCCGCACCGACATCTTCCTCAAACTCCCCGCCGAAGCGCATGACGGCGGCCGGGTGAGCGAAGCGCTCGATCGCGCCCATGCCTATGCCGAGGCGGGCGCGAGCGGGCTGTTCGTGCCGGGGCTGCTCAAGCTCGATCTGCTCGAGCGGCTTTGCGCCAAGGCACCGCTGCCGGTGAATGTGATGGCGGTGCCCGGCGGACCGGGCCGCGCGGCGCTCGCCGGGGTGGGCGTGGCGCGCATCAGCCATGGGCCGTTCCCCTATCGCGCGCTGATCAAGCAGCTGGAGGAGGCGGCCCGGGCGGTTTTCGACGCACGGTAAGGCGCGAAGGCGCTAAGGAGTGGTCGAGAAGAACGGCACGCAGCGCCTTTGAATTTTTCTCGCACAAAGACACAAAGCCACGAAAAAGCATCAATATTGGGCGTCGCCCCAGCGAAAGCCGGGCCCCAGGCAGCCGGCACGCCTTCGATCATAAACGCCCCAGCTTTCGCTGGGGCGACAACTTCACGATCTTCTTTGTGTCTTCGTGGCTTTGTGCGCGTAAATTGAAACGAGCCGCACGAGCAAAACTCAATCGCGTTTCGCGCCTTAGCGGCTTCGCGTGAGAACCCTATTCCTCAGCCGCCGTCCCGCCACCGTCGGCATCGCGCTCGAACCACGCCTCCACCGGCCCCGAAAGCTTGATGGTCAGCGGCCGCCCATGGCGATCGGTCTTCTTGCCGAGCGCCACGCGGATCCAGCCTTCGGAGAGGCAATATTCCTCCACGTCGCGGCGCTGCACGCCCTTGAAGCGGATGCCGATGCCGCGTTCCAGCGCGGCTTGATCGAAAAAGGGGCTGCGCGGATCGCAGCTCACCCGGTCGGGCACGGTCTCAATCATGCCCGCGTTCTTGGCGCAAAGCCGGCGCGGGCGCAACTTCCAGCGCCGGCCTCAACCCTTAACGGCAGACTTCCACCCGCAGCGGGTAGCCGGAATAGGGATCGTAGCGCCGTTCGATCCAGCAGCGCGGTGCGTAACCGTCATAATAGCCATTATAATAGCCGCGCGGCGGGCCATAATAATAGGGGCGGGGTCCATAATAGCCGCGGTCATAATAGCCGTAGCGCGGGCCGTAATAGCCGCGCGACGGTCCGTAATAATAGCGATCGCGATTGGATGCCAAGGCGGCGCCAACCGCCAGCCCCGCGATGCCCACCGCGAGCGCGCCGCCCGCGCCGATGCCGCGATCGCGCACGATCACCGTCCGCCCGCCGCGCCAGCGCTGCGCCTCGGCCGGGGTCGCCGCCGTCGCCAGCGTCGCGCCGAGCGTCAGCGCGATCATGCCCTTCTTCATCCAGCTTTTCATCGGACCAACTCCACACTGCGCGCCGAGTCGCCTCCGCGCTCCTCCGCGCGGTATGCGATCGCCGCTGAACCGCGCGAGAATATATCGTTCATCTGGCGTTTAGCCCTGCATGGTCAAGCGCAGCGCGCCGGATCGGTTGCGCGGATCGGCCCGCTGAGGCAAGCGGAGCGCCATGGCATATTGGCTGATCCGATCCGAACCCGCCGCCTATAGCTGGGACGAATTCGTCGCCGAGGGGCGCACCGAATGGACCGGCGTGAAGAACGCGACCGCCGCGATACACCTGCGCGCGATGGTGCCGGGCGACGAGGCGATCTTCTACCATTCGAACGAGGGCAAGGAGGCGGTCGGCATCGCCCGCGTGACGCGCGGCTTCCAGCCCGATCCCACCGATCCCAAATGGGTCTCGGTCGAGTTCGAATGCGTGGCTCCCCTGCCCAACCCGGTGCCGCTGGCGACGATGAAGGCCGATCCGCGCCTTGCCGAAATGCGCATGATCAGGCAATCGCGCCTCTCGGTCTCGCCGGTAACGCCCCAGGAATGGGCAGTGATCCTGGAACTCGCCGGCGCGTGAGCGCGCTGATCTTCGTCTATAACGCCGATGACGGCGTGATCGCCGCGCTGTTCGATGCCGCGCACAAATTGGTCTCGCCCGGCACCTATGCCTGTTCGCTCTGCGCGGTGACTTATGGGGCGGTATCGATGCGGCGGGCGTGGAAGGACTATCTCGCCGCGCTGCCGCTGCAAAAGCGCTTCTACCACCGCCAGAGCTTCGCCCGCGCCTATCCGGCGCTCGCGGGGCTGGCGCTGCCGGCGGTCCTGATCGATCACGGCGCCGGCCCCGAACCGCTGATCCCCGCCGCCGAGCTCGACGCGCTGCCCGATCTCGCCGCGCTGATCGCTCTGCTCGACGCGCGACTCGCCCGCGCTTGACAGCGGCCCCCCGTCGCTTCCACCACCGCGCACGCAACAATCAGGGCGGCAGGCCATGCATATCCGCACCGGCGTCTATCCGGGCACCTTCGATCCCGTGACGCTCGGCCATATGGACATCATCCGGCGCGGCGCGAAACTGGTCGATCGGCTGGTGATCGGCGTCACCACCAATCCCAGCAAGACGCCGATGTTCAGCATCGAGGAACGCATGGCGATGGTGCAGCGCGAAGTCGCCGAGCTGGGCGACGAAATCCATGTCGTCAGCTTCGATTCGCTGCTGATGGACTTCGCCGAGCGCGAGGGCGCGAGCGTGATCGTGCGCGGGCTGCGCGCGGTCGCCGATTTCGAATATGAATATCAGATGGCGGGCATGAACCAGCAGCTCAACAACCGCATCGAAACGGTGTTCCTGATGGCGGACGTCGCGCTGCAGCCGATCGCCAGCCGGCTGGTGAAGGAAATCGCGCTCTACGGCGGCGACATCCATAAGTTCGTGACGCCGGCGGTGAACGCCGATGTCGTCGCGCGCGTCGACAAGCTGGGGCGCAAGGGCGGCTGAACGCCGCTTCCGCCCAATTGGCGCCGCAAACAAACTGCTTTATGGGCGCGCCAAAGCCAGCCATGGGGTCATGATGCGTTTGTTCTTCGGGGCCTTGGCCCTTGCCGCTAGTTTCGGGATGAGCATCGCGCCCGCGGCCGCCCAGATCATCCCCTCGGGCCGGCCGGCGCCCGCCGATCTGAACGACAAGGAAAATCTGCTCTATCTCGATCTCTCGACCGGGGGGCGGGTGACGATCTGGCTGCGGCCGGACGTGGCGCCCAAGGCGGTCGAGCGGATCAAGACGCTCACCCGCCAGCATTTCTATGACGGGCTCACCTTCCACCGCGTGATCGACGGCTTCATGGCGCAGACGGGGGATCCCAAGGGCGACGGCACCGGCGGCTCCGACATGCCCGACGTGCCCGCCGAGTTCAATTACCTGCCGCACACCCGCGGCGCCGTCTCCGCCGCGCGCCAAGGCGCCGCGCCCGACGCGAGCCCCGAAGACAAGAAGAAGGCCGAGGACAGCGCCAACAGCCAGTTCTTCATCGTCTTCGAGCCGACCTTGAAGCTCGACTTCAAATATACCGTGTTCGGCCGCGTGGTCGACGGGATGCAATATGTCGACGCGATCGAGCGCGGCGAGCCGCCGACCAATCCCAGCCGCATCCTCCATGCCTATATCGCCGCCGACAACCCGCCGCCCTATAAGGCCGAGGCGCCCGCGCCCGCCGCGAACGCCGCGCTCGGCCCGGCGGTGACGCTGCCGGGAGCGAAGAACTGAGCGAGCGCACGCTCGTCATCGATACCGCGACCGCCGCCTGCTCGGTCGCGCTGATCCAGGGCGGCGCGGTGATCGCCGCCGAGCACCGCCTGGTCGGGCGCGGCCATGCCGAACAATTGCTGCCGATGATCGCCGCGCTGCCGGCGGGCGGGCGCGCCGGGGACATTCTGGTCGATTGCGGCCCGGGCAGCTTCACCGGCATCCGGGTGGGGATTGCGGCGGCGCGCGCGCTGGGGCTGGCCTGGGGAACGCCGGTACGCGGCTATTCCTCGCTCGCGCTGCTCGCCGCGCGCGCTTTCGCCGACGCGCCCGGGCGCGCGGAGATTGCCGTGGTGCTGGAAGGGGGGCATGGAGAAGTCTTCATGCAAAGCTTCACCGCCGCGCCCTTCGCCGAAAGCGGACCGCTCGCCTCGCTGCCGCCGGCGGCCGCGCTTGCCTCGCTCGCTGGCCGATACGCGATCGGCAGCGGGGTGCGCTGGCTGCGCCCGCTCGCCCCCGATCTGGAGGGCGACGAAGCCCTGCCCGAGGCCGCCGACAGCCGGCTGCTGCCCGCCCCCTTCACCGCGCTGCCGCCGCGCCCGCTCTACGGCCGGCCGCCCGACGCCAAGCCGGCCGCCGCGTGAGCACGCAGCTGATCGAGCTCGCCACGGGCACGACGAGCGATCTCGGCCTGGTCGATCAGCTGATGAAGCGCGCCTTCGATCCCCGTTATGGGGAAGCATGGACGCGCCCCCAATGTCTTGGGATGCTAAGTCTTCCAGGAACTTGGCTTACTCTGGCGCGGTTGAACGCCGTGCCGGCCGGGTTCGCGCTCGCGCGCGCGATCGGCGACGAGGCCGAACTTCTGCTCCTGGCGACCGCGCCGGAGGTGCGGCGGCTGGGAGTTGGCGGTGCCTTATTGCGCTCGACTCTGGACGAGGCACGCAGCCGTGGCGTCGCGCGCCTCTATTTGGAGGTGCGCGCGAACAACGAAGCTCTAGGCTTTTACGCTAGATTGGGATTTCACAAGGTAGGACAACGGCGCGGCTATTACCGCGGGCCCGGTGGTCAATTGTTCGACGCCTTCACACTGTCGCGCGACATCGCCTGAAACCTTACCCCTTTACTAAAATTATTGCTTGCATTCGACGCGTCGAAAACAGATAGCGTTGTCAGCGCCCAAGGGGGGGCCAATGTTTGAGGGACTGAAAGGATAAAGATGGACACCCAGAACGAGCTGCAGGAAACGCTGATCACGCTGACCGCCGATATTGTCGCCGCGCATGTGAGCAACAACAGCGTCGCCGTTTCTGATCTGCCGGTGCTGATCGCCAATGTGCACAATGCGCTGAGCGGTCTTGGCGGCAAGGCGCCCGAGCCCGAGGTGAAGCAGGAGCCCGCGGTTTCCATTCGCGCCTCGGTGAAGCCGGACTACATCGTCTGCCTGGAAGACGGCAAGAAGCTGAAGATGCTCAAGCGCCATCTGATGACTCATTATCAGATGACCCCGGAGCAATATCGCGCGAAGTGGAATCTGCCGGCCGATTACCCGATGGTCGCGCCGAACTACGCCGAGCAGCGCCGCAGCCTGGCGAAGAAGATCGGCCTGGGCACCAAGCGCCGCCGTTCGCGCTAAGCGCCGCGCGCGGACGCGATCAGGGCCGCCCCGGTCGGGATGATCGGGCGGCCCTTTTCGCATCGCGCCGGCACGGCTATCTCGGAGCGAGAGGCCATCACAGAAAGACCAGCCGGTGCCGCGCAAAATCGATCTCGAAGCGCTCTGTGCCAAAAAGGGACTGCGCATCACCGAACAGCGCCGGATCATCGCCCGCGTCCTCTCCGACGCCGACGATCATCCCGATGTCGAGCGTGTCTATGAACGCGCCTCGGCGATCGACTCGGGCATTTCGATCGCCACCGTCTACCGCACGGTCCGGCTGTTCGAGGAGGCGGGCATTCTCGATCGCCATGATTTCGGCGATGGCCGCGCGCGTTACGAACCGGCGCCCGAGGCGCATCACGATCATCTGATCGATGTCGAGACGGGACGAGTGATCGAATTCGTCGATCCCGAACTCGAATTGCTGCAAAAGCAGATCGCCGAACGGCTCGGCTTCCGCCTCGTCGATCACCGCATGGAGCTCTACGGGGTCTCGCTTGACCGCAAGTCCTGACGCGCCGAGCGCGCGCGACCGGGCGGCACGGGGCGAGCCCGCGACCGCGAACGCGATCGGCTGGGCGCGGTTGTGGCTGCGCGCGGCGGGGCTGGCGCTGCTGCTCGCGCTCGTCATCCCCTTCCACCTGCTGATCAAGCTGATCGGCGCCGGCTCGCCTTTTCCGCGCCTTTATCTCGGCATTGGCGCGCGGATTTGCGGCGCGCGGGTGCGGGTGCGCGGCACGCCGCTGAAGCGCGACGTGTTCTTCATCAGCAACCATGTCAGCTGGATCGACATCATGGCGATCGCCGGCGCGAGCGGCACCGCCTTCGTCGCCAAGGCGGAGATCGGCGCCGCCCCGGTGATCGGCTGGATGGCGAAGCAGAACCGCACGGTCTTCGTCACGCGCGAGGATCGGCTGGGCGTGGCCGATCAGATCAACCGCTTGCGCGACGCGCTCGCCGAGAATTGGTCGGTGACGGTTTTTCCCGAAGGCACCACCACCGACGGCTATTCGCTACTGCCGTTCAAGACGCCGATGCTGAAAGTGCTAGAACCGCCGCCGCCGGGCGTGATGGTGCAGCCGGTGCTGCTTTGGTACGGGCGCTGGGCGCGCGAGATCGGCTGGATCGGCGCGGAAGGCGGCAAGGACAATGCCGTGCGGCTCCTATCGCGGCCCGGCAGTTTCCGGGTCGATGTCGAGTTTCTCGAGCCCTTCCATCCGCGCGACTTTCCCGGCCGCAAGGCGATCGCGGCGGAAAGCCGGCGGCGGATCGAGGAAGCGCTCGCGCGGCGGCTGGGCGGGCCGGTGCGGCCGTTCGTGGGGCATGACGCGCTGGCGGCGGGCGCGCCCGTGCCGGAGGTCCCGGCAGGGATTTAGAGCGATTTCGAGGCAAGCGCCTCCAGCCGGTCCTCCAGGAACAACCGCTCGGCCGGTGGCGGGCCGAGCGCGAGCGCGGCGCGATAGGCGTCGCGCGCCGCCGCGCCGTCCCCCGCCCGAGCGAGCAGCTCCGCGCGGGCGGCGTGCCAGGGGAGCCACCCCTCGATCCCGCGCGCGCCGCTGATCGCCTCCAGCGCGGCGAGCCCCGCCGCCGCGCCCTTGGCGCCAGCGATCGCGACCGCGCGGTTCACCGCCACCACGGGCCCCGGTCGCACCCCCAGCAACACGTCATAAAGCGCGGCGATCGCGCCCCAGGGCGGCGGCTCGCCCGGCCGGCGTCCGGCATGCGCCGCGTGGATCGCCGCGAGCAGCTGATAGGGGCCGACCGGGCCAGGCACTTTCGCCGCGCGGCGCAGCAGCGCCTCGCCCGCCGCGATCAGCGCGCGGTCCCACCGGCCGGGGTCCTGGGCGTCGAGCGGCACCATCGCCCCGCGCGCGTCGAGCCGCGCCGGCCGCCGCGCCTCGGCGAAGCGGGTGAGCGCGGCGAGCGCGAGCACCTCGGCATCGTCGGGCAGCATTTCCGCGAGCGCGCCGGACAGCGCGACCATCTCCAGCCCCACCGCCCCTACACCGCTTAGCGCCGCATCGCCATGCGCCTCGGCATAGGCGATCTCGATCGTCGCTAGCACGCTCGCCAGCCGCGCCGCCCAAAAGGGCCGCGCCGGCACTTCATAACCAATGCCGGCGTCGCGAATCTTGCGCCGGGCGCGAGTCAGCCGCTGGGCGAGCGTCGGCTCGGGCACCAGATAAGCGTGCGCGATCGCCGCCGGCGACAGGCCGCACACCACGCGCAGGGTCAGCGCGACCCGCGCCGCCGGATCGAGCGCGGGGTGGCAGCAGGTGAACACCAGCCGCAGGCGTTCGTCGGTGATGGGCTCGGCGGCGGCCATGGCGATCTCCTCGGGCGTCGCGACCGGCGCCGCCGCATCGGCCGGCGCGCGGCCGGCGACGCGGGCGTGGCGCACCACGTCCCACGCCCGGCGCAGCGCGACGGCGTAGAGCCAGGCGGCGGGATCACGGGGTGGCGCCGCACCCCAGCTTGCGGCAGCGGCGGCGCAGGCATGGCCGAAGGCGTCCTCGGCCAGCTCCATGTCACGCAACCGGGCGGCGAGCGCGCTCAGCACGCGGCCGCCCGATTGGCGGAAGGCTTGGTCGAGCGGGCTCAGCCCGGCATCCCCAGCACCGGCCGCACCTCCACCGCGCCATGCGCGCCGAGCGGCACCTGCTTGGCCCAGGCGATCGCCTCGTCCAGGCTGGCGACATCGATCACATAAAAGCCGCCGAGCAGTTCCTTGGTCTCGGCATAGGGGCCGTCATGCACCGCCTGCGCGCCGTCGGCGCCGGTGCGCACGCTGGTCGCGCTGTGGCTCAGATGCAGCCCGGCGCCGCTGAACTCGACTCCGGCCTGAACGAGCGCGCCGCCGAACGCCATGTGTTTGGCGATCACCGCGCGCCACGCCTCACCGTCCTCGCCGCCGGGATAATTGGCTTCGTCCTCGAAAATCGCGAGCATATATTTCATCGGGCTGTCTCCCAGGGTCCGCGCCACCATGGCGCCTGATCCGAAGCATAGACGCGGCACCCGTCCGCGAAACGACAGGGACGCGAGAAAAAATGCGCGCCCCGCCCCGCCCTGGCAAGCCGCCATTTCCCCGGCGGCGCGAGGCGCGTATAGGCGCGGCGCATGACCCCCCGCACTTTCCACGTGAAGAGCTTCGGCTGCCAGATGAACGTCTATGACGGCGATCGCATGGCCGAGCTGATGACCGAACAGGGCCTCGCGGCCACCGACGACGCTTACGCCGCCGATCTGGTGATCCTGAACACCTGCCACATCCGCGAAAAGGCAACCGAGAAAGTCTATTCGGACATTGGCCGGCTGCGCAAACACGGGGCCGATCCGCTGATCGCGATCGCCGGCTGTGTCGCGCAGGCCGAGGGCGAAGAGATCGTCGCGCGGGCGAAAGTCGATGTGGTGGTCGGCCCGCAAGCCTATCACCGCCTGCCCGAACTCGTCGCGCGGGCAGCGGCGGGGACGGCCTCGGTCGATACCGACATGCCGGCGCAGAGCAAGTTCGCCAGCCTGCCCAAGCGCCGGCGGGTGCCGCCGTCCGCTTTCCTGACGGTGCAGGAGGGCTGCGACAAATTCTGCACTTATTGCGTCGTCCCCTATACCCGGGGCGCCGAAGTGAGCCGGCCCTTCCCCGCGATCCTGGAAGAAGCGCGCGCGTTGATCGACGCCGGCGCGCGCGAGATCACCTTGCTCGGCCAGAATGTGAACGCCTGGGCCGATGACGGGCGCGGCCTGCACGATCTGATCGCCGCGCTCGACAAGCTGCCCGGCCTCGTGCGCATCCGCTACACGACAAGCCACCCCAACGACATGAGCGAGGGGCTGATCGCCGCGCACCGCGATATCGAGAAGCTGATGCCCTTCCTCCATCTGCCGGTGCAGGCGGGCAGCGACCGCGTGCTGAAGGCGATGAACCGCAGCCACACCAGCGGCGGCTATCTGCGCCTGCTAGAACGCATCCGCCGCGCGCGCGGGGATATCGCGCTGTCGGGCGATTTCATCGTCGGCTTCCCCGGCGAGACCGAGGCCGAGTTCGCCGAGACCTTGGCGTTGGTGGACGCGGTGGGTTACGCTCAGGCGTTCAGCTTCAAATATTCGCCGCGCCCCGGCACACCCGCCGCCGAGATGGCCGAGCAGATCGCGCCGGAAGTGATGGACGATCGCCTGCAACGGCTCCAGGCGGCGTTGAACCGCGACCAGGCAGCGTTCAATGCGGCGAGCGTGGGACGGCGTTGCGACGTGCTGATCGAGCGCGAGGGCAAGAAGCCGGGGCAGAAGCTGGGGAAGTCGCCCTGGCTGCAATCGGTGATCGTCGAGGGGGACCATGCGATCGGGGAGCTGATCGAGGTGGAACTGGTGAGCGCGGGGCCGAATTCGGTTACGGGGGTGGTGTAGCCCGGACGATGGTGGCGTGCGCCGATCCCAACCAGACCGACCTCCCCGAAGGCCCCCGCCGCCGCCTTCAACGTTGGTCTTTCGAGTCCATCGACGTGACGCGTTGGCTTTAGCGCTTAGCTGCCGCCCTCCACCAAGAGCAGCGCCGCTCGCGCCTCGGCGAGTGCCGCCAGCGATGCCAGCTCTTGCCCGTGCACATCGTAGAGCGCCGCGATGGTGTCGGCGAGATCGCGATAGGGGAGCGCGCCGGCCGTATAGCCCTTTTGCGCCAACGTTAGCGCGCGTTCGGCGGCGGGGCGGGCGTCGGCGCGTAGCGTCGCGAGCCGCTTCAGCTCGCCCTCCAGCCGGGCGCGCGCGACCGTCTGCGCCTGGGCGGCGTCGCGTTCGGCGGCGGCGTTGAGGAAGGCGGTGCGGCGCGCCTCGGCCTCGGCGCGGGCGATCTGGCCGCGGTTGCGGTTCCATAGCGGCACGCCGATCGACACGCCGGCGATCGCGGTGGTCGCGGGCACTTCGCGCAATTGCCGCACGCCGAGCGTGACCGACAGCGTCGGTGCCGCCTCGCTCCGCTGGACGCGCACCTCGGCGCGCGCCGCCGCCTCGCGCGCGGCCCAGATCGGCGCGTCGGCACGGGCCGGGGCCGGCGCGGGCGGCTCGGGGAGGCGTTCGAGCCAGGCCGGTGCTGCCTCGGCGCGATCGAGCCCGAGCAACAGGCCGAGCGCGCGGCTATTCGCCTCGGCTTCCGCGCGCGCGGCGCTCACCGTGGCGCTGGCGCGGGCCAATTCCACCTCGAACCGCCGCGCGTCGACCTCGGCGATATCGCCCGCGGCCAGCCGGCGCGCCGCGTCCGCCGCCAGCCGCGCGACGAGGCCGCGCCGCTCCTCGGCGAGCCGCAGCCGTTCGGCGGACAAAGCGGCGGCGGCGTAGCGGCGCAGCAGCTCCGCGCGCAGCGCCCGCGCGGTGCGGCCGGCATCGGCCTCGGCGAGCGCGACGGTTTGCGCGGCGGCACCGCGCCGGGCCGATCGCCGCCCGCCGGTCAGCAAGGGCTGCTGGAGGCTGGCAGTGAGTTCGGCCGAATCGAAGCTGCGCGCGGCCCCGCCGCCGCCGAAATTCTCGGCCGATAATGACAAGCTCGGGTTGGGCAGCGCTCCCGCCTGGCGCGCCGCCGCTTCGGCGCCTTCGATCGCGGCTTCGGCCGCCTGCGCCTCGCCCGCACGGGCGAGCACCAGCCGCTCGGCCTCGTCAAAGGGGATCGCCTGCGCCCGCGCCGCGCCGGGCAGCAGCAGCGCGACGACGAGCGCGGGCTCAATGCCCCGCATGGCGCGCCGCCCCCGCAGCCTGGGCGGTGAACAACAGCGTCGCGCTCCCACCCGGAAGTCGGACGCTGACATTGGCGCGCCAGTCGCCGCTCAGCGCCACCGGCGCGATCAGCCGGTTGCCGCTCGCCGGCGCGAAGTTGGCCGTGCTGATCCGTCCGCCCGCCAGGATCTTGGCGGTCGCGCTCGTGCCGGCGGCGGGCACCGGCGCCTCGTCCTTGGCGTGCATCAGGTAAAGCTCGGTCTGCTTGCCCGCGGGGACGAGCTCGACGTGATAGGCGCCCCAGTGCAGGCGCAGCCCGCCATGCGGGCCGATCGCGGGCGCATGAGCGGCGGCGGGCGCGGCGACCAGAAGGGCGGCGAGCGGCAGAGTCCAGGTCTTCATTTCAAGCATCTCCTTCAAAAAGCATCGGCTTTGGCATTGGCGAGCCGATCGAGCGCGGGGCGCGCGAAGCGGCGGAACAGCAGCGGCGTGATCACCGCATCGAGCAGGGTCGAGCTGAACAGCCCGCCAAGGATCGTGAGCGCGACGGGGTGGAGGATTTCCTTGCCCGGCGCCTCCGCCCCCACCACCAGCGGCAGCAGCGCGAGGCCCGCCGACAGCGCCGTCATCAGCACCGGCGCCACTCGATCGAGCGCGCCTTCCGTCAGCGTCGCCTCGTCGAACGCGCGGCCTTCGTGCAGGATCAGGTTGAGCCAGTGGCTGATCTTCAGAATGCCGTTGCGCGTCGCGATACCGGCTAGCGTCACGAAGCCGACCATCGACGCGACCGACAGGGGTTGTCCCGCGAGCGCAAGCGCCGCCACCGAGCCAACCAGCGCCAGCGGCACCGAGCCGATGATGATCAGCGCCAGCACCGGCGAGCGGTAACGGCTGGCGAGCAGCGCGAAGATCAGCGCGAGCGATACCAGGCTCAGCAATCCGATCGTGCGCGCCGCCGCGCGCTCGGCCTCGAAATTGCCTTCGAGCGCGACGCTGACCCCGGGCGGCGGCTTGAGCGCGGCGATCTCGCGCTCGATCGCGGCGACGATCGCCTGTTGCGATTGCCGTCCGTTGGTGTTCGCAAGCAGCGCGAGCCGCCGCCGGCCATTGTCGCGGACATATTGGTTGGGCGCCGCGACTTCGACGATGTCCGCGAGCGCGCCGAGCTGCACCGGGCCGCCGGGTGTATCGATCGGGATTTGCGCGAGCGCGCCGGGGGCACGCGCGGCCTCGTCCAGCCGCACCACAACGTCATAGCGTCGCAGCCCGTCGATCACCTGGCCCAGCGTCTTGCCGGCGGTCAGATCGGCGAAGGCGTCCGCGACCCGCGCGGGCGCGATGCCATAGGCGCTCGCCGCGTCGGGACGGACGCGGACGTCGAGCTGGGGCACGCGGGTGATGCGCTCGATCTGCACGTCGCTCAGCCCCGGCAGGGCGCGGAGGCGGCCTTCGAGCGCGCTCGCCGCCTGGCGTAGCGCGTCCAGGTCTTCGCCATAGAATTTCACCGCGATCTCGGCGCGCACGCCCGAAATCAGATGCTCCAGCCGGTGGCCGATCGGCTGGCCGACATTGACCGAGCCCGGCAGCGGCGCGAGCGCGGCGCGGATATCGGCGGCGACATCATGCTTGTGGCGGGTGCTGCCGGGGCGCAGTTGCACATCATATTCGCCGTAATGGACGCCTTCGGCATGTTCATCCAGCTCGCCGCGCCCGGTGCGCCGGCCGACGCTCGCGACACCCGGCACCTGGCGCAGCAGCCGCTCGCCGATCGCGCCGAGATGGGCCGACTCGGTCAGCGAGATGCCGGGCTGGAACTGCAGATTGACCGTGAAGCTGCCCTCGTTGAATGGCGGCAGGAACGCGCGCGGCAGCATCAGCGCGCCACCCAGCCCCAAAGCGAACAACGCGGCGGCAGTCGCATAGATCAGCCGCTCGCGCCGCCACGCCCAGCCGAGCAACCGCGCATAGCCCGCCTTGGCCGCGCGGACGAGCGGGCTCTCGCGCCCCTCCCGCCGCAACGCACGCGGGAGCAACAGGCTCGCGAGCACCGGCGTGATGGTGATCGCGACGACCAGGCTCGCCAGGATCGAGATGACATAGGCAAGCCCCAAGGGGCGGAACAACTGCCCCTCGATCCCGCCGAGCGCGAACAGCGGCACGAACACCAGGATGATGATCGCGGTCGCATAGACGATGCCGGAGCGGACTTCCTGGCTGGCCTCGGCGATAACGCCCAGCACCGGGCGCGGGGTGGCGAGCGCCCGGTTCTCGCGCAGGCGGCGGACGATATTCTCGACATCGACCACCGCATCGTCGACCAGTTCACCGATCGCGATGGCGATGCCGCCCAGCGTCATCGTGTTGATGCCGATCCCGAACAGCGCGAAGACGATCGCGGTCGCCAGCACCGACAGCGGAATGGCGAGCAGCGAGATCGCCGTCGCGCGCGCGCTCAGCAGGAAAGCGAACAGCACCACCGCCACCACCAGCAGCGCCTCCGCGAGCACCTGGCGGACATTGGCGACCGAGGTTTCGACGAAATCCGCCTGGCGGAACTGCACCTGATCGACCCGCACCCCCGGCGGCGCGGTGCGCTGGGTTTCCCGCAGCACCGCCTCGATCCGGCGGGTAAGCGCGATCGTATCGATATGCGGCTGCTTGGCGATCGACAGGATCACCGCCGGCGCGCCGTTATAGCCGCCGTCGCCGCGCCGGGGCCGCGCGCCGAGCGTCACATCGGCGAGCTGATCGAGCCGCAGCGTGCCACCCGGCGCCGCGACCGGCACCGCCGCCAGCCGGGCGATGTCGGTGGTGCGCGTCACCGCGCGCAGCGGCAGTTCGCGCGCGCCCTGATCGACGAAGCCGCCGCCGGCGTTGCTCGCGAACCCGCTGACGGCGGCCTCGATCGTCGCGAGCGTCACGCCTTGCGCGCGCATGTCCTGCGGGCGCGGGCTGACGCGATATTGCCGCTGCGCCCCGCCGATCGGCACGACCTGCGCGACGCCGGGGATGGCGAGCAGCTTGGGCCGCAGCGTGAAATCGGCGAGCTCGCGCAGTCGCATCGGCTCCGCGCCCGTCACCGCGACGAGCATCACCTCGCCCATGATCGAGCTGATCGGCGCCAGGCGCGGCTCGGCGCCGCTCGGCAGCGTGCCGGCGAGCGTCGCCAGCCGCTCGCTCACCTGTTGGCGGCTGGCGAGCACATTCACCCCGAAATCGAAATCGACATAGACGATCGACAGTCCCGCGACCGAAGACGAGCGCAGCCGCAGCGTGCCGGGCAAGCCGCCCAGCGCCGCCTCGATCGGGATGGTGACGAGGCTTTCGGTCTCTTGCGCCGCGAGCCCGGGAACTTCGGTCATCACCGTCACCGTCGTGCGGTTCAGATCGGGGAAGACATCGACCGGCAACCGGTTGGCGGCGACCAGCCCGCCCAGGCTGAGCGCCGCCGCCAAGGCGAGCACGAGCAACCGGTTGGCGAGGCTGAAGCCGACGATCGCGCGGAACATCAGCGCACCTGCGCGATCAGGCTGGCACCGCGCACCACCACCCGCTCGCCCGCCGCGAGCCCCGCCTCGACCAGCACGCCGTCGCCCGCCGGCTGCGTGCGAACCGGGCGCGGCGCATAGGTGAGCGGGCTGGTCTTCACCCAGACCATGTCGCCGCTCTCGCGCACGATCGCCTCGGCGGGCAGCACGATGCCGCGCCGCGCGGGGCGATCGGCGAAGGTGACGGCCAGGCGGACGACCGCGCCGCTGCGCAAGCCGCTCGCCGCCGGCAGCGCGAATTGCAGCGTCTCGGCACCCCCGGCGACCCCCGGCGACCGGCCGATCAGGCGGAGTTCGGCGCCACCCTCGGCCAGCCGCGCCTTGGCGATGGCCTGGCCGGTCGCATCGGGCAGATTGACCGTCTCGACCAGAGGCGAGGCACTGCCTTCGATCTCGATCACAACCGCGCCTGGCGCCGCGATCTCGCCGACGCCCGCGCGGATGGCGCGGATGCGGCCGGCGATGGGCGCGCGCAGCACCTCGGCATTCGCCACCGGACGCGCCGCCGCCGCGCGCTGGCGCTGTAGGCCATCAAGCGTCAGCCGCGCGCGATTGATCTCGGCTGATCTCGGCGCGCGCGACCACCCCGTCGAGCTGGCTCAGCCGCTGATAATCGGCCTTGGCCAGCGCGATCTCGCGGTCGAGCGCGGCAAGGTTGCTCGCCACCGCCTGTGCCTGGGCGGCATCGAGCGTCGGCACGATCCGCGCGAGCGCCGCGCCCGCGCGCACCTCGGCACCCAAGCGGGGAAAGGCGCCGCCGATCGGGAGCACGCGACCCCCGATAGCGGTCGCGACGCGCGCATTCTGAGCGGGATCGGCGATCACCCGCCCGGTCAGGCTCACCGCCGCCTGGGCCGCGCCGGGCTGGGCGGGCCATGTCCGCACTTCGAGCAGATGCTGGGTCGGCTTGGGGAGCAGCACGCTGCCGTCGCCGCGCCGTTCGGGCCGGTCGCCCGAGGCGATCGGCGCGGCCTCGTCATGCGGTTCGTCGCCATGCGCGATCGCGCGCGGAGCGATGAGGATCGCGAGCAGCAGCGCGACCGCGACCGGCCGCCGCCGCGCCGCCCGCCAGCCGAGCGCGGCGAGCAGGATCGCGGCGAGCACCGTGCCGCCCCCGATCAGCGCCGCGCGCCAGTCAAAGCCATGCACCTCTTCCCCGGTCTCGGCGACGGGCGGCGCGACCTCGACATTGAGCAGCGTGGGGCCGCGCGGCCCCTCGATCGCCAGCCCGATCGGCGTCGGCGCGGTGAGCGGCGCGGGCAGATCGAGCGCGAAGTCCCCGGGGGCCAGCGAGCGCATCGGCAGGTCGCGCCCGGCGATCGTCGCCACCACCCGCGCGCCGCCGACTGGCGCATTGCTCGCCCAATCGTCGAGCCAGAGCTTCAGGTGCCGGCCGTCGCTCTGCGCGACAATTTCGTAGCGTCCATCCTCGGCGGTCGCGGGCGGCGGACCCGCCGCGGCGCTTACCGCCGGCGCGCCATGATCCTCGCCCTCATGCGCGAGCCCCGCGCCCGTCGCCAGCACCAACGCCAGAACCGCCGCCGCGCCGAAGCGCGGGCCGGCCGGCCAAATCCTGCTTGTCATTCGCCTTATCCCGATTGCGGCGCCTGGACGCCGGGCACACTGATCCCGCGGTCAGGCGAAATCGGGCGGCGCGGCGGGAAGCGGCGAAGGCGTGGAGAGGAGCGGACTGCTCGGCGTCACGGTCCAGCTGGGACGCGCAAAGGAGACGCTTGCGAGCATCGGGGTCGAGGTCAGGGCGAGCGCGGCGAAATGGCACCCGTCCGCGCAACCGCCCGAGCAATCACCCGGGCAATCGCAGTCATGCGCGCATTTGTGGCGGTGCGCGCCCAAGGGGGCTTTGCCGAGGATGACATGCTCAGCCGGCGCGACCGATTGCGTGCGAGCCTCGGCGCGGTGATGCCCACCGCGATCGCCATGCGCCGCGGCGGGCGCCGCCCAGAAGGCGACCCCCATCAGCATCACCATGGCCAAAAGCCAGCGCACGCCGCGATTCCCCGAAGCTACGATCCCCATGCTCTACCGACTGGCCGGCCAAGCGGCAAGCGGCGCCAGGGGGCGCAACGTCGGGCGGTGCGGGGCGTTTCCTGGCTTTGCGAGGATGCGACAATGGCGAGCGCCGCGCCCAGAACCGCCGAACTCTACCGCATGGTGATGCCGGACCATATCTGCCCCTATGGCCTGAAAGCGCGTCATTTGCTGCACCGGCGTGGTTTCACGGTGAACGACCATTGGCTGACGACACGCGCGGAAACCGACGCATTCAAGGCCGCGCACCATGTCGGCACCACACCGCAGATCTTTATCGGCGGCGAGCGGGTGGGCGGCTATGACGATCTGCGCCGCCGGCTGGGTATCGCCGTCGATGCGCCGGGCGCGACGAGCTATCGCCCGGTCATCGCCGTCTTCGCGATGGCCGCGCTGATGGCGCTCGCCGCGAGCACGGCGGCGTTCGGCACCCCCTTCACCCCGCGCGCGGCTGGTTGGTTCATTGCCTTCAGCATGTGCGTGCTCGCGCTGCTCAAACTGCAGGACGTCGAACGCTTCTCGACGATGTTCCTGAGCTATGATCTGCTCGCGCGCCGCTGGGTTCCCTATGGCTATCTCTACCCGTTCGCGGAGGCGCTCGCGGGCGTGCTGATGGCGGCGGACGTCCTTCCCTGGCTGTCGGTGCCGGTGGCGCTGTTCATCGGCGGGGTTGGCGCGGCATCGGTGTTCAAGGCGGTCTATCTCGACAAACGCGCGCTCAAATGCGCCTGTGTCGGCGGTGCTTCGAACGTGCCGCTGGGGTTCGTGTCGCTCACCGAGAATCTGATGATGATCGCGATGGCGCTCTGGATGGGCTCGCGCTGGTTCTTCTAAATTGGAACGGGCCGGCGCAGAACCACCGCGTCGAGATTGCCCTACGCCTGGAGATGCCGATGCGCTAGCTGCTGATCAAGGCGATCATCTCGGCGATCGTGGCGGCATCCGAGCTTGCCAAACGCAGCGCCGGCCTGGGGGCGCTGATTGCCCCACGCCCGCTCGTTTCGGTGCTTGGACTTCGCGACACCCGATACTAGGTCAAGTTACCCAACTACTGATCGTATCAAATACCCAATGTTGTTTCACAAGATGCAGGCGGTAGGTTCCTCCCGCCCAACCGGTTGACCAGCGCGCGAAACCTCGGTCGCCAGCCCGGTTGAACACGATTGGAGGTAGCTCGAACGCGTGGAAATCGGGGGTTAACCGGGCGGTGGCCGCGATCTGATCCGGCCGATAGACCAGGATAGGTCTGGCAGCGCGTAAACAGGCATAATCTTCGGGGTCGCCGAGCAAGAACAGGGGGCGGTCCTCCGGCGCGGTCGCCCGCGTCGTTTGGCCAAGGATCGTCGCTGCGGGTCGATCGACGGGCTCGACGATGGCAAGCCCGCTCGGATCGATCAGCCGCTGCAGCAAGGCAATGCGCGCGAGCATTCTCGGCGTGACGGGCCCGCACCGGTCTGAGCCGTCGCTGCCGATCCGAAACGGTCGTTCGGCGGCGGGTCGATCGAGCAATAGATGGTGGGCCGCCAGGTCGGAGATACCGTCTTGGTCACTGTCTTTGGCGAGCGCAGCGAGCGGGATTGTCAAGAGGAGGCCTTGTGCTCGCCGCCGCGTTTGGAGGGCTACGGGCGGGTAGGTGATGCTCGCCGTGTCGATCTCGGCGACACTCACCGCGAGTTGTAACGTGTCGCCGATCAGTAACGGCACGGGCGCGCGCTCCTCGACCACATAGGGGAAGCGATCGGCAAGACCGGTGTACATTGGCCGGTCCCAATGCCTTCCCCCGTCACTCGACAGGTGAACCCAATAGCCGCCGCGAGACACCTCGCCGGTTGGATCGAGTGCCTGCGACACACTGATGGCGACCGCTCGGGTCCCCTGCCGCTCGGCACGGACGAGCTGGAAGCCCGCTGGAAGCGGTGCGAGATCAGCCGCCCCTGCTGCCAGGGCAGGGATATGATCAGCGGCGGTGATCGGGCGCTCGACGAATGGCGGCGGTTCGGCGACGACCGTCGCACGCCGCTGGAACGAGCGTGGCTGAACCGGCGGCGCTTCCCGCTGCAGTTCAGCCCTTGTGACCGCAAAGTTGGGGACTGCTGCGGCCAGCGCCCTGCTCTCGAGGGCACGTATCTCCGCTGCGTCACTCGGCGCGAACTCCGCGTCCAAGCTGGTGGGCTCGACGTTTTTTGCCTGGGCGCAGAGATGGGGATAGTCGGTTGTGGGATAAACGCGGCAGATGATCGCCGCACTCGGCGACGGCTTACCAACAGGGCCGCCCGATAGCACGAGTTCCGCGATGGGGTAGGGATCGCTCTCGGGATCGTTCAGCAGATGATCAAGCACGAGCGCCCCGGTGGGAAGGTCGCTGGGTGTCGTCTTCGCGCAGGCCGCGTGTTTCTCGGTTAGGCGAGACGCGCACGTCGCCACAGCACGGGCCCCGTCCAGACCCGGCAATGTCGCCAGCAACCGGCGAGCCTCGACCATTCGCCCGGCCTCGGCCAGAGCCTCAGCTACCTCGTAAATCGGTGCCTCCGTCGGGATGACGGCAGGCGGGGGAGACCTGTCTGCCTCGCTGCCGAGCTTTAGGCGAACCCCGTCCATCACCACAGACCGAGGAGCGATGCTTTCAGAAGACAGAACCGCCGTGCGCAGATTGGGTGTTAGCGCGTCGAGCAGGGTCAGCGCACGGCTCGACAGCCCCGCTCGAAACAGCGCGGTAAGGTAACGCTGCCACAGTAACGCGGCGACCGTCGAACGGTCGGCCTCTCGGACGCGCGCCAGGGCGGCCGGGCTCGTCAGCCACGCATACACGGCGATGCTTTCGCCCAACGAAAGGCCGCCATAGCTCGCCATCCGCAGCAACGCCGGCAATGCGCGATCGGGCGCGGCCAGCAAGGCGCGCGCCCAATTGGCCTCGCACGTCGCCGCAGCGGCTACACGATACGCTTCTGTTGCGCGATCGGGGGCACCTGCGACAAGCGCTGCGAAGTCGTCGGCCTGGCACTCTTCGATCGCATCCATCGTCGCCGCAAGCACACCGACGCCCAGCTGCGAGCGTCGCAACTCGGCCGCCATCGCGCGCAGCTCGGCTCGCGCTGGTTCCTTCCAGCTCGCATGATCCTGCCCCGGTGCGTACCGCCGGGCGTGCGCGACGATCCATAACTCGACCAGCCGACGCATGACCGCCCGGCCTACCCTATACCGTGCCGCCAGCGCCGCCGCGGCTTCGCTGGGCGTACCACGAGCCAGCCGTGCTCGCAGGTCCGCTTCCCAACCAGCTGTGCCGTCGTCCAAATAGTCCTGAAACCTATCGTCGCGCACGGCTCTCACGTCCGCGGCGGTCGGGTGAACCGAGGGCGCCGCCGTCGCCGACAAGGCCAGAAGCGCTGCGGCCGCGATGGCGAACCTCATTGCTCGGCTCTCTCGGAATAACATCCTGGCTCCGCAGGTCATGCTGGCTGCGCCTTTCGTCTCAATGGTGAGATGCTTGTTCGGCTACTCCCCGTTCGGACGATAGATTATCTGAATACGCGGCCGACTTCAGCATTTAGGAGGTGACAGTGTCTTGTGTCGCCTTGCGCAGGATCTCGTTGGCCTGACGCAGCTCGTGCTTCTCCCGCTCCAGCGCCTTTGGCCGCTCTGCCGTGTCCGTCGGCAAGCGAGGGCGCTTGCGCCTGGTAAGTGCCTATCCGGAGTCGATTCTTTATCGGCGCGATCCTGCAGAGGAGGTGGGTTCCTCCCCATCGAATGCGCGCCGAGCCATGGGTGTCTCACCCCAGTAACGCATGCGCCGATCCGACGCCCGGTTCGGCGCAGCGGCGGAAACAATGCGCCCGGCCGGAGCTTTCCCGGACATCGCCGACCAGGAATGTCCATGCTCTCCCCACAGGCCAGCATAAGCGACGCGGAGCGCGAAAGTGGCCTGCGGACAATAATCTACGAAGCCGCCTTTGCGAACACCACGGCTGCGCTCACCACCGGCGTGATCCTCACCTCCTTCGCGTTGCACCTGGGCGCGGACAACGCCCTGATCGGTCTGCTTGCCTCCTTGCCGTTCCTCGCCCAGCTGGCTCAACTTCCCGCCATCTCGCTGGTGGAGCGGCTGCGCGCGCGCAAGGCCATCTCCGTCTGGTCCAGCATTATCGGGCGGCTAATGCTCGGCCTGATGGCGCTGCTGCCGTTTGCCGGTGCTGGCGCTCCCCAGCTCCTGATCATGATGACGCTGGTCTTGTGCCTGCTCTCCGCCGTCGGCGGTTGTGCGTGGAATTCGTGGATGCGGGACTTCGTGCCCGAAAACCGCATGGGGCGCGTGTTCGCGGACCGGACGATATGGGCCACAGTGACCACGATCGTCGTCGGCATCGGCGCCGCGCTGGGCCTTGAGTACACGCAGGAGGGTTCGCAAGGTCGCAACTTCGCGTTCGGTGCGATCTACGCAATGGGTTGTCTCGCCGGCATCGCCAGCGCGGTAGTCGTTGCCCGTATTCCCGAGCCGACCATGCCGCCCGCAGGACCCCGCACCGCGCGGCTGTGGGAACTACTGCGCGAACCGTTTGCCGACGCCAACTTCGTCAAATTGCTGGTCTTCCTCGCCAGCTGGCAATTCGCGGTGAACCTCGCGACGCCGTTCTTCACCGTATTCCTGATGCGGCAGCTGGGCTACAGCATGCCGACCGTGATGGGGCTTGCCATCGCCAGCCAGCTGGCAAACGCCTTTGCCTTGCGCAACTGGGGCACCCTGTCCGACCGGTTCAGCAACAAGTCCGTCCTGCTGGTGGCCGCGCCGGTCTACATCGCCTGCATCGTCGGGATGGCGGGCGCCTCTCAGATCGACGGGGACCGGCTCCGGCTGACATTCCTGTCGGTGTTGCACCTGCTGATGGGCAGTTCCGTTGCTGGCGTGACATTGGCCACGACGAACATCGGGCTGAAGCTTTCACCGCGGGGCATGGCCGCATCCTACATGGCGTCGACCGCGCTGGTTACGGCGATCGCGGCCGGCACTGCTCCGGCCGTGGGCGGCCTGTTTGCGGACTTCTTCGCCAGCCGCCGACTTGAACTGGTGGTGCGCTGGGTCGACCCGGACGGGGTGCTGGCCTTCCTTCCGCTGCGGCTCAGCAGCTGGGACTTCTATTTCCTGATTTCCGGCGTGCTGGGTCTGTACGCGCTACACCGCCTCGGGGCGGTACGCGAGGCCGGGGAAATCGCCCAGTCGGAAATGGTGCGACACGTGCTGGTGCAGGCGCGCAGTTCGATCCACGCCTTATCCACCGTCACCGGGTTCCGCGCCCTGACCGAAATGCCGGGCAGCATCCTGCGGGAAATCCGAGTGCGGCGCCGGTTCGCCCGCAGGCAGGCGCGCCGCGGCTGGCAAGAGTGAGCGCGTAGGGTCAGGCCGTCTTCTGCCGGATCGGTTCCATGCGAAGCACCGACACGTCGCAGCGCGGCGAACGGGTGAGGGCGAAGACGATCCCCTCGGCAATCTCCTCTGCGAACAGCATCTCCCCGCGGGCGATTGCTTCGCGCTGCTCCTGCGCGGTGCACTCCTGCATGTCGGTACCAACCGAGCCAGGTTCGATCACCGTGATGCGCACGCCCTTGTCCCCCACTTCCTTGCGCAGGGTCATGGCAAAGGCGTCTATGCCCGCCTTGGTCGCGGCATAGACGCTTTCCCCAACCGCCTTGATGTCGGGACTGATCGAACTGACCAGCACGATCTGGCCTTCACCCTTTGGCAGCATGCGATCCAGCGCGCCGCGCGCGAAGGCCAGCGATCCGACGAGGTTGGTCTCGACGACGTAGCGCCAGTCCTCGTCTTTCATTTCGGCGATGGGTCCGGCACCCACCGCGGCACAGCAGATCACGGCGTCGAGTCCGCCGAGTCGAGCGTCGCTTGCGGAAAGGACCCTTTCGACGTCTTCCTTTCTGGCCACGTCAGCGGTCATCCCCGACGCTTCGTCGAGGCCGGCATTCCGCAGGGCTTCCGGATCCCGCCCAAGCGTGAACAGCCGCGCGCCCTCCCGCGCCAGGGCAAGGACAGTGGCGCGGCCGATACCCGTGGTGCCACCCGTGACGAGGATCTTGCGACCGGCGAGCGGTTGCTGAGGGCTCTTTTCCATGTGTCGCCAACGGCCGGTCGAGCAAGCCGTTGCCGCGCAATTCAACTACCTGGCCCGATGCAGGATCGCTCGGACCTGTTCGCGCCCAAAATCCCCGAACCTGGGTTGTCCAGGGGAAACCCGCCCCATGCGCCGGCGTTCGTTCGAGGCGATTACACAAGGGCATTCTTATGGCAGGTGATACGGAAGGAGATGTCCTTACGCCCGAGCGGGCTTCGGCGCGCGAGGTGCTGCAGGCCGCGGCCGGGCAGAGGCTGGCAGAGGTGCGGCAGGGCAAGCTGGCGGTGGAAGTCAGGTCCGATCTTGCTGCCATCTGAGTGATCCTGCGGCGCGACGGCGCCTCGGGGCTGGCGCTCAGATTCCCCCTGTTCGGCACGGACGCAAAGGTAAGGCCCGTGCCGGACCCAGATTGCCTTGCTGCCGTCGCGGTCGAGTCCTCGGCAGGGAGCGCGACGCTGCGGGTCAGCGGCGATCCCTTCGGTATCGAGCAGCTGCGGGCGCGCTATTGTTTCACGCCTGCCACCACCTTGCGTATCGGGAAGCTTCCTCGCGACATCTTCCCCTTGGGGCGCGATAGCGAGCTCGACCCCTTCGAAGTGTCGGTGGAAGCCCAGCAACGCAAGCTCAACACGGCGCTTCTGTATTTTACGACCGGCGACGCCACGTTCGGCAAGGTCCTCTACCTGCAGAACCTCACCGCTTTGAACCCCTACTTCAACGCCACCGATACCAAGCCGGAGAACGCGGTACGCTGCGACTTGCCCGAACTCGGCTACTCGCCTCCGGTCGATCCCGAAACCGGCCATGCCGATCTTCCTGCAGGCGAAACGCTCACCCTTTACGATACGATCCTATCGATCCGCGCCTACCCGAAGGGCGAGGAGGCGGACTCGGCCTGGCAGTTCCTCGACATGATCGGCGGTATCTATCCGTGGCTGTCACCGCCGCATGCGGATTTCCGCCATTGGCCCTCGCAGGCGGAGGCCACGGTGCAGGACCTGATGCATGCTCCCGAGGCACGCATCGAACATGCCGGCCATACCTATTTCCATCCCTACACCGGCAGCGAATACCCGGACGTCATGGTGCAACTCGCGATTGCCTCTGCGCTCGACGATTGGAGCCGCTGGAAGGGGATTACGCACCCACTGCTGCGGGAGATCATGGCTGGGATCGAAGGCTTCCACGACAAGGAGCTGAAGACCCTGCGCCGCTATCTGCCCAACGTCGCCAAGGACAAGAACGCCAACGCCGTCGACAGCTGGTATCTGTACCACCCGATGCTCAACCTGGCGAACCTCGCCATCGCCGGGAATGAACAGGCGCGGGCCCTCTTCCTGGCAACGATCGACTGCGGCATCGCAGCCGCCCACCACTTCAAGTACCGGTGGCCGATACTTTACGACATGCGCGACTTCTCGGTCATCCAGGACGTGGCCGAGGCCGACCAGCGCGGCCAGACCGACGTGGGCGGGATCTATGCCTGGGTCATGCTGCAGGCCTTCGAACTCACGTTGGACCGGCGTTTCCTGGACGAGGCGATCGCCGCGATCGAAGCCGCTAAGGGCATGCGGTTCGATCTCAACTACCAGGCCAATCTCACTGCCTGGGGTGCCACGGCCTGTGTCCGTCTTTGGCGCATCACCGATCGCAAGGAATTCCTGAAGCAGAGCTACGTCTACCTCGCCAGCTTCTTCCATAACGCGCAGATCTGGAACAGCGACATCGGCATGGCCAGGCACTGGCGCAATTTTCTCGGCGTCACCTGCCTGCACGACGCGCCGTACATGGCGGCTTACGAATGCTTCGACAGTTACGCCGCTTTCGAAAGGTATCTGGACCATGGCGGGCCGGACGTGATCCCGTCCGTGCGCCTACTCCTCTCGGAATACTGCCGCCACGCACTCGATCGGGCCTGGTTCTACTATCCGGACGCCCTGCCCGAAGAGGGCGTGGCGCAGCATGATATCCGCAACGGCTACATCCAGCGCCACCTGAACTTCCCGCTGGAGGATCTCTACCCTGACGACCAGCCTGCGGGGCAGGTCGGTCAGGAGATCTACGGGTCGGGCGCAGCGCTAATCTACAGCACCCGAAGCTTCCGGAAGCTCGAAGGCGTGCCGTTCCTGCTATGGTGCGACGTCTTCATCCGCGCAGTCCACCAGATCGACATGACCACGATCAGCCTGCGAATAGACGGACCCGCGGGCACGGAAGCGCGCCTGGCGCTGGTCGCCGAGCACGGTGCGCTGCCGCCGGGGCTGGAGCCGCGCCTGGCGACTTCGGACGGCCGATCCCTCCGGTTTGTTGAAAAGGACGGCCGCCTCGAAGCCCGCCTGCCCGCCGATGCCTCGCTCCTCCTTGCCTGGCAGGCCCGCTGACATGATGAAAGCCGCGGTAAAGACGGAGGAAGGCACCTTCACGGTCGAGGAAAGGGATCTGCCAGGGCTGCCCGGTCCGGACTGGGTCCTTGTCCGGGTCCGCGTCGCCGGCATCTGTGGAACGGACCTGCGCCATTGGCAGAAGCACGAACCCGATCTGGTCGGGCACATTATGGGCCATGAACTCGCCGGGGACGTCGTGGAGACCGGTTCAGAGGTGACTAACGTCGCCTCCGGCGACCGCGTGGTGCTCGAAACGGTGCTCGGCTGCGGGCATTGTGAATGGTGCCGCGCCCGCCAGTACAATATCTGCCCCGACCTTTACCCGACCCGCAACAAGTACGTCTCCCGGGCCTACGGGCAGTTCCTCGTCGCCCCGGCCAGCCACGTCTACCGCTTGCCCGATCACGTGAGCTACGAAGAGGCCTCGCTGATCGATACCTTCTCGGTGTGCCTCCACGCCCACCACCTGTCCGGCCTGACGATCAACGACCGCGTGGCGATCATCGGCGCCGGGCCGATCGGCCTCGGGCAGTTGATGCTCGCCAAGGCAAGCGGCGCGGATGTGCTCATCATCGACACGGTGGATCATTCGATCAAGCTGGCGCGAAAGCTAGGGGCCGACGTCGTCATCAACTCCAGCCGCGACGATCCTGTAGCGGCCATGAAAGCTATGACCCACGGACGTGGCGCGGACATCGTTTTCGAATGTGCCGGGGGCGACTCCATGCCGCAGACGCTCCCGCTCGCCACCAAGCTCGTCCGCCGCGGAGGAAAGGTCGTGATCATCGGCGGCTTCGATGCAGGCCGCCAGCAAATCCCTCTCGAATGGCAGCGGATCCAGATGAGCGAGATCCAGCTCATCCCGAGCGCCAGCTTCGCGTGGTGGAAGCTCGACAAAGAACAGGGTCAGGTTCTCGAACTGCTCGGCAAGGGCAAGCTCGACGCGGCGCGCCTGATCACGCATCGCTTCCAGCTGGAGCAGATCAACGAGGCCTTCCGCTGCGCCAGCGACAAGGAAAAAACCGGCGCGGTGTTCATTGCCATCAAGATGTAGGCTCGGGCCGGCTAGCCGCGGGACATTGATCCATATGTCCTCGCAGGAAGCGATCCGATCTGATTATCCGCGTCTGTGCTTCTGCCGCAGGCGTCGGTTGTCCCGTCGGGCGGGTTCCCTTCGGTGCCGAACGCACCCGTCTCTCCGGGCACGGGCCGGGCTGCTGGGGGCCGTGAACTGCCTTCTCTTTAAAAAATCAAAGCGGCTCGCACCGGCCGTGCTGCTTCATATGACGTACAATGCTGTCGCCACGCTTTGGGTTCGACGGAACTCGGTCGGAATGGCGGATAAAGCCGGCCCACAGATCGGAATGAGCGGCTGATGTTGCTTAAGCGCTGTGATTGGCGACGTAATCCTCCAAAGGACGTCCGGCAGCTTTTGGAGCGACATGATATTAGGCGGGACGACCGTTTATGAGGCGCAAAGCTGTCACCCGCCAAGCCTCCTCGAACGACCAAGAAACCGCTCCCGACACGCCGCAACATCCGCCCTTCCCCCATCCCCCCCGCTCTGCCACACTCGCGCCGGGGCACGAACCGGGCGCCGAGCCCCGCGCCAAGGGAGCCGCATGAGCCGCAAGCCTACGCCCAAAGCACCGAGCGAGCGCAGCCGCGCCGAACTCAGTTTCGATCGCCCGCAACTCATGGCCGAGCTGTTCGGCCAGTTCGATCAGAACCTGCTGCTGATCGAGAACCGGCTGGGGGTCTATATCACCGCGCGCGGCAATCGCGTCGGGCTGGAGGGCTCGGCCGAGGCGGTCGCCGCCGCGCGGGATGTGCTCTCCGGCCTCTACCGCCGGATCATGCGCGGCGAGGCGGTCGATGCCGGGCTGATCGATGCCGAGATCGCGATGGCGGCCGAGCCGACGCTCGACGGCATCATCTCCGCCGAAACCGAAGCCGCGCCGACGGTGATGATCCGCACCCGCAAGAAAACGATCGTCCCGCGCACCCCCGCGCAGGCGCATTATATGCGCGAGTTGACGCGCCACGACATCATCTTCGCGCTCGGCCCCGCCGGCACCGGCAAAACCTATATCGCGGTGGCGCAAGCAGTCGCGCAGCTGATCACCGGCAGCGTCCAGCGGCTGATCCTGTCGCGCCCCGCGGTCGAGGCGGGCGAGCGGCTGGGCTTCCTGCCGGGCGACATGAAGGAGAAGGTCGATCCTTATCTCCGCCCCTTGTACGATGCGCTGAACGATTGCCTCCCCGCCGAGCAGGTCGAGCGGCGCATCGCGAGCGGCGAGATCGAGATCGCGCCGATCGCCTTCATGCGCGGCCGCACCCTCGCCGATGCTTTCGTGATCCTGGACGAGGCGCAGAACACCACGCCCGCGCAGATGAAGATGTTCCTCACCCGTTTCGGCCAGAACAGCCGGATGGTGGTGTGCGGCGACCCCAACCAGACCGACCTTCCCGGCGGCACCCGCGCCTCCGGCCTCAACGACGCGGTCGAGCGGCTGGAGGGGATCGAGGGCTTGAGCGTCTGCCGCTTCACCGCCGGCGACGTGGTGCGCCACCCGATTGTCGGGCGGATCGTCGATGCTTATGAGGGGGAGGCATGAACGCCCCGAAGGAGCCCTTGACTCGCGCCGAGCAACAGGCGCTTTCCGCGCCCTTCCTGGTCGAGGACGAGGAGGTCGTGCGGATGATCGCGCGGCTCGCCGATGAGCGGGGCACGCCGATGGCAGAGATCGTGAAGCTCGCGATCGCCGACTATATGATGCGCCATTCGCGCTCCACGGACGCGCCCGATTGGCTGCGGAAATTCTGGCGCGAACATCCGATGCCGCTGCCAACCGGACTAAAAGCGGACAAACGCTTCTTTGACGCGCTCAGCGGCGACTTGTGACGGTATTTATCGACGCGTCCGCATTGGTGGCGATGATTGCGCGTGAACCCGAAGCCAGCAGCTTCGCCGACTATTTGTGCGCGTATTCCAGACGCCTAACCTCACCGATCGCGTTTTGGGAAGCGGCGCGCGGCGTGGCCAGCGCCCGCGGCCTCGATGTGAATGAAGCGCGCTTGCTCGTCTCCGACTTTCTCGCCGCCGCCGCGATCGATGTCGTTAGCATCGATCTCGCCGATGCCGATTGCGCGCTCGACGCCCATCGTCGTTATGGCAAAGGCGTGCACGAAGCGCGTCTCAATCTCGGCGACTGCTTTGCCTATGCTTGTACCAAGCGGCATGAGGCGCACATCATGTTCAAGGGTGAAGACTTCATTCACACCGATTTGCGCGACGCCACCCTGCCATGATCTCGGTCGAACTTCAGCACGATGGCGGCTGGCCGACCGACCTCGATTGGGCGGCGCTCGGCGAGCGGGCGGTGGCCGAAACACTGGCGGCGAGTGCTTATCCCGCGCCGCTGTCGACAGTATCGGCGGAACTCTCCATCCGCCTCACCAGCGATGCCGAAGTCCAGGCGCTCAACCGCGACTATCGCGGCAAGGACAAGCCGACCAACGTGCTCTCCTTCCCGATGCTCGACGCCGACGACTTTGCTCGACTCGATCGCATCCAAGGCGAAATCCTGCTCGGCGACATCGTCCTCGCCTATGAAACCTGCGCCGCCGAAGCCGTCGAACGGGGCATCTCCCTCGCGGATCATGCGACGCATCTGATCGTTCACGGCACGCTCCACCTGCTCGGCCATGATCATTTGGCGGAAGACGAAGCCGAAGCGATGGAGCAGATCGAGCGCGATGTGCTACAGCGCCTCGGCTTGCATAACCCCTATGAGGATTGACCACCCCTAATGCCTGACGGCCAAAGTAGCCCCGCCGGCGATGCCGGCCCGAGTGAAGGCGGTTTGTGGCGCAGTTTCCGCGCCTGGATTTTCGGCGAACCGCATGACGATTCGCTGCGCGCGCAGATCGAGGAAGTGATCGACGCGCATGAGGATGATCCCGCGCCGGATGCCAAGGGCGATCTCTCCCCGCTGGAACGCCAGATGGTGCGCAACTTGCTCCATTTCGGCGAGCGCGACGCGGGCGATATCGGCGTGCCGCGCGCGGACATCGTCGCGGTGGAGGAAGGCACCAGCTTCGCCGAACTGGTGAAGCTGTTCGCCGAAGCCGGGCACAGCCGGCTGCCCGTCTATCGCGAGAAGCTCGATACGATCATCGGCATGGTCCACATCAAGGACGTGTTCGCGATCCTCGCGACCGGGGCCGAGCATCCCGCCAGCATCGCCGGGCTGATCCGCGAGCCTTTGTTCGTGCCGATGTCGCGCGGGGCGCTCGATCTGCTGGCCGATATGCGGCACAAGCGCGTCCATCTCGCGATCGTGCTCGACGAATATTTCGGCACCGAGGGCCTCGTCACGATCGAGGATCTGATCGAGGAGATCGTCGGCCATATCGAGGACGAGCATGACGAGGCGCCCCAGGCGCTGCTCGTGCCGATCGACGGCGGCGGCTGGGAGGCCGATGCCCGCGCCGAGCTGGAGGAAGTGGCGGCGCTGGTCGATCCCCGGCTGGGCGTGGCCGAGGAGGATATCGATACGATCGGCGGGCTCGCCGCGCTGCTCGCCGGGCAAGTGCCGGCGGCGGGGGCGCTGCTCGATCATCCAAGCGGCTGGCGGCTGGAAGTGATCGCGGCCGATGGCAAGCGCGTCCAGCGGCTGCGCCTGCACCCCCCCGCGCCGATGCTGGCGGACGCGGGCGGCAAGTGAGGCCGGACCTTGTAAATCGGCCCGCCAACCCCACTTTCATGCAACGCGCGGTACGATTTTTTGACGCGCGCCGTTTCTTCTTCGTTACGATGATCGCTTGATCCCCTCGCGGCGCGGCGCGTCGCTTCATGGCCGCCGGTGTCCCTCCCTTTCGCCGGCGGCCACCCGATCAGCCGAACTTGTCCGCCCGCCGCCGCCCGACGAGGAGCCCCGCCTCCAACCGGGCGCAGAGCGCGGCATAATAATCGCGCAGGAACCCCTCGTCGTCGCCATCATCGGGCAGGCCCGCCTTCGCGCGGATCGTCGCGGCGACCACCGTCATCGCGTCGCGCCGCCCCAGGCGCAGCACTTCCTCCAGCGTCTGCAGCTCATATTCGCCGTAGAGCGCGAGCGCGGCTTCCGAGAAGCGCCGCCGCGGCGGTTCGGCCGCGACGAGATCGGCCTCGAGCCGGCGCTTGCCCGTCTGCACCACCCAGGTGCCGGCGAGCAGATCGCCGATGCGCAGCCGATCGCGGTTGAACAACGGGAAGAACAGGAAAATGCCGCTCCAGACGAAGGCGGCGATCGAAAAGCCGCGATCGCCACTGGGTTCGAACGCCTGATCGAACGCGATGACGAGCGGCAGGAACAATTCGATCTCGCGCATCGCGTTGCGCACGATCACCGCGCCCGCGGTGAGCCGGGCACCGTCGCGCGCCACCACCCGCAGGCGGAGCGCGCGCTTGCCCGGCGTCGCGCCGCGGCCGCCCATCTCGAACAGCGTGAACCAGCCGTTGCGCAGGATGAAGAAGCCGATCAGCCACAGCGCGCCCACGATCGCGACGCTGTCGCCGCGCAAGCTGAAGCCCAGGATCAGCGTGAAGACGATCAGCGTGCCGAGCAGAATCGCCGCGTCGATCAGGAAAGCCCCGGCGCGCGCGCCGGCGGTCGCGAGATCGAGCCGCAGGTCGACGCCTTCGGGGGTGACGAAAGCGCGCGCCGTGCCGTGTCGCCGCCGCCTAGCCTTGGCCACGGGGCCCGCCCGGAAGATAGAAATAGGTAAGCCAGAGCAGCAGCATCACCAGCCCGATCAGCGCGCGCGCGCCATCGCCCTGCACGGTCTGCCGGCCGATCCCCTCGAGCACGCCCGCCACCGCGAGCATCACCACCACCCCGCCCATCGCGGCCGCGGCCAGGCGGCCACTGGTCACCGCCGCGTCGATCCGGCGCTGGCGCCCCGGAAAAGCGACCGCGGTGCCGATCCGCATCCCCGCCGCCGAGGCGATCAGGATCGCAAAAATCTCGGTCGTGCCGTGGATCGAGAGCCAGGCGGCCAGATTCGGCCCCAGCCCCACCGGGGCGAACACCGCGAACAGCGCGCCCAGCATCAGCCCGTTCAGGATCAACAGCATCACCGTCGGCACCGCGAAGGCGAAGCCTAGCGCGAACGACATCAGGCAGACCTGGGCATTATGCGTGAACAGGAACGTCGCGAAGGTGGCGAGCATCCCCGCCTCGGGTCCGCTGCCCGTCCGCCCGTAGAGCGTGCCGCGCAGTTCGGCGGCCGAAGCGCCGGGCACGCGGCCGCCCGCCATGCCCGGATCCATGATCGCGCCATAGAGGCTGGGGTTCTGGCGGATCAGCACATAGCCGAGCAGCGCGCTGATCGCGAACAGCAGGAACGCCACCAGCGTCTCCCGCCACAAGGCCCGTACCGCGCCCGGCCAGCCGCGCGCGAAGAAGGCGCGCAGCTGAGTCCAGGGCGATACCGAGACGCCGTAGAGCTGGAAATAGGCGCGGCGCGACAGCTGCTCCAGATAAGCGACCAGCGCGCGATCGAGCGACGTCTCGCGCGCCACCGCCAGCGAGGAAAGGGTGGCGCGGTACAGCTGCGGCAGCGCGATCAGATCATCGTCGCTCAGCGCGCGCACCCGGCCCCGCTCCAGCCGGCCGACCAGCCGCTCCAGCCGCTCCCAATCGGCCTGGTGCGCGGCGCGGAACCGCGTGGCGTTGACCAGGATCGGCGGTGGCGGCCTCATAGCTGGTTGCGCCGCTTGAGCTCGGCATAGCCCGCGACCAGGCGTTCGCCGACCCGGTCATGCTCGCTTTCGATCACGCCCACCCCCAGATGCTTCAGCCGGGTGATCACCAGCCGGCGATCGCGGAGCAGCGCGCCGGCGGTGACGGCGCGGGTCACGTCCTCGGGGCTTGCCGGCGCGCGGGCGGCGATCGCTTCCAGCTCCTCGTCGCGCAGCACGACGACAAGCAGCAGATGCGCCTCGGCCAACCGCCCGACCGCGCGCACCAGGAAATCGGCGGCGGCGAGATCGGTGAATTCGGTGAACAGCACGATGATCGAGCGCCGCGTCAGCCGCTTGGCGAGCGTGGTGAGCGCGAAGCTGTAATTGCTCTCCTCGCCGCTATAATCGATCTCGGCGGCGACATGCTGCACCTCGGCGAAGGCGCCCGCGCCCGAGACGAACCCACTGGAGAGGCGCGGGCGCGAATCGAACGCCTCGATCGCCACTCGATCACCCAGTTTCAGCGCGACCCAGGCGGTGAGCAATGTCGCCTGCACCGCGCGGTCGATCCGCGGCAGCCCGGCAACCGGCTCGCTCATCTGCCGCCCGCAATCGATCGCGAACAGGATCTGGCTGTTGCGTTCGGCGCGATATTCCTTGGCGTGGAGCTTCACATGCCGCGCCGAATGTTTCCAATCGATCCGCCGCCGGTCCATGCCCGAATGGAAATCGACCAGCGTATCGAACTCCTGGCCTTCGCCGCGATCGATCTGCTCGATCAGCCCCTGCAAGGCGTGGCGGTGGAAGATGCGCGCCGCCTGCACGCGCACCGCGCCGAGATCGGGGAAGACCCGCGCCTTGGCCTCGGGCCGCGTGTCGCGCTGATGCCAGGCGAGGCCCAGCGGCCCGGTCCAGCGCGCCCAAAGCCGTTCTACCGCGATCAGCCCGCGCCGGCGCGCGATCAGCGGCAGCGCGACGCGCACCGCCCCGCCGCTCAGCGGCACGGTCACGCGATTATCCTCGGGAAACTCGACCGCGCCGCGCACCCCGAGCGCCAGCTCGGCCTGGCGCGCGAGCCCGCCGCTCAGGCGCAGCGTCACCCAGGCGTCGCCCGGCACCCCGATCGCGAGGCGCCCCGGCAGATCGAGCGACAGCCGCGCCCGGGCAATGCCGAGCACCGCGTCGATCAGCACCAGCAGGAGGACCGCCGCCGGCCAGAGCAGCGCCCATTGCCACCGCGCGGGCGCGATCACGGCGAGCAGCAGCGCCGCCGGCGCCCCCAGGCTCGCCGCCCAGATCGCGCGCGGCGCGGGATAGATCACCGCGGCACCTCGATCTGAGCGATGATCGCGCTCACCACTTCCTCGATCGTCCGCCCGCCAATTTCGGCGGCGGGTGACAGGATCAACCGGTGGCGCAGCAGCGCGGGGGCGAGCGCTTTCACATCATCGGGAATCACGAAATCGCGCCCGTCGAGCGCCGCGCGTGCCCGCGCCGCGCCCGCCAGCATCGCCCCCGCGCGGGGACTGGCGCCGCTTTCCAGATCGCCCACCGCGCGCGTCGCCCGGATCAGCGCGACGATGTAATCGACCACCTCGTCCACCAGCCGCACCCGCGCGACCAGATCGAGCGCGGCGCCGATCGCGCCCGCATCAGCACAGCGCGCCACGCCCCAATCGGCCGGGTCCATCGCCGCCGGGCGCGCGCCGTGCGCGGCGATGATCCGCCGCTCCTCGGCTGCCGACGGGTAATCGACCCGCTGCTTGAACAGGAAGCGATCGAGCTGCGCTTCGGGCAGCGGATAGACGCCCTGCTGCTCGATCGGGTTCTGCGTTGCCACCACCATGAAGCGCGGGCTGAGCGCCAGGCTTTCGCCATCGATCGTCACTTGGCGTTCCTGCATCGCCTCCAGCAGCGCCGCCTGCGTCTTGGGCGGGGTGCGGTTGATCTCGTCGGCCAACAGCAATTCGGTGAAGATCGGGCCGCGCGTCAGGGTGAAGCTGCTCGTCTGGAAGTTGAACAGGTTCGCCCCAAGGATATCGCCCGGCATCAGATCGGGGGTGAATTGGATGCGGCCATAATCGAGCCCCACCGCCCGCGCGAAGCTCTGCGCGAGCAGGGTCTTGGCGGTGCCCGGCGGGCCTTCCAGCAGGATATGCCCGCCGGCGAACAGCGCGACCAGCATCAGCGTGATCGTCTCGTCCTGCCCGACCACGGCCTTGGCCACTTCGCCCCGGATGGCGGCCCCCAGCGCGCCGACTTCGTCCACCGTCACCCTGATTTCTCCTTGAGCCAAGCATGAAGCGCGCGCGCCCGCGCGCTAAGCGTGTCGCGGTCCTGCGCGGTGTCCACCGCGGCCGCAAGCGCGCTGAAGACCGGCTCGCCCTGCGCGTCGAGATAAGCGTCGAGCGCGTCGTCCTTCAGCCCAGGGGGCGCGGCGAGGCGCTCGGCGGCCAACTCGCGGACCAGCGCGGCGTAGCGCGGGCCCAGTCGCCGCTCGGCACGCGCGCGGCGGACCAGCGCGGCGGCGTTATCGACCAGCGCCGCCTTGCCGAACGCGATCGCGCGCGCCGGCGGCACCGCCGGGCCGAACCGGGCAAAGGCCTGCCAGCCGGCAAGCAGCAGCGCCGCGAGCACCGCGATCGTCACCGCCAGGAAGGGCGGCTCGAGCATCAGGCGCAGTGCGTTGGGCTTCGCGTCGAACCCGTTCATCACCAGATCGAACGCCAGATCGGGGCTGCCCCGCACGTTGAGCGCATCGAGCATCGCCAGCGCGCCAGCGGCGGTGGCGGCGCGCGCCATACCGCGATTGTCGAGCAGATCGGGATCGGCGAGCAGATAGACTTGCCGGTCCCGCACCCGCGCCAGCACCACCCCGCCTTGCCCGTCGCTCAGCAGCGGCTCCAGATCGGGGCCCGCCATCACCTGCAGCGGTCGCGGCGCGGCGAAGCCCTGGCCACGCAGCCGATCGTGATGGATGACGAGCGGCGCGCCGCCGCTGCTGCGCCGCCAGACGCGCAGCTTCACGCCGGGCGCGAGCATCGCCGCCGGATCCTCCGCCGGCACGAAGCCCAGCCGCCGTACCCAGCCGCCATGCTCGGGATCGGGGAGAGTAGCCCATTTGGGCATCACGAACAGGGTCGGCGCATCACGCCGCGCCGCCAGCAGCGCGCCGAATTGCTGGCGCCCGCTGTTGGGGGTGACGACCAGCAACCCGAAATAACTCCAATCGTCGCGGTCGCGGATCAGCTTCACCGGGCGGCCCGTCGCGCGGGCGAGCCGTACGATGCCCGCATAGCCCGTCGCCGCGCTCGAGAGCGCATGTCCCTGTTGGCCCCAGCTGTTTTGCGGCCCGCTCGGCAGATAGGCGCCGCGCCCGAGCATCACCGCGAAGGCGAGAATACCGACCGCGATCAGCGCGACGGCGATCGCGGGATGGAACAGCCGGCGGACCGGCGTGCGGCCGATCGCAATCTCGCTCATCCCTCCCAGCTCCGCCCCAAAGTGAAGCGGGCATAGGCGTCGCGCGCGGTGTGCCACTCGGCGGCATTCACGGCGCGCCCGCCGAACAGGCTGCGCTCGACCAGCGCGGCGATATCCGCGAACAGCGCGCGCGCCGGTGGCGGCACGGCCTCGGCGCCGGCCAGCTCGCGCGCGGTGAGCGCCGGCTGGACGAGCAGCGGTCGGCGCGTGGCGATATCCTGGACCGATCGCCGCAACAGATGATGCGCCGCCTCCGCGTACCGCCCGGCGGCGGCGAGCGCCTCGGCTTCCTCGAGCCAGCGGCGGGCGGGGGCGGCGGCGGGGCGCCAATCATCCGCGTCGTCGAGCGGCCCGGTGCGCGGCCGCCGGCGCGGCAAGCGCCAGCGTCCGCCGCGCAAGCGGCCAATGACGATCGCGACCACCGCCGCCACCGCGATCGCGATCACCCCCCAGAACAGAACCCGCACCGCGATGCCCGCCGGCAGCAGCGCGTCGATCCAGCGGAAGAATTGGGCAACGGGGCGCATAGCCCAGCCCAGCCATTCGGCGAGCGTCTTGAGCCAGGCCGGCGGCGGCGCGGGCGGCTCGATTGGTAGCAATTGAAACTGTACGGAGGGATCATGCACCAAGGCGCGGTGGGCGGCGGCGAAGTCCGCGCCACTTCGCTCCGCTGTTTGAACCGTGCTGTTCGCCATGTAACGCCAAGACTTAGCCGGCCCTCGCCAGGGCGCAACGATAAATCTCGCGGTCCGCGGATGAAGCGGGCAAGCTAGAGCGGCGATCCAGTGCAATCGGATCGCCGCTCTATAGCCTCGATTTGCGCTGATTTTCGAGCCGGCCGATGATGTCACCTGCCGCGAGACCGCGCCAAAACGCAAAACGGCCGCCCTTGCGCGAAGGACGGCCGTTTTGCTGAAACTGGTTGCGGGGGCAGGATTTGAACCTGCGGCCTTCAGGTTATGAGCCTGACGAGCTACCGGGCTGCTCCACCCCGCGTCAAGAAAGCGAGCCCCTTTGGGCTTTGCATTGCGAATGGGTTCTTAACACAGCACCGGCTTCAATGCCTGGCGACGACCTACTCTTCCGGTGCTTAGGCAACAGTACCATCGGCGCAGTCAGGTTTCACGGCCGAGTTCGGGATGGGATCGGGTGGTTCACTGACGCTATAGCCACCAGGCAATGAAGCGGGTGCTGTGTTTCTTTAAGATCGTGCACTCAACCTTGCGAGAGTGTCGTACCAACATTGTCATTGATGGTGGGACACTCAAGCGCGAATAGAGCAATTAGTATCGGTTAGCTCCACGCGTTACCGCGCTTCCACATCCGATCTATCAAGGTCATGGTCTCTGACCGCTCTATGAAATCTTATCTCGAGGGAGGCTTCCCGCTTAGATGCTTTCAGCGGTTATCCCGTCCATGCATAGCTACCCTGCTGCGCCGTTGGCACGACGACAGGTACACCAGAGGCATGTTCAACCCGGTCCTCTCGTA
>Ga0310345_10000464_pt1 | contig 60817 bp, 56 predicted proteins | sample HC15DNA20500_MG_FD_204667 | JGI IMG/M metagenome (GOLD analysis project Ga0310345, IMG submission 204667) | Marine microbial communities from station ALOHA, North Pacific Subtropical Gyre - HC15-DNA-20-500_MG | ecosystem: Environmental > Aquatic > Marine > Oceanic | place: Pacific Ocean: North...
CCATCGTGCCGGGGCGGAAGTTCTGCACCAGCACGTCCGCCTGCGATGCCAGCTTGGCCAGCACCTCGCGTCCCGCGTCGCTCTTCATATCGATCGACAGCGAACGCTTGCCGCGGTTGCACGACACAAACAGCGCGGAGAACTCTCCGGCCGCATCGATCAGGGTGCGGCTGCGCCGCGTGCCGTCGCCGCCGATCGGCTCGATCTTCAGCACGTCCGCGCCCTGATCCGCCAGGAACATCGTCGCGTAAGGACCCGACACCACCGCCGTCAAATCCAGAACGCGAACTCCACTCAAAGGACCAGGCATCTCTCTACTCTTTCTGTTTCATGTCATCCGGGCTGCCGCATTGCCGACGTCACACGCTTAGATACGTTCGCCTGACATCGTCATTTGCGATCAGCGATTGCGTGTCGCCGGAGAATTGAACCCGGCCCTGACTGAGCACGTAAACATGGTCAGCCAGTTGGGTGGCGAGGTGATAGTTCTGTTCGACCAGCAGAATGGGCGTCCCCGATGCTTTGACATCCTGGAGCACGGCCGCGAGTTTTTCGATAATCACCGGCGCCAGGCCTTCGCTCGGCTCATCTAGGATCATCAGATCCGGCCCGGCCACCAGCGCCCGTCCGATCGCCAGCATCTGCTGCTCGCCGCCGGAGAGTTGCCCCCCAAGACTCCTGCGCCGTTCGGCGAGGCGTGGAAATATCTCGAACACGTATTCCAGCGGCCTACGCTTCGGCCGGTGTTTCGACGCACCGTAGGCAATAGCAAGATGCTCTTCGACGGTTACCGTCGGGAAGATGCCGCGATCCTCCGGCACGAAAGCAATGCCGGATCTCACAATCTTATGGGTCGGCAGCCTTGTGATGTCGATGCCATTGAACTCCACCAGGCCGCGCCGCGCGGGCGTCAACCCGAGTATCGAGCGCAGGGTTGTCGTCTTGCCCGCGCCGTTCCGGCCGAGCACTGCCACGCACTGCGCGGTCGTCACAGAGAGATCGACACCCTGCAGGATGTGGCTTTCGCCGTAATAGGTATGAAGATGCTGCACTTTAAGCATGGTGCTGCCCCAGATATGCTTCGATCACCTGAGGATTGGACTGAATTTCGTCCTTCGTTCCCGTTGCGAGCACCTTGCCGTAGCTCAGCACCGTGATGACGTCGCAGATCGCAAACACGACATCCATGTCGTGCTCGACAAGCACAATGGTCAACTCGGATGACAGGCCGTTGATCAGCTTGATCAGACTGGTGCGCTCATCCGGCGACGTTCCGGCTGCCGGCTCGTCCATCAGCAGAATCTTCGGCTCCGCACAAAGCGCGATCGCCACTTCGAGCTGACGCTTCTGTCCGTAGGATAGTTCGTTCACATTCCGATGCAGCACGGTGTCCAGATGCATCTGCTCGGCGGCGAGGTGTGCCTTGCGAACGACGTCCGAGAACGACCCGCATGACCGGAATATCGAGTGCCGGGACGCATCGAACGCCTGGCAGGCAACGCGCAGGTTCTCAAGAACGGTGACGCTCTCAAGCAGCATGTTTTTCTGGAATGAGCGCGATAGACCGCCCCGCGTGACGAGGTCGGGCCGCCCCTGCTGCACAGGGACGCCATGAATGAGAATTTCGCCGCTGGTCGGCGGCTGCCATCCCGTAATGATGTTGAACAGCGTGGTCTTGCCGGCGCCATTCGGCCCAATCACTGCATGACGCTGGCCCGACGGCACCTTCAGATCGAGGTCGCTGATGACCTGAAGCCCGCCGAAGGCCTTGCGCAAATTCCTGATTTCGAGGGCGCTCATCGCCGTTTTCCGATCAGCGTGGTGATGGCGCCGAGAACGCCGCCGCGGAAAAACGCAACCACGAGCATGAAGAAGATGCCGAAGAACAAATTGTACTCTTCGGTGATCATGCTCAGCGCCTGTTTGACGACGACGAACACTGCCGCGCCTACGAAAGGCCCGAGAATGACATTGGCACCGCCGATGATGACCATCAGCACGCCCTCGCCGCTCATTTGCCAGCTCATCGCATCGGGATTGACGAAATAGGTGTATTGCGACTGCAAAATACCCGCGACCGCGCAAATCACCGCGGCCAGCGCGAACGATCCGATCTTGTAGTTCGCAACCGCGTATCCCATCGACATCATGCGGCGCTCGTTTTCACGAATGCCGACCAGGATGCTGCCGAAAGGCGACGTCACGATCCGCCACAGCATCAGCAGCGCCAGAACTGCAACGGCGAGAACGTAGTAGTAGAAGACGGTCGGGTTATCCCCGCTCACGCCGAGCCATGACAGATCGGGACGCGGAATTCCCGTCATGCCGTCAGAGCCGTTGGTCCACCGCAATTTGATCATCGCGCCATAAAACATCTGGGAGAATGCCAGCGTGATCAGAAGAAACTCGACGCCGCGCGTCCGCGTGCAGATTGCGCCAATGGCAGCGGCAATTACGGCTACCACCACCAGCGTGACCGGCGCAGAAACCCACAGCGGCCACCCCAGCAGCACCGTTCCGATGGCGATGCCGTATCCACCGAACCCGAGAAACATCGCCTGTCCGAGCGACACAAGGCCCGTGTACCCGGTCAGAAGATTGATGCCGGACGCAAATACACCCGCAATCAAGACTTCGACCGCCAGCGTCATGATATAACCGGAGGAAAACGACGGCAGCGCGCATAGTCCGGCGGCAAAAGCGGCGAACAACACAGCGAAAGCACGGCGAGACTTTGGAAGCGGCAGACGCTTCAAACCGCCGACGTCCTTCTCCCTCGTGAGGACGGCATCTGCGCTCATGCGACCCTCCCAACCGCGCCGAAAAGGCCCTGCGGACGGAAGATCATCACGGCGATCAGAAGCGCGTAAATCGCAAAAAGCTCAGCCTCCGGAAGATAGGCCTGGGCAAACGTATCGGTCATACCCACGATAAGTGACGCATAGAACGACCCCTTGAGATTGCCGAGACCGCCCACCACCACGACCACGAACGTCGTTACGACGATTCCGATACCCATGTTGGAGTAGATGCTCATGACCGGTGCGGCGACGACACCCGCAAAGCCGGCGAGAGCGGAACCGAATCCGAACACCAGCGCAAACAGAACATTGATGTTGATGCCGAGCGCGGTGACCATCTCACGGTTGTCGACACCGGCCCGCAGCGTGGCACCGATCAGCGTACGGTCAATTAACAGGACAAGCGCGACAGCGATGGCAATGCCAACCGCGATGATGAAAAGCCGATAGAGCGGATATTCGATGCCCAGCAAGGCAACACGGCCTTTGAGGAAATCGGGCGTGACAATGCTGTGAAATGCCGATCCGTAGATGTATTCGACGGCACCCGCGGTTGCGAACAGCAGGCCAAACGTTAGCAAGGCGAGATCCAGATGCGTCGAGCGTCCGCGCTGAGCCAGCGGTTGCAGAACGAAGAGTTGCAGCACGAAGCCTGCCACGAACGGCAGCAGCGGACCTATCAGCAGCGCAAGCCAGAACGAGCCTGTCTTGTTAGCGACAACCAATCCGAAATAGGCCCCCATCGTGAAGAAGGCGCCATGGGCCAGATTGAGAATGTTCATCAGCCCGAAAATCAGCGTAAGGCCGACCGCGAGCAGGAACACCAGCATGCTCAGTTGCACGCCATTGAGAAGCTGAATCAGAAAGAGCTGCATGTTTCACACAAATTCGAGGGAGGCGAGCTCCGCTGAAAGCGAAGCTCGCCTCGGATCAGAACGATTTCGTGCAACCCGGCAGATCGCCCGCTCCTGGGAACTGATCCAGCGATTTACGCTGCATCTTGCCGTCGGGTCCCTTGACGATCTCGATCACGTAGACCTTCTCGAGCAACGCGCTGTTCTGCGCATTGAACTTGATCTTTCCACGCGGAGCGTCGAACGTCAGGTCGCGCATCGTGGAGATGAACTTGGCGCGATCTTCCGGCATCTGGCCGCCGAGCTTCTCAAGTGTCAGCATGATCGCCTTGCCATTGTCATAGCCAAGCTCGGCGCTGACGTCGGGTTCCTGCTTGTACTTTGCGGTATAGGCCTTCACGAACTTCTGGTTCGCTTCGGTGGGAATACCCGGATAATGCGTGGCAACGTGCTGCGCATTTAGAGCCAGATCACCCAGGGCCGGCCAAAGCGCTTCGTCATAAACCCAGTGATCGCCAATCAGGGGGATCTTGGTCCGCAGTCCGAAATCGGCGTGCTGCTTGACGACCTGGATTGCCTCCGCGCCCGCATAGAAGGCGTAAATAATCTGCGCGCCGGAGTTCGAAGCCTGCGTCAGCGCGGCACTGTAATCCTTGGTCTTCTGGAAGGGGGTCCAGATTTCCTCGATAACCTTGCCGCCGTTGTCCTCAAAGCCGCGCTTGAATCCGCCGATGAATGCACGCCCCGCGGAGTAATCGGGGCCCATCGTGACGGCGGTCTTCACGCCCTTGCTTGCCCAGTACTTTCCGGAAGCATATTCGAATCCGTTGGCGCTGAAAGACGTGCGGGCGATGTATGGGCTGCAAAACTTGCCGGTGATTTCGTCGGCGAATGCGTTGGCGAACACCATCGGCATCTTGTTCTTGTCCGCCAGTTCGGAGACCGCGATACCGACATTGGAGCCGACGACTCCGGCGACCAGATCGACCTTGTCGGATTGCACGAACTTGTTGAATTTCTGGACCCCGACACTCGGCGTCAGTTCGTCGTCGGCGCGGATGATCTCGATGGGCCTCCCGGCGGACTTGTTGCCGTATTCCTCGAGCGCGATCTGGAAGCCTTGGTCAATATTCACTGCAAGAGGCGCATAGACGCCCTTATACGGCAGCATCAGCCCGATCTTGATCGGCGTCTTCTCCTGCGCGTACGCCGTCACGCTGGCCGATGCCGCAAGACTTATCGCCGCTGCCACACCAATGCGCGTGTATCCGTTGAAAATAGCCATCCCGCTCTCCCTATGCCGGGCGTTCCGCCCCGAAACTCCCGCTTGGCCACGGCCGAGCGGCCGCAGTCTGCGTGGATTTTTGTGGGATAGTGTTAGATCGCGAGGCTGATCCTGACTTGCAGGATAGCGCCAGGACTTCCGGAAAAACGCCATTTAGTCCGGAAAGCCGGCCAGCGCGTGTCAGAGAGGGTTGTTGCCTACGACAGACAGCGCTGACGGAACGCGGATGGCGTCACACCGGTCGCTTTCTTGAAACTTGTCGAGAAATGCTGGGCGTGGCTGAAACCCGTCGCGAGGGCGACATCGACGATGCTGTCTTCCGTATCCGACAGCCGCCGCTTCGCTTCATCGATCCGGCGCGAAAGAACGTAGTTATAGGGCGTCGTGCCGACGCTCTCCTGAAACGCCCGCAGGAAATGCCGCTTGCTCAGCCCCGCGATCTCCGAAAGTTCCGCAAGACAGATCGGCTGGGTCAGATTCTCTCGAACGTATTCCTCGAGGCGCCGGAGACTGCGGCCAGGCAAACCGCCCCGCAACTCGCTGGGCGCCTGCTGACTTCTTTCGCTGACCCGGGAAATGTGGGCCAGCGCCTGAATCGACCATCCCTCCGCCATGAGGTTGAAAACGTTATCCGGCGAGGCTGCCTCACGGCAGAGTTCGGCGAGGCCGCGGGTCAATCCGTCGTGCTCAAAAGCCACTGTGGGATTCGTGATTGCATTTTGAAGGCGCTCACCCACGAAAGCCGGGTTCAGGAACACCACCGTATAGTCGAGGGTCGGCCCGACATTCCACTCGCCTTCGATCTCGATGGCGGCGGGAAAAATCGCGAGCTTCGACTTGCCGGGAAACCAGCGCTCCACCGGCCGCCCGTCAATCGTGGCTCTCAGGCGTTCGGCTCCCTTGCCGAACCAGAACAGCGACAGCTCCGGCTGGCGAAAATGCCAATGCATGCGCCCAACCGTTTCTCTGCGAAGCACTTCGATCCGCATGCTCGGCGTATCGGTAATGACGGACGACACAAGATCGCCTCCGACCAACCGAACATAGTTCTCGCCGACGTTTCCCATCCCAAACCCCGTTCAAACGCGAGTTCCAAGATAGAATGCACCAAATACAACGAAGAAGCGAGGCAGTTCATTTGCTGCACCGCGACATAATTGCTGTGGGTTCTAGCGCCAGACCAGCCAAATCCAGCGGCTCGCGGATGCAAAAACCCCAAAGTTCACAGTTATATAGCCTGCTGTCGATCGCAGACGGGCAGGCATCGGCCAGCGCATCTCCCGGATGCCGCGTGTTCAGGCCTCACTGAATGTCGCTGGCGGAGTCGATCCCTACGCCATAGTAATCGGCTCGGCCCGCCGATCTGAATTTCTGAGTCAACTCGCCTGCCCGCTGGAAGGCTTTCGCGGTATCGCTCGCCGTGAGCGCAACTGTCGTGGTTATGTCCGAGAGGCTTCCGCCGGCCGCGGCGGCAAGCACTGCCGAAATCATCGTGGGCTCATCCGGAGCTTCCGCTATGATCAGCCAGTCGTAGGGGCCCAGCGTCAGATACCAGCTGATCAGCCGCGCACCGGCGGCAGCGAATAATTCCGCAACCGCCTCCGAGCGGTCCTCCGGCCTTGCAGACATCCCCTTGATGGCCGCGGTCGTGTAGCGACCTTGAGAAATGTAGATCGTCATGCGGTCTCCTCTTCTCCGGGAAAAGGGTTCGCCAACACACAGACTCTATTCCACCCAGCCAGCTCAGGATAATCCTTTTGGCGGCGGGTCAAAGAGCTAAATAACAATCCAGCCGGGGCCGATGCTCCGGCAGGTCAACGCTGCCGGCTGGAATTTGATCAGCCGTGCGGCGCATGCAAGCTCGTTACAAAATAGGCGCTAGAGCGTGGCCCGCATCGCTGTTTTGTAATCGCGGCCAGCCGCAGACATCCGGCTGGCCGGTTGAGCAAACAAGTTTCATGCTCGCTTAAATGCGCAAGCTGAAAAGCTTATTGCAATTCGAGATTGAGCGAGCGAGCTATCCCGCTGAATTTCTCCTGCTCGCTCTTGAAGAAAGCCGCCGCCTGGGCCGGGCTCATGGGCTCCATGGCACGCGAGCCGTTGAGCTTGATCCGTGCGGCGTTTTCCGGGCTTGTCGCCCACTCACCCATCGCCTCAGACAGACGGGTAACGATCGGCTCCGGTGTATTGGGCGGAGCAAACAGCGCCGACCAGATGCTGTATTCGAATTTGCCGACCTTCGCGCTTTCGCTGATTGTCGGCACATCCGGAAGAACGTCACTTCTCTTGCTGCTGGCGATCGCAATCGCTTTCACCTTGCCAGACTGGATCAGCTCCAGGGTCGGTCCGCTCAGGAGTGCGAAGGTCAGATCGAGATGCCCGCCCGTGATGTCGGAAAGCGCGGGCGCCGAACCTTTATAAGGAACCTCCAGGAATGTGGCTTTGCTTCGGGCCTGAAAGTCGGCGCCAACGATATGAGCCGTCGAGCCCTTGCCCCAGTGCCCGAGTGTCAACTGCTTGTTCCCCGGCTTCTGGGCATAGTCGATGAGTTCATCGATATTCTTGAACGAGTAATTCGTATTTGACACGAGAATGAAGTCCGAAACGCCGGTCACGCCCAGCAGCTTGAAGCTGTCAGGTTTATACTTCGCAGAGGCGATCGTGAACGGCGCGACCACGAAATCCGAACCGGTGGTTCCAAGCAGCGTATAGCCGTCCGGTTGGGCGTTAAGCACGGCCATTGCGCTGATCGAACCTGTGGCGCCAGGGACGTTCTCGGAAATCAGCGACTGACCGAGATTGCGCTGAAGAACGATATTGGCCGCGCGAATTGACGCATCAGACGGGCCGCCGGCAGGGAATGCCACTTTGATGGTGATGGGCCTTGTGGGATAGTTTTGGGCCATTGCGGCAGAGCTTAAGCACGCAACAAGTGCTGCCAACGCCAGTCCTTTCGCCGCGCGTCCGAAAAGATTGAAGTGCATCAGGATAACTCCCGTTTAGAAACAAAGACGTTCAAATTCGACGAGCAAAGACGGCGGCATCACGATCCGTGGAATTCCGGCTTGCTGCTTCCCGGCGGCCGCCCCATCTCGAACATCCGATCCTCAGTGACTTCCACATAGTCCCCGCCCCGCCCCGCTCGCAGGATCGGGTTTGCAAGCGCCGTTTGATAAACGCCGTCCTTGATGAGCGCCTTGTCGATGTAGACCGCGACCACCTCACCGAGAACGAGCCACCCTTCGACCGCTTCGCCCTTCCAGTTCTTGAATTTGACGATCTCGGTCACCTTGCATTCCATTGCAGCGCGGCTTTCCCGAACGCGCGGCACCTTGACGTGACGGCTGGGCGCTGTGGTCAGTCCGGCAACGTCAAACTCACTCACGCCATGGGGGACCGGCGCCGACGTCTTGTTCATTTGATCGCCAAGCTCCTTCGTCACGAGATTCCACACGAACTCGCCGGTGTCCGAGACGTTCTTGACGCTGTCCTTCCAGGAGATCGATGCAAAGCCAAGGATCGGCGGATCGTAGTTGAAGGCATTGAAGAAGCTGTAGGGAGCCAGGTTGAGCTGCCCTTGACTGCTCAACGACGAAATCCAGCCAATCGGGCGCGGTGCAATGATCGCGTTGAACGGATTGTGCCTCAGCCCGTGCCCTTGTGACGGCTCGTAGTAGTGAAGGTTCTCGATATCCACGATGGTCTCCGGATTATTCACTGAATGATTGCGGGCCGGCGGGCCGCATCCGTGCTCGCGAACCTCTTCGCTTTCCTCAGCGATGCTTCGTCCGCGCGAAACTACATTGAGCTGATGGTCACGAGCACTGCCGCCGACGGCGCGCCCGAGCGTTCATATCGTTCCACCCAATGCTGTTGTCCCTAAAGTCGCTGAAGCGCGTTCGGCACTGCGGGACATTTGTTTTTTTGGAAGCTACAGTTCTTTTTTAGAATTAGTCAAGCCGTTCTGGAATGTCTAACTTTCCGATCAAGGAATACCCGAAAAATCTCGATCAAAAGCCAAATTATGCCTTGGATTTCGACCGCCTGCCTCATCGCAAAAATGGTCACCAACATGGTAAGTTCTTATTATGAATTCACAAGCGGCGGGTCGGAATTAAGATATCGTGCGCTTCGAGGGCCCAATTGCGCGGCCGCACATGCAGCCCGTTCGCTGCCTCATTCAGTGGCCGCAGTCGTTTTACCGCCGGACCGCTTGGGCTATCGGCGGCCCGCGTCGGAGGAAAATTGGGATCGTGAGGAATATATCCTCGATCAACGTACCGTTGCGTGGCCAAAACATCATTATCACCTTCGGCGAACGCTGGTGCTTCTCAATAAAAAAGCCCGCCGTTGGCGGGCCTTTCTCCATATAAGCCAACACTTATCGACGAATAAAGCTTGCCACCGTGGCGCTTGCAGCGGCACACATCGAGACGATCAGAAAAACAACCGACGTTTCACCTCGCGTGTCCATGAAATGCCCGATGATCGGCTCGCCCAACCCGGCGAACAGATACGCGCAGAAATTCATGATGCCAGTTGCTGTTCCGGCCCGCTTGTGCCCTACCAGATCGGGGCACAAAGCCCAGAATGACGACTGAGGACCATAAACGAAGAAGCCGCACAGAAAGAGGACTGCCAATCCCTGATACACCGCCGTAGTGGGAATTGTGTACATGTAAAGCGCCGTAATCGCAGCCAGAACCATGTAGAGCACGATCGCGGACGAACGGCGCGAATTGAAGAACTTGTCCGAAACCCACCCATTGGTGAAAGCGCCGAAGGCCATTCCGACAGGAAGCGCGATGCTGATCCATCGGGGGTCGATGACAGCCGTGTCCGCTGCTGCCTTGGTCCAGTTGGCGCCAAGAAAATGGACCGGCACCCAAACCAGAAGCCCATATCTCGCGGCATTCTGAAACCCGATGGCAAGACCGGCAACCAGCAGCCGCCAGTTAGACAGAACCGCCTTGTATCTGGACAGCGAACTTTCAGAATCATCGACGTTGGCCGTGGCAGCTTCGTCCACCGCATCGTCATGAGGCGATGCAAAACCCATATCCTCCGGCTTCTCGCGAGCGATCAGATAGAACGCAATTCCGCCGACCAGCAAAAGCACGACGGGAATTCGGAATATCCAGCGCCAGTCGAGATGGAAGTAACCGACAACGACCAGTGACGTCACGAACGAGAGGACCGAAGCGAGTCCCGCTGCAAACGTGTACATGCCGTACACTTTGCCGCGCTCATGACGCCCCCACCAGTTCGATAGAAGGCGGCTGCCCGGCGCCCATCCCATCGCCTGGAAATATCCATTGATTCCCCAGAACGCCGTCAGGCTGACGATGCCTGTCGAAAAGCTAGTAGCCCAGTTCATGACAAAGGACAGGATAGCGCCGGCGCTCATCACTCGGCGGCCGCCGAATTTATCGCCAAGGTTGCCATTGATGGCCTGACCGATGGCGTAGCACCACAAGAGCGCAGCGCTGGCCCATCCCAGCGCCGCCTTGCTCACGCCAAACTCGGCCTGGATTCCCGGGATGGCAAAGCCAAACGTTTGCCGGCCAGTGTAGAAAAACAAATAGCAGAACATGGCGGCCAGCAACATGCGCCACTGCGCTCGCCGAAAGCTGGTCGCCAATTCTGGATTTGTCGCCCCTATGGAGCCTATGCTCGCTGGGCTTTGCATAACGGACATTGAAGCCTCCCTGTGTTAATCCCGGATATCGGACGGCCCTTCTTTGGAGCCGTTCCTGAGTCATGCGATTGAGTGCGTCGTTTGCGCCGGACCGATCCTGGCGACGTCGTCAGGCGGACCACGGGAGCGAGTAGGTTTTCACGTTCGTGAAACTCTTCATCGCTTCCTGCACGCCTTCCTTGTATCCAAGGCCAGAATCCTTGATGCCGCCGAAAGGCGACATCTCGATGCGATATCCGGGAACTTCCCAGACGTTCACGGTGCCGACATCGAGTTCGTTGACGAACCGCGTGATGTAGTCGAGGCGGTTGGTGCAAACGCCCGACGACAGACCGAACGCCGTGGAGTTGGAAATCCGGATCACGCTCTCGATGTCATTGGGGACTCGAATGATCGGAATTACCGGGCCAAATGTTTCCTGCATCACCAGTTCGCTGGTGTAGGGAATGTGATCGACCACGGTTGGCGGATATAGCGCGCCCTTTCTGTCGTTGCCGTGCAGCAACCGCGCACCGTCCTTGACCGCGTCATTCACACGGCGCTCAAACTCCATGGCAGCTTTCTCATGGATCACGGTGCCGATGTCGACGGTGGGGTCGATCGGATCACCGCACTTGAGCGTCTTCGCCTTTTTCAGCACAAGTTCTGAAAATGCGTCAGCTACCGCTTCCACGCAAAGAATGCGTTTGACTGCGGTGCAGCGCTGTCCTGAATTTTTTGTGGCACCCAGCACCGCCAGTTCCGCCGCCTTTTCAAGGTCGGCATCTTCCATGACGATCAGCGGATCGTTGCCGCCGAGTTCGAGTACGAGGCGCTTGTAGCCGGCGGTCGCAGCGATATGCTTGCCGACACGGACGGAGCCGGTGAACGTGATCAGATCGGCATCCGGATCGGTGATCATGGCATCCCCCATCGAATGGGGATTGCCGGTCACGATCGAGAGCATTTCCGGCGGCAATCCCGCTTCGTAGAGAACGTCGGCCAATGCGAGGGCGGTGAGCGGCGTCAGTTCAGTGGGCTTCAATACGATCCGGTTGTTGGTGGCGATCGCCGGCGCGATCTTGTGGCTCACCATGTTCAGCGGGTGGTTGAAAGGTGTGATCGCCGAGATGGTCCCCAGCAACGGCGCGCGCATGGTGAAGATCTTGCGCGCCTTGCCCTGTGGGCTGATGTCGCACGAAAAGACTTCACTGTCGTCTTTGATGGTCAGCTGGCCAGCGAAAGAATAGACGTCATAAGCGCGGCCAGCCTCGTAAAGAGAATCCTTCCAGCACAGGCCTGATTCCGATGTAATCAACCGTGCAAAATATTCCTTACGGCTCGCGAGGATGTCGGCGGTCTTGAGCAGGATTTGCTGGCGTTCGTAACGCGAGAGTTTTGGTTTGAAGGCCTTGGCTTTCGCGAAGGCATTCCGCACATGCTCCGGGCGAGCCGCAGGAACTGTCCCAACAACCTTGTTGGTATAGGGATTGAAGACCTCGACGCGCTCGTCGGTATCGACCAGTGATCCCGCGATCCGCATCTGTTCGTGACGAACGGCTTGCGCTTGAATGTTCATTGCATGCTCCTGTCGGACTGACGCCGGATCACTGAATGCGGTTGAGGGCGACGTCGAAGACGTCGAAATTCCGCAAGACATGACCGGGCGGAATGACGATCTTGCCGTTTGCGATCAGCGGCACGCGTTCTTCCGTAAGACCTCCATGCGATCGCAGCGGTTCGGTCAGTCCCGAAAGGTCGTGGCGATCGCGGCTGGTTCCGAGCACCTTGTGCCGCGACGAGATGACCACAATGTCACCAACCCGATCCGCAGGCAGTTCGAAGCGGTCGCAGGCAGCCTTGCGGGTCATCGCCAGTTCAACACCCGGAGTGCTCTTCAGTTTTGCAATGAGGGCCTCGATGTCGGCTCCTGCGGGCGTATAGATCGTCGCGAACGAACCCAGCGATCCGTGATGCGCCACGTAGGGATCGGTGATTGGCAGGATCACGCGCGCCTGCCCCTTGCCCATCCAGTCGTCGAACAAATCCTGCAGGAACAACACATCGGGCTGGCCGCCTGGAATAAACTTGTCATTCATTCCATGGTCCGCGGTAGCGACGATGTTGCAGCCCAGCGCGTCCAGCTTCGCCAGATAGCCATCGATCATTCCGTAGAAATCGTTAGCGATCTTCGTACCGGGACCGACCTTGTGCTGGATGTAATCCGTCGTCGACAGGTACATCAGGTCCGGGCGATAACGCTCCACCAGTTTCACGCCGGCGGCGAATACGAACTCGGACAGATCGGCAGAATACACTTCCGGTAACGGCAACCCGACGAAATTGAGAACGTCGTCGATCCCATTGTCCTTGACCGTCGCCTGGTCCGCCTTTTCCGAGGAGAAAGCGAAGGCGCGGCCGGTGCTGTAGTCCAGCCCATGCGATAGCAGGGTGCGTAGTTTGTCCTTGGCAGTCACGGCAGCGACCGTGTACCCCGCATCGTGAACGCCTGAGAGAATCGTGGGCGCGCGCAGGAATTTCGGATCGTTCATCATCACTTCGACGCCATTGGCGGTGTCGTAGAAATAATTACCGGCGATCCCATGCACCGACGGCGGCCGTCCCGTGATGATCGACAGGTTGTTCGGATTGGTGAAACTCGGGATCACGCTGTTGGCGTGAACGTGTGCGCCATCCTTCATGAACCGCGCGAAAGTCGGCGCGACGCCGGCCTCAATCGCCTTCTCGATGTATCCGGGCTCTGAGCCGTCGAGGCAGATAACAACCGTCGGCCGCGTGGGCGGATTGTAGTTGCGGCCGTTGACGACGATTGGTTTTCCGTTGGTTTTCATGATCGTTCTCCCTTGAGCCACGACCGCGCGAAATTTTCGCGGAACCGGGCAAATTGTCCTGTGTTCAGGCCGATGCTGCCGCCGGCAGACGCGTCGCCTGCGACGCCTCGATCAGCCGGTCTGCCGACCCGAGAAAATTCCGTCCGCGTTCGCCCTGAAGCGAATCCTCAATAAGGAGGCGCCATTCCTGACGATCGATCTTGTACGAAGCGGGATTGCTGGATATTCCGAGCAACCCGAGGAAATCTTCCAGATCGTCCGCGCCCCGCTTCAGATCGGGACCAAAAATCTGCTTCAGGCTATCCTCACAAAGCCCCCCTGCGCCGTGCACACTTCGCAGCACCATCGGCAGCGAGAATGAGCATGCGATCCCGTGCTGAACGCCATGCCGCAACGTGATTGGGTAAGACAGTGAATGTGCAATTGCGGTTTTTGTGTTCGAGAAGGCCAGGCCCGCAAACAGGGCTGCCATCGCCACCTGCTCACGCAGTTCGATGTTGCCGAGATTTTTCACCAGTCTCGGCAGAGCGTTCAGAATATTGCGTGCTGCGAACACTGCGTGATTGGCAGACACCGGATTGTTGTTGACGTTCCACAGGCTCTCCAGCGAATGGGATAACGCATCGAGGCCGGTGCTGATCGTCAGCAACTTCGGCTTGCCGAGCATCAGGCGTGGGTCGACGACGGCATGGGTCGGATAAAGGTTCGGCCTGGCGAGAGAGTATTTCTTGCCATTCGCTTCATCCCAGACAGTCCCCCAGCAAGTGACCTCGCTGCCGGTACCGGCAGTTGTCGGAACAGCAATGATTGGGATCGCCGAGAGCTGCTCCGCGCCCTTCTGCTCTTCGAGGAACAGCTTCACTTTTCCAAAGTCGCCGCTGGCGGCCGCAAACACCTTGGCTGAATCGATGACGGAACCACCGCCGAGCGCCACGATGACTTCCGGCTGCAATTGCAGTTGGGCAAAGCGCTTGGTTTGCTCGCTGAGCAACTGGTAGTCGGGATTGGGCGCCACATCGCGAATGGTCAGAGCAGGTGAGCCCGCGTCTTTAGCCAATCCGCTCAAAAGCGCGTCGAAGAAAGGCTCGCCATAGGTGACCACGGCATATCTGCGGTTTCCGATCAGCCCGGGTAGCTTTGCAAAGCTGTCGATGCCGAATTCGATCTGAACGGGGTTTGCGTATTTCCACACCATCGCGTTTCTCCCTTTCGAGCGATGGTAGGCGGCTCCCAACTATTGACAAATTCATATTTGCGATAAGAATTATTGATTATGTCAATAGTGTTCAGCCAGATCCGAGCCTTCCACGCCGTCGCCGAGCACGGCGGCTTTACAGCGGCTTCACGCGTCCTGAACGTCGGGCAGCCAACCTTGACCATTCAGGTCAAGGAGCTTGAAGAGAGTTACGGCGTTGAACTTCTGATCCGCAAATCGAGACGGGTCGAATTGACGGAAGCCGGCGCCGCGCTGTTTGAAATTACACGCGGCATCATGAAGTTCTGTGACGAAGCCCACGAGTTGTTGGCCGCGCATGGCCAATCGACAAAGGGGCAGCTCCGCCTCGCAACGGTAGGCCCCTTTCACGCGACCGAGATTCTGGCAGCCTTCAATCGAGATCATCCTGGTGTGCAGATTTCGACACTGCTTGGAAATTCTGAGCGCACGCTTCGCCACATCATCGACTTCGAAGCGGAGGTTGCCATTCTTGCGGAGGTCCCGGACGATCCGCGGGTCATAATGATCCCCTATCGAACGCATCGTGTGGTCGTGTTCGTGAATGGAGATCATCCCTGGTTCAACCGAAAGTCGATAAAGCTGCACGAACTTGCAGATCAGCGATTTGTCTTGCGCGAGCGCGGCTCAACCACACGACGCGCATTCGAAGCCGCTATGCAGGAGGAAGGAATCACGATCAATCCGGTCTTCGAGATCGAAAGCCGGGAAGGTGTTTGGAAAGCAGTCGAGCGGGGACTCGGCATCAGCGTAGTTGCTGACTTTGAATTCGTTCCGCACCCGAACTTGCGCGCACTCGAAATCCAAGGGCGCGCAATCAGAACACAATACAGCATCGCCTATCACAAGGATCGGGCGCACTCCCCGATCATAAAGGCCTTTGTCAAGACGGTCAGTGAAATGAAAGCCGGTTTTGCGAAAGGCCCTGCGGAAAAACGAAGTATCTCTTCCTCGCGCAAAAGATAACGGAGACTACGTGCCCTACCGCGCAGTGGTTTTATTCTCCGGTACGTGAAGCAAGTCTTCAGAAACACGCTGACAGGAACGAGGACGACCAGCCAAGCTCGCTCGATCGGCCTGCAAGAGTGCAAATGGCAAACATAGCGCCTACCACCGCAGCGATGATTTCGTTATCACGATCGATATAACCAGCTTTGTGGGCCAGCAATGTCGAGGGGGTTTTAGCGTCGACGGCAAGCACTCCCTTTTTTCTTTCATCCGCGAAGTATGGCTGCAATTTTGCCCAAACAGCCTTAGTGCGCTGCGATGGCCCTGCGAGAAAAGCTTCATCGCCCGCGTAGGGTGTCACGTTCCGGACAATGAAATCGCGAACGTTGATGGAGTTGAACCAATCTCCGGGCCGGAAACCGTTCCAGCAATCTCCGGCATCCGCTTCTTTTTTCAGGGCTGCGCTTGCCTTCATGGTGCATCTCCGACCGCTTGGGCTGATCGCTTGAACAACCTCATGCGCGTTCGCATGTGTGCGCTGACCATCGGAGCGCACGCGCCTCCCGCTTTGATTTAGGTCAAGAAAATGAAGGATCAGCCGAGTTTTTCTGACAGCAACTGAGCAAATTCACTTCAGGGAAATCCGGATTACGCTGAGGTTCGTGGCGAACTCCATTCCAGCCCTCGGCCCTTGCAGGGCGATCGTTACGCCCTTTTCATTCCTGAGCTGAACGCCTCCAAATCCGCCGACCAAGGCGCCGCCACCACCGACGGAGCTGTAATTGCCAGCGAAGTCGCCGACTTGCACGATGCCCGACGCCCATCCTTCCAGGCGACTAACAGAGGCTCCCGCGGCAACACCCATGCTGACGCCGGATATCCTGAAACGATAGTCGCGACCACGATACGTCAGAACACCGCTGCCGGTCCCACCGCCTGCCATCAGGCTCGCCTTCGCAAACTTGACCCGGACATAGCCCGGGGCCTGCGCGAGCGATGATGTCGCCGGAAGAGCTACGGCGGCAAACGCGATCACGGCGAGCCAAACTATCGACGACTTCGCTTCAAATCTCATGAGTTCAAGGCGCCGCCACATCGACTTTCTTCCAGGTTTGATCAGGATCGAAGAGCTCGATGCGCCTGGCGATGCTTCCGGTACGCCGTCCGAGATCCTTCTGGTAGACGGTACCGTCATGATTGACCATGAAGGTCATGACGCCGGAATTTCCGTACTCGGCTGGATAGGCGATGAGCCCGAAGCCCCCCATCATCTTTCCCTTAACGACGTAGCTCATAGCTCCACCCGGCGCATTGGACCCCTGCCCTTTCAGGATCCGGAAATAGTATCCATGATAAGGCGCGGCCTGTTTCCCAGCCTTGTATCCCTCCGCTGAAGCCTGCGCTGCAAATTCGCCAAGCGGACTTGGATCCTTGTCGTCGCGCCAGAACAGCCCATCTTTCTTGCCCGGGTTACTGACGATGCGCTGTGCGTAGATTCCTGCGCCCGCACCAGTGCGATCTTTCTCGGCATACTCGTTCTGTGCATCCACGAAAGCCAGCGAAGCTTGAATCGCGCTCAGTTCGTTGCGTCCGATGCGGCGATACAGAATCTCCTTACGCCCAGCAGCCGGGTCGAACTCCCAGCCACTGTTGTTGTTCACCAAAGGAATCGGAAACGGAAAATCGTCCGCGCCCAGGATAAGCGTGGCCTTTTTGTTTCCCTCGGCCTTGATGGAGTGTTTGGCGTCATAGGCGGACAAGAAGCGCTGGCGCATTTCGGCATCGGCAACGTCATCGCCGGATTCGATAATGTCCTCCGCATCCTTGCCGAGAACCTTCAGAATGGTGCGCCTCGTGCCGGTCTTGACTGCAGCGGCCAGCGCCGCTGCGGCTTCCTCCGGCGACGAAAAGGACTGCTGCGCCTGAGATGCCCCGGTCAACAGCGCCACCGCCACGATTGCACCGAGGCCCACGGAAACCGTGCGACGGAGAGAATTGAGTATGATCATGGCGAGATCTCCGCTGGCACGGGTATCCTTGCGCCGCTGGCAAGCCAGTCGGTGTAGGTGCGGAGCTTCAGTCCCAGTTGTCCGTAATAGACCCGGAGATACCCATCCCGGCCGCGGGTTACGGCTTCCGGCGCCAGGGTTTGCACCTCCTGCGCAATCACACCGACATAGGACCTGCTGCCGCCAAGATAGCTGAAGCGGTAATAGCCGAGTCCATTGGCGAGATGACCGAGCAGCACGACGTCGTGCTTCAGTGCGATGTCGGAGCGCCGTCCACCACCGCCACCGCGGAAGCCGCCGCCACCTCCGCCACCACGGAAACCGCCACCACCTCTCATGGCGGCCCCGCCGCCAAAGCCGCCTCCGCCGCGTCCGGCGAAGCTCGGACCGCCACCGCGCGGGCCCATGCTCGCCATGCTTGCCCGGCCGCGGGCGGATTGCGCAGCAGCAGCCCTACCCGACGACACATTCATTGCGCCGCCGCGACCGCCGCCGCGATCTCCGCGCGCAGCGTTACTTGCACGATTGGCAGCCTTTGCGCGGTCACCGCCACCCTTGGTACTCCCCTTGGCGCGATCAGAAGTACCCGGACGATTACCCCGATCGGCACCCGCCCTATCACGCGAAGCTGTGCGATCGCCTGCACGGTCACCGGCGCGATCTCCAACGCGGTCACCTGCTCGATCACCAGCGCGATCTCCGCCCGGTCGATCCTGGCCCGGACGAAGCACCTGCTGCCCATCGCGGCCGCGAAAATCCATCCGGTTTGCGGCGCCAGCCTTCAGATTGCTGTTGCCGAAACGTTGCTGAACACTCGCGTTGTTATATCGCACGCCCTGGCGGTGTGCCGGGTTGTGCTGCCAGTTGTTCCCTATGTTGTTTGTTCTGTTGAAGTGGTTGACGTAAAGGTTGCGATTGCCCCAATTGCATCCGCCGCCCCAGTAATTGCCCCAGCGTCCGATCGCCCAGCCTGCGCCGAAAGCGAGACCGGCCGCGATCACGCCTGCGCCGATATAGGGCGGGTACCCAAAGTAGTACGGTGGATATTCCGTGTAGGGCCAAGCTCCATAAACGGCCGCCGGATCGTAGTACGGCACGTACATCGTGGTGGGGTCCGCCGGCTCGATAACGATCGCCTGCCTGCTTTCTTGCGTCTGAACGCTGACTTTCTGCTGCTTGGTGGTGACCAGCTTCTTGTTATCATAGGCCTTGGAACGAAGACGCTGGACCGCGTCCATCACGTCCGGCTGCTGCGCCAGAACCGCATCGCCCAAACTCTTGGTCCAGTCGACCTTGTCGCTCATCATCGTAATGACATCTGCGGTGCTCGTGAGCGCCTTGACGCTGTCGTCCCACGACTGCTTCTCGACCTCCGTCCTCAACGCATCGCCTTTGAGTGTCTTATGCGCTTTCAGCCAACGATCGGCCTGCACGACTTCCAGTGGATAGGTCGATGCCGCCAATACATTTGCCAGCAATTCGTCGGGATAAAGCGCAATCGGTGCAACCAGGGCCTCGAGTTGCTCCGGCTTCAACAGCTCTGCACTCGGCGGTGATTGGGTCGCCGGTTGCGGCGCGCTGCTGGAAGCGGGCGGATTGTCGGACGTCTGGGCCGAGACGGCGATGGGATTCGCCATCAGCAACGCAAGCGCGATCAGGATCTTACCGCGGCGGAACATTACACCCTCCTTGGGCTCATCGCGGCAAGCATCGTTTCGGAGAAAAGGCGCTCCTTGATAGAGATCAAGGAAACCGGCTGTCCCGCCTTGCTGCGGCGCAAGAGCGGCTGTGTATCAAGTCGGTTTTGATCGGCCGCGCGCGATCGGAAGCCAGACTGTGAAAAGCGCGCCGCCGGCCGAATGATTGGCTGCGGAAATCCGCCCGCGATGCGCTTCGACGATGGTACGGACAATCGCAAGTCCTATGCCCATGCCTTGCGGCTTTGTCGTAAAGAACGGATCGAAGACGTTCTTAAGATTGTCAGCCGCGATACCGGGGCCGGTGTCACTAATAATGATTTCCGCAGAAGCGCCGGAGAGGTTCGTGATTACCCTGATTTCGCGCTTCTTTGTCCCGGCCTCAGATATCGCGTCCATTGAATTGATAATCAGATTCAGAATGACTTGCTGCAACTGAATGGGATCGCCCTTGACGTGCAAGCTCGCCGAAGTCGTGGCATGCCTGAGTTCGATATCGCGTCCATGGGCCAGCGCAGCGACAAATCGGATCACTTCTCGAATCGTATCGTTCAGGTCGACGTCTCGCACTTCAAAAGGTGTCTTCTTCAGCAAGCTGCGTAGACGGCGTATGACTTCGCTCGCGCGCTGATCGTCACGCTTGATGTCACTGAGAATTTCCTTCACCTCTTCCAGATTCGGTGAAGAGCTCTTCAGCATCAGTTCGGCCGTTTCGGCATTAGTAAGAATCGAGCCCAGCGGCTGGTTTATCTCATGCGCAATGGACGTCGTCAGTTCGCTGAAAGCCGAGTGGCGATTGAGACGCGCAAGCTCCGCCAGGCGTTGGCGGAATTCGACCTCGGCGACTCGGCGGCGACGTCGTTCATGGAGCAACCCGCTGATCAACACACCCTGGATCAGGATTACGCCTGTGATCAAGGATGCCTGCCAATGGTACTTGGCCCACAAGCCAGGCTCACGAAACAGAACCTGGCTTCCCGGAGGAAGGTTGTTCTCGCTGATATGCCAGCGCTGCAATTCGCGCCAATCGAATTTGGGATCAGCGTATCGGACCGATGGAATCTTGATGTCACCAGGCTTTTCTCCGCCGAGGATACGAATGGCGACGCCGGCAGTGAGGCTGCTCAGATCGTGAACCGAATACATCGGGCCACCCACGATCTCTTGGCCAAAAAATCCATCGTCATAAGAAAAGATGGGGGCGTTTGATACCGCGTGAAGCCGCCGGAGCGCGGTATCGCCCTCATAGACAACGCCGGTCGCATCGACATTCATGAGGTGCCAAAAGATGGCTGTGTCAGGTGGAAGGACAGCAGAATTTTTCAGGATGTCCGAGAATGAAATATCGTCATACCAGATGAATTGAACTCTATCTTTGAAAAGCTCTGCATCCTTCTGGATTTCGTCGCGCCAAAACCTCTCGTTTGGCGACGCGCCATTGATGACGACAATTTGCTTGGTACCGGGCAAAACCTGAAGGATCGTTTCAAACGAACGCGGATAATCATGAGCAACGGCAACAACAGTGTCTTTGTCGGACATATCGAGAAAATTAATTCGACGTTGCTCCACGGCGGTCATTACCATCGGTGTAGCAGCGAACAGTTGTGCGCGATTCCGCTGAACGAAATTCGCGGCCGGCGCACCGATGGAAATGACAATGTCTGGGGAGTGCATCGAATTGAGGGCATTCAGATAGGCGATGAATGCCGGCTCAGGATTCTCATCGCTGGACCGTGCTGTAATCAGGGAGTGGTCCTGAATATCGAGTTGCCATGGCGACAGACGCCCCAGCTCCTCGCGAATGGTTGTCGCATAGCGTCCCCAAGGCCTGAAATCGCGCCCAAAAGAATGCAGGATCAACACCCGCCTGATTTCATCGTGCTGCGCGCCAAGCGCCTCTACGGGGTGCACGACAGCCAGGATCAGCATGCAGGCGGAGAGGAAAGCAGCCAGGACTGTCCAGCCTCGATTGATCGCTCCGATGGGGATGCAGCGGCTCATGCTCTAATCCCGGCAGTATGAACGACTGCATTCGAGCACAATAATGGTGCCAAGGGCAGTGCAGTCGGCATTCTCGCAGCCGGAAAAAGACGTCAGCAGCGCGTCGTGACCCGACCGTAGGCATCTACGACCTGGACGCACGAGGAGCCATAATATGCGCCCGCTGCGCCGACCGCCCCAACCGCGGCACCAGCCGCGACCGCGCGGCGCGTCGTTCTCCGGGCGACGCCGGCATAGCTCATCGGCGTAAGCGGCCGCCCGACCCTTGCCTGCGCTTCGGAGAATATTCCGTTCCCGACGTCACCTCCGCCATTCCAGGATAGGCCCGCCGCGAAGGCTGAAAGGACCGCTGTCAGCATGATGACTTTTCGAGATGTGATCATTTCTTTGCTCCTGACGGTGTACCGGGGGGAAGCTCGTCGAATTCCACCATGACGCCGGAATCCAGGTCGACCTTGGTCGCTCCGGCGGGTGCTTTGAACGCAAACGCATCGGCATCCGCAACAGCATCCGTCTTCCAGTCCTTGATCCTCAGCGTGTACTGCGGCGCGCCAGCCAGCGTCTTGCTGGTGATAACGTATTTCCGGGGAACGGGCCTCGCGCCGCTCTCAATCCAGATCTGCCAGTCGGTATCGACCCCGCGAAACGCAAGGTGCTCGCATTCAACGCCGTCAATCACCCCCTGCCCGATGTGCCTCGCTGAAATAACATTGGACATCAGTTCGTCATAAGCGTTGGAGAGCAACAGATCCGCGCCCGGCAACGCCGCGCCGGATTTCACCTGGATCAGGTCAACCAACTGATCGACTGTGCCGGCGAGATCGGCTTGCACGTACGCTTTTGCATTGTTGCCATAGATCGAAACCGTCTTGCCGTCGTAAACCAGTTGAACATCGGCGTAGCCTCCGGTTCGACTGATCCGCAACTTGTCCGGCCGCGAGAGTTGCAGTTTCCCCGAACTCGTGAACTGTATCTTTTCCAGTTCAGGCGTGACGACTTCGATATCGCTGTCGAAAGTCGCTGAAATGGATTTTTGCGCCGCATTATAGTCGGTCATCGTTTTGAGAATTTTCTCTGGATCATCCGCCCGAGCCGTCTGGGCGGTGAATGCAACGATGACTGTGATCGACGCCACATTCGCCAGGCTCTGGACCAATACACGAACTCGTTTTCCGACATTCATCGCACTCTCCATCGATCGATGACATTCAGTTGCATGCGCTGCCGTCTATCTCGTTCTATTCAGGCTCCATCGGTGAGCCGTTCATCCGCTAGATCTGGCAGCGGTGGTACTTCACGTCCATTCCATCCATCCCCGGAAATTCACGGGAGATTGTGTCGTCATCGAGCACCTTCAGGAAGAACTGAACGTTTGAAACCATCACACCCGAGGCGCACGCGACCACTAGATTGATGACCTGCTCGCTTTTCTTGCTCGACTTGATCGCGCACTTCTCGAATTTGCCTCTCAGATAATTGGCTTCGGCGATAAACCCGCCGCCGTGGACGCCGGAGAAATTGGTGAAATCGACCTGGTTCGCGCGTCCCTTGCGGGCGAATACCTTGGTGCATTGCTCAGCACTCGTGGCCCATGCGCCGTTAAGATCAAACGCGTTTGCTGGCGATATCGGACCGGAGCCAGCCGTGATCGCCGCAATAAAGATCAGCCTTCGAAGCACAATCATCGATTTCCCCTTTGAACCTCCACGAGTGCGCGCGAGCGCTCAACAGAAAAACTCCAGTTGGAGCCCAGCGTACGCCCTCCGAGGCCGATTACTTGATTTGGATCAAAAGAACGACGTCGGCGCCGCCTAGCCTTTCCACAGCGCTGATGGAGAAAAAAACGCAGGAGCCAGTCATGCCGGACAGGATCGATGATCTCATTCCCAACGCGAAGCAGATCCGGACGGAAGCGGCCCTCAAGGAGGCCGAAAAGGCAGAACAGTACGCGCGCCTTGCCGCGGCAGCCGAATCCGAGAAACACGCCCTGATCGAGCGGCTCAGTCGGCCGTCAGGAAAATCAGAGGAAGAAAAGGTCAAACTCGCTTCGACTGTCATTCAGCGCGCGGTGAGAAACGGAATGACGGAAGTGCAGGTCTATCGCTTCCCAAACTCGCTGTGCACCGACAAAGGTCGTGCCATCAATCAGCAGGAGCAGGGCTGGGAGAACACGCTGACCGGAATACCGAAGGAGATATTCCAGCTCTGGAGCGACTACCTGAAACCACGCGGCTATCGCATCAGCTACCAGATCATTGAGTATCCAGGAGGCATTCCGGGCGACATCGCCATCACGATTGCATGGGGCGAATGAGGGACACTTGGGCAGATTGGCCCTTGAAACAACGGAACGATGAGCATGTCAGCCCACGCACCCGCGGAACGGATGAAACGAAAGGTCTATGAGAAGGAAATGGCAAAACTCCAGGTCGAGCTTTGCCATCTCCAGGAGTGGGTAAAGGCCAACAAGCTCCGGGTCATTATCCTGTTCGAGGGTCGGGATGCCGCCGGCAAGGGCGGCACGATCAAGGCGATCACAGAAAAAGTCAGTCCGCGCGTATTTCGCGTGGCTGCCTTGCCCGCGCCGTCGGACCGCGAAAAAACGCAACTGTTCTTTCAACGCTACATGCAGCACTTTCCGGCTGCAGGCGAGATCGTGATCTTCGATCGAAGCTGGTACAATCGGAGCGGCGTGGAGTATGTGATGGGATTCTGCGCGCCCGCGGAACGCGATCGTTTCCTTCTGCTTTGCCCCCAGATGGAAAGATACATCATCGAGGGCGGCATCATTCTAATCAAGCTCTGGCTCGAGGTCGGAATGGACGAGCAGGAGCGCCGCTTTAAGGCGAGAATTGAAGATCCGCTGCGGCAATGGAAATTGAGCCCGATGGATCTGGAATCTTACGGCCGATGGTACGCCTATTCGCGGGCACGCGACCAAATGTTTAAGGCGACCAGCACGAGGCACGCCCCATGGTGCATCATCCGCTCCGACGACAAACGCAGGGCACGGCTGAACTGCATCGCGCATCTTCTGAAGTCAATCCCGCACAAGCGCATGCGAAAGGCCAAGATCAAGCTGCCGAGGCGTTCGAACAAAGGCCGCTATAACGACCAGGCCAGCTTGCGCGGAATGATGTTCGTGACGGAACGTTACTGAACGTATCGGGCCACGCCTGCGCGGGGCCCGACCGGCTCGAATTTATTTCAAACGTATTGTTACCCCGCCAATCGCGGCCGACACTTCGGCGCCGACCTTCGGCCCGCTCAGTTGCAGGACGACGCCATTGACGTTCTTCAATTGAACAGTTCCAGCGCCAGCCGCAATGGCGCCACCCGCTCCGGCTGCATTGTATGTGCCTTCAATCGAAGCCGGTCCCCTCAGATTAAAGGCCCGTCCGACCAGCTTGGTGGTCGAGGCTCCGATCGTAAAGCCGACACTCATCCCTGATACGGTGAACGGATAGTTCTTGTTTCGGAGCGTCAGCACGCCTTCGCCGCCGCCGACCCCGAGAATGAATCCGCCTTTGGTGAAAATCACTGCGACCCGGCCCGTGTCGGCTTGGGCCGGCGTACTTGTGGCGGAAGCGCCCACGGCCAAAGCAACCAGTACGAAGCTCATGCTCAATTTTCTCATGACACTTTTCCCTCCGATGTCTCATGCTCCGATGAACCAGCCGCCTCGAACGAGCTTGCCTGGCCGCTGGACATTTGCCTCTCACCTGTCAACCACCTTGATCCAGGTCAATGTCGCACTCTCCCTAAACGCACGCGCCCAGCCTCCAGCCCCGAAAGCGGCTCACTGTCCAAGTGATGGTTTCTCAGGAACGCCGTTCTCACCCAGAACACTGTCGAGTGTACGGAGCCATTCGCTGCTGTCAGTCTTCTCCGCCAGCCCCTCTGCCCTCAGCAGGTCACGCAACTGCGCATGAGCTCCGACGACGCAGAACGCAATATGACGCGACGCCAGTTCATGATGCAGATCCATCAGCATCCGTGCCCCGGCCAGATCAATGTAAGGAGATGCCGACAGATCGCAGGCAACCAGCCGGACATCAGGTGATTTTCGCAACGCCTTCAGAACTGTCGCAAAAATCGTTTCGGCGTTGATGTAAAGCAGCGAAGCTTCGGGGCGAAATGCTATGATACCGTCCAGCGGTTCCACGCCCTCATGCCTGGCGCTGTCGGAATAGCGGCCCGTGCCGGGAAGCCGTCCAAGAAACGCGATGTTGGGTTGCGACGCTCGGCCGAGCAGCAAGAAGATGGATGCAAGGGCGGCAAGCAGGACACCTTGCAGGATGCCTAGCAGCAGCACGGACACGAGTGCGATAGCTGCGGCATAGAAATCGATGCGGCTTACTTTCCACATGCGAAATAGCGAGCGGGCGTCCACCAGTTTGTAAACGGCCACAAAGACAATTCCAGCCAGAACGGCCTTGGGAAGATTGGTCAGTAGACCGGTAAAGAAGAGCAGACAAAGTGCGAGGGAAACCGAGCAAACCACCAAAGCCAGCGGCGAGCGTGCGCCTGCCGTATCATTGACGGCAGATTGCGATAAGCCGCCAGCGACGGGATAGCCATGTCCAAACGCAACTGCGAGGTTGGCAGCTCCCAGTCCCAGAAACTCCTGCCGGACATCAAGGCTGTAGCCATGCTTCGCCGCGAAGCTGCGCGCCGCTGAAACACCTTCTATATAAGCCAGCAGCAGACATCCCGCCGCTATTGGAAACAGCTCCTGAAATTCCAGCATTCCAAAAGCGGGCACATCAAGAGACGGCAATCCTTCCGGGATTTTTCCGGTGACAGGGACGCCCAATGCCGGAAGACCCAGCAGTGTCGCCGTGATGATTGATAACGCCACTACAGCGAGACCGACGGGCCTGCCCGATAAAAACCGTTCACCGGCCAGCAGGAGCAGGATCGCAACCGTTCCTGTAGCCAACACGAGCAGGTTGGTGTCACCGACCTGGCCTGCAAGCCGGATCGCCCGGTCGAAGAAATTGTGTCCACCACCGGCGACGCCTAACAGGCTTGGCAGTTGACTCATGATGATCGTGAGCCCCGCCCCCGCTTTGAAACCGACAAGAATGCTGTCGCTGACCAGGCGGATGAGAATGCTGAGTCTGAAAAGCCAGGCGATCAGGCAAAGGAGTGCCACGGCAAATGCAGAAAGGCTGGCAATCTGTGCGAAGCGCACCGCATCCCCTCCGGCAAGCGTTCCAACGCTGCCGGCGATCATGAGCGAGATTGCGGAGGTTGGGCCGACCGCAAGCTGACGCGACGAACCAAAGAGGGCATAGCCCAAGCCGCCAAGCACATATCCGAATATGCCGACCTGGGGCGGTAACCCGGCAAGACCCGCATAAGCCAGTGACACCGGGATCGCATAGGCGGCAAGCGTCACGCCGGCGATCGCATCATGGCGTAACCACGACGGCCTGTATTCGGCAAGCCACGTCAACGGCGGAAAGATGCGCGTCCAGTCCGTTCGCTGAATTGAGCGGAACTTCATCTGTGTTCCTTATTGGTCGGTGTCTCGCAGCGAAGCAAGACGATCAGCAGTGCAACTACCGGCAAGCCAAGTGCGAGGTCCGGGATAATCTTCGTTGCGTAGGCGCCAGCAGCCGCCCCAACGCCAAACGTGATGCACAAGGCTGCAAAGATACCGGGGCGGCGAAGCGATCCGGTTTGCCCGGAGACCACGGCAAACACTCCCTCAATCGCCTGGCGCATATTGCCAGTAATCATCACTGAGCTGTAGCTCACGCCTTCGACCTTCGTGAAGATCGCGGTCTGCATGGCGGCAACAAATGAAATCCCGAGCGTGCCCGCCAGATCCGGCAACCTGTTGTGCAAAATACCGACCGCGACCAACATCAAGATCTCGATAAGCGTGCTGATCGCGCTGGACCTGTCTCCTGCGACACGGCGCAGCCATGCGGCAATGACGATGCCCACTATGAACGCTGCCATAGGCGGAATAAACTGAACGGCACGGTCCCACTCGCCAACTGTCCCGTGCACCCAGAGCAAGACCAGGTTGGCCGTCTGCGCATTGGCCATTACGCCGTGAATGATCCAGGTATAGGCATCGAGATAACCACCGGCAAAAGCAAGCAGCAGCGATATCTGCACCGTTTCAGCGCGGTGTACCGGCGGACTGGCGGCAATATCCAGAGAACTCATGTCGAGACTCAAGCTGTCGCGGTCCTGAGACGGCCATAAGCGACGCCTTACGCCAGGCACTGATTGATCTGGATCAAGCTTTCGACGGGTTTCAGGGAATCGAATGGCTGCACACGCCATTGCCGGCACCCTTGTTGCCAGAGCACTGGGACTATCGAGGGATCTCGACATGCGTCAGCAGAATCTACGGAGCCTGATTGCTGCGCTGCTGCTGCTCCATCCAAACCCGATCACGCCATCGCGCGCGGATGATCAGGCAGCATCCCATCCGATCCAGGAAGAGATCTGGGCGATGCCGCTGCCGCTCCCGATGTTCGCCTATCTAGTGCGGCCAGTTGGCGACGGACCTTTCCCGCTTGTGATCATGAATCATGGTGTTTCGTTAAAGCCGACCGACCGAAGTTTCTTTCCACTCGTCGAATTCCGCGACGCGGCCAAATGGTTTGCCAAACGCGGCTACCTCGTGGTGGCTCCCGTCGGCACCGGATATGGCGCAGCCGCCATCGACATACCCGAGCATGGACTCTACGGGCCGTTTTTCTCGAAGGTCGGAAAATGCAGCAATCCTAATTTCCGCGCTCCCGGCCTGGCGGTTGCGCAGGTTAACCTCTGGATCATCGATTACCTCGCCGCCGAAAAGCGAATTATACCGAAGGACGTGATCGTCGTCGGGCAATCCGCCGGCGGCTGGGCCTCGATCGCGCTTTCAAGCCTGAACCCGCCTCAAGTCAAGGCGATCATCATCTTCGCGGCAGGACGTGGGGGCCGTGTCGACGGCAAGCCAAACAACAATTGCGCGCCGGACAAACTGGTGGAGACAACCGCCGAGTTCGGCCGCACATCGCGGGTGCCGATGCTGTGGATTTATATCGAGAACGATACTTTCTTTGGGCCTGCCCTGTCGAAGCGCATGCACGAGGCCTTCAGCGCGGCAGGCGGCAAGGCCGAATATCATTTGGTGCCGCCATTCGGCAACGACGGGCATTTCTTTATCGGCTCTCCCGACGCCATTCCGATCTGGTCGCCGCTCGTGACGAAATTTCTCGACGACCAGAGATAGAATGCGGCCCAAGCTTGGAGGCATAACCATGTCAGGTTCACGTCGCATCGAACCGCGCCGCAGACGCAATTCCGTTATCTGTACTTTCGCGGCTCTCTTGTTGGTGGTGATCGCGAACCTGGCATCCGTCCAGCCTGCTGCGTCACAACAGAGCCCGACCGCCACCACGAAGCCTGCACCGCCTGAAATCGCGCCGCGCGGGCAGCGAGATATAAAGGAAGTCACTTACGGCGACTGGAAAAAACTGTGCTTCACACCGGGCGGCGCGAAAACACTTTGCCGGACGTCGATAACCGGCACGTTCGCAACTGGCCAGGTCGCGATCCGTCTCGATATCGTCGAGCGTGCCGGCGACGCCACCGCACGGCTGCAGATATTTTCCCCTGTCGGCATGTATCTGCAAAAGCCGGTCAAACTCACGATCGGCCAGGGCCAGCCCTATAGCGTGCCCTATACCTGGTGTCTCACCAATGCCTGCATCGCGGGAGCAGCAGCAGACCCGCAGATGATCAAGGAAATGACCAATGGGCAGTCGCTCCGGCTGGAATTCGTGGATTCGAGCCTCTTGACACTCACGACGTCGCTGCCGCTCGGCCAGTTCGCCGCCGTATACAAGGGCTCGCCCGCGCAGACGTTCGAGCAGGACATTGATGAATGAGCCAATCGTCGCCTAAGCGGTGGTGCTGCGCGCTTTTTCGATTGATTCGATCAGCGAAAGCCCGGCAAAGGGCTTGGTAAGGTAGGCTACGCAACCTGAAGCTCTCGCGGCTGCGCGATTCGCCTCGCTGTCGTTTCCGGTGATGTAAATGACCGGCACCCTTTCCCCTTTGTCCAAGAGGCTCCGGCACAGATCGATGCCGGATTCCCCATTCAGGTTGATGTCGAGGACGAGGCAAAGAGCCTCTCCGAAGTCCTGGTGGCAAAGCAGCGCATCAGCCGACTCGAACAATTCCGAATGGAATCCGTGAACGCTCAGCAGACGCCTGATCCCCGTGCGCATTGATGGGTCATCGTCCACGACAAAAACGGACCTGCGGACTGGCAAGATAATCTACCTACGAGTTTCCGGGTTGGCCTCGACCCAGATAACACGTTGTCACGACACCTTCATATTGTCCCTATGTGCAGGATCAGTTTGAGAACGCAAAATTCCGTTTCGGAATGTTGGCTAGGTGCCCGAATGATGCGCCGCGTCAAGCATACCGAGCCGCTCTGCGTTCGAAACCAGTTCGGCGAGCGAGTGCACCTGCATCTTCTCCATCACCTGGTGGCGATGTGCTTTCACGGTGCGCTCGGTTGTTCCCAACTCATAAGCGATCTGCTTGTTGATCTTGCCGCGGACGATCAGACCGAAAACCTGTCGCTCGCGCGGTGTCAGGCTCGCGACGAGCCGACGAAGGCAATCGGACTCGTTCCTTTGACGTCGTGCGGACTCGTATCGTGCCGTCGCGCGTTCGATCGCATCGATCAGCTGTTCTGACGACGTGGGCTTGATCAGAACATCCTCGGCACCTGCCTTGATAGCGCGAACGGCCGTCGGCGTATCGGCATATCCCGTAACGAAGACGATCGGCAGGAGGGAACCGCGCTCAATGAGGCGGTTTTGCAATTCGAGGCCGCTTAACCCCGCCATCTGGACGTCGAGCAAGATACATCCAGAGGCTTCAGCATCCGACAGGAAATCCAGCAACTGTTGTGCCGACGAATAGGTCCTGACGTCATAGCCTGCCAATTTCAGCCGACGTTCCACCGCCCTGCGAAAGGAGGCATCATCGTCTATGACATGAACCAGGCCAGGCAACTTCCCCTCCCAGCAGCGAAAATTAAAGTAACTTAGCTAGCTCGGCTCGATTGCCCTAAATCACCAGCGACGAAATACGTACTTCCATCACTCTGAAGCCCGCTGGGCTCAGTATCCTCAAGCGGCAGTCAGCTGTTTGAACAACAAATTAATTGAGTATTGTAATAAAAACTAACCGCGCCGACGGCCTTGGGCACGTACTGCAGACCTGTCCTTTGGTACAATGCACCTTCAGACAATAGCAAAGAACGTGTCCTTTGTCGAAGATAACCTGAGGTAGCGGTAAGCGCAGGCACATTTGGCAAGATACCTCGAATGGCTAAGGCCAATCCCTGCCCGTTTCAGGAGTCGATCATGTTCGTTCGCGTCACGACCGATCCGGCCCTCCGTCCCACCTCCCTCGGCGAACTCGGAATAGCCAGTCTTTCAAATCCAAAAGTCAGTTTAAATGAATTTACCTATAAAAAAGGCACCGAAATCTACGGGGAGAAAGAGCCCGCTGACTACGTCTATCAAGTCAAGACCGGTGCAGTACGAAGTTACAAGCTACTTTCGGATGGCCGCCGCCAGATCGGTGCATTTCACCTGGGCGGCGACATTTTCGGATTGGAGAACGGAAGCGAGCATCGGTTTACGGCAGAGGCCATCATGAACACCACGGTTCGCCTGATCAAGCGGCGCAGCCTCGAGATGGTAGCTGAGAGTGACGCGCTGGTTTCGCGAAACCTGCTCAGCATGACGACGAGCAACCTGCAGCATGCGGAAGATCACATGCTCCTGCTGGGCCGCAAGACTTCCCTGGAGCGGGTCGCCGCCTTCCTGATCGAGATGGATCGGCGACTTACAGCGGCGGGCGTCATGCCACTTCCGATGTCCCGGCGCGACATTGCCGACTACCTGGGGCTGACATTGGAAACAGTGTCTCGCGCGCTATCGCGGTTGCATGAACTCGACATCATCGGATTCATAGGCAGCAATCAGCGCCAGATTGTCCTTCTGAACCGCCAGCAACTCGCTAGCCTCGATTTGACTGGCTGAACCCCGGTACACCCGTCGATGCAAGATACTCGAGCGTCTTGCACAGCACCTCGAACAGGACAGCCGTCGACCAACCGAACATCAGGATGCCGTTCATCGCGGTCATGGGCCCGGTGAGTTTCCACGCCTGGACTGGCGTGACATCGCCGTAACCGAGCGTGGTGTAATTGACAAAGGCGAAATAGAGCAGATCGCTGCCAGCAGGCGCCGCACCGACGACAGCATACGCTACCGCCCACACGAAAACCTCAAGGGTGTGGGCAACCATCAGCGCCACTGCAGTACAGACCATCACGACCATCAAGTGCAGCCTCGGGCGGGCGCCTTGCCGAAAGCCCGCAGAACGGGCAATGCCGATTGTACCGACGGTGACCAGCGCATGGATCATGATGTTGATCGCGCTAACGATACAGCCAATCAGAAATTGAGCTGCCATACCTGCTCCAAACCTAAGTTTTGAACAGCGGCCGATGCCGACTATCTGGCAAGGCCGCCGAACCAGGCGCCGAGATAACCGGCGTAGAGCGCCGGCAGTTCGAGATTCATCGAATGCCCAATGCCGGGCACAACCACGAGCCGGCAATCCGGCATCGCCGCAGCCATTGCCCGGAGATCTGTTGGCGGAATCCAGCCGTCCCGCTCACCCCACAGGACCAGATGTGGATGACGAATCTCCGGCATGCGACGCTCCAGCTCGCCGCTTTCACGTTCGCGGGTGAGATTGACCGGAGTGCCGATCCAGATGCCCTCGGACACTCCAAACGTTTGTTCCAGAATTCGCTCGAACAGTGCCTGAATTTCTCCCAGGCCATCACGAAACCGGGGAACCATGTTTGGCGCAAGACTGTCCGGTACGAACAGCGAGGACGCCGCGGTCGCCATCACGGCCCGCGTCAATTCCTTGCTCGCCATCATCGCGCGGAATAGCCCGATCTGTTCGGCATTGAACAGCATGCCAAGCGGGGTGACCGGATCGAGGGCGAATACTCGCCCGAACCTCATTGGTTGCATGAGGAGCATCCGCGCCGCGATGATGCCACCGGTCGAATGCGTGGCGAGATGGCAAAATTTGATATCGAGCGCGTCGAGCGCAGCCAACATGTCCTCTGCATGCTGCCGCATGGAATAGTTAGAATAGCCGACATCCGCCTTTGGCCGATCGCTATCGCCACAGCCGCGCCAATCAATTCCGATCACCCGCAAGCCCGTCGGAAACAAAGGGGCGGCGAGTTCGATCCAGTCCTTGCTGGCGAGATTGCCGTGGATGAAGACGACGGTGACGTCGCCTCCTCCCCATTCTCGCCAGCCCAGTTGGACGTCGCCCGCCCGCACCCTTGGCATGAACCGATCCTATTTGTTCAGGCCGGCAGTTGGTGCGGCTCCCGGCGGGGTCGGCGCCACCGGCAATGCCGATACCACTGATCCCCTGATCATACGGTCCGTGCCCAGCGGCGACGAAGTGTCCACACTTCCCTTGGTCACAAAGTCCACAACGTCGACGGCATATTCCACCGGATTATCCGTATGGATGAAATGACCGGTTTCCGGATAGATCTTGAGCATGGGCCGATTTCCGGCATTGGTCATGCGCGTCATGAAGGGAGTGATGACGTCGCGTCCGAGGTCGGTGAGACCGTTGAATGCCGGCGTCGGGATGAACGGCTCCTTATCGCCGAACGCCAGGAAGATTGGCGTCTTGATCTGGGTGAGCCGCTCGTAGAGGTTCTTTGGATCGTCCTGCTGAAGCTCGGCCCCGATGGTGTAAATGTCGAAGATAAAGACGTTGCACCACTGCTCAAGCTCCTTGGGGTTACCCTTGGTGAGCCCAACGCGCTGCTCGGTGTGGAGACGGGCGTACTCACTGTCATTGAAGAAGTAGCCGCTCTTGGCTGCTGAAACGACATTCGTCTGAGGGTCGCGCTTCTTGAAGTAGAAGAAGTCGCGGATGTTTTCCTCAGAACGCCCCATCTCGGCAGCCAGAATACCGGTCTGGTCCCAAGCCTGCTTCCACTTGTCGAAGTCGCGACCGAAGGCTTCGTCGAACAGCCGCACCTTCTTGTCCTTGGCAATGGTGATGTCACGCGGATATTCTTCGAGACCTGACGGTGCCTCCAGTGCAAGGCCCTGAACTGAGTCCGGCCAAGTCAGCGCATAGCCCATTACAAACTGCCCGCCAAGCGAGTGGCCAAGATAGTAAGCCTTCTTCACACCGAGCTGGCCGACCACGAGATCGTAGATGACCTCGCGCATGTCCTGCATGGTACGTGCGGGACTCTTGTCGAGATTGCCGGGCCCGGACATACCGTAATGCGGCAGGTCCGGCACGATCACGCGCATGCCGCTACGTAGCGCATATTGCATAATGTTGCCGTAGTGCCCGCCGAACGCGCCCTTGCCGTGAATGATGACAAGCACCTTGGGATCTTTGTCGGTGCCGGCATATTCATCCATGTAGCCGATCTGCCAGGAGATTCCGTTTTTGCTTTTCGCGTTGGCGTATTTGACCGGATAAGGATAGGTCACGTAGTCCTTCCAGAAGGACTTGTTTTTATCGATATTGTCGGCCACGCCGGCCACGCGATAGTTCTTGTCGACAAATTTCTGGGCGCGATCGAGACTTGCCACATCATCCATGAAGGAGACGAACTTCGGATCATTCTTGCGGTTATTGATGATCGGGAAGACGCCATAATGGGCGACCGGGCTTTCCTCGGCGATAAGGTCCGCACCCGGAACGCGATCGACGGCCCGCTGGGCAAGCTTGAAATTGAGCCAGAGATCATTGGTGATATGCATCACCAGCGTGCGCGCCTGAATGCGGCCGAGATACGGATTGACGTTATGAATCTCGCCAACCCGGTTACGCCAGACGAGATCGACCGCGTCATACGCCTTCGCGCGGTTGGTGACGTTCAATCCCGCCTTTTCGTTCGGCGGGTCCCAATAGAACACTTCGGGCTGAACTGACGTAAAGCTCTGGGTGGTACGATAGCCAAAGTCGTAACCCGTCAATCCGAGCACCGACCAGCCGAACGCGACGCCTGGCACTGGATGCTTTTCCTTGGGCATCTTATAGTAATCGCCCTTGGTGGCCTGCCAAACCGGATCGGATTCAATCGCAGCCGTCATCATCTGGAACGTCCAGTTTCCGACCGGATCTTCCGCGTCAGACTGCGTGGTGCCGCCAATTGGCATCAATGCGCCGATGTACTCCGGATGCATAACGCCCCAGACATAGGTCTGCGTGCCGCCCATCGACACGCCGGTGACGAGCGCAATGCGCGCAACTTTCAGATGATCGCGCAGCAGCCGGTAGTTTGCCTGCACCATGTCGTAGTAACTGTACTGCGGAAACTTGATGCCGAGGCCATCGGATGGCTTGCTGGCACCCCAGGTGCCCAGCGGATCGACCATGATCACGTAGTAGCGATCAGTGTCGATTGGCCGGCCCGGGCCGATGATCGGCACGCCGCCCGACAGGGCTGCCCCCTTCACCCACTGCTCGTACATGTCAGTGGAATCGCCCGAGTAGTAGGAATTGATCACCACGGCATTGGTGATTTCTCCCGCCGCGTTACGCCGCGGCGTTCCGATCGCAACGTAAGCGGTTCGCAATTTTCCGCCGCCGAGCGATTCCAGCGTCTTGCCGCCATCTCCGCCATTTTCCCACTTGGAGGGATCTGCGAGATCATAACGTCCGCCGAGCCGAAAATTCGCGATCTCGTAGTACTGCTTCAATCCGTCGTGCTGCACCTGTGAAGAGCGTCGCGTGAACGGCTGCGCCACAGCAATTGAGGTGCCGATCAAAAGCAGCAGCAGGCTGATGAAGCATCGCCGCATGGATTGCCTCCCGATCATGTCGAAGTCCTCCTGATTTTTGCCTGGAGGCTAGGTCAGCCGGCACTGCGTCCTTTGATCTAACTCAAGGGAAACCCGATGGCTCCGGTAACGTTGTGAGCGCCAATCATTCGCTGGACCGCCGGGATGCCTTTCCTCAGCCACGGATCCTATCGAATTCGCTATGAGGTCGACGGTCCCGCCAATGCTCCCGCCTACGTGCTGGTCAACGGGCTGACCCAATATGCCGAGTTGTGGGCAGCTTATCGTGACGCGCTGGTGGCCCGGAAATTTCGCGTCGCAACATTCGATCTGCTCGGTCAGGGCACGTCCGACAAGCCGGCCCTCTACATCAATCAGGATGATCAGGTCGCGGCGCTCAATCTTTTGATCGGCGAACTCGGCGATGGACCTGTCTTTCTCAGCGGAATCAGCTTTGGAGGCATGATCGCACTCCGCTATGCCATTGAACACGGCAAGCGGCTGTCTGGATTGGTGCCGATGAGTTGCTTTGCTGACCTGTCGCCGCAACTCCTGTTGCTCGGGAACGCGCTGCGCACCGGACTGATTCTCGGCGGCACCAGCTATCTCCAGGACCTTCTGCTGCCGATGAATCTGTCCGACCAATGGCTCATGCCATTGCTCGATAAACTCGACAGCGTGAAGCGGCAAGGTTGGCTCGTCAACGACGTCTACGCACTGCAAAATCTGATGGATTCCTTTCTGGACTTTGAATCGCTGACACCGCGGCTCTCGTCAATCAGCGTTCCAACGATGATCCTGAACGGTGAATTCGACTTTCTGACACCGCGCGCCCTTCACGAAACGCTGCGCGTCCATATTCCCGACAGTTCACTCGTCATCATTCCGCGCGCCTATCACGCGTTCACCCTGGAGAAACCGGCACTCACAGCAGAGCTGCTTGCACGTTTCGCCGAAGACGTTCTTGCCGGCCGCTGGCAAGGCAACAAGGCTGTCTGGATTGCTCCGGAAGAAGTGGGAGGTGAGCCCACTCCGTTTCCGTCCGGCTATAATCATCTGCGTGCCATTCCCGTGAAGGATTCAAATCCGTGAATGCACTATTCGGGCCACTGGATTCCAGGAACTGTGTGCTGCCTCGCCAGCAGACGCGGGCTGCCGCGTTCCTGATCTCGGCCCATGGCGCATTGGCAAGGCAGTTCGCATTCACCCTGCCGATGAAGCTGACATCCGCCTGGCAAACCGAACTGAACGCGCAGGTCTATCGCGAGGCAGAGATCGTTTCGCTTCTGCTGCGCGCGACGTCGTGGGTCCCCGATCTGGCATTGACCTGCATGGTCGCATCATGGGAGACCGCATGGCTTCCATCTCCCCTCGAAGGAATCCCGGATCGGACCTTGGCAACAGCCACCGGTCTCGCGACACTCGCGCATGCTGTACATGCCAAAATAAGGCCGGCCGCCCTGCTTCCAACCGAAGCCAACAGCAACGATCCCTTCGTGATGGCGCTGCGCCGCATCGAATTCGAGAACGGCCGCCTGCTGCAGGCGCAGACCGTTTTTTTGAAAAGCCCGGAACTCGTTTCATTTCGAAGTGCTGTGAACTCTGCCCTTGAACGGCGTCACACTGAGATCGGCAAGCTTTGGGCCCAAGCGCTCGAGGGCGTCGGCATCAATCTCCGCGCCGAATAGCGAAAAGGCTTGATGCAGATCAAAGGGATGCGGAAGGACCTCATCAACATCGCTGTCAATTCCCTTTTATAAATCGCTTTGTCGATCGGAGTTTCCATCATGAGGGCCGTTTCCGTCGAAGAAGCCGTTGCGATGATCCCGACCGGAGCGAGCATCATGGTTGGCGGATTTATGGGCGTCGGAACGCCGGAGCGCCTTCTTGACGAAGTCGTCAGGCAGCAAAAGACCGGCCTTTCGGTGATCAGCAACGATGCTGCAGTCCCTGGCAAAGGCATAGGCAAGTTGTTCGATGCGGCTCTCGTCTCGCGCCTTACTGCAAGTCACATCGGCCTCAATCCGAAGGCGCAGCAGCAAATGCTGGCCAATCGGATCGCCGTCGATCTCGTACCACAGGGAACCTTCGTCGAGCGCATCCGCGCGGGCGGTTGCGGTCTTGGTGGCGTACTCACGCCAACCGGCGTCGGCACCTCGGTGGCCCAAGGCAAGCGCCAGATCGAGGTGAACGGGACGACGTTTCTGCTTGAGACTGCACTACGGGCGCAGTTTGCCCTGGTTCATGCCTTTCTTGCAGATTATCTCGGCAACCTGACCTACGCGCTGACCGCCCGCAATTTCAATCCGGTCATGGCGATGGCGGCAGATACCGTGATCGTAACGGCTGAGCACATCGTGCCCGTAGGCGTCATTGCACCCGATCACGTGGTAACTCCGGCACCGCTCGTGGATTACCTGATCATGAATGGGTGAATCATGGATGCACAGACAATCATCGCCCGGCGCGTCGCGCGTGAGCTCCATACCGGCGATCTCGTGAATCTGGGGATCGGCATTCCGACGCTGGTTGCCAACTACGTTCCTCCAGACCTGAAAGTGTTCTTTCAGTCGGAAAACGGATTGATCGGTACAGGGCCGATGCCGGACCAAGGGATGGCTCATCCGCTTCTAACAGATGCGGGCGGCCGCCCGATCAGTGCTCTGCCCGGCGCCAGCACCTTTGACAGCGCACTCTCGTTCGGGTTGATCCGCGGCGGTCATGTCGACGTCACGGTGCTTGGCGGCCTGCAGGTCGATGCGGAAGGACATCTCGCCAACTGGATGATTCCCGGCAAGATGGTGCCGGGAATGGGCGGTGCGATGGATCTCGTCAGCGGCGCCAAGCGGGTTATCGTCGCCATGCAGCACGCCGCGAAGGGCAAATCGAAGATCGTCGCCAAATGCTCGCTGCCGCTGACGTCGACAAGGCCGGTAAGTTTAGTCGTTACGGAAATGGCTGTTATTGGTTTTCCCGAAGGTAGAGCCACCCTGCTGGAAACCGCGCCGGGTGTCAGCATCGCCGAGGTCCTTGCCGTGACAGAAGCCGAACTCCTTATTCCTGACACCGTCCCCGAGATGAAGATTTGAACAGGTAACGAGTATGCGAATATTCAGCGACTTCAGCGAGATCAAATCTGCCGTCGGCACCGAGATCGGCGTGAGCGAATGGATCGAAGTCTCGCAGGAACGAATCAACCAGTTTGCGGAAGCGACCTGCGACGAGCAGTGGATCCATGTCGATCAGGAGCGAGCGAAGAAGGAGTTGCCGGGCGGTACCACCATCGCCCACGGACTGTTGTCCCTCGCGCTCGCGCCGCTCTTTATTCGATCGGTGATCGGCCTCAAAGGCCTTCGCAATACACTGAACTATGGAGCGGACAGGATAAGGTACCTGGCGCCGGTCCCTGCGGGCTCAAGGCTGCGCGGCCGCGTTACGATTGCGGAAGCGGAAGACGTGCCCCCAGACGGTTTGCGCGTCAACTATCATCTCGTAATCGAGATCGATGGCGGCAAGCGCCCCGCCTGCGTCGCCGAGTTAATCGCTCTTCACTATCGTTAGGCGGTGAGTCGAAGCGCGACGGTCGAGCTCAATCGATGATGTTGTATCCGCCGTCGATATAAAGGACGCCACCCGTAATGAGTTTTGCGCCGTCAAGCGCTAGAAATGCGGTTGCATTGCCGACGTCATCGATACTCACAAGACTGCGCGCGGGCGCCTTGGATTGTGCCTTGTCCATCAGTTCGTCGAATTCGGGTATCCCCGATGCTGCGCGCGTCGCAAGCGGCCCGGGCGAGATCGCGTGAACGCGAATCCCTTTTGGGCCCAATTCCGCAGCGATGTAGCGGACTGCTGCTTCGAGCGCCGCCTTCGCCACGCCCATCACATTGTAATTCTCGACCACCATCTGGCTGCCGTAATAGGTCATGGTGAACATGGTCCCACCATTCTTCATCAATGGCTCGGCCAGATGAGCCATTCGCATGAATGACCAGCACGAGACGTCCATTGTCTTCAGGAAGCCGTCTCGGCTGACATCCACCACGCGACCATGGAGCGTTTCCTTTGGAGAGAAAGCGATCGAGTGAAGCAGGAAATCGAGCTGCCCCCATTCCTTCTCAATCCGTTCGAACACCTGCTCTGTCTGGCCCTCGACCATGACATCCATCGGCATGAAGATCGGCGCCTCCAGTGCCTGCGCAAGCGGCTCGACATGCTTCTTCGCCCGATCGTTCAAGTAAGTCACAGCGAGATCAGCGCCGAGCGCGCGAAAGGCTTTGGCGCATCCCCAGGCGATCGATTGATCGTTGGCAATGCCGACAATGAGGCCCTTCTTGCCTTTCAGGGCGACCTTGCTATCCGGGAATACGGGAATCATGAAACCTTCTCCTGTCTGACACTGGACGATGGTCTGTTCGCCAACAGCGACAATGTGTGCTGCGCGATCATGAGTTCCTCGTCAGTCGGTATGACGTAGACTGGAATCCGGCTTTCAGAACCCGATATCAGACGCGCATGGCGAGAATTTTCCGCTGGATCGAGCGTCACACCAAGCCACGCGAGCTTGTCCACGATCCGCGCACGGATACCCACCGAATTTTCTCCAATCCCGGCAGTGAAAACGAACGCGTCAAGCCCCTGTAAGGCGGCAGCAAGCATGCCCGCGTTCAGGCCGATGCGATAGACGAAATACTCGACCGCCAGTTTCGCTTTGGGATCCTCGCTTGTCTCCAGCTCACGCATATCGTTGCTTACACCAGACAGTCCTTTCAATCCGCAGTCGCGATAAAGGAAGTTCTGTACGGCAGAGGCCGCCATTCCTCTTTCGGAGAGCAGATAGAGCACGACGCCAGGATCAAGCTGTCCGGGGCGCGTTCCCATAGGCAGCCCGTCGAGTGCGGTAAACCCCATGGTGCTCTCGGCGCTGCGCCCACCCTTCAGCGCGCACATGGAAGCTCCGCTACCGAGATGCGCAACGATCACCCGCCCCTTTGCGATCTCGGGTGCAACTTGCTGCATGGTTTTCGCGACATATTCGTATGAGAGACCGTGAAATCCGTAACGTCGCACGCCCTCGGCATGAAGCTGATGCGGGATTGCATAGTAGTCCGCGACCGCGTCGTGCGTGCGGTGAAACGCGGTGTCGAAACACGCCACCTGCGGAAGATCTGGAAAATTGGCCAGAAGCGACCGGATTGGAGCCAGGTTGTACGGCTGGTGAAGCGGAGCCAGCGTAATGAACCGCTCCAGCCGGGCGACGACACCGTGGTCGATCAACACCGGCCGCTCATACTGCGGACCGCCATGAACGACGCGATGACCGACGGCCATCGGGGTGATGCGAAGCTCGTCCCGCAGCCATCCGCCCGCAATGCTCATTGCGGCCGGAACGTCTGGAACCGACTCGATCGGATAGACGCGGTCGGCCAGAGGATCGCTCTCTGCGCCCTTCGCCCGCAGGCGAGGACGACTGCCGATACCATCCATCTGTCCCTTGATCAGCCGCTGTAGCTTCCCTTCGCCCTCGACCGCGAAGACCTGAAACTTGACGCTTGACGAGCCGGCGTTGACAACAAGGATCGTGTCCATGGCATCACGCTGCGACGGTTGGAGCACGCTGGCGCCTTGCATGCGCATAAAGCGCCGCAACCGCGCAGGACGCCATTCGTGCGCGCGCCGTGTCCGCCCGCGACGTCAGAACGACGGGCACCCGGGCACCCAGCACGATACCGGCACTATCTGCCTTCGCGAAGTAGGCCAGATTCTTCGCCAGCATGTTCCCGGCTTCGAGGTCGGGAACCAGCAGGATCTGCGCCCGCCCGGCCACTTCGGATTTGATTCCCTTGATCCTTGCGGCGTCCACATCAATAGCATTGTCGAAGGCAAGCGGTCCGTCGATCAGGCATCCCGTGATCTGCCCGCGATCCGCCATCTTGCACAGCGCCGCTGCCTCGATTGTCGATGGAATCTTTGAGGTGACGGTTTCAACCGCCGACAGGATCGCCACGCGGGGCATTTTTCCAAACCCGGATTCCGTGTAGAGATCAACGGCGTTCTGGATAATGTCCCGCTTGGCATCGAGATCCGGAAAGATGTTGATGGCCGCATCCGTTATAAACAAGGTCTCTGCATAGGCCGGCACATCCATCACGAACACATGACTGATCCGCCGCTCGGTTCGCAGTCCACCCACTTTCGCGGTGACGCTGCGCATCAACTCATCGGTGTGCAGGCTGCCCTTCATGAGCATTTCGCCTTTGCCAGCCTGGATGAGTTCAACGCCCTTAGCAGCCGCGGCCTCACTGTGCGGGGCATCGACGATCTCGAATCCGGAAATGTCGAGACCAAACTTGCTGGCCGTATCTCTGATCTTCCCTGCGGGACCCACCAGTATTGGCCGAATGATGCCGGCGGCCGCACTGTCAACGACGCCGCGCAAGGAGGTTTCATCGCAGGGATGTACGACAATGGTCGGTGTCGGCGGTACCGCCTTCGCTGCCGCGATCAAACGGTCATACTTGCTCACGGGATGCAATTTTCCTGAATCGGCGGGCATGGCGTTCATGTTGCAGCTCCGGATACTTTCAACCAACGCTACGATGCCTTCGCCTTCGGATCGAAAGGGGCGACATTCGAAGCCTTATCCGAAAGTTCGCCCGCATCGACGCCGAATAGCTCAGCAACGCGCTTCAGTCGCCTTGCGACCTCACCTGATATCTCGGCGCTGGCGGACAGCACTTTGCGGATGGCCGCGAAGGCCGACTGACGTGCATTTGCATTGTCGGGCAATAGCTTCGGTATCGCGGCCAGCGCACTTTCTTGATCCAGCAGAAGCATGAAGAACTGTTCGCGGACCAGCATTTTGAACTCAGTCAATGTCAGCGTCGCTGCTGTGTCCCGTCGAACGTTCCGCAACGCTTCGAGACTTCGCTCGTCTACCATTCCTCTCGCCGACCCGACATATAGCAAGCTGCGAATGGCCGCTTCGCGAAGGCCGCCTTGTTCAATCCGGGATTTCAACTCGGCGATCCGCCGCTCAAGCATGTCACGGTGTGCAGCGGACATCTCCTGCCGGCGCGACGGAGCTGATTGCGGATCGATTCCAACGGCTGCCTGCAGTGCCGGTGAGCCATAGACCGCAAGGAAGGTTGCCTCGCTCAGCGCCTCCTGTGAATCGCGCCAGGCATCCAGCGCATGAACGATCTGCCTGGAAACCTGCTCCTGAAAGGCAATAAAAGGATTGTCTTTCGAAGCCTGCTTGCGGTCTTCACTGACCTGGCCTGCCATCGACTTGACCATGGACATCAGCGGATTCTTGCTGCTGAAGGCTTCATATTGAAGCCGCAGCGGGTGCAGATTGCGCATCAGCTCCGCCATCTGGGGGCTCACCATGCCCTTGATCCAGGGCTGGACGAACTTCTGGTAGGCAGCAAGATTGATTTCCGATACGCGCTTGGCGGCGGCAAACCTGCGTTCATCCTCAGGTGAATTGCCTCCCATGGCACGGATATCATCAAGGGTCCGCGCCTCGCAGCGCATAATCCACTGCCCCACGGCCAGATCGGCATTCTCAGTATCAGCGCCCTTGGCTTCGAAAGTAACTTCATAAAGACCAGGAGGCAGGACATCGATCAGATCTATGTTGCTGGAAAACTCCGCATGTTCCTTCTTGGCGATACTGCCGGAAACGAAAATGCCGAGATGGCCGACGCTTTCATGAACCGTGTAAACGATCGTCTGGCCGTAAGCCCTGATTTCGTCGACGTCGGCGTAAAGATCGAGAATCCAGTCCAACGCCTGTTGGGGCGGAGTGATATTGTCACCCTTTGAGCAGAACACGACGATCGGTGATCTGATGTTGCGCAAGTCGACCGATTGACCATCGGACATCTTGATACGGCCGGCGGCGAGATTGTTTCCGACAAACAGTTCATCGACAATGAACTGGATTTCCTGGGCATTCAGATTGACGTGTCCACCCCACCAACGTTCGAACTCGAGGTATCGGTCGGCTTCGGTATCGACCTTCGAATAGACGTTGTATTGTTTGCTCCACAGCGTGTTCGAGGGATTCTGGTTCTCGAAATTCTGCACGAGCCAGGCACCGTCGAACTTGCCTGCTCCGAGATCGCTGGTCAGCGCTGTAAGCCAGCTTCCTCCCAACAGCCCTCCCGAATAGCGCATCGGGTATTTGCCATGCACGCCAGCCCAGTAGGCCAGCGGGGCGCCTGCGACAATGATGGGGCCGAACAGTTCCGGTCGCAGCGATGCAAGGATCATGACGGCCCAGCCGGCCTGGCAATTTCCGATAACACACGGCTTACCATCGGCTTTCGGATGAAGGCTGATGACCTTCTCGATAAACAAGGCTTCGGCGCGCGCGATCCGCTCGATTGTTTGCCCAGGCATCGGCTCCGGCAGAAATCCAATGAAATAACATGGATGCCCAGCTTTCATGGCAACGCCGATTTCGCTGTCCGCCTTGAATCCTCCGATTCCCGGACCATGTCCGGCGCGAGGATCGACCACGATGAACGGTCGCCGGTCGGATTCAATTTCGACGTCTTTGGGCGGAATGATACGCACGAGCGCGTAATTGACTGGTTCATCCAGCTTGCGGCCGTCCATGATCAATTCGGCTGCATACTGCAGAACATGTGGCGCCGTTTGTGCGACGTGTTCCCGGTACTGGTCACCACGCCGACGCAAGACGTCCATGAACAGGACACTTCGCTGGCCGGCATCCACCAGATACTCTACAGCCGACGCGACAAACCCTGACATGGAGCCGCCTGGCACTGCAGTATTGTCCGTCGGCATGTTCTGACCTCACTGGCGTGAGTTCATTCAACGAGCATCGAGGCAAGGAACGTTGATTTAGGTCAAGGTTCGATAGTCAATCTGATACTGCTGTCTCGGCGCGCTCAGCGCGTATCCAGGCAACCGTCAATTCCCAGGCCACTGAAAGAATGATCGGTCCAATGAAGAGACCGACAATGCCATGTGCAAGCGCACCACCGATCACTCCGACAAGGATGACGATCGTCGGTGTCGTCAGACCGCGGCCCATCACAAGCGGCTTTAAGACGTTGTCCAGCACACCGACGATGCACAGGAACACCGTCAGCAGAAGCGCTGTGTTGAAGTCCTTTACCGTCCAGATCCAGATGACCACGGGCAGCAGGACAATTGCCGCGCCAATTTGCACGATTGCGAGGACCATAACCACGAAAGCTAACAAGCCAGCGCCAGGAACACCTGCCAGCTTGAAAACAAGACCGGCCAGTAGGGACTGGATGATCGCGACGCCTATGACACCTTGAGACACTGCGCGTATGGTCGTGCCGGCCAGTTCCAGAAAATGTTCGCTCTGTTCGGGCGCGATACGATAGAGAAAGGCCCTGACCGCCTCCACGAGCTGCGGGCCGTAGGGAAAAAGAAAACCTGCCAAAATCATGGACAGGAGAAACTTGAGCGTGCCCACGCCGGCATCGCCCGCGAAACCAAGCATGATGCCAGCCAACGGCTTCAGATGCGGAGCGACCTCGCGTAGAACCATCCGAATGTTGTTGGACGCCTGGTTCCAGAGTTCATAAAGCTGCGGACCGATGAGCGGCCAATCTTTCACGCCTTCCGATGGAGAAGGAACCATCAGGTTGCCGGCAGAGAGACGCGCGGCAACCTCTTTCACCCCTTCCACGGCACTTAAGCCAAGCCAGGTCGCCGGCCCGATGACAATCATGAGATTGATGACGGTGAGAATGACCGCTGCGAGTCGTGGACGACCGCCAAGAAGCCGCGAAAGGAGATGAAAGACGGGATAGAGCGCAACGGCAAGTACGATGCTCCAGGCCAGAATCGGCACAAACGGACGGATGAGAACGAACGTCCAATAGATCAGGAAAGCCAGCAATCCGAGCCGGATCGCAAGCTGGATGAGATCCTCGCCGGACCCGAGCTGGCGAATGGTTTTCAAGAACGCACCTTCACCTGGGAGCGGAATTGCTTCATCCAGCTACCCGCCAATTTTCGCGCTGAAGTCTTGATCCAGATCAAGCGACCGAAACCGGCTCCCGGCTTCATCGGCGGAGGGGGGCGGCTGCCTCGGTTGCCAACGCGCGAGGTTCGATGTCTGAGGCGATCAACTACGCCGCGCACGAGCGTCTGCGCGACGGCAAACAAGTCCAAATCCGCGCACTACGCCCGGAAGACGAAGCCACCATGCTCGCAGCGATCGAGAGAACCAGTGCAAAATCACTGCAACGCCGCTTCTTTGTCATGAAGCGCCACTTCTCAGAGAAGGAGCGTGCCTTCTTTATGAACGTCGATTTCAAAAATCATGTTGCGATTGTCGCGCTGGCAGAGGAAGGCGTCTCCACAGTGATTGCCGGAGGCGGCAGGTACATCGTATTCGAGCCCGGGCGGGCCGAGATGGCATTTGTCGTCGTCGATGCCTGGCAAGGAAAAGGCATTGGTTCGATCCTGATGCGTCATCTCGCCAAGCTGGCCAACGATGCCGGTCTACAGGAATTGACGGCGGAGGTTCTGCACGAGAACACCGCGATGAGAAAAGTCTTCGAGAAGTTTGGATTCACGGCCGCTCCGCACCGAGACCCGCAGACACTTCATCTTGTGCTGAAACTCCGTTGAACCCGCTACCATGGTTCCAGTTTGCGAATCTGGTACACCGGATCAGGTTCTATCTCAATCCCAAAGGCGAGCGCCTATAGCCGCTATCCCGCGCCTCATTCCTGCATACGAAACCGCCGGTATGTCCCGACGCGTAGCGCGCCTGACTTTTCAGGTAATAGCGTTCTCTTCGGAAATCGAGCCAAACGATCGTGTCTCCGGGGCAATGGCGTTGCGCCTGATACTCGTAACGGAACGGCGTAAGGACCTGCGCCATCGCATGATGTGGCACACATGAAATGAAGACAAAAAACATAGCGCCACAGCCGTAAAAATTTATTCGCATGGGAACTCGCCTCATCGACCTCAAACGCCTTGGCGCCCGTTTTTGCAAACGACGCCTCACGCCGCGCAAGCAGGCGTCGCGACATTGTGCCGGACCGTGCGATCCAGGCGGGACCATGTAAAGGGTCATCGCGAATATTGCATAAATGAATAGCAGCAGAGCGCCTATGAACCATGCTGAACGGCCGCTGTTCGTAACAAAGGTCGACGTCACGGTCGCGATCAAGACCATCGTTACCGCGCCCGGCCAGAACTGCAGGTCCATTGGCTTTGGTCCGACCACGTAACTCAGGAGGACAAGCACCGGCGCAACAAACAACGCGATTTGCGACGCGCTTCCCAGCGCGATGCTGATGCTCATATCCAGACGATTCTTGCGCGCAGCGGAAAAAGCCACTGCCATTTCGGCCGCAGCGCCAACCAGAGCGACGATGATGAATCCAACGAAGGCCGGGCTCATCCCCAGCGTCTCTGCAGCATGCTGCACCGACTCCACGAAGATTTCGCTCACCAGCGCCACCAGCACTGTAACAACAAGGAGCGTGACGACTGCAAGATTGATCGGCCACTTCGCCTCCCCCGCATTGCTGTGATCTTCGCTCGCAAAGAGGTCCTTGTGGGTCTTGAGCGAGAAGAGCAGACTCAATCCGTACGCCACGATGAGCAGGATCGCCAGGGCTGCGCTGAAACTCTGGGCCATCGCCTCGCCCCGCGCTAGATTAAGTTCGGAAACCGCTGCAGGCGCCAGCAGAGCGACCGTCGCCATCAACAGCAGCGCCGAATACATCCTTCCGCCGGCGCGATTGTACTCCTGGACATGGTGCCGGAGGCCGCCCAACAGAAAGCAAGCTCCCAGCATAAAAAGCGAGTTTGTGACGATAGCCCCTGCGATCGAAGCCTTCACCAGCATGTACTGTCCGGCATGCAGCGCAGTTACTGCGATGATCAACTCCGTCAGATTTCCAAGCGTCGCATTTAGCAACCCGCCGAGGGCATCACCCGTCTTTTCTGATACAGCTTCGGTGGCAGAACTAAGAAGAGCGGCGAGCGGAACGATCGCGAGAACAGCGAGCACGAACAGAAGCGTATGGGCGTCGGAAAAGACCTTGGCTCCGATCAACACTGCGGGCACGAATATTAGCATCCACAGTAATGGAGTTTCTCGGATAGACCTTAGCAGTGGGTTCATGATATGCGCCGCTCCCTGCTCGAGTGTCATCAAAGTCCGATTGTGCAGCATCGCGACGTGGGTCGGAGCAAAAACCGCAGCGACAGCCGCGAACTTCTCGGCAGTCCGACGCGTTCGACCAGAGGGAAGCCCAAGCGTGAGACCGATACATCTCTGCCCTACCGTCTCCTCGTTAAGGAGACCGAGTGCCCACATGGCTGGACGGTGACTAGATGGAATTATCCCCAACACAAAGCTGTTGATCTAGATCAACCAAAGAATGCCGATAGCCTGCGGTATTAACGCCAAGCACGGCGCCAAGGCGGCTGCCGCTATTGTTTAAAGGCTCATCGATTAATACGGGAGGTGGGAATAATGGCAGAAATATCGAAACTGTCGGTCGAGAAAGCGCTGAAGAAAATCCGTACCGCCGACAAACCAAAAACTAGAACCGAACGACACAGCGAAGACATGGAAGAACTCGATAAAGAGATAAAGCGTATGAGAGCCCAACGACTTCGCCTCGACCGACAGAAGCGCGATTAAAATAGATTGTATCAACGGTCGCCTGCACCGAGCATTTAACAGTCATTCCCTGTATTTCGGGAAATGCTCAGAGCTGTCGGCGCATCGTCGTGCGGGCACACAGCAGAGTAAGCGCCGGGCTGCACGAAATTAGGTATCTTACTGAACTTCTCGAAGCGGCCGCGCTCTAACCGTTCTCACAAGCAACGACGGGATGCGCCAGCAATGGCGCATCCCGTTGTCTTTTCACAGCCTTAACGATCTCTCACCTCGCCAGGCATCATCTCTCTCTCAACCGAGAGAGTTGATCACTGCAACAACATCACCCGCGCGTAACGTCTGCCCAGGCCTGATACGGATAGACGATATCCGACCGGCGACAGGTGCCTGTACGCTGATTTCCATTTTCATCGATTCGATGATCGCAAGCGCATCACCCGCCGCGACATCTGCGCCTTCCTTCACCAGAATTTTCCAGACGTTGCCTGGAACCTCCGAAAACGCGCCGGTATCGCCATCGGGAATATCCTCGGCATTCACACCCGCGCTGACTCCAATGTCGTCAGGCACCTCATCGATGCGTAGATCCTTCCAGCGCTGACGTTCGCCCTCGAAGGCTGCCTGTTGCCGCAGCTTGAACGTCGCAATGCTATCGCGGTCACGGACCAGAGCCTTGGCATAATCAGCATAGGAAAATTCGCTCTCCTCGATCTTTAGCGGATAGGCGCCATGCGGAAATGCCGCGCGGGCCTCCAGCAATTCCTCCGCACTAACGGGAAAAAAGCGAATCTCGTCGAAGAACCGCAGCAGCCATGGATGCCCCGGCTTGAAGACAGGCGTGGTTAGCCATGTATTCCACATTTGAATTGTGCGGCCGAACAATTGATAGCCGCCAGGCCCTTCCATGCCATAGATGCACATATAGGCGCCGCCGATGCCCACGGCATTCTCCGGTGTCCAGGTTCGCGCGGGGTTGTATTTCGTCGTGACAAGCCGGTGACGCGGATCGATCGGCGTTGCCACCGGCGCACCAAGATAGACATCGCCAAGACCGAGCACGAGATAACTCGCATCGAAGACAATCCGCTTAACGTCGTCTTCGCTGTCCAGACCGTTGATGCGCCGGATGAACTCGATGTTCGACGGACACCACGGCGCATCGGCACGCACCAGTTCCTGATACTTCTGCATCGCCAGAACAGCCTGCGGATCGTTCCACGACAGCGGCAGGTGCACGATGCGGCTTGGGACTTTCATGGCATCAACGGGAGGCAGTTCTCGTTCAAGACTATGAAGAACATCCAGCAACCGGCGGCGTGAAAGAACCGCGCTGTCATAGTGGATTTGCAGCGAACGAATGCCGGGGGTGAGATCGATGATGCCCGGCAGCTTCACCCGGGCGACAGCCTCCGCGAGAAGGTGAACGCGAAGCCGTAGCGCGATGTCGAGTTCCATCGGACCATATTCGACCAGCAGGTTGTCGTCGCCTGCACGCCGATAGACCACCGGAAGCGGCCCGTCGTCGCTCCGTCCAACGATAGCGGACCCGAGCGCCGAATTTCCATTCAATGGCAGCGGTCCGGCGACCGGATCGTCCTTCCGGGATGCGGGGACGAAACGAACGGTGTCACCGGGCCGGAGCTGTCCGGTTTTCCAGAGTTCGTCACGCGCCACCACGGCAGGACAAACAAAACCGCCGAGGCTCGGCCCGTCCGGCCCGAGGATGATCGGCATGTCGCCGGTGAAATCGATTGATCCCACCGCATAGGCATTATCGTGAATGTTGGAAGGATGCAGCCCCGCCTCGCCGCCATCCGCTCGCGCCCACGCCGGCTTGGGCCCCGTCAACCGCACGCCGGTGCGCGCGCTGTTGAAATGCACTTCGTACTGCGCGGAAAACAATGTTGCGATGTCATCGTAACGAAAGAAATCAGGCGCTCCATGCGGGCCGTAAATTACCCCGATCTCCCAGTCACGGGTCAGTACAGGGCGCTCTTCGGTCGTCAAAGCACGCGGAGTCTTCAAACCGCCGGTCTCTTCAGCAATATGCAGCACGTCTCCCGTCTTTAACGCGCCGGTAGCGTGGCCGCCGAACATCCCAAGCGTGAACACCGCGCGCGATCCGAAAATCTCCGGCGCGTCGAATCCACCGCGCACGGCGAGATAGCAGCGCTGACCCGCACCCTCGATCTTGCCGATCGCAAGCGTCTGACCCGCCTGTATCACCACGGGGGAACCATGCTCGACCGCAACACCATCGAGTTTTGCCGACATCTGCGCACCGGCAAGACCGATGGTGGCTCCCGCGTTGAAGCGCAACGTTGGTCCATTGACGGTTAGTTCCAGTGCGGCCGTCGTCTCGGGATTCCCGACAATGGTATTGGCCAAGCGAAACGACCGCTCGTCCATCGGGCCACTCGGCGGAACGCCGACATGCCAGAGATGCAGACGGCCCGGCAATTCCTGCACGCCGGATTGCGCGCCGGGAGCAAGCACATCGATGGTACGCGGGGTATATACGAAGTCGTTCAGAACATTTGTGGCGACGCGGCCGCTGCGGAAAACCTCCGAGTTGGCAATCTCACGCAGATAGCCAAGGTTGGTTTCGATCCCAGCAACAGTTGAGCTGTTCAGCACGCTGTCGAGTTTTTCAATCGCATCCTTACGCGTGTCCGCCGAGACAATCACCTTCGCCAGCATGGGGTCATAAAACGGTGTGACCTCGACGCCGGTTTCGATCCATCCGTCGACACGCGCATCATCCGGGAAACGAACACAGGTCAGGCGTCCGGCGCTGGGACGAAACCCGGCATTGGGATTCTCGGCGTAAACCCGCACCTCTATGGCCGCGCCCTTCGGCACCAGCGGATCCAATCCCGCCAATACATCTTCACCGGCAGCCTGCCGCACCATCCACTCAACCAGATCGATGCCGAACACAGCCTCGGTCACAGGATGCTCGACTTGAAGCCGGGTGTTGACCTCAAGAAAGTAGAAATCCTCGCGCTCGACGTCATAAATGAATTCCACCGTGCCGGCAGACTCGTAGGCCACGCTCCTGCCCAGCGCAACCGCGGCCTCATGAAGTCGCGCCCGCATCTCTTCGCTCAGACCCGGCGCCGGTGTTTCTTCGATGACTTTCTGGTTCCGTCGCTGCAGCGAGCAGTCGCGCTCGCCGAGCGCCACCACGTTGCCCTTGCCGTTGCCGAATATCTGCACCTCGATGTGCCGCGCCTCCGCGACAAACCGCTCGAGATAAACCCGCGCGTCGCCGAAGCTCGCCCGTGCCGTGCGCTGCACGGTAGCAAAGCGTTCACGGAGTGCATCGGCATCGTAACAGAGCTGCATGCCGATGCCGCCGCCGCCCGCGGTGCTTTTCAGCATCAACGGATAACCGACAATTTCGGCTTGAGCCAACGCCTCCTCGACGGTCTCGAGCAGTCCGGAACCGGGCAGCAGCGGAACGCGGCTTAAGCGCGCGATCTCGCGGGCCTTGTGTTTCAGCCCGAACGCGTCGAGATGTTCGGGACGCGGCCCGATGAACGCGATGTCATGTTCGGCCAGCTTCTCGGCAAAGCTGCGGTTCTCCGAGAGAAATCCGTAACCCGGATGAACAGCCTGCGCACCACTATGCAGGCATGCCGCAATGATCGCATCGACGTTGAGATAGCTCTCCGCAGCTGGTGCCGGACCGACACGGATCGCTTCATCCGCATCGAGAACCGGCCGCGTGAACCGATCGGCATCGGAATAGACGGCGACCGACGCAATGCCCATACGGCGCAATGTTTTTCCGATCCGCCCAGCGATTTCGCCGCGGTTGGCAATGAGGACCTTGCTGAACATGCGATCAGTCCTCTTGCGCTTCGAAAATCATCACCTGGATCGGCGTCGGAAAGAAACCGTTACAGGGATTATTGATTTGCGGGCAATTGGAGATCAGGCACAGCACATCCATCTCCGCGACCATTTCGACATAGTCACCGGGCTTTGAGACGCCGTCGACCACGGTAAAATTTCCGGAGGGATCGATTGGCACGTTCATGAAGAAATTCAGGTTCGGCACGATGTCGCGCTTCGACATGCCGTGTTTCGCTGCCTCGATCAGGAAGTTCTCGCGGCAGGCATGGAGATACTTGGTGCCGTGACCGAAGCGAACGGTGTTGCTTTCGCACGAGCAGGCGCCCGCAGACGTATCATGCAAGCCGCAGGTGTCCGCTGTGACGCGCAGCATGACACGCCCCTCGTTGGACATGATGCTGGTCCCCGTGCTGACATAGGCGGAACCTTGCGCGCGCAAGGTGTCCTGACCGCTGTAACGCTCCTGATAGTCATCGGCGCGATAGAACAGCGTGTCGACCGCCTGCTGACCATGGCTGTCGATGATGCGCAACGTCTGCCCTTTGCGGACAATGACGGACCACGGAGCATTGGCCGGAATTTCGGTGTCGAGAACGATGCGGCCCTGAACCGGAACGGTGTGAATCGTCATAGCTCACGCCTCCGAGCTGGAGTTAAGGAAGAAGGCGTTGTTCTCAAAGGCGCGCGCGGCTTCCGCGCTCGCCGTGCGGCAAAGGTCATTATCTCCCACGCGTCCCGCGCGATAACGTACGATTTCGGCATCGCCCGTCGCATAGGTCAGCGACGCGTCCAACGGATGCGGACAATTAGACAATGCCACCAGCACATCCATCTCGGCGCGCAGGTCGATAAAGTCCCCTGCCTGGCGGCGGCTTGCGTCCCACTGAAAGCGCCCTTCGGCGTCGACATTCACCGGTGCAAAGAAGCTGATGCACGGATGGACATCGCGGCGGTCGAGCCCTAACTTTCCGGCCGCGAGTATGAAGTTGTCGCGCGTGTTGCGAAGGGTCGTCGTGTGATAGCGGGCTTCGTTTGTTGCCACCGTGGAAGCGCCCGCGAGCGCATCATGTGCACCGCCGGTGGTCTCTTCCACGATACTGAACAGCACACGGCCCATATCGGACAGAATCACGCGGCCCTTGCGCAGGCTGGCAGCCCATTGAACTTTGATGGTGTCCGCGTGATTCAACCGTTCGCTTGTATCGGCCGCACTCCACGCCAGCAGACTAATGCAGGACTTGCCTCCAGTGTTTACAAGCCGCAGCGCCTCGCCTCGGTTAAGCCGCGTGGTCCAGTACCAGCCGCCGGGCACGATCTCCCGATGAATGATTGCCGAAGCAGCGATAGCAGCACCATCGCGCGGGGTTGGAGGCGGCAGCGCGCGCGGCGCGTGCCCCTGTCCTGCCGCCTTCAATTCCTCGTAGCGCTTTCTGTTGGCCGCAACTTCGGCCTGCTGCTCCTTGGTCAGGATCATGGTTTGCCCTTTCTCAGACAGACACGCCGGGCCGTCCCGGCTCATGCTCCTTGTTTGGCCGGGTCGTCCCGGCCAGAGCGGTTTGTTGCAAGCCGCCTAACCTCGGCGGTTCTGCGCGGGTAGATTTCGAGATCGCGTGAAATGGTGGCCCCGTAGCGCTCGCGCTCCTCGGGCCGGTTACGGTTACGTTCAAATGCGATCACACGTGTCGCCAGCCGAAACGCCTCGCTCAAGTCATGCGTGACCATGACGACGGTGAGTTCGGTCTCGTTCCAGAGCCGCTTCATCAACACATGAATGTCAGCGCGAATGCCGGGATCGAGCGCGCCGAACGGCTCATCGAGCAGAAGAATTCTGGGACCGCGCATAATCGCCTGGGCCAGCGCCAGCCGCTGCTGCATGCCGCCAGAAAGCGCCGCCGGATACTTGCTTTCCTGCCCGGACAGCCCGACTTCCGCCAGCAGCGCCATCGCTTCGTCGGTTGCGGCACGCTTTGCCGCTCCGAACAAGCGACCGGTGATCTTCGCATGCTGAAGCTCGCGCCCGAGCAGGACGTTTTGCAGCACCGTCAGATGCGGAAAAACGGAGTAGCGCTGGAACACAACGCCGCGATCGGCATCCGGCTCCGGCGACAGCGGCACACCGTCGACCAGAATCTGCCCGCGCGTCGGGCTTTCCTCGCCGAGCAGCATGCGTAGAAATGTGGTCTTGCCGCATCCCGAGGGGCCGACAAGCGCGAGAAATGCGCGCGGCTCAACGTCGAGCGTGATCTGCTCGAGCACGATGTGATCGCCGTACTCCTTCCAGACGTTGTCGAAGCGGATCGCGCTCATTCCGCCCTCACCGACGCGAACCACGGAAACGCCCTGCGCTGGAGCAGGCGCAGTCCGGCATCCATCAGGAAGGCAAGAAGCGTGATCCCGATCACGTAAGGAATAATAATGTCCATGGCGAGATAGCGCCGGACCAGAAAGATCCGGTAGCCCAGTCCGGAATCCGAGGCGATGGCCTCGGCGGCGATCAAAAACAGCCACGCCGGTCCAAGCTGGAGACGCAGCGAGTCGATCAGGCGAGGCAGGATCTGCGGCATCACCACGCGCAGCGCGATCTGCCACGTCGATGCGCCCAGCGTTTGTGCTTTGATCAATTGCTCGCGGGGCAGTTCCTGCACCTTCATCGCGAGGTCACGAATGATACAGGGCAGTGTCCCGATCACGATCAGGGCGATCTTGGAGTTCTCGCCGAGCCCCATCACGATGAACAAAATCGGAAGCAGCGCCAAAGGCGGAACCATCGATGCGACCGAAACAAATGGACCCAGCAACGCATTCGCGCCCGGCAACAATCCGATGACAATTCCCAGAACAAGCGCGGCGACGGTTGAAATTGACAACGCAGAGATCAGCCGGCCGAGACTCGCGAGCGTATCCGAAAGCATGAGATATGCGCCGGTCCGTGTATCGGCCTGAAAGGCCATCTGCTTCACCGCCTGCGCCATACTCGATAGCGCAGGCAACAGCTTGTCATTCGGATTTTCCGCAAGCCGCGCATTCGACCCAAGGAAGTATGCGACCGCCAGCAATACGAACGGCAGTGCGGCGAGATAGAACCGCACCTGCCGGCCGGGCCGGATGTTGACGAGTCGCATGGCCGGACTCCTATCGACGCTGCATCAACGCTCCGTTCAGAGCTTGCCCTTGGCTGCGGCGTCCATGTAGGTCGCATCGAAGCGCAACTTCACATTGGCTTTGTCGCCAAGCACAGACTTGTCGCCGAGTTCGATCCCGACGGCATCAACGGACTTCGCGCCCTTGCCCAGCAACTCCTTTTCGAAGAGGAACTTGCGCACGCGGTCCATCGTCGTTCCAACAGTCTTGCTCTTGGTGAAGGCTTCCGCGTCCGCAGGCTTGTCGAAAAGTTTTGTCGATGCGAGTTGGCTGTCGAAGCCGGCGAGATCGGTGCCCGATGCTTTGGCCATGGCTTCCTTCGCCGCTTTGCCATCAGCACCCGCCGCGTTCATTTTGGCGATCGTCTCATACCAGATACCGACCAGGGCCTTCGCGAAGTCCGGATTCTCCTTCACCACCGCGGTGTTGGCGACCATCAGATCCATGATCTCGCCCGGAATCTGCGAGGAATCGAATACCTTCTTCGCATCCTTTGCGGCGAGAATTTCCGATACGATCGGATTCCAGGTCACCACCGCAGTTACTTCCGGTGTTTTGTAAGCCGCCGCGAGATCGGCGTCCGAAGTGTTGACAACCTTGACGTCTTTCTCGGCGAGCTTCTTTGTCTCAAGCGCACGCGCCAGCAGATAATGCGAGACCGAGAATTCGACCAGATTGATCTTCTGGCCCTTGATGGCAGCAAGATCGGACTTCCCCTTCAGGATAATGGCGTCATTGCCGTTGGAGAAGTCACCCATAATGACAGCCGTCGTATCCACCCCGCCCGCAGCCGGAATCGACAATGCGTCCATATTGGTGATGGTCACCGCATCGTATGCGCCAGCAGTGTACTGGTTGATCGACTCAACATAGTCGTTGAACTGCTTCACTTCGATCGTGATGCCGTATTTGTCCGCCCATTTCTTGACGATGCCGGTATCCGCCGCATAACCCCACGGCATCCAGCCGACATAGATCGACCAGGCAATCTTGAAGTCTTTCTTTGGTGCCGCGTAGGCAGCCGACGCGAGCGCTACCGTCAATGCGGAAGCGACAGCGACAGAGCGGAGAAAGGATGTGAGTTTGTTCATTGCAGATCCCTCTTGTAAAAAATTACAAAAAGGGAATGGCGACAGACCATCGCTCCGCCAATCCCTTGGCCGACGAGGTCTCCCGGGCTTTTGTCCCGCCGTGCACCTGTGGGGATGTCTCCCCCACAAGCGGCCGCTCTCGGACCAGCGCCCTGCATTGCGCAAAGCCGGAACCCTAGCAACCAACTCAACCGGATGGATGCAGAAGGCGTGCCAAACGAAGATTCATTGAAACACAATGAATTTCCCGAACAGGCACGTCGTGATCTGTGCTGGCCGGCCCTGTCCGAAGGCAATTGCCTAATAACTGCGCACCCTATGCACTTATTTGAAACTGTCCTTTATGGCTCGTCCCGCGCACATTCGATCATCCCTGTGATCGAAAGGACTCTCGAGTGATTTTGATCCGAAATATACTGATCACGTTGGCGCGCGGCCTGCACGGCCGGTTCGGCTTCTTGCCGGAAAGCGAGCGGAGGATTTTTTCCAGCACGGCCTATAAGCCCGCGTCAGAAGGTTAGAACGTCAAAGCAAGGCGGCTGCCCACGCCCTTCTCAATTCCGCAGTAATCAGTAGCGCGCTGGCGATCGACCACGTTCTGCAACGGCTGTCCTGCTCGAAATTCAAAATCTGCGTGGCAACGTATGATGCGGTAGAGCCGGGATTTGTATCTGCGGCAAGAATTGTGTGCTCATCTTCGCAGTGTCAATTTCTAGATGCAAACTGCGAAACCATTCGCGAATGTGCCGCGAGATAATTACCAACCTGACTATGCTCGCCGCGAGCTTGGAGAAGCACAGCGCGTGTGGAGCGTGAGAGCATCAGCATTTGATGCTTCCCCTGAATTGCAAGGGATCGGCGCGTTAGCACAGCAACATTCAGGATTCGCGCGAAGTGAGCAGCCAGCACGGCTGGCGGAGTTCCCATTCCCACCCCACCTCTCGGTTCCTCCAGATACGATCAGGAAACCGCCAAGATCCTCAAGCCGATCCAAACGTCGTCGACGCTCCGGTTGACGGATGTCAATGCAGTCAGCGGACCCAATGAAGATGCTGCATCGGTGCCTTTGGGGGCGGAACGGCCGGCTGAGGGAAGCAAACAATGAATATTGAAAAATACACCGAACGTTCGCGCGGCTTTATCCAGTCGGCACAGTCGCTTGCCGTGCGCGACGGCCATCAGCAATTCTCGACGCTGCATCTGCTGAAGGTACTGCTCGACGACAATGAGGGGCTGGCGAGCGGTCTGATTGATCGCGCCGGCGGAAACTCTCGCGCCATCCTGACGGCAACAGAAGAGGCGCTGAACAAGCTGCCGAAGGTTTCCGGAAGTGGCGCCGGGCAGGTCTATCTCGCGCCGGAACTGGCGCGCGCCTTCGATGCCGCCGAGAAGGCCGCCGAAAAGGCTGGCGATAGCTTTGTCACCGTTGAGCGCCTGCTGCTTGGGCTCGCCATGGATAAGAACAGCGAGGCCGGCACCATCCTGAACAAGGGCGGCGTGACCGCGCAAAATCTCAACGCCGCGATCGAAGCGCTGCGCAAGGGTCGCACCGCGGATTCCGCGACAGCCGAGAACGCCTATGACGCGCTGAAGAAATATGCCCGAGACCTGACCCAGGCCGCGCACGACGGCAAGCTCGATCCGGTGATCGGCCGCGACGAAGAAATCCGCCGCACCATCCAGGTGCTCTCCCGCCGCACCAAGAACAATCCCCTGCTGATCGGCGAGCCTGGCGTCGGCAAAACCGCCATCGTCGAGGGCCTTGCGCTGCGCATCGTCAATGGCGACGTGCCGGAGAGCCTGAAGGACAAGAAGCTGCTGTCGCTCGACATGGGCGCGCTGATTGCCGGCGCGAAATACCGCGGCGAGTTCGAGGAGCGGCTGAAGGCCGTGCTGCAGGAGGTCACCTCCGCGGAGGGTGGCATCATTCTGTTCATCGACGAGATGCACACGCTGATCGGGGCCGGCAAAGCCGATGGCGCGATGGACGCGTCCAACCTGCTCAAACCTGCGCTGGCTCGCGGCGAGTTGCACTGTATCGGCGCGACCACCCTCGACGAGTACCAGAAGCATGTCGAAAAGGATCCGGCGCTGGCTCGGCGTTTCCAACCGATCTATGTCGGCGAACCCACGGTCGAGGATACCATCTCGATCCTGCGCGGCCTGAAGGACAAGTACGAGCAACATCACGGCGTGCGCATCACCGATTCCGCATTGGTGGCAGCGACCACGCTGTCGAACCGCTACATCACCGACCGCTTCCTGCCCGACAAAGCCATCGACCTGATGGACGAGGCCGCGGCGCGGCTAAAGATGCAGGTTGATTCCAAGCCGGAAGAACTCGATCTGCTGGACCGCGACATCATTCGCCTGAAGATCGAGCAGGAAGCGCTGAAGAAGGAGAGCGATCCGGGCTCGAAGAGCCGGCTACAGGCTCTGGAAAAGGAACTTGCCGATCTCGAGGAGAAGTCTGCCGCACTCACTGCGCGCTGGAGCAAGGAAAAGAATAAGCTATCCGACGCCGCCAAGCTGAAGAGCGAGCTCGACGCCCTGCGCATCGAACTTGCCAACGCGCAGCGCCGCGGTGAATTCCAGCGCGCGGGCGAGCTCGCCTATGGCAGGATTCCCGAACTGGAAAAGAAGCTCGCCTCCATCGAGGAAAACGAGGCCCCCGGCGAGATGATGGAGGAGGCGGTCACCGCCAACCACATCGCGCAAGTGGTGTCGCGCTGGACCGGCGTTCCCGTCGACAAGATGCTGGAAGGCGAAAAGGACAAGCTCCTCAAGATGGAGGAGGCGCTCGGCAAGCGCGTCGTCGGCCAGGCCGAAGCCGTGCGGGCGGTCGCAACCGCCGTGCGACGTTCGCGCGCCGGCCTGCAGGATCCGAACCGGCCGATGGGCTCATTCATGTTCCTCGGCCCCACCGGTGTCGGCAAGACCGAGCTGACCAAGGCGCTCGCGGAATATCTGTTCAACGACGAGACCGCGATGGTCCGCCTCGATATGTCCGAATACATGGAGAAGCACTCGGTCTCCCGTCTGATCGGCGCGCCTCCGGGCTATGTCGGCTATGACGAGGGCGGTGCGCTCACCGAAGCCGTGCGGCGGCGGCCCTATCAGGTCGTGCTATTCGACGAGATCGAGAAGGCGCATCCCGATGTGTTCAACGTGCTGTTGCAGGTGCTCGATGACGGCCGCCTGACCGATGGTCAGGGCCGCACCGTCGACTTCCGCAACACGCTGATCATCATGACCTCGAACCTCGGTTCGGAATTCCTGGTGAACCAGCCGGAAGGTGAGGATACCTCAGCCGTGCGCGAACAGGTGATGGGATTGGTGCGGGCGCACTTTCGTCCCGAATTCCTCAATCGCATCGATGAGATCATCCTGTTCCATCGCCTGCAGAAGAGCGAGATGGGCCGGATCGTCGAGATCCAGTTCACGCGGCTGCAAAAGCTGCTCGAAGAGCGCAAGATCGCGCTGACGCTCGATGCCGCCGCACGCGACTGGCTGGCCGATAAGGGCTGGGACCCCGCCTATGGCGCGCGCCCGCTGAAGCGGGTGATCCAGCGCAGCGTGCAGGATCCGCTCGCCGAAATGATCCTGGCCGGCGAAGTCTCCGACGGCGACAAGGTCAAGATCTCGGTCAACGGCAATGTGCTGACCTTCAACGGCAAGCCCGCCCAGACCGCCGAGATCACACAGTTCGAAACGCCGGTGCCGAAGCGCAAGTTGAACTGAATTGGTCATGCGGCTTCCTCTCCCTTCTTGGAGAGCGGGGAAAATCGGAGATGCATCGTGAGTATAGCCAGCTACGAAGTTGTTGGTTCGGGCGGTACCTGGCGTCTCAAGCACGACGGTGAACCGATAGGCAGATACCAAACCAAGGAAGCCGCTTTCGAGGCAGCTGTTACTGCTGCTTCATTGGCCGTTCGGGAAGGATACCAGGTCCAACTTTCAGTGCCCGGTGCTCGAATCGAACCTTGAAGGGCCCGACTGTCGCGACCTCCGTGCTGGCGGAGCCAAGGGAGAGGTCTCATCTTCATCGAGTTCACGCTCAAACTCGCTACGCCGGCGGCGATGAAGTTGACGCGCGACGCTACACAATCGCAGCGCGCGAAGTCTTGTCCGAACGTGTGAACGCGCGACCTCTGTCGGTTCGCGCCAATGGTCGCGGCAACAACAGAACCCTCGTTGCGCGCGGTCGGCCGGCGAGACCAATCCAAGCCCGAATTTGAGCGGTTTGTCCTACGTGACGCGGCGATTCCCAGCAATTATCGATGCGGAATTTGACACTCATCAGCGCGATGATGAATTGGCATGAGACGGTAAGCGCGAGGCGCTCCGGAGCTGCGCATGGCCGACGTCCCGTTGATCAAGACGCTAGTCGTTATCCTTGCCTCCGCCGGCTGCATCAGCTTGGTTGCGCGCGCGCGGCTTCCAGCGGCTGGCGGTTACCTATTGGCTGGCTTGATCATCGGCCCGCATGGGCTAAACCTCATCGTTACGAGCGATGAAACGAGATTCCTGGCGGAACTCGGCATCATTTTTCTCATGTTCATGGTCGGTCTTGAGTTTTCGCTACCAGCAATGATTGCCGCACGCCGCGATGTTTTTGTCGCCGGCAGCCTGCAAGTCGGCTTGACCGTTTTTATCGTCGCAGGAATTGCCACGCTGTGGGGCGTTGGGTTACCCACCGCTGTGCTGCTCGGCGGTGCGGTTGCCATGTCGTCGACCGCCATCACGCTCAAGCAATTGGTCGACAAAGGCGACGTCGATAGTCAGCGAGGCC
>Ga0310345_10000465_pt1 | contig 60804 bp, 56 predicted proteins | sample HC15DNA20500_MG_FD_204667 | JGI IMG/M metagenome (GOLD analysis project Ga0310345, IMG submission 204667) | Marine microbial communities from station ALOHA, North Pacific Subtropical Gyre - HC15-DNA-20-500_MG | ecosystem: Environmental > Aquatic > Marine > Oceanic | place: Pacific Ocean: North...
CGCTGCATCCCTTCGCAACCCCAACCCACTGCCGCCCCGCAACCCTTGTCGCTGCTGCGTTTGCAGTGCGTTTCGTGTTGCGAGGGGGCGAATAGTACGGGACACCCACAGGGTTGGCAAGCACTTTCTGAAAATATCTAAAAAGGCCCTTTCAAGGCCTGATTGGCCATCGCCATAATCGTCGGCCCAACGGTGAATGCATCATATATATAGAGGCATGTGACACCATGGGTTCAGGCGCCAGACTCCCCGGTAGGGGATTCCGGCGAAAGTGGAGACAACTAGATGAGCATTCGTATCGTCAGGCTTGGCACACCCCGCGCAGCGGATGAAGGCCTGCGCATCGGTACCGTGAGGCGGCCACCACGAGGTGTCCCCAAGGCGGAGTTCGCCAGCAGGGACTATTACGATGTGTGGTACCCGGTACTTTCACCCTCCGCCGATCTGGTCGCGGAAGCGCAAGCAGCGGCAGACGACAAGGCCTGGCGCGCATTCGACAGGCATTTCCGGTCGCAGATGGCCGAACCGGACGCGAGTCGCACCTTGGATCTGCTGGCGGCGCTATCCCATCAGACCAATTTCTCACTCGGCTGCTATTGCGAGAACGAAGCCCATTGCCACAGGTCGATCCTTCGAGACCTGCTGGCTAAGCGTGGCGCCGATATCGCCTAAGTCTGATCGGCGTCGGGCTATGATGCGAAGCTTCGCCGGTGGAACGGCGAAGCCTTCTTACTGCCACTTTTCTCGCCGATGGCACTGAACCTCGTCTGGCTCGGATTCTTTCTCGTTTCTTTCGTTGCCGCATGTGTGCGGTTGATTGGCGGCGACACCGCGGTGTTTCCCGCCATGCTGGCTAGCCTGTTCGACAGCGCGCGCACTGCCTTCGAGATTTCGCTTGGGTTGGCCGGAGTGATGAGCCTGTGGATTGGCATCATGCGCGTCGGCGAGCGCGCCGGCGCCGTGGATATGTTCGCCCGACTGGTGAATCCACTATTGCGCCACTTCTTCCCCGGCGTGCCGCAGGGCCATCCGGCGCAAGGCGCGATGATGATGAATATCTCCGCCAATATGCTGGGGCTCGATAACGCCGCCACTCCACTTGGGCTCAATGCGATGCGCGAGCTCCAATCGCTAAATCGCCAGCCTGGCACCGCCACCAATGCCCAGATCATGTTCATTGTGCTGAACACGGCGGGGCTGACGCTGATTCCGACGTCGGTGATCGCCATCCGGCAGGCCATGGCTGTGAAGCAGGGATTGGTTGGCTTCAATGCCGCGGATATTTTTCTGCCGACGCTGCTTGCCACGGCGGTGTCTTGCCTGGCCGGTTTGCTGGCAGTGGCTTGGGTTCAACGGCTCAACCTGCTCAAACCCGCCGTACTGGTCACGTTTGGCCTCATCGGCGGCCTGCTTGGCGCCCTGTTCTTCTGGCTGCGACATGCTCCACCAGATCAAGTCAGCAAGCTCACCGCCCTGGCCGGCAGTGGATTTATCCTTTCACTGATCACCCTCTTCCTGGTCGCTGGAGCACTGCGCCGCATCAATGTCTACGATGCGTTTATCGATGGCGCCAAGGAAGGGTTCGGCGTGGCGGTGCAGATCATTCCCTACCTGGTAGCCATCCTCGTGGCCATCGGACTGTTTCGTGTCACAGGCTGCATGGATGTGGTGATGCAGGCGCTTACGAGCGTATTTCAGTGGCTCGGCATGAATACCGATTTCGTGCCCGCCCTGCCCGTTGGTCTCATGAAGATCCTCTCCGGGGCTGGTGCCAGGGGGCTAATGGTCGACGTGATGACAACCTATGGCGTCGACTCCTTCCAGGCACGGCTCGCAGCCATTATCCAGGGATCGACGGAAACCACCTTCTATGTGCTTGCGGTGTACTTCGGTAGCGTCAATGTGCGCAATACAAGGCACGCACTAGCCTGCGCACTGTTTGCAGATGGTGTTGGACTCGTTGCGGCTGTCTGGATTGCCTATCTTTTCTGCTAGTCGTTGTACGACCACAACGAGCTTGTGCGGTCATCGAACATCTCGCAAAAGGACGCTTGGTGCGACGCAACAAGTCGTGTATAGTGAAGTCTGTCTCCTCCACCACCTCGGTGGATTCCAACCCGCGCATCATCTGCGCGGGTTTTTTTTGCCCAAAATTTGGGGAATCGTGGATCAGTTGGACTGTTTCCTTCTGTCCATATGAGGAATATGGAGCACGCACCGTCATGCACCGCGCATCCCACTTGTGGTGCAACAATGCACGATTTGCGCACCAACCCCTGATTCAAATCAGATTTGTTGCGATGCAGCAAGCGGGCAAGTACAGTGGTATCGGTACTGACCCTGATACCACTCAGCCGCCCCCGCCTGCTCGATGCGCCCCGCCTTGCACTACCTCCGCTACTGGCCTGACGCCGCCTTTCTACGGCGCGGTGCGATCTACGCCTTGTCATTTCTCACGCTCGCCGGTACGGCCTGGCTGACTGGGGACAGTGGCTACATCTGGTCGGCCACGGCATCCATCTGGACTTGCCTTGCCGATCGCCCCGGCACCGCCGCCGCCCGTATTCGTGGACTGGCAACTGTAGGGATTGGTGGCGCAGCCGTCAGTGTGATCGGCGCGAGCCTCCATGCCTCGCCGCTAGCAGCGCTGGCGTTCGTGCTGGCCGCGGGTCTTGTGGCCGGCTTGTCGGAGGTTCGCGGTCCCGCCACCGCGCTGTGGTTCAAGCTCCTCTACGTAGTCTTGATCGCCGCGTGCCTGCAGCCAGCGTCAGGGCCATCCGCCTCCATTCATGCCTGGATGGCCGGCTTGGATTTTCTTCGCGGCGGCCTGTTCGCCTGCGCGGTCAGTCTTGTGTTGATCCCCTCGGATCGCGAGACACGCCCACGGACTGAGATCATTGCTATCTACGACGCACTGCGCGGATTCGCGGTGGCGCTCGCAGGAGCGCGCTCGCTGGATATGACACCGCACAAGCAGGAGATTCGCCTTTGCATCGAAACGGCGCGCAAGGCGCTAGTCAGCCGGCGTGGCCTGGCCGATCCCGTTGCGCTCCTGCACTACGCCTACGCCATCGCGGTCGGCGATGCGATATTCGCGCTGTTGATTGTTGCCGGCGAATTGCGCGAAAGGCTGGGCGTCGGCCATGCGTTGCCACTGGCCTGCGCGGCTAGCCGGCTGACCGACATGCACGCTCAGGTTCTGCAAGCCCTGTCCTGCCACGGCCCGGACCTTCCCGCTCTGACGGCCATGCTCTTCCGGGACCTGCGTGAACTGGCTGCCCGGCGTACCCATGCCAGCACGCCTCCGGCATATCAATCGGCCCTGGCTGCGCTTGCGCAGTTTCCTGCGTTCGATCGCTGGCGCGAAGGCTTCTCCTGGCCAAACAGCGGATTCGCCAGCCTGATCGATCGTCTCGGTCTCATGCTGGCGGATCTGGCCGCGCGCGACACTCGCGTCACCCGGCACGCGGTGCGCCTTGCGCTCGCCGGCGGCCTGAGTCTTCTACCCGCGCAGATCTGGCATGTCGATCACGGCTACTGGGTGGCCGTCACCGTGATCATGGTGTTGAGTCCGCGGCTGCAGACGACTCGCCAGATCTCGTTCTTGCGATTTGCCGGATCTCTGGCCGGTGCCCTGCTCGCCTGCGCGATCAGCCTGTTGCACCCAACACCCGCGCCGGTGCTGGGACTAAGCGCCCTCTTCCTGGCGGGTGCCTATGCTGCGCGGCTGGCGGGCAACCCCGGGGGCTTTGCCTTCTGTCTCACACCAGCGGTCATTCTCTTCTCCTGGCTCGGTGAACCCACATCGAGCAGCAGCCAGGTCGCAGCGATGCGAGGGCTCGATACCGCGATCGGGTGTCTGATCGCACTGGCTAGCTACTACATACTGGCACCGCGTGCCGAGCTATCGCGGGTCTTCCGCCACAGCATTGACGCGCTGGCGGTCAACGCCGTCTACCTGCGCGCGGCGAGCCGCGCCTCGCGCACACTCACGCCGTCCCATTTGCGGCTCGAGGCCCTGCGCGTGGCGGCGGGCCGTGCATCATCTCGCGCCGAAGCCACGCTGTCCCAGTCCGCCGGTGATCTCGCCTCCGATCTGACGGCGGCCCACACGTCGCTGCATGACACGGCGCGGCGCATGGCTTCTCTGGCCGGGCTGATTCGGGCCAGCGCGGAATCGGGAAGTGTCGACCAACCCCCGGGTCCCGGGGTTCAGGCCCTGCTATCGGCACTTGAGGTACGACTGGCGGAGGTTGCGGCACGACCAGGGCGGATTGATGCGATAGCCCCCTCCGCGCCTGACTGGATCGGACCGTCTCCACTCGCCACCACGGCATTCGAGCAGTTCCTGGTCGAACAAGCGGCGTACGCCAATGCCTATGTCGACAGCGCGCATCAAGCCGTTGCCCAGATGAGCGCACTGGCCGCAGCGCACGAGCACGGCAGCCGCTCCCGGCGGAGCAGCTTGCGCGCCAGTTGATGCGATCGACCAAAAGGAGAAATTCGGGCTCGCTCAGGGTTGCCGGACGGCTGCAGTTACCTATATTAAAAGGATATTCGCCGTTTCCCCGTTCCCGGCAAGACGAGGTGCGCCATGGTCGATATCACGTTCCCGAACAGCAACCCGACGTACTGTGGCGCCAGTCTGACGCTCTCCTGCCCGGCCACCGTCAACGGCAATCGTTCGCAGTATTCGGTCACGGCCGAGGCGCTTGAGGCCTACTGCGGCGCGCGCTCCCCGCGCGAAGAGGATCTGGTGCGCGCCTTCACAAACAACCGCGCGCGCATCGAGCAACTGGCGCACAGCATGTTTGAGCTGACCGAAGCGCGCGAAATCATGCTGCGTGGCGGACACTTCCGCTTCGCCGGCTGAACGTTCGCGCGCCTGGCTTGTTACTGCTCTGACGACGTCCCGCGCACCAGCAAGACCGGCATGGTCGACTGACGAATCACGGCTTCGGCAACGCTGCCGAGCACGAGCCTGCGCACGCCGCGTCGGCCGTGTGTACCGATGACGAGCAAATCGCCGCCCCACTCACTGGCCGCAGCGTTGATCGACCCAGCTATGTCGCCGGCCACGGCAGGTTCCGTGACGAGTTTCGTCTCGAACTTCACCCCGGCATCGCCAAGCAACTTGCTGGCGGCCTCGAGGGCTCGGGTGCCGCTTTCCACGAAAGCGCGTTCGATCTGCGACGGATCGTAGTACCCGGCGTCGAACAGCACCATGGCATTGTCGACGACATAGAGCGCGAGAATCGTCGCCCCGCTGCCCCCCGCCACACGAATCGCCTCCTGCAATGCCAGATCCGAGGTGCTGCTTCCATCTACCGCCACCACGATCTTGCTGTAAGCCTTGCTCGCCATTGCATTGCCCTCCAGTAAAGAGATGAATTTTCATACTACACGTGGCGCGTGCCTCACGTGACGGCGTGATTCTGAAATCGTTCGCCAATCGGATAGTCTTTTAAATTGACCGACCGGTCGGTTTATATATATAGTGAGCAAGCCCGACCGACCCAAGCACCCAGATCACAAATCACGAGTCGGCCCGTCGCAGCAGACGCCCCGTCAAGGAGACGTGATGTACACACAGAGCCTCGACCTGCCCGGCCAGGCACCGCAAGTGGCGCCCATCGCCCCGGAATTCGCCGATCAACAGGCCGCGTTCGATGCCCGCATTGCCGAGGACGGCAAGATCGAGCCGATGGACTGGATGCCGGACGCCTACCGCAAGACCCTTGTCCGCCAGATCTCGCAGCATGCGCATTCCGAAATCGTCGGCATGTTGCCCGAAGGCAACTGGATCAGCCGCGCGCCGTCGCTGAAGCGCAAAGCCATCCTGCTGGCCAAGGTCCAGGACGAAGGCGGCCACGGACTCTATCTATATAGTGCGGCCGAAACCCTCAATGCCTCGCGCGACGACCTCGTCGATGCGCTGCACGCGGGCCGCGCCAAGTATTCGTCGATCTTCAACTACCCGACGCTGACTTGGGCGGATGTCGGCGTCATCGGTTGGCTGGTCGACGGCGCCGCGATCATGAATCAGATCCCGCTGTGCCGCTGCTCATACGGGCCGTATGCGCGGGCCATGATCCGCATCTGCAAGGAAGAATCGTTCCACCAGCGCCAGGGCTACGACGCGTTGCTGGCGATGATGCGTGGCACCGAAGCGCAGCGCGATCTGGTGCAGGACGCCGTCAATCGCTGGTGGTTCCCGGTGCTGATGATGTTCGGCCCGCCCGACTCCGCATCCACCAACAGCGCCCAGACCATGGCCTGGGGCATCAAGCGCATTTCCAACGATGACCTGCGGCAGAAGTTCGTCGACGCCACCGTCGAGCAGGCCAAAGTGCTCGGCGTGACGTTGCCCGATCCCGGCCTGGTATGGAATGCCGAGCGCGGCCACTACGACTACAGCCCGCTCGACTGGGAAGAGTTCTGGCGCGTGATCAACGGCGACGGCCCGTGCAACCGGGAGCGCCTGGCCACACGCGTCAAGGCACATGACGACGGCGCCTGGGTACGGGAAGCCGCACTGGCCCACGCCGAAAAACAGGCACATCGCAAAGCCGGCGCCAAAGCAGCCTGAACGCCAAGAGGAGACAGACATGACGCAAAAGGAATGGCCACTGTGGGAAGTCTTCGTCCGCAGCAAACAGGGCCTGGAACACAAGCACTGCGGCAGCCTGCACGCCGCGGATGCGCAACAGGCGCTGCTCATGGCACGCGACGTCTACACGCGCCGGCAGGAAGGCGTGTCGATCTGGGTGGTGCCATCGTCGGCGATTACGGCCAGCGCGCCTGCCGAGAAGGGCGAGTTGTTCGACCCGGCGGCCGACAAGATCTACCGCCACCCGACGTTCTATCAGTTGCCCGAAGAAGTGAACCACATGTAAGGCCGGCGACATGAATTCATCCATCACTGCCGCCGCCAACGGCGACGCCGCATTGGACGGCCTTCCTCTCGCACGCACCGCGCCGCTGCAGTATGTGCTCCGCCTGGCCGACAATGCGCTGATCCTGGGACAGCGCAATGCCGAATGGTGTGGCCACGGCCCGGCGCTAGAGGAAGACATCGCGCTGACCAACATCAGTCTCGACCTGATCGGGCAGGCCCGGCTGCTCTACAGCCACGCCGGCGTGCTCGAAGGCCAGTTGACCGGCCGCACCCGGCATGAAGACGACTACGCCTACTGGCGTGCCGAGCGCGAGTTTCACAACTGGACGCTGCTGGAACTGCCGCACCACGGACCGCTGGCCGGCACTGCACGCGCGGATCGTGACTACGCCATCACCATCATGCGCAACTTCCTGTTCGGCGCGTTGATGGTGGAGTTGTGGCCCGCGCTGGAGCGCAGCCGCGACACCGAGCTCGCCGCCATCGCCGCCAAGTCGGTAAAAGAAGCGCGCTACCACCTGCACCATGCCGCCGGCTGGGTCGTGCGGCTTGGCGATGGCACCGAAACGTCTCACCTCCGGATGCAACGCGCGCTCGAACATCTGATGCCGTACATGAACGAGTGCTTCGCCGCCGATCCGATCGAGCGGGAAGCCGCAGAGCAAGGCATCGGCGTGCTGACCGCCGACTTGCGCGATGCATGGGACGCCACGGTACGCGCCACACTCGAAGAGGCGACGTTGCGCCTGCCGGCCGAGTCCGCGTTCCTCTCGACAGGCAAGCAGGGCGTGCACTCGGAACACATGGGCTATCTGCTGGCCGAGATGCAGGGCCTCGCGCGCGCCCATCCCGGCGCGCAGTGGTAAGCCAGGGATCGAAGCCATGCGCGACACCCCCGCCCGTGATGCCACCACATCCCCGTTCGCGCCGACATTTTCGACGCCTTCGGGGAAAAGGGCCGATACACCCGACGATCGGCTCGCCTGCGCGCGCGCGGCACTGGAGGCCGTGCCAGACCCCGAAATCCCGGTCGTTTCTATCCGCGACCTCGGCATTCTGCGAGACGTACGGCTGGGCGACGATGGACTGACGCTGGAAGCTGTGATCACGCCGACGTACTCGGGCTGCCCGGCGATGTCGCAGATCGAAGAAGACGCGGGCCGCGCGCTCGAGGCCGCCGGGGTCGCCCCCTGGCGCGTGCTCACAGTATTGGCGCCCGCCTGGAGCACCGACTGGATCACCGAATCCGGCCGCGCCAGCCTGCGCGCCTTTGGCATCGCCCCGCCCGGGCACTGCGTCACGGATGCCCCACCGGATAACGCCAAACCGCTGCGCTTCGTGCCACGGGCCCAGTCCGAAGACGCCGTGACATGCCCGCGCTGCGGCAGCCCCCATACGCAGGAGCTGTCGCGCTTTGCGTCCACTGCGTGCAAGGCGCTCTACCGCTGCCTGGACTGCCGTGAGCCGTTCGACTATTTCAAACCTTACTGACCCCCACCGGCCATGACCCCACAGTTCCATCCGCTGCGCGTGGCGCAGGTTCGTCCCGAGACGTCCGATACGGTGTCGATCGCATTCGATGTGCCTGACGCCCTGCGGGATGCCTACCGGTTCACCCAAGGCCAGTTCCTCACGTTGAAGGCGCCGGTAGGCGGCAACGACGTGCGCCGTTCGTACTCGATCTGCAGTGGCGTGCAGGACTACGCTGAAAGCGGCGAACTGCGCGTGGCGGTCAAGCTCGTCGACGATGGTGTGTTTTCGACCTGGGTCCACGACAACGTCGAAGCCGGACAGACGCTAGACGTCATGACACCTGATGGACGCTTCCATGTACCGCTGGACCCGGCCACGTCGCGTCATTACGTGGCCTTCGCCGCCGGCAGCGGCATCACGCCGGTGCTATCGCTGATCCGCACCACGCTTGCCATGGAACCGAACAGCCGCTTCACGCTGGTCTACGGCAATCGCAGCGTCGACACGATCATCTTCTCCGAAGCGCTCGAGGACCTGAAGAATCAGTATTTGTCGCGCTTCACGCTCTATCACGTGCTGTCGCGGCAGCCGCAGGAGGTCGATCTGCTGCATGGCCGCCTGGATCGCGAGCGCGTGGGCCGGTTCCTTGGCTCACTGATTCCGATCGACGACATCGACGCCGCGTTCGTGTGTGGTCCCGCGTCGATGATCGACGAGGTGGAGGAGGCGCTCAAGGCAGCTGGCCTCGACCCGCACCGCATCCATGCCGAGCGCTTCGGCGTGCCACTCGGCCCACGGCGCGAGACACCCGTTTCGCTCGAAGGACAGACCGGCACGGCCGAACTGGTGGTGGTGCTGGACGGCAAGCAGCACAAGATGCGCCTGCCGCTTGGCAATGCCAAAGTGCTCGACACCGCGCTGGCGGCCGGCCTCGACCTGCCCTACGCCTGCAAGGGCGGGGTCTGCTGCACCTGCCGGGCAAAAGTGCTCGAGGGCGAGGTTGAAATGGAGAAGAACTACACGCTCGAGCCGTGGGAGATGGAAAAGGGCTTTGTCCTGACCTGTCAGGCCCGGGCGGTGACGCCGCGCGTGGTGGTCAGCTACGACGAGCGCTAGGCGTCGCGCATATGGTGGAAATCCCACACGCCGGGGTGCCGCCAATGCGCGACTGACCACATGCCGTGATTACAATGGCGGGGACAGGCTTGATCCGTCGCACCCTATACAATCACGGTCATGCAATATATCCATGTCGTCAACGGCGATGTCGCGGGCACCACGCTGCGCCAGGCTCTGGCCCAGGCGGCCCGTCCCGATCCGGTTGTCGTCCTCCGTGACGACCTCGCCGTCGGCCCCATTGCCGATATCGACAGTACCGGCCTGATCCGCTCCGGCTTTTGGCAGCGGGTGGCGCCCCATTCCGATATCGACTTCGCCGCCGAGATGCGCCAGGCGCTGGATCAGTTCCAGGCCCTGCGCCGCGACGACATGGAGGTGGCGATCTGGCACGGTCAGAGCGCGTCAGACCAGTTGATGTTGCGCCGCGTGGTCTTTCATCTCTATCAGACGCCGCAGCGGATCAACGAGGTGGCGATGGACCTGCGCGAGCTGGAAACGCCCACGCATGGCAGCCTGACCGCCATCGGCATGTATTCGGCCGCAAGGCTGGCGCGCCGGTTCTCGACCATCGCGCCGGTCTCGGTGCTGCGCCTGGGCCGGCTGGGCTACGAGTGGCAGCAGAACGTCAAGGAGAATGCCGACGTGCGGCTGTGGAAAGGCAACACGCTGGTGCCAGCGGCCTACCACACCGTCGACGACGTGATCCTGGAGCGCGCCCCCGCCGAGTGGACACCGGCCGCCCAAGTGGTGGGCAGCGTGATGGGGGCCATCGAAGGGCTGCTGGCCAGCGACTGGTTCGTGTTCTGGCGCTGCCGTGAGCTGGTCAGCACCGGCCAGCTCGTGCTGCGCGGTAACCCTGAGGCACTCGACACCTGCGAGCTCCGTCGCAACAGCCTCGCCGACGACGACGCGTGAACCCGGTCTCTTAATCGACCCAGCAAACCCCAGCGACCCCCGATCGCCCTCCCGGCGAACATTTCGGAGCCATATGGCCAGAACCAAAGCGCCCGATTTCGAGGCGCAACGAGAACAAATCCTTGACCTGGCAGCGGCTGCCTTCGCGGCCACCAGCTACCCGAGCACGTCGATGGCCGATCTGGCCGCCGCGTGCGGCACGTCGAAAGCCCGGCTGTACCACTACTACGAGAGCAAGGAGGCGATCCTGTTCGACCTGCTGGACCGCTACACGTGTCAGCTCATGCAGATCGTCAGCGAGGTGGAAGCGGATAGCGCTCGGCGCGGGCTGAACAGCCGGGAGACGTTCGGGCACTTGCTGCGCGCCTTCCTGGCCGAATACGAAACGTCGCAGACACGCCATATCGCGCTGATCAACGACGTGAAGTTCCTGGCTGAAGAACAGCGCGATCAGATCCTCAAGCGCGAGCGCGACGTGGTGGCCGCTTTCACTCGCCTGCTGCGCCTTGCCTATCCGGACCGAGTCACGGCTGAGAACCAGACCGCGCTGACCATGACGGTGTTCGGCATGATCAACTGGACGTTCACGTGGCTCAAGCCCGGCGGCAAGCTGTCATACGCCCAGTTCGCGGAGATGGTGGTCGACCTCCTCGAAGGCGGCCTGACCCCGCGCGGGACCGGCATCACCGGATAACGCGCCCCAGCGACAGCGCCCGCCATCAGGACCACTCGGCCTCCTCGCGCTTGCGCCGCTGCTCGCGATCCTGCCGGAACATTTCCTCGAGCTCGTCTCGCGCCTGCTTGGTCAGGGACGTCAGCTTCTTCTGGTCTGTGTAGTACGGATAGAACCGGTCGATCCCCTGGATGTTGTGACGGCGGAACCGAAGCGCCACGTTGCGTGCCTCCGCGGGGTCGAAGCCGAGGCCTTCCAGCACGCGGCGCCCCATCATCAGCGACCCCTCGAACATCTCACGCTCGTAGATGCCAACACCCCGGTCCTTGAGCTGGTAGACGTGCGACACATGGCGTGCCCGGGCACAGATCGTCAACTCCGGCCAGCGCTCACGCACGCGGTCGATCAAGGCGAGGCTGTCTTCCATGCCATCGATCGCCACGACCAGAATCTTCGCCTCCGCCACGCCGGCTGCCTCGAGCAGGTCCACTCGCGTGGCATCGCCGTAGAAAATCTTGAAGCCGTACTGGCGCAGGAACTCGATCTGGTCCGGATCATGGTCGAGCACGGTCACCCCGATGCCCTGCGCATAGAGCAAGCGACCAATGATCTGACCATACCGCCCGAAACCCGCGATGATTACCGGGTTGTGCTGCGGCGGGATCACATCGTCGGGCTTCCGCATCAGGATGTGCAGGCGCGGCGCGATCAGCTGATCGAAGACAAGCAGCAAGAGCGGCGTGGCCACCATCGACAGCGCCACGATCAGGACCAGCAGCGCGTGCATATGCTCGGTCAGCAGGCCGACATTGTCGGCCACCGAAAACACCACGAACGCGAACTCGCCGCCTTGCGAGATCAAGAGCCCGAACAGCAACCACTGGCCTCGCGCAATCCCGAACCGGGGCGCGAGCACCGCCAGCACCAGTGTCTTGACCAGTACGAATCCAGCAACCAGCCCCAGTACCTTCCACGGCGCCTGGGCGAGCACGCCGAAGTCGATCGACATGCCGACGGCCATGAAGAACAGGCCGAGCAGCAACCCCTTGAATGGCTCAATGTCGGCTTCCAGCGCGTGTTTGTACTCGGAATCCGCCAGCAGCACGCCGGCGACGAATGTGCCAAGCGCCATCGACACGCCCACCGCTTCCATCATCAGCGCGATGCCAACCACCAGCAGCAGCGCAAAGGCGGTGAACATCTCGCGCATGTCCGTGCGCGCGATGAACCGCAATGCGGGCCGCACGAGGTACCGGCCACCGACCACCACGATGCCGAGCACCGCCACCGCCCTGGCCACCGTTTGCCAGTGCGGCGGGCCATGGGGCGCAATCTCGGCGGCGTCGATCGCCAGCAAGGGCAGCAGCGCGATCATCGGGATCGCAGCGATATCCTGGAACAGCAGAATGCCGAAGCTGGCCGCACCAGCGGGCGTGCCCATCAGATTCCGCTCGGCCAGGGTAGCAAAGGCAATGGCGGTAGACGACAGCGCGAGCCCCAGACCGGCGACGATCGCGACCTGCCACGACGCGCCCAGCAATGCGGCCGCTCCCCCGACTACCAGCGCACACGCTGCCATCTGAGCCGTGCCATAGCCAAAGATCGTCTTGCGCAGGTTCTTCAGCTTGCGTGGCTCGAGTTCGAGGCCGATCACGAACATCATCAGGACAACGCCGAACTCCGAGAAATGGAGAATCGACTCGACGTTGGTCACCAGCCTCAACGCGTAGGGCCCGATTGCCGCACCCGCCAGCAGATATCCGAGCACGGCGCCAAGCCCGAATCGCCGCGCCAGCGGCACGGCCACCACTGCCGCCACCAGGAAGACAACCAGCGCAATCATGAAATCGTGCTGGTTCATGGCGCGTCCTCCCCGCCCAGCTCCGCATCGGTCCACTGTTGCGTTTCAGGGGGTAGTGGTAGCGCCGGCAGATGACGCGCCACATGCTCGATATGGAGCGCCACGGCATCGCTATCGGCGTTGTCGGCGTCATGCAGCACCACCGGCGGCAGCCAGGTCATGCCGCACAACAGCGCGGTCTGTTCGAGCGGCAGCAGGAAATCGGCGATTGGATGGCCATGGGTGCCCTCCGGGCCATAGGCATCGGCATGACCACCGGTGCTGACCACAGCCAGCATCGACTTGCCACGCAGCGCCGTGCCGCCGGGGCCAAAGGCCCAGCCGCTTTCGAGCACATCATCCAGCCACAGCTTGAGAAGCGCGGGCACGCTGTACCAGCGCACGGGAAACTGCAGGACCAGGGTCTCGGCGGTGGACAGCAAGCGTTGCTCGGCAACGACATCGATGTCGTAGTCGACGTAGAGCCGGTACAACTCGCGCACTTCCACATGGGGCAACGCCGCCAGCGCTTCAGCAAGGGGACGGTTGACGCGTGAACGCCGGGGCGAAGGATGCGCGAAGATCACAACTACGGGGGGCTCGGTCATGGTGTCTGGGTACGAACGGGTCCAGCGAGTGGCCGGCAGCAGGAGAATGCGGCGTTGCAGCAAATCCACAACACGCCCCCTGGTGACGCCAGGATCGCGCAGCCAAACCGTTGATTTGGCTCAATTTTTCGAAATATCACACTTTTCTGGGTGTGTTGCGGCGCAGGATAGCTTACGCGAGACTGACAATTCCACTACAATAGTTTTCGCGTCGCAGCAACCTAGTGTTTGCCCGGATCCGGTGCATCGTGACACGAAAGTGCACAGGCATCCACCGCGACGGTGTTATTTTTATACCGATCACTGAAGAAGGAAACAAAAGTGAACCCGCTCGAACTGAGCAAGGCCGTCGGAGCCGTAACCGACGAAGATCTCCGCCGTGCAGCCGCAGCAAGCCAGGCAGCCCAACGTCACACCGTTCTGGTTCGTGAACTGGCCGCCCATCACCGCTCGCGCCTGCTCAAGCATTTCCTCGCCCTGGGTGAGGAGGATCGCCTGCTCCGTTTTGGCCAGTCGGTGGGTGATCACGTGGTCGAGGCATACGTCGACAGCATCGACTTCGACCACGACAGCGTGTTCGGCGTCTACGACGAGAACCTGGAACTGATCGGCGTGGGCCACTTCGCCAACCTGCGCGACAACGCGCAGGGCCGCGTCGCCGAATTTGGCGTGTCGGTCTCCAAGAGCGCGCGTGGCCGCGGTATCGGTAGCGCGCTGTTCGAGCGGGCCGCGATCCACGGGCGCAATACCAGCGTGCGTACCCTTTACATGCACTGCCTGTCGCGCAACGCGGCGATGATGCACATCGCCAAGAAGGCCGGCATGAAGGTGCAGTATGCGTACGGTGAAGCCGATGCGTACCTGGAACTGACACCGGCCGACACCGTGAGTCGTCTGACTGAAGCGCTTGATGAGCAGGTTGCCGACCTCGACTACATGATGCGTCGCAATCTGCGCGATGCCCGCCGCTTCGGCCTGCGCTTCTGGCGTTCGCTAGTGCCGCAGAAACACACGGTCTGACACACTCTGCGCTAGCACGCCCAACACGCTAGCCCGGAAATGCAAACGGCGCACCCTGGCGGTGCGCCGTTTGCATTGGCATGGCGTTCAGCCAGCCGATCAGGCGTTGCCAGCCACTGGCAGCGCCGTGGTGTCCTTGATCGATTCGAGCGCGAAGCTCGAACGCACGTCGATCACGGAAGGATGCGCAAGCAGTTGCTCCTGCATGAAGCGGGCAAAGTGTTCCATGTCCTCGACATATACCTTGAGCAGCAGGTCCATCTCGCCGGTCATGGCATGGCAGGCCGCGACTTCGGGCCACGTCTGGATGGCCGCCCGGAAGAGGTCTAGCGGCGCCTTGCCTTTCGGGGTGCCCCCCTGCTTTTCCAGCCTGACGTTGATATAGGCGAGCAGGCCCAGCCCGATCTTGTTGGGCTCCAGCAGCGCTGCATACTGGCGAATGACGCCAATCTCCTCCAGACGACGGATGCGACGCAGACAAGGGCTTGGCGACAGATTCACGCGCTCCGCCACTTCCAGGTTCGTCAGCCTTCCATTGGTCTGCAGGACTTCCAGGATCTTTCGGTCGATCTTGTCCAGCTCCACCTTGCTCACGTTTTGTTGCTCCGCAATATGTTTGTCGGCAATTTTTTTGCGCAAATTTAACAAGTCGTGCACAAATGCGCAATTTTTTTGATGCGATACCCGCTATCACGGGCCAAATACGCCGATGAAATGCACTAGATTGCACAGGCAAGGATGGTGCCATGATCTTTCATGAGGCTCGACCACGAAAAAAAAAGCGCGACCCGAAGGTCGCGCTCGTCTGCCGGTGAAAGTTGGCTTAGTTGCCGCCGCTCGAAGGCATTGCAGGCGCCGGCGCGGCACCCGGACCGCCAGGGCCGCGGCGCTCCATCCGGTCCATACGTTCCTTGTGCATCTTCTGCATGCTGGCTTCCATCTCAGCCATCGTCACCTTGCCATCGTGATTGGCATCAATCCGATCGAAACGGTTTGCCATGCGCGGGAAGGCCGCCTTGAACTCGTCGCGGGTCAGCGCACCGTCGTTGTTCTTGTCAGCGGCCTTGAACTTGGCCTCGAAATCAGCCTTCATCTCGGCGCGACGCTGCTCCCACATTGCCTTGTGAAAGGCCGCCAGCTCGGACTTGTCGAGCTTGCCGTCGTGGTTCGTATCGATCTTGTTGAACAGCGCATCGAACTCGGCCTTCGAGATCGTGCCGTCCTTGTCCGTATCGGCCAGCTTCATCAGCCAGTCTCCGCCGCGATGCTCGCCCGGGCCACCCATGCGGTGCATGGGCATGCCTTGCGGGCCGTCGGACGGCGCAGGCGCTGCGGTCTGGGCAAAGGCGCCACCGGCGACCAGGAATACGGCCGAAGCCGCGATGAACTGCTTGAGTGCGTGCGTCTTGTGATTGCGTTGCATGTCTGTGCTCCTTTTCATCACGTTGGGCATGTACGGATTAGAACCCAGACAACCACGCAAGTTTGGCGCTTTTAATACGATGTTACGGGGCTCACAGAACGGACGAGTGCCGTAAACAGACGCAAGATACTCAAACAGTACGCAATACTCTGAAACGTATTGGCATCCAACAAGCTTAGTCCTTCGCGCCCAGGCTCTCGCCAACCGGGCCTTGCGCAGGCGCGTGTTGAGGCGGCGGTGGCACCGGCTGTGCCGGGGATGCGGTGAACTCCTGTGGCTGGGCCGGCGCGCTGACCACGGGCGGCGGGGCGACCGGGGCCGGCATCGGTGTCGATAGCGGTGCACCGGCACCCGCGGGCGGCGCTGCGCCGAGGTTGGCCGGCCGACCCGCTGTCGGTGTGTTCTGCACCGGCAATGCAATCTCCTGCCGCACGCCGTTGCGTTCGATCACGATGTTGCGGCTGTGGATTTCCGTCAAACGAATCTGCGCAGACAGCGATGCGCCGACGCGCACAGCCTTGGGCGGCCCGCCATCGAGCGACAGAATTGCCGCCGCAGGGCCTACGCCGTCCAGATCCGCCACGACGCCGATCAGTTGCACATCGCGAACGCCTGACTGGGCGCTGCCGCCGAATAGCGTCGCCACCGCTCCGGTCTCGACTGGCTCGGTCTGGGCGATACGCGCGGATGTTGGTACGGGGATCGTCCGCATTGCGCTGAATACCAGGACCCAATGGGTCACCAGCGCGCACAGCGCGACAAACAGCGCCAGGCCGGCCAGGCGGGGCATCCAGGCGGCGGACGGGTCGAAACGGAGGGCAGGCCGAAGCAGGGTTGACACAGATCGATACGCCGGGCGGCTCGAATAGGGAGACCGCCTAGCGTACCAGACCCACATGTCACCTGTCGTCTGCCAACTGACGCAATATCAGCAGGCAGATTCGAAGAATGCGACGGCGATCAAAGGATATCGTCGAGCAGGTCGGGCCCGAACACTTCGCGATGAATGTGTCCGACTGGAATGCCCGAGGCAATCAGCGCGCGACGCTGCTCCTGCATGAAGCCAAGCGGGCCACACAGGTAGAAACGGGCGTCATTGAACGCGGCGTTGTCACCGGACTTCAGCAGCGCCTCGACCGGCATCATGCCGGCGTGGTCGTAGTCGCGCCCCGAGGCATCCACCGACTGCGGCGTTTCATAGCTGACATGAGTACGCAGATTGGGCATACGCTCGCGCGCCCATGCCACGTCCCGACGATGCGCGTGCTGACGGCCATGACGGGTGGCATGGGCAAACAGCACCTGGCGATGCGGATTTTCGTGTGCGAGCGTGCGCAGCACCGAGACCATCGGCGTCACGCCGATGCCTGCTGACATCAGCACGATCGGCTGTCGGCTGTCGAGTTCTGGCGCGAAATCGCCCCAAGGGGTGCTCACATGCAGCGTCGTGCCGACCTGGGCGTTCTCATGCAGCCAGTTCGATACCGTCCCCGCCGGCGCGTCGCTGGAGCCATCTTCGCGCTTCACCGAGATACGCCACGTCGGGAGGCCGCGCTCGCCCGAAAGCGAGTACTGGCGCAGTTGACGGCGTCCATCGGCAAACGATGCCTCGACGCTGATGTACTGACCCGGCGCGAAGTCACGCAGCGGCGAGCCGTCTTCGGCGGCCAGTGTCAACGCCACCACCTGATCCCCCTCCAGCTCGCGGTTCACCACGCGCACGCGCAGAAGTTCACCTGCCGCCACGCCATGGCGTTCATAGAGTCGGGCCTCGGCGGCAATCAGTTCGCCGGCCAGCAGCCAGTAGGCTTCGTCCCAGGCGGCCAGCAGCGGCGGCGTGGCGGCGTCGCCCAGCACGGTGGCAATGGCTTCCAGCAGATACTTGCCGACAATCGGATAGTGGGCCGGCGTCAGACCGACCGCCACATGCTTGTGGACGATACGTTCTACCACTGGCGCAAGCACGTCGGCACGATCGATGTTGGCCGCATAGGCGAACACTGCCGAGGCCAGCGATTGCTGCTGCGAGCCATTGGCCTGATTGCCCATGTTGAAAATGCGCTTCAGTTCGGGGCGCGCCGCGAACATCTCTCGGTAGAAATGTGTCGTGATCGCAAGACCGTGCTCACGCAGCACGGGGACGCTGGCATCGATATAGGGGCGGGAAGCAGCGGACAACATCAGCAAAACTCCTTGAATCATGCATATAAAATGCATGTTTTTGCGCACAATAAAGCCGGCAGACGACATGGGTCGGGGTGGCCCCCCGAATCCTTATGCCACGTGCCGGCTCAGGAAATCTCGATGCAGGCTGATGATCGATTCGGCCGTGCGGCTACCTGACACGTCGGCCAGGGTCACGCCATCCAGCGCACGATAGAACGCCTCTTCGGCGTCATCAAGTGCCCGTTTCAAACGGCAGTTGCCATTCAAGGCACATGGCGGATCGGCGCAGTCGATGATGGCCTTGCGGCCTTCGAGTTCGCGCAGGATCGCGCCGACGGACAATTTCTCCGCTCCGGGGCCGAGTTGCAGACCACCGTGGCGCCCGCGCGTTGCCGAAATCCAGCCGAGCTTCGACAACCGCGCAGCCACCTTCACAAGGTGGTTATGCGAGATATCGAATTGCTGGCCAACCTCGGCAATCGTGATTGGCCGGCTGCCGTCGCCGCGTGATACATACATCAGCAGGCGCAGCGCGTAGTCGGAGAATCGGGTCAGTTGCATCGTGACTGGAATCATAGATAACGTGCATCGCCAATGCAAGATTTTTGATGCAATGCAGCATTAGGCACAGCCGGATATGCCTCGGCACATTAAACAGTCATGCGGCGGCGGTTATACTTTCCGATCATATCCGCCGCGCTGCTTGCCTCGGCGCGGCTCTCTCCCGACATACAAGTCCAAGGCACTACACACGATGCGCAGATTCGCCACCCAGCCCGATATCCGACTCCCCAGCCAACGCCGTCGCGCGCGCGGCTTCACCCTGATCGAAATCATGGTGGTGATCGTGATCCTGGGGGTGCTCGCGGCCCTGGTGGTGCCGAAAATCATGAGCCGCCCCGATGAGGCACGCATCGTCGCGGCGCGTCAGGACATCTCGTCGGTCATGCAGGCGCTGAAGCTTTACCGCCTCGACAACGGCCGCTACCCGACCACCGAACAGGGTCTGGCGGCACTGGTGGCCAAGCCGACCATCGAGCCCGTTCCCAACAACTGGAAGGGCGGTGGTTACCTGGAAAAGCTGCCGAAGGACCCGTGGGGTCATCCGTACCAGTATCTGAACCCCGGCGTACGCGGTGAGATCGACGTGTTCAGCTTCGGTGCCGATGGCCAGCCCGGCGGCACCGGCAACGACGCCGACATCGGCAACTGGGAATAAGCGCCCTCTCTGATCCATGCACCCGGCGACACCACGCGGCCTGACCGCATTCGCTCCTTGTCGCCGGACGTGTCGCCGGGTTCCCGGCTTCACGCTGCTCGAACTGCTGGTGGTCATGGTGATCGCCGGCATCGTTATCTCGCTGGTGGCCGTCAATGCATCGCCCAACGAACGCGGGCGCGTGCTCGACGACGGCCAGCGCATCGCCCGCCTCTTCGAACTCGCCCAGGAAGACGCCCAGCTTGGCGCCCGCCCGATCGCCTGGGAGGGTGATGCCGGGGGTTGGCGCTTTCTCGAATCCACGCCGCAGGGCTGGGTGCCGATGCGGACCGATGTCTTCGCGCCTGGTCAATGGCGAGTACGCCTGGATGGCGCCGTCATCGCCGAAGGCGGGCGCCGCCTGGGTACCGGCCCGGTCCGACTGGTCTTTGGTCGCGAACTGATCGACGAACCGCAGCGCCTGATCCTCACGAGCGGCGCCATCCGCGTCGACGTGACCGGCGATGGCAGCGGCCGCTACGTGGCCACGGTCCTGCAATGAGCGCGCGTCGCATTCGTCAGCATCGCCGCGAAGGCTTCACGCTGATCGAGGTACTGGTCGCGCTGACGATCCTCGCGGTGGCCCTGACCGCCGCCATGCGTGCGATGGGTTCGATGACCGAGTCGAGCATCTCGCTCCAGCAGCGCATGCTGGCCGAGTTCAGTGCCGAGAACCACCTCGCCACATTGCGACTTTCGAAGACCTGGCCCGAGCCCGGCACGCGCGGCTACGACTGCCCTCAGGGCGGCGCCGCGCTCTGGTGCGAGGAATCCGTCACGAGCACGCCGAATCCCTCCTTCCGGCGCGTCGAGATCTCCGTTTTCCCTTCGGCCACCAACAAGTCCGTGCGGCTGGCCTGGCTCGTCACGCTGGTTCCGAATGAAACGCGCAATGTCCTCTGACCGCGGCCGCGGCTTCACGCTGCTCGAGATGCTGGTGGCGATCACGCTGCTGGCCGTGATGGCCGTGATCGGGTGGCGCGCGCTCGATTCGATGACGCGCTCCCGTGAACGCCTGGTCGATCACGACAAGCGGCTCGATACGCTCAAGGTGCTCTATGGCCAGTTCCAGTCCGACTGCGAGCACCTGACCCTGCCTGCGCTACTGCAGGCCAGCCCGGTGGAACTCGCCCAGAATCAGATACTGATGGTGCGCGATCGACGCGATGCCGGCTCGCCGCCGGCCTGGCAGGTCGTGTCCTATCGCCTGGACGGCAACACGATCGTCCGCGCGGCCAGCCGTCCGGCGATATCGCGCAACGAGGTACAGAACGCCATCCAGTCGATGCGTCAGGCGGCCGCCACGACAGGTGTCCAGTTGCGTCCGCTGCTGCCCGACGCCCAGCAGCTTTCAGCACGGGTCTGGGTGGAGCCGTCCGGTTGGCTAACGGACACCGGGCGCATACGGGCCGCGCTGCAGCAAGGCAGCGCTGCGGCGGCAGTCGGCGCCAGCGATGCGCAGGCCGGCCTCGACCTCGTGGCGAAGACCGTGGCGATCCGTGCGGTCGAACTGACGGTCCTGGCCCGCATGGGCGACGGCGACGTACCCCGCCAGTTCCAGAAGATCTGCACGACGGGCCTATGACCGCGCGCCATCACACCCCCTCCTCCTTCATGCGATCCCGCCAGCGTGGCGCCGCTGTCGTCACAGCGCTGCTGATCGTGACGCTGGCCGTGGTGGTGGTCTCCGGCATGCTCTGGCGCCAGCAGGTGCAGATCCGCTCGATCGAGAATCAGCGGCTGATGGCGCAGGCTCAGTGGATCGAACGCGCCGCGGTGGACTGGGCACGCCTGATCCTGCGCGACGACCAGCGCCGCTCAAACGTCGACTACCTCGGCGAGCCGTGGTCGGTCCCAGTGGCCGAAACACGCCTGTCCGATTTTCTCGGTGCCGGGCTTCGCACCGATCAGGCCGGAGAAACGTCGTTCCTCTCGGGCCGCATCCTGGACGCCCAGGCACGTTTCAATCTGACCAACCTCTATCAGTCGACGTCCGGCGAATCCGGTCTCACGATCTCCATCGACCCTGCATCGATGCAGGCATTCGGACGCCTGCTTCAAACGCTCGGCATGAACGCTGCGCTGGCGGAGACCACCGCGCAATATGTCCTACGCGCGGCCAAGGGTGGATCGGGCGACGGGCAACCCGTGCCGAGGCCGCCAGACAGCGTGCAAAGCCTGCTGGCGATTCCGGGCTTCACCCCGGAGATGATCGACACGCTCGAGCCGTTCGTGACGGTGCTGCCCGAACGCACCACGGTCAACGCCAATACCGCGGACGCGGAGGTGCTGGCCGCCGTGATCGACAAGCTGCCGCTGGACCGCGCGCGCGAGCTTGTCCGCCAGCGCGATCGCGCCTATTTCAACAACACTGGCGACATCACGACACAGTTGCAGACGATTGCACCAAAGGCGGTAATCACCGCCAACACGCTCGACGTGAGCTCGCGCTACTTCCTGATCTACGGTCTGGTGCGGCACGATCGGGCGCGCCGCCTCAAGGTATCGCTGGTCGAGCGCCAGAACGTGCAGGGCAGCGGCAATACGACCCGCGTCGTCTGGTCGCGTGATGCCGATGCCATGCCCCCGTCGAACTAACTGGCCGACGCGCATCCGGTCTTGTCCTGCGACAGAGTTAGATTCTGCCGCCTGCAAATTGGGATGGGACGCTATTGACGCGAGTTAGTCACACAGGCAAGGTATGCTGCTGCGCCGAACCTGGGCGGCTGTCTGCCGCTACTCCAGGCTATCCCCCGCAACGATTTGCGTCGCCCGGACGCCCCTGTCGGGCGACTTCCGCGCGACTTTTCCACTGATTACAGGGAAATTTTGAGTACCACCCTCTACGTCCGCCTGCCGCATCGGCCGCACGATCAGCCGCAACCGTGGCAGTTCGGCGCCATGCCATTTGCGCTGGTACGCACGCCCGTAGGGGACAAGCATCGCCGTCAGGCGGCCGAACAGGCACCCGAGCTGTTGCGCGAAGGCCACGCCGTGCCGTCAGAGATGCCGCCGGCAGACCGCCTGGTGCTGATCGTGGCCGCCAGCGATGTCCTGCTGACGGCGGCAATGGTCCCGCCTCTGCCGCCAGTACGGATGCGCCTCGCGCTCCCGAACCTCGTCGAGGACGTGCTGGCCACCGACGCCGCGCCGTGCCACATCGCCCTGGGGCCGGCCTTCGATGGCGCCGGTTCAGCGCGTGGCCCACGCCGCCGCCTGCTGATGGTGACTGACCGTGCCTGGATGCGCGCCGCGCTCGACCAGTTCGCAGAACACAAGCATCGCCGCCGCCATGTGGTGGCCGCCCAGCTTTGCCTGCCGCTCGCTGCCCCGGTCACGGCCCCCGAACCCGCGCCAGAGCCGGAACCGGCGTTGGCCACCGCGGATGGTCCCGCATCTCCGGCCCGTGCTGCTGGGCAGTCGGCGCCAACAGAAGCGGGCACAGCCGGTACCAGTCTCGAACAACCCGCCACGCTGGTCGTGGAAGGCGCCACCTCGACGCTCGCGCAATCGGCGCTGTTGCTCGACACCGCGGCACCCGCGCCGGGCGAACTGTCGCGACTGTGGCAATTGACCGTGCGTACCGGCCCGTACGAGGGCTACGGTCTGCTGCTCGATGATCGGGCGCTGTCGACATGGCAGCTCCTGGCGCCGGCCGGCCAATGGCATGGCGACAGCGCTGCCCTGGCAAACGCGCCAGTACCGGCGCTACAAGGCAAGCGTCCGCCGATGCACGCATCGCGTGCCTCCGAGACTTGGCGCATCTGGCTGGCTGGCGTCGAGGAATGCCTGCAGCAGCCTCAGCTCGATCTGGCGCAGTTCGAGTTCGCCCAGGGACGCATGGACCGCTGGAACGTGCGCGCATGGCGCTGGCCGGCCCTGCTGGTCGTCGCGCTCCTGCTCGTGCAGATCGTCGGCATGAACGCGCAATGGCTGGCGCTTCGCAAGGAAGCCAAGCGTCTGGAGGCGGCTCAGGTCGATCTGCTGCACACAGCATTCCCGAACGTGCCGCCAGTAGCCGAGCCCATACTGCTGATGCGCCGCCAGGTGGAGCAATTGCGCACGGCCAGCGGTCGCAGCACACCCAACGATTTCCTGCCGCTCGCCGACGGCTTTGCGCGCGCCGCGCGCGATCTGCCGCCCGATGCGCTGCTCCAGCTCGAATACCGCGCCGCAACGCTCTACGTGACGCTCAAGCCCCGCACCAACACCTCCGCACTGCAGAACGCCGTGCGTCAGGTCGGTCTGCAGATGGATGAAGACAGAAGCCCGCCCGATGCGGCGAGCCGCAGCGGGGGCGCCCCGACGCCGACCGGTTCGCACTGGACCGTGAAGGCGGAAGGCGGGACGGCATCATGAGATCAGGCATGTCAACCAGCATGGCCACGCGCCTCGCCCGCTTCAAACCGCGCGTCCCCGATCGGTGGCGCGAGCAGTTCGACGTATTCTGGACCGCACGCAATCCGCGCGAGCAGGCCATCCTCGGCGGTGGCGCGGTGGTGCTCGTGCTGGTCTTCGGCTACCTGCTGCTGTGGGAGCCGGCCGCGGTCGAGGGAGCGCGGCTGACGCGAAACCTGCCGGTGCTGCGTGCGGATCTGGCCGAGATGGAAACGTTGGCGCAGGAAGCACGCGGCCTGTCCGCGAATCGTGCCCCGTCACTGCGTGGCGACGCACTGACCCAGGCGCTGCAGGACAGCCTGGTGCAGCACGGGCTGAAGGCCACGCGCCTGATGACAACCGGCGACAACGCCGTCCAGATACAGTTGGACAAGGTTCCGTTCGGGTCCGTGGCCGGTTGGCTGCAGGACGTACGGCTACAACAACGGCTGAAGGTCACCGATACACGTATCAGCTATGTGGGCGCCACGGCGTTGGTCAACATGACCGCGACGCTGCAGGGCCCTGGCACCGGCGGCCGGTGATGGCGCGGCTCGAAGCCCTGCGTCTGCCGCGACGGCGCATCCGCGCGTCACGTGGCTGGAGGCGCGTGCGCTGGACGTTGCTCTGCGTCGCCACTGTCGGCGTCACCGTACTGGTGTCGATGCCGGCCACGTGGCTGGCCGAACGCATCGCCGGCGAGACGCAACGCCGGGTGCTGCTGGCCGACGCGGCGGGCACGATCTGGCACGGCAGCGCCACGCTGGCGCTGTCAGCGGGCACGGGTAGCCAGACCGCCACGGTACTGCCGGGGCGCCTGAACTGGGACGTGGCATTCTGGCCATTGCTCACGGGCACGGCCCGCGTGACCGTCTCGCACAGCGAGGCGATGGGCGCGCCGACGACGGTAGCCGTCACGCCGTCGGGCTGGACCGTGACGCCGGGCAGCATCCGCCTGCCGGCGTCACTGCTCGAGGGCATCGGCGCGCCTTTCAATACGCTGCGTCCCGACGGCATGATGCGTATCGACTGGTCGGCGCTGCAAGGCAAGTTCGCCGGCAACCAGAAGTACGGGCACCTGACGATGCAACTCGAGCAGATGTCCGCCGCAGTAAGCCGGTTGCGCCCGTTGGGCAGCTACCGCGCGGAGGTCGAGCTGGCCGGCGCGGACGGCACGCTGCAACTGAAAACCACGGCCGGGCCGCTGTACCTGGAGGGCAGCGGCACGATCGGCCGGCAGGCACGCTTCGATGGCACGGCACATACCGACCCCGAAGCGGCCACCCAGCTGGCAGGCCTGATGAGCCTGCTGGGACGACATGAGAACAATGTGACCAGGCTGCGCTACTGAGGCCCCGTCCTCGGCAGCGCGCCTTGAATCGATGATGAAAACCCGAGCCAACCAACCCGTCTTTCGTACCGCCTGCGCCCGCGCCGTCGTCCTGCTGTGTGGCCTGTCGCTGCTGGCACCCGCCCCGCTCTGGGCCCAGCCATCCCAGCAGCCACCGCAACCGAACGACATCGGCTCGCGCAGCAATCGTGACCAGGTGGTGCTGAACTTCGTCAACGCCGATCTGGAATCAGTGGTGAAGGCGGTCGGTCAGGCCACCGGCAAGAACTTCGTGATCGATCCGCGCGTGAAGGGCACCGTGAATCTGGTCACGGAGCAGCCGGTCTCGCGCGCGCAAGCGCTGGAAACGCTCGGTTCCGTACTGCGGATGCAGGGTTACGCGATGGTCGAGTCCAACGGCTTTACCAAGGTCGTGCCCGAAGCCGATGCCAAACTGCAGGGCTCGCCCACGGTGGTCGGTCCCAGCAGCAACCGTGGCGATCAGGTCGTGACGCAGGTCTTCCGCCTGAACTACGAATCGGCCAACAACCTGGTGCCGGTGCTGCGGCCGATGATCGCGCCGAACAACACGATCACCGCTTACCCGGCCAACAACACGCTGGTCATCACCGATTACGCGGACAATCTGCGCCGTCTGGCACGGATCATCGCCGCGGTGGATGCACCCGCCTCCGGCGAAGTGGAACTGATTCCGCTCAAAAACGCGATCGCCAGCGATGCGGCAGTGGTCCTTCAGAAACTGCTCGACCCGACCGCCGCCGCAGGTGGCGCCGGCGCGGGCGACGCGAGCCTGCGCACGACCGTCGTGGCGGAGCCGCGCAGCAACTCGCTGATGATCCGCGCTTCCAGCCGCGCGCGCGTGCAGCAGGCACGCCAGCTCATCGAGAAGATCGACCAGCCGTTCGCGCGCCCGGGCAACATCTGGGTGGTGCCGCTCAGGAATGCCGACGCCGTGAAGCTTGCGGCCACGCTGCGGGCCATCGTCGCGGCGGACAGCAGCTTCTCCAGCTCGACGCAACCCGGTGGCGGTGCGACGGGCGGCGCCGCAATGCAATCCACCTCATTGCCGCAAAGCGGCCAGTACACCGGTGGCAATACCGGCAACTACAACCGCAGTGGTTCCGGCAGCAGCTTCGGCAGCGGCGGCAGCAATGCGTTTTCCGCATCGTTCGCGGTCAACCAGCAGCCGACCACGGGCGGCATCGTCCAGGCCGACCCGTCGACAAACTCGCTGATCATTACCGCCAGCGAGCCGGTGTACCGCAATCTGCGCGGCGTGATCGACGACCTCGACGCACGGCGCGCGCAGGTCTACATCGAATCGATGATCGTGGAAGTCAGCGGCACGCTGGACAGCCAGCTTGGCATCCAGTGGCAGGGGCTGATCAATTCGGGCGGCAGCACCGTCGGCTTCGCTGGGACCAACTTCGGTGCTGGCGGCCAGAACATCATCAACCTGACTGCGGCTGCGGCGCTCTACAACCAGAACAAGACCGCCGGCCTCGCGGCCATCAGTGGTCTCGTGCCCGATGTGGGCGGCCTGAATCTTGGGGTGATCAACAAGGCCATTGGCCTGGGCGCGCTGCTCCACGCACTGGGACAGAACACAAGCGTGAACCTGCTGTCCACGCCGAACCTGATCACGCTCGAGAACGAGGAAGCGAAGATCCTCATCGGCCAGAACATTCCGATCACCACCGGATCGTACGCGCAGACTGGCAGTTCGGCCTCGGTGACGCCGTTCCAGACGTACGACCGCAAGGATGTCGGCATCACACTGCGCGTGCGCCCACAGATTTCCGAAGGCGGCCTGGTCAAGATGCAGATCTACCAGGAGTCTTCGCAAGTGGCGCCCGGTACGCTCACCAACCCGCAGGGCCCCACCACGAACGTGCGATCGATCGAAACCAATGTGCTGGTGGACGATGGCCAGATCATCGTGCTGGGCGGCCTGATCGAGGACAACTACGGCGACAACGTTCAGAAGGTGCCGCTGCTCGGTGACATCCCCTACCTCGGCTCGTTGTTCCGCTACGAGAACAAGACCCGTTCGAAGACCAATCTGCTGGTGTTCCTGCGCCCCTACGTGATGCGCACCACCACCGCCACGGATCGCCTGACACAGGATCGCTACGACTTCATCCGCGGCCAGCAGCAGAACTTCGTCTCGCCGAACATGGTGGTCCGCGAGCTGAACACACCGGTGCTGCCGCCGGCCGATGCGCCGACCGCGCCGTTCGTCGACCCGCGCTACAACGGTCCGGTGCCCGGCCCGGTGCCCCTTGCGCCGGGACAACCGTCGACGTCCGCACCCGCGCCGCAGACCGTGCCGCAGCCGGTGCAGCGGCCGCTCTCGCAGACCACTTCCGGCCAGGGCGCGTAAGGTTGAACATCATGGCAACCGATACGCCAGTGACGGCACCCGCCGCGACAGAAACGCCACTCGAAGCCCCGTCGCCGATGGCGGCGCGGCTGGTCTCGTACACGTTCTCGCGCGAAGCGCCGCTGCTGATCGCGCACCAGCGCCCCGACGGACTCGAAGTCTGGGTCAGCCGCAAGACCTCTCCGGCCGCGCTGGCCGAGGTGACGCGCGTGCACGGCGCGTTGCATCTGCGCGTGCTGGAACAGGCCGAACTCGAGGCTGCGATGTCCGATGCCTATAACCGCCAGGACGGCACCGCCGCGCAGGTGGTGGGCGAGGTGGAAGGCGAAGTCGATCTGTCGCGCCTGATGCAGGACATCCCGGCCGTGGAAGACCTGCTCGAGTCCGAGGACGATGCGCCAATCATCCGCATGATCAATGCGCTGCTGACGCAGGCCGCGCGCGAGCAGGCCTCCGATATCCACATCGAGCCGTTCGAGTCGTCGTCGGTCGTGCGTTTCCGCGTGGATGGCACGCTGCGCGACGTGGTGCGTCCGAAGAAGGCGCTGCATGGCGCCCTGATCTCGCGGATCAAGATCATGGCGCAGCTCGACATCGCCGAGAAACGGTTGCCGCAGGATGGCCGCATCACGCTGCGCGTGGGCGGACGACCGGTGGACGTGCGCGTATCCACGCTGCCGACCGGACACGGCGAGCGCGCGGTGCTGCGTCTGCTCGACAAGGAAGCGGGCCGCCTCGATCTGGCCAAGCTCGGTATGGCTCGCTCGACGCTGGCCAGCTTCGATGACCTGATTCGCCAGCCGCACGGCATTGTGCTGGTGACCGGACCCACGGGTTCGGGCAAGACCACGACGCTGTACGCGGCGCTATCGCGGCTGGACTCCCATACGACCAACATCATGACCGTCGAGGATCCGATCGAATACGATCTCGACGGCATCGGCCAGACGCAGGTCAACGCGCGCATCGACATGACCTTTGCGAAGGCCCTGCGCGCGATTCTGCGTCAGGACCCGGACGTGGTCATGATCGGTGAAATCCGCGACCTCGAAACCGCACAGATCGCGGTGCAGGCATCGCTGACCGGCCACCTCGTGCTGGCCACGCTGCACACCAACGATTCGGCCTCGGCCGTGACCCGTCTGGTCGACATGGGCATCGAGCCGTTCCTGCTTTCGTCGTCGCTGATCGGCGTACTGGCGCAGCGACTGGTGCGCCGTCTCTGCCCGCACTGCAAGCGCGAGGAAGTCATCGAAGTCACACCGGGCGAATCCGAGACGCTTCATGCCGACGGCAAGCCACTGCAGCGCGTATGGCACCCGGTTGGTTGCGACAAGTGCGGAAATTCCGGCTATCAGGGCCGTATGGGTGTGTATGAACTGCTGACTGTCGATGCCGAAATCCAGACGATGATCCACCGCCAGCAGGCCGAGTCCGAGATCAAGCAGCGGGCGCTGGCCAAGGGCATGCACACGATGCGCGGTGATGCGCAGCGCTGGATCGACAGCGGCGCCACTTCGCTTGAAGAAGTGCTGCGCGTGTCGCGCGACTAGAGCGAAGGAGCCCGCGCAGCATGCCCGCCTATCGCTATGAAGCCGCCGACGCCGCCGGCCGTGCAGATCGCGGCGTCATCGAGGCCGACAGTCCAAAGCAGGCGCGCGCGCAGCTTCGCGCTCGCGGGCTGACGCCGATCATCGTTGACCCGCTGGCCGGCGCGGGGCTGGCCAAGCGCAGCGGCAGCAGCGCGTTCGTGCGCCGGCTGTCGACGCAGGAGCAGGCGCTGTTCACGCGCCAGCTCGCCAGCCTGATCGTGTCGGGCCTGCCGCTCGACGAAGCCCTGGGCGCACTTGCGGACCAGGCCGAGCGCCAGTACGTGCATGAGCTCCTTGCGGGCATCCGCGCCGAAGTCATGGGCGGCAGCTCGCTCTCCGTGGCGCTGGCCCAGCATCCCAAGGACTTTCCGGACATCTACCGCGCGCTGGTTTCAGCCGGTGAACATTCTGGCCACCTCGGCATGGTGCTCGAACGGCTGGCCACCTACATCGAGACGCGCAACACGCTGACTTCGAAAATCCGGCTCGCATTCACGTACCCGGCCATCGTCACGGTGGTGGCGTTCGCGATCGTGATCTTCCTGCTGTCGTATGTGGTGCCGCAGGTGGTCAGCGTGTTTGCCAATACCAAGCAGAAGCTGCCCACGCTGACAGTGATCATGCTGGCGCTGTCGGATTTCGTGCGTAACTGGTGGTGGGCCGCGCTGGGTGTCATCGCCGCGGTCGCTGCAATCATTCGCAGCCTGCTGAAGCAGCCAGACGTTCGTCTGGCATGGCACCGCTGGCTACTGACCGCGCCGCTGGTCGGCAAGCTGATTCGCGGGTACAACACGGCGCGCTTCGCCAGCACGCTGTCGATTCTCGTATCGGCCGGCGTGCCGATCCTGCGCAGCCTGCAGGCCGCCGGAGAAACACTGACCAATCAGGCGCTCAAGGCCAACGTCGAGGACGCCACCACGCGTGTGCGCGAAGGCGCATCGCTGGCGCGCGCGCTGGCTGCGCAGAACCAGTTTCCCCCGGTGCTGGTGCACCTGATCCGGTCCGGCGAGGCCACCGGCAACCTGCCGACGATGCTCGACCGCGCAGCCACCGGCGAGGGCCAGGAACTGGAGCGCCGCACGCTGTTCCTGACCAGTCTGCTTGAGCCGCTGCTGATTCTGACGATGGGTGTGGTGGTGCTGATGATCGTGCTGGCCGTGCTGATGCCGATCATCGAGATCAATCAGCTGGTCAGATAGCGCGTCAGTTATTGACGCGCTGACGCTCTCCCGCACAAGGGAGAGAGGAACAAACAGATTGCGTTGAATCTGCACGCGGTTCTCGTCCTCTCCTGCGTGCGGGAGAGGACAGAGACCTCAGACCACGACGACGCTTACTCCGCCGCAGCCGCCTTCTTCGCCGGCGCCCGCTTGCGCGGTGCGGCCTTCTTTGCCGCAGGCTTCTTCTTCGCCGGTTTCTTGGCTTCCTCCGCAGGCGCTTCCGCCTTCGTCTCCTCGGGCACGTCTACCTGTGCCGACAGCACAGTCGCGCCGGGTGCCGAGAACACCGACTGGTCGATCGGCCACGGGGTATCGCTCAGCGTGACATCGGGACGCTTGCCGCGCTTGCCGCCCGCCTTCGGCCTCTCGGTGGAGACCTCCACGGCCTCCTGAATCAGCGTCGAGGCGGAACCGGCTGCGTCGTCGTCATCTTCCTCTTCCGTCACTCGAGCGGGCTCGATTGCCGGTACGACGACTGCCACGGGTTCGGGCGCTGGCGGCACGTGTCGTGCGGGTGCCGGGGCCGGACGCTGCTGCTGTGGCTGGGCTTGCTGCGATGGCTGCTGCGACTGGGACGGCTGGGACGACTGCGCCTGCTGCTGCGGTTGCGCCGGCTGCGGCTGCCCACCACCCTCACCCTTGTTGCGCTTCTTCAGCCGCACCCAGAGGGTCTTGTTATTGCCGCCGTTGCGCGTTTCCACCTCGAACAGGTTCGTCGCTGTCACCAGCTCCGAAAGCTTGCCGTAGCCATAGTTACGCGAATCGAATTCCGGGGCCTGCTTGGCGATGTAGTTGCCGATGCCACCGAGCGTGGACCAGCCATCCTCGTCGGACACGGCCTGCGACGCGCTCTGCAGCAGCCGCACCAGGCGCGAATCCTGACGCAGTTCCTGGGTCGTGCGCTTGCGTGCCGGCGCGCTCCCGGTCTCGGAGTCGGAATCCGAATCGGCTTCCGCACGCAGCACATCGGAGTAGATGAACTTGTCGCACGCCGTCACGAACGGTTTCGGCGTCTTGCGCTCGCCAAAACCGTAGACGGTCAGGCCCTGTTCGCGGATGCGCGATGCCAGACGCGTGAAATCGCTATCGCTGGAGACGATGCAGAACCCGTCGAAGCGGCCCGTGTAGAGCAGGTCCATCGCGTCGATGATCATCGCGCTGTCGGTGGCGTTCTTGCCCACGGTGTAGCGGAACTGCTGGATCGGCTGGATCGAGTGCGCCAGCAGGCGGTCCTTCCAGCCCGAGAGGTTAGGACGCGTCCAGTCGCCGTAGATACGCTTGACGGCGGCAACGCCGTACTTGGCCACTTCGGCCAGCAGGCCTTCGACGATGGCGGGCGCCGCGTTGTCGGCATCGATCAGCACGGCCAGGGTCGCGCCCTGGCGAGGAGTATTGGTCATGGTCGGAGTTGGATGGGGCGGGTTGCACCACGACAGGATACGCCGTGGTGGCGCGCGGTCTACATCGTGGCTCGCGCGTGCGCCGTTTGGATGCACCGCAGTGTACACGTGTGGCGTATGCGTATACGGGAAATCACGGGGGTCCCGGGCGCGATTTATGCTGCATCGCACGGTACCGCGGCCTGCACGCCGGTGCTACCATGCCGCGCAGAGACACGGTCGTCCAATGGCTCCAAAAGAGACTGCGAACGGCTGCCCACAACTAATGTGTCGGTGATCCCGACAGGATGCCCCTAGAGGAGCACAAATGAATGCCCCACTGACCCCTCCGGTCAGCGACGCCATCCGTCGCGCGCTCGAAAACGTTTCCCTCGAAGACAAGTACACGCTGGAACGCGGCCGCATCTACATCAGCGGCACGCAGGCACTGGTACGTCTTCCGATGCTGCAGCAGGAACGCGACCGCGCCTCCGGCCTGAATACCGCAGGCTTCATCTCCGGCTACCGCGGCTCCCCGCTCGGCGCGCTCGACCAGTCGCTCTGGAAAGCCAAGAAGCACCTTGCGGCGCACAACGTCGTGTTCCAGGCCGGCCTGAACGAAGACCTTGCCGCCACCTCCGTCTGGGGATCGCAGCAGGTCAACATGTATCCGGATGCCAAGTTCGATGGCGTGTTCGGCATGTGGTACGGCAAGGGTCCGGGTGTCGACCGCACCGGCGACGTCTTCAAGCACGCCAATTCGGCCGGCTCCAGCCGGCACGGCGGCGTGCTGGTGCTGGCCGGTGACGATCACTCGGCCAAGTCCTCCACGCTTGCGCACCAGTCCGAGCATATCTTCAAGGCCTGCGGCCTGCCCGTGCTCTACCCGTCGAACGTGCAGGAGTACCTGGACTACGGCCTGCATGGCTGGGCGATGAGCCGCTACTCGGGTCTATGGGTGGCCATGAAGTGCGTGACCGATGTGGTGGAATCTTCGGCATCGGTCGAACTCGACCCGCACCGCGTGCAGATCGTTCTGCCCGATGACTTCGCGCTGCCCCAGGGCGGCCTGAATATCCGCTGGCCGGACCCGCCGCTGGAACAGGAAGCCCGCCTGCTCGACTACAAGTGGTATGCGGGGCTGGCCTATGTGCGCGCCAACAAGATCGATCGCATCGAGATCGATTCACCGCACGCTCGCTTCGGCATCATGACCGCTGGCAAGGCCTATCTCGACACGCGCCAGGCACTGTCCGACCTGGGGCTGGACGACGAGACCTGCGCCCGCATCGGCATCCGGCTCTACAAGGTGGGCTGCGTGTGGCCGCTCGAAGCGCATGGCGCGCGTGCGTTCGCCGAGGGCCTGCATGAAATTCTGGTCGTCGAAGAAAAGCGCCAGATCATGGAGTACGCGCTCAAGGAAGAGCTGTACAACTGGCGCGACGACGTGCGTCCCAAGGTCTACGGCAAATTCGACGAGAAGGACAACGCGGGCGGCGAATGGTCGATCCCGCAGAACAACTGGCTGCTGCCGGCGCACTACGAGCTGTCCCCGGCGATCATCGCCAAGGCCATCGCCACGCGGCTTGAGAAGTTCGACCTGCCCAGCGACATCCGCGCGCGCATCGAGGCGCGGCTGGCCCTGATCCAGGCGAAGGAAAAAGCGCTGGCCACGCCGCGCGTGACCGCCGAGCGCAAACCGTGGTTCTGCTCGGGCTGTCCGCACAACACGTCGACCAACGTGCCCGAGGGTTCGCGCGCGCTGGCCGGCATCGGCTGCCACTACATGACGGTCTGGATGGACCGCAACACCAGCACGTTCAGCCAGATGGGCGGCGAAGGCGTGGCGTGGATCGGCCAGGCGCCGTTTGCCGGCGACAACCACGTGTTCGCCAACCTGGGCGACGGCACGTACTTCCACTCCGGCCTGCTGGCGATCCGCGCGTCGATCTCGGCCGGTGTGAACATCACCTACAAGATCCTCTACAACGACGCGGTGGCGATGACCGGCGGCCAACCCGTCGACGGTCAGCTTTCGGTGCAGGACATCGCTTTCCAGGTGGCCGCCGAGGGCGCGAAGAAAATCGTCATCGTCACGGACCAGCCCGAGAAGTACAACAGCGCGATCAAGCTGCCCGAGGGTCTGACCGTGCATCCACGCGAGGAACTCGACAACATCCAGCGCGAGCTGCGCGAGGTGCCTGGCTGCACGATCCTGATCTACGACCAGACCTGCGCCACGGAGAAGCGTCGCCGCCGCAAGCGCGGCACGTTCCCCGATCCGGCACGCCGCGCGTTCATCAACGACGCCGTGTGCGAAGGCTGCGGCGACTGCTCGGTCAAGTCGAACTGCCTCTCGGTGGAACCGCTGGAGACCGAACTCGGCACCAAGCGCCAGATCAACCAGTCGTCGTGCAACAAGGACTTCTCGTGCGTGAACGGCTTCTGCCCGAGCTTCGTCACGGCCGAAGGCGCGCAGGTGCGCAAGCCTCAGGCCACCGGCATGTCGATGGGCGGACTGCCCGCGCTGCCCGAACCCGTGCTGCCGACGATGCGCCGTTCGTACGGCATCCTCGTGACCGGCGTGGGCGGTACCGGCGTGGTGACGATCGGCGGCCTGCTCGGCATGGCGGCGCACCTGGAGAACAAGGGGGTGACGGTGCTCGACATGGCCGGCCTGGCGCAGAAAGGTGGCGCCGTGCTGTCGCATGTGCAGATCGCGGCCAAGCCGGATGACCTGCACGCCACGCGCATCGCGATGGGCGAGGCCGACCTCGTGATCGGTTGCGACGCCATCGTGTCGGCCACCGACGAGGTCATCTCGAAGACGCAGACGGGCCGCACGCGTGCCGTGGTCAACACGGCGCAAACCCCGACCGCCGCGTTCATCAAGGACCCGAAGTGGCAGTTCCCGGGCCTGTCCGCCGAGCAGGACATCCGCAATGCGGTCGGCGAAGCCTGCGACTTCATCAACGCCAGCGCGCTGGCCGTGGCGCTGCTTGGTGACGCGATCTACACGAACCCGCTGGTGCTGGGCTACGCGTGGCAGAAGGGCTGGATTCCGCTATCGCTCGAAGCGCTGGTGCGTGCGATCGAACTGAACGGTGTCTCGGTCGACAAGAACAAAGCCGCATTCGACTGGGGCCGCCACATGGCGCACGACCCCGATCACGTGCTGTCGCTCACCGGCAAGCTCAAGACGCAGACGGAAGGCGCGGATGTGGTGAAGCTGCCGACGTCGTCGGGCGCGCTGCTGGAGAAGCTGATCGCCAATCGCGTCGACCTGCTGACGAAGTACCAGAACGCGGCCTACGCCGAGCAGTATCGCGACGCGGTGAATCGCGTGCGCGCGGCGGAAAGCGCGCTGGTGGGCGCCGGCAAGCCGCTGCCGCTGACGGAAGCCGCGGCACGCAACCTGGCCAAGCTGATGGCGTACAAGGACGAGTATGAAGTCGCGCGCCTGTACACCGACCCCATCTTCCTGGACAAGCTGCGCGCGCAGTTCGAAGGCGAGCCGGGCCGTGACTATCAGCTGAACTTCTGGCTCGCGCCGCCGACCACGGCCAAGCGCGATGACAAGGGTCATCTGGTCAAGCGCCGCTTCGGCCCGTCGACCATGACGCTGTTCCGTATGCTGGCCAGGCTCAAGGGCCTGCGCGGCGGACCGCTCGACATCTTCGGCAAGACCGAGGAGCGTCGCACGGAACGCGCGCTGATCGGTGAGTATCGTTCGCTGCTCGACGAGCTGTCGAAGGGTCTGAGCGCGGCCAACCACGATACGGCAGTGGCGCTGGCGAACTTGCCCGACGATATTCGCGGGTTCGGTCATGTGAAGGAAAACAACCTCAAGGCGGCGCGCGGCCGGTGGGAAAAGCTGCTCGCCCAGTTCCGCAATCCGCAGGCGGGGCAGCAGGCAGCCTGATTGCGACGGAGCAGAACGGCGGCGCGGGAGTGAATCCCGCGCCGTTTTTGCTTCCGGGCGTGCCTTGACGTGCCTTGACGTGTCATAGCGTGGCCGGCGCTACACTGGCAGGCCGACACACTCCCGGCATTCCCATGCAAATCCGCCCCTACAACCCCACCGACGAAGCCGATGTCATCGCCCTGTGGAAAGCCTGCGGGCTGACACGCCCGTGGAACGATCCGCACCGCGACATCGCCCGCAAGATGACCGAGCAGCCGGAGATGTTCCTGATCGGCGATGTGGAAGGACATGTGCGCGCGTCGGCCATGGTTGGGTTCGACGGGCATCGCGGTTGGGTCTACTACCTGGCCGTGGACCCCGCCCATCAGGGCCGTGGCTATGGGCGTATGCTGATGGCACACGCCGAGGCGCTGCTGATCGAGCGCGGCTGCCCGAAGATCAACCTGCTGGTGCGCGAAGGCAACGACGCCGTGCTGGCGTTCTACAACGAACTTGGCTACACCCGTGACGCCGCGGTCAGCCTGGGCAAGCGGCTGATCCCCGATCAATGATTCCCTGGTGACCCTCCGGTCAGCGCAACTCGCCATGCTGAAGATCCGCGGTATCGACCATCTGGTGCTGCGCACCGCCGATGTCCCCCGCCTCGTGCGCTTCTACGTTGACGTGCTTGGCTGCACCATCGAGCGCGAGCAGCCCGCCTTCGGCCTGACCCAGTTGCGCGCCGGCGGCGGACTGATCGATCTGATTTCGCTCGATGGCCCGCTTGGGCAGGCTGGTGGGGCCGGACCCGGCCCGGAGGGCCGCAACCTCGATCACTTCTGCCTTCGCATCGATCCGTTCGATGAGAAAGCCATTTTTATGCATCTAAATATTCTTCATATTGATGCAAGTCCGGTCGAGCAGCGATTTGGCGCAGAGGGCCGCGGGCCGTCGATCTACGTGAAGGACCCGGACGGCAATACCGTCGAGCTGAAAGGACCGGCGACCCCGGACTAAGGGATCCCCCCGGAAAGTGGCTTCCCGCTGGCACGGGCGGACCGATACAATCTTCGCTTCATCGATCAAGCTTCGCCACCGGCGCCCCCCAAATCTGCGTCGGGCGCGCCATGAACGCTCCTTCCGCCCCCCATCCTGCCGGTGGCCCGGCACTGCCACCCCGCCAGATCGTCTGGACACTCGGCATCACCGAGATCATCAGTTGGGGAACGCTGTACTTTGCTTTCACCGTGTTCATCGAACCGATGCGCCAGTCCCTCGGGTACGGCAAACCATTCCTGGCGGGCGGATTTTCGCTGGGGCTGCTGGTCTGGGCGATGTGCTCGTTCGCAGTGGGCCGGCTGCTGGACCGCGTGCCGGCACGCAAGGTCATGGGCACGGGCTCGGTGCTGGCCGCCATCGGACTGCTGCTCTGGGCGTGGTGCCCGTCGCCAGCGGTATTCCTGCTGATGTGGATTCCGCTCGGGCTGGCCATGGCGTCGACGCTGTATGAGCCGGCCTTCGTGGTCCTGCGTCAGGCCTGGGGGGACGGCTACCAGAAGCCGATCGTCCATGTGACGCTGCTTGCGGGCTTCGCCAGCACGATCTTCATCCCGCTGGCGCAGTGGCTGGTGCTCCATCTGGGCTGGCGCGAGACGCTGGTCGTCTTTGCCGCGCTGAACCTGTTCGTCTGCGCACCATTGCACGCGCGGTTGCGCTACGCGGTGCATCCCAGCTACGCCCATGCCGGCACCCACAGCGGCACACCGCTGGCTGGCGCGGCGTCCTCCGGCATCGCCCGCGCGACGCTGCGCCAGCCGGTATTCTGGTGCGTGGTGCTGGCGTTCACAGCCACAGCGGTGATCGCCTCGCTACTCGGCGCCCACCTGATTCCGATGCTGACGGAGAAGGGGATGCCCATCGCGCAGCAACTGATCGTGGCCGCGCTGATCGGGCCCGCGCAGGTAGCCGGGCGGCTCGTCATGGCGCGGCTGCCGATTGATCACCCGGTGCGGCTGTCGATGCCGGTCTACATCGTGATGACCATCGGCCTGGCCTGTCTGGCGCTGGGCAACGGCTACTGGCTGATGTTCGCGGCGATCTGCTACGGCTGCGCCAACGGCGTCAACACGATGCTGCGCGCGATGGCCATGCCCGAACTGATCTCGCGTCATCACTATGCAACGCTGAATGGGTTAATGATGACCCCTGTGTTGCTGATGCAGGCCGCCGCGCCGTGGTTCGGCGCCCTGCTCTGGCGTGCCGCCGGCGGCTACTGGCTGATGCTGTGGGTCATGGTGGCGCTATCCATCGGCGCGCTGGCCGCCTTTGCGTTCGCGCTGCATCAGCGTGGCCTGCTGCGTGCCGGCGCGGCCCCCGCGTAGCGACAGCGCTGCGTTATTGCGTCAATTCATTGCTTTGCTGTCTCTTTGTTGTCTCCTTGCTGTCTGGTAGTACCTGATGTCCGAATACTCGATCGAATCACCCGCCCGTAGCGAAACCGCTCCGCCCCCGTCGCCCTCGGCAGTCTCCCGTGCCACACGCGGCACCATGGCGCTGTTCTTTGCCAACGGCGCCACATTTGCCACCTGGGGTGTCCATATCCCCACGATCAAGGCACGTTTCGGCCTGTCCGATGCCATGCTGTCGTTCGCCATGCTGGCCGTGGCCGCTGGCGCCATCGTCGCCATGGGCCCGGTTGGCCGCTGGGTGGGCCGGCTCGGCAGCGCGCGCGCCTCGATGATCGGCGGCGTCGCCTTCGCGCTGCTCACGCTGGCAATCATCGCCATGCCGAGCTTTGCCCTGCTGCTGCCCACGTTGCTGATATTCGGCATGGCCAACGCCGCGTTTGACGTCGGCATGAACGCGCAGGCCGCGATTGTGGAGGCCAGCCGCACACGTCCGGTGATGTCCGCGCTGCACGGCATGTTCAGCCTGGGTGGGATGATCGGCGCGGCGTTCGGCGGGCTCATGCTGTCGCTTGGCGTGCCGCCGCTGGTGCACGCGGCGCTGATTGCCGCACTGACGGCGGGCGTGGCAATCGGCATGACGCCGGGGCTGCTGGCCGATCATCCGGTGCTGCCCACCGCCGACCATCACCGCGAACACGCGTCGCGCGCGTTATGGCTGCTGGGCCTGATGGCGTTCCTGGGGCTGGTGGGTGAAGGGGCGATGTACGACTGGACCAGCGTCTACATGCGTGACGTGGCCGTGGCGCCGCTGGGCTGGGTCAGCTTCGGGTATGCGGCGTTCTCGGGGGGTATGGCCTGCGGTCGCTTCGGCGGTGACCGCCTGCGTGCCCGTTTCGGCGATGCGCGGACGCTGACCGGCAGCGCCTGGCTTGGCTTTGCCGGCATCGTGCTGGCCATCGCCGTGCCGTTGCCGCTGGCCGCGTTGATCGGCTTCGGGCTGATGGGGCTCGGCGCCGCGAACATGGTGCCGATCTTCTTCGCCGCCGCGTCGCGCCTGCCCGGCGTAGCCGCGGCGGAGGCGATTGCGCGCGTAGCGCGCTTCGCCTATGTGGGCCTGCTGCTCGGGCCCGTGCTGATCGGCGGCGTCGCGCACCTCTCGGACCTGCGTATCGGCATCACGGTGGTGGCGCTAACGATGGGCTACATCGCCCTGTTCGGCGCGAAGGCGGCACGCCGCTATCTCACCACCTGATTCGACACCCGGCAGGCTCAGGCCGCCTTCTGCAGCGGCGCATGACCTGTGCCGATGCCATCGAAGACGAACGTGTCCATCGCCAGCACGCCATAGGTGACCTCATCGGCCACGCGGTCCACCCGCGCCGACCCTGCGGCCACGGAGGCTGGACCGATCGCGGCGCCCAGCGCCACGTAGAACGGCAACAGGTGCTCGTCCGTCGGATGCGCGCGACGGGCGAACGGTGCCTGGGCACGATAGTCCGCGATGCGGCTGACGTCGCCGGTGGCCAGCGCCTCGTCCAGCGCGCCGCTCATCCAGTCGCGGAAGGCATCGACGTACGGCTCGGTCGCCGGGCCGTGCTGCGCCTTGCGTTCGCCCGCCCCAAACACTTCGCGCAGGTTGTGCGTGAAGCTGCCCGAACCGATCACAAGCACGCCTTCCTCGCGCAGCGGCGCCAGTGCGCGGCCGATATCGATCTGCGTGGCCGGAGGCAGGTACGGGTTGAAAGCGAGCTGGACCACGGGGACGTCGGCATCCGGGAAGAAGTGACGCAGCGGCATCCAGGCGCCGTGGTCAAGCGGACGCTCTTCATCCTCGCAGACAAACCCGGCACCCGGGATCTGAGCCGCCTCGACCAGCGCCTTCACGCGGCCGGCAAGTTCGGGCGAGCCCGGCGCGTCATAGCGCAACGTGTAGAGCTCGCGCGGAAAGCCGCCGAAGTCGTGCCATGCCTCTTGCTGGCTGCGCGTGCTGACTGCCAGCGTGCTGTAGATCCAGTGCGCGGAAATCACCAGCACGGCCTTGGGCTTGAGCGCGCGCAGGCGGACACCGAGCGCGTCGAAGGCGGCGCCGGTCGGGCCTGGGTCGATCGCGAGCATGGGGGATCCGTGGGACACGTAGAGGACGGGAAGCATGGTGTTCATGGCGAGTTGCCGTTCAGCGAATTTGTGCGATGCCTCAAGTCTGGCAAAGAATGCTGGCGCTGACGCAGGCCAATTACGGACACCTCGTGCAAAAAACTTCAACAAGACCTGCGCCGACCATCCGCGCGCCGGGCGCGAGCGTTGGATAACGCACACAGCACATAGGGGATCCGGCCGCACCGCCGACAGGCGCAAGCCGAATCGGCCTATGATGGGGAACACGATGCCCCTGCGCCCCAGACAACGTGCCGGGCATCGGCTGGAGAACCCCGTGGCCAAGCATTTCGATCCCCTGCACGCCCTGCCGCACGCCTTGTGGTGGCAGCCCGGCGTTTACGGCAGCGTCCCCGCCGTGCTGCTCTGGATCGTCGCACGATTGCCCGCCGACGCGCTCGCCAGTGTCTTCAGCACCCCCTACGCCAGCGCGCTGTTCAACCATGCGGGCGACACGGTATTCGTCACAGGCTGGCTCGCGAGCGCAGTCTGGCTCTGGTTCACACGCAAGAAACCCAACCTTCCGGACCGCAAGGTCGCCCCGACAGGGGACGAGCGCCCCGCCGCCGGGCAACACGCGCCCCATCACGGCCATCGCCCGGGCTGACGGCTTCGCTGATGTAAGGAATCGCTTAAGATGACGCCTTCGCCACTGCCAGAGCACGCGCTTGCAGTGGCATCCAAAGGTTCTCTCAACATCATCATTTGCGCCATGTCCGTCACCGCTACATCCGCCAATGAGCTGTCCAAGGCCACCCGACGCCGCGCGATCATCGCCGCGACCATCGGCAACGGCCTGGAATGGTTCGACTTCACCGTCTACAGCTTCTTCGCAGTCATCATCGCCAAGCTGTTCTTCCCCACCGGCAATGACATGACGTCGTTCCTGCTGACGGTGGCCACGTTCGGCGTGGGCTTCTTCATGCGTCCGGTGGGCGCGATCGTGCTGGGCGTCTACGCCGACCGTGTGGGCCGCAAGGCGGCGCTGACCCTGACCATCCTGATGATGGCGCTGGGCACGGCGATCATCGGCCTGGCGCCGACCTACGACTCGATCGGCCTGTGGGCTCCCGCGCTGATCGTGCTGGCACGCCTGATCCAGGGCTTCTCTGCCGGCGGCGAAGTCGGCGGCGCCACGGCGTTCCTGATCGAGCACGCCCCCGACGAGGAACGTGGCATGTACGCCAGCTGGCAGCAAGCCAGCCAGGGCATCTCGTTCATGCTCGGCGCGGCCATGGGCGCGCTGGTGACCAATGGCCTGGACCAGGCCCAGATCGATGCCTGGGGCTGGCGCATCCCGTTCCTGTTCGGCCTGCTGATCGGCCCGGTGGGCATGTATATCCGCTCGCACCTGGAAGAGCCGCCCGAGTTCGAGGCACGCCAGGCCGAGCGCCGCGCGAGCAACGTGAAATTCTCGCCGCTGTCGCAGGTGCTGCGCGATCATCCGCGCGAAGTGCTGGCCGGCCTGGGCGTGACGATCCTCTGGACCGTCTGCACCTACGTGCTGGTGTTCTACATGCCGTCCTACGCCAAGCAGCAACTTGGTCTGCCGCTGGGCGCCACGTTCCAGTCCACCGCGATCTGCGGCGCGATCATCCTGGTGCTGTGCCCGCTGATGGGCATGCTGTCCGACCGCGTGGGTCGCAAGCGGATGCTCGGCGTCGTGGCGCTGGCCATCGGCGTGCTGGCCTACCCGTTGTTCCACTGGCTCAACGTTTCCCCGACCACGGCCACCCTGCTCCAGGTGCAGATCGTGCTGGGCATCCTGCTGGCCGCGTTCACCGGCCCGGCGCCCGCCGTGCTGGCCGAGCAGTTCCCGACCGAGGTCCGCTCCACGGGCCTGTCGCTGGCCTATAACTTCGCCGTGACGATCTTCGGCGGCTTCGCGCCGCTAATCGTCACCTGGCTGATCGAATCGACGCACAACAAGCTGGCGCCCGCGTACTACGTGATTGCCGCTGCGGCCATCAGCTTCGTCGCGCTCGTGTTCATGCACGACCGTACCGGCAAGAAGCTCGCCTGACCGCTTACGCTTGCGCAAGCAGAAGAAAGCCAACCTTCGGGTTGGCTTTTTTTTTTCGCCAGCCGGATTCGTCAGGCAGTGATGCAAATCGCATGTCCGAATCCAGCCATGCCGCGCCTTTACCGCGTCGGGTAACAGGCGCAAGATCGCGTGGACGCACGTCCAACCTGCCCGCCAAGGAGCCCCATAGCATGACCAGATCGACATCCGCGCCACAGCCCCGCGAACGCTGCGGCTGGTGCGGCACGCTGGAGGATTACTGCCACTACCACGATCACGAATGGGGCTTCCCTGTCGACGACGACCGGCGGCTGTTCGAGAAGCTCTGCCTGGAAGGCTTCCAGTCGGGCCTGAGCTGGCTGACGATCCTCCGCAAGCGCGAGGCGTTCCGCAGCGCATTTGCCAACTTCGAGATCAACAAGGTGGCGCGGTTCACCGAGCACGACGTGGAAAGGCTGCTGGGCGACGCAGGCATCGTCCGCCATCGCGGCAAGATCGAAGCCGCGATCAACAATGCCCAGTGCGCGAAGGAACTGCTGAAGACCGAATCGTCGCTGGCTGCGTACTTCTGGAAGTTCGAGCCCGACCCGAAGAGCCGGCCCAAGACGCTCACGCCCGAGGTGCTGCGGGGCATGACCACCTGCCCGGAAGCGGTAGCGTTGTCGAAGGACCTGAAGAAGCGCGGCTGGAAGTTCGTAGGCCCGACCACGATGTACGCACTGATGCAGGCAATGGGGCTGGTCAACGACCATCGCGAAGGCTGCTGGACCCGTGCCGAAGTACAGCGCGCGCGCAAAGCGTTCAAGGTGCCAAAATAATAGGCAGGTCACGTATACGGATGTTTACGTATACATGTCTGTTTACATTGTTGTTTACGTATACATAGATAGTAGTAATAGATAAGACTGACCCGTCAGCGTGGATAACCGGCTTATCTCTTGCCGCATCAATGGTTTACGTTCGGGAGAACCCTTAGGGCAAGCGGTCTACGTATACGTGGATACGGGTGGACAAGTTTTCCTTCCGTCGGCGGAAAGCGGTAAGCTTGCCGAGTTGTTCGTATACGTCCCACATGCGACCCCCAGCCGGACCACAGGCTGTTCACCCGGTTGTCCCCAGGTCAACCGCCAATTTGTCCACAGGCCGCGCATGGTGAGGGACCACCGCCAAGGATGCTGCCGATGGATGCCACTACCCTGTTCCTGTACATGATTGCCGTTGGCGCCGTGGTGGTAACGCCCGGCCCAACGATGCTGCTGGCCCTGAGCAACGGAGCCACGCGCGGCATGCGGGTGGCGGCCTGTGGCATCGCCGGCGCGGCGCTGGCGGACCTGATTCTGATCGGTGCGGTGGGTTGCGGGCTTGGCGCCGTGTTGCTGGCGTCCGAGCAGATGTTCGCGGTGATCAAGTGGATCGGTGCCGCGTACCTGCTCTATCTGGCCTGGGGGCTGTGGCGGGCGCCGGTGCAGGCGCTGACGGTCTCGTCCGGCGAGGCGTCGGTCAATGGCTGGGCGGCCTTTTTGCGCGCATTGTTCGTGGCGCTGTCCAATCCGAAGACGCTGCTGTTCACGTCGGCCTTCGTGCCGCAGTTCATCCACCCGGACAAGCCGGTGGCGCTGCAGTACACGATCCTGGCCGTGGTGGCCGCCATCCTCGACATCCTGATGATGATGATCTACGCCTTTGGCGGGCAGCACGCCATGCGAACGATGTCGGCGCGCGCCGTGCGCTGGGTCAACCGGGGCTGCGCCGGGATACTGGCGTTCCTGGCCGTGGGTCTGAGCCTGTACCGTCGCAGCGAACTACGCTGAGCGGCGGCTCTCGCCGCTCAATCCGGTCACCCTTACCGGGTCCACATGGGTCATTACGTTGAGGACGTCGTTGCGCACCATGGCGCGACGCGCCGCCTCCGTGGCAATCGCGTGGCCCTGCTCGACGGTCAGGTCGGCCTGGATCTCCAGATGGACATCCACCAGGATCATGTCGCCCATCTTGCGCGTCTTCAGGTCATGCAATCCGAGCACGCCCGGCGTCTCGAGCATGGCCGCGCGTAGCGCTGCCACAGTGTCCTCGTCCGCAGCGCGGTCCATCAGGTCGCTCAGCGCATCCCAGCCGAACTTCAGGCCCGTTCGCGACACCATCAAGCCGACCACGATCGCCGCCACGGGGTCCAGCACGTGATATCCAAGCAGGTTGCCACCGACACCCAGCGCCACCACCAGTGACGATGCGGCATCGGATCGCGCGTGCCACGCGTTGGCCACGAGCATGCTTGACCGGATCCGTTCGGCCACGCGCAGCATGTAGCGGAACAGCAACTCCTTGGCCACCAGCGCGGCAAGCGCCATCCAGATCGCAATGGTCTGCACCGGTTGCACGCCGTTCGGGTGCTGGATCTTTCCAACGGCCGCCCACAGCATCCCGACACCCACCGCCAGCAGCAACGCGCCGATCGCCAGTGAGGCTGCGGTCTCGAAACGTTGGTGTCCGTACGGGTGATCGGTATCGGCATCCTTGCGGCTATGGTGTCCTGCAAACAACACCACGAAATCGGATATCAGATCGGAAAGAGAATGGAGTGCATCCGCAACTAGCGCCTGTGAACCCGCAATGATCCCGATCACGGCCTGCGCAATGCTGAGTCCGATATTGACGTAGACACTGACCATCGTGCTGCGTCGGCCCGCCAGATGGCGTGCCCGCGCGGCTTCGTCGTGCTGGGCGACTTCAGGGGCCAGGGGATCATCAGCGATGGAACTATCGCGCATGGTGTTCAGGGGAAACGGGATCGAAATAGCGGGTGAGCAATACGTGCATACGGTAGCACTTTTACATCACGGTGACAGTGGTCTGAAACGGTAAGCCATTAATCCAGGATTAATCCCGAAGATGCAAAGTGGATGCAGGTAAACCGCGTCGGGGTGAACGATTAAAGCCAGTTGTGGCGCAACGCGCGTATGACGGCAATAATACGTCCACGCCTTTGTTTCAGGCCTGATGCAGTTCACGGTGTGCTCACCAGAATTCCTGGTGCTGCAGTGATGCTTGGTCGCGTGCGATAAGGGGCAGACATGAGTGCCATCTGGACCGCTGAAGTGGGACAGTTGATGGTGGAGGCCGCCACGGTCTACGCCGTTGTGGCCGCGTGTGTCAGCCGCAAACGCCCTGCCCAGACCGCCACGCCATCACGCCTGGCACCGGTCAGCGTGCTCAAGCCGCTTTGCGGCGCCGAACCCCATCTCTACGAAAACCTGGCTGGCCTGTGCCGGCAGGACTATCCCGACTACCAGCTTGTTTTCGGCGTTTGCGCCTATGACGATCCGGCGATCACGGTCGTGAACCGTCTGCGCGCGGCATTCCCAGAGCGCGACATCGTGCTGATCGTCGACGCGCGCACGCATGGGCGCAATCCGAAGGTCAGCAACCTGATCAATCTGTACCGCGCAGCGCGCCATGCCCATCTGGTGATCGCGGATAGCGACATTGCCGTACCGCCCGACTACCTGCGCCGACTGGCGGGACCGCTCAGCGATCCGCATGTTGGCGTCGTCACATGCTTGTACCGGGGCCGTCCCGTCGACGGCATCTGGTCGCGGCTGGGTGCCGCATTCATCAACGAATGGTTTGCGCCGTCGGTCCGCGTAGCCCACGCGGGCGGGTCGCGGCGCTTTGCCTTTGGCGCGACGATCGCGTTGCGCCGCGACACCCTCAACGCGATCGGCGGGTTTCGGGCGCTGGCGAACCGGCTGGCGGACGACTACTGGCTGGGCGAACTGACCCGGCAATCGGGATGGAAGACCGTGTTGTCGGATGTCGTGGTGGAAACCGACGTCACCGAGACCAGCCTGCGCGCCCTGTGGCGCCATGAGCTGCGCTGGCTTCGCACGATCCGGTCCCTGAACGCGCCCGGCTTCTTCTTCACGTTCCTGACCTGCACCTGGCCGATGCTGGTGCTCGGCTGCCTGCTCGCGCCGCACCTTCCGGTGCTGGCCATCGCACTCGTTGGCGCGCTCGCGCGCAGCGTGACCGCCGGCAGCATCGGCGCCGCGCTACGCGCGCCACTGCGCGACGCATTGTTGCTGGTGGAATGGGCTGCCGCGCTCGGCGGTGGCCGTGTGCACTGGCGCGGCCACGTGATGACGACCACCGACGCACCACCCAACCATTCCACACCGCAGCCGGGCAGCCGGCCCGCGTTGCCCAAACCTCTTTATTCGACCACGCCTCACGCTCAGGATAGCCCCCGATGAAAACGCTCTTTCTTCAGGCCCCTTCGTACGACGGCTTTGACGGTGGCGCAGGATCACGCTACCAGGCCAAACGCGAGATCAAGTCGTTCTGGTATCCGACCTGGCTCGCACAGCCTGCCGCGCTGGTGCCGGACAGCCGTGTGCTCGATGCGCCGGCGGATGGACTCGGCGTGGAACAGACGCTCAATATCGCGCTGGACTATGACCTTGTCATCATCCACACGAGCACGCCGTCCTTTCCGACCGATGCGCGCTTTGCCGAACAGCTCAAGGAGCGGCGTCCGGACATCATGATCGGCATGGTCGGCGCCAAGGCTGCGGTGGATCCGGGCGGCACGCTCAGCGCCACCCAGGCGATTGATTTCGTCTGCCGCGAGGAATTCGACTACACGTGCCAGGACGTTGCCGCCGGCAAGCCCCTGGCAGGCATTGCCGGGCTCAGCTATCGCCTGACCGATGGCACGATCGAACACAACCCGGCGCGTCCGATGATCGAGAACATGGACGAGTTGCCGTTCGTCGCCCCGGTCTACAAGCGCGACCTGAAGATCCAGAACTACTTCATCGGCTACCTGATGCACCCGTACGTGTCGATCTACACCGGGCGCGGATGCCGCTCTCGCTGCACGTTCTGCCTGTGGCCGCAGACGGTCGGCGGCCATCGCTATCGCACGCGGTCAGCGCAGAGCGTGATCGAGGAGGTGAAATGGATCAAGGAGAACATGCCGGAAGTGCGCGAGATCATGTTCGACGACGACACGTTCACCGACTTCAAGCCGCGTGTGGAAGAGATCGCGCGCGGGCTGGGCGAGATCGGCCTGCCCTGGTCGTGCAACGCCAAGGCCAACGTGCCGTACAACACGCTCAAGATCATGAAGGAGAACGGGCTGCGCCTGCTGCTGGTGGGCTACGAGTCGGGCGACGACCAGATTCTGCTCAACATCAAGAAAGGGCTGCGTACCGACATCGCGCGCCGCTTCACCGAGGATTGCCGCAAGCTCGGCATCCAGATCCACGGCACGTTCATCCTGGGCCTGCCCGGCGAGACGCGCGACACGATCGAGAAGACGATCGAGTACGCCAAGGAAATCAATCCACACACGATTCAGGTCTCGCTGGCCGCGCCGTATCCCGGCACCACGCTCTACAAGCAGGCCGTGGACAACGGCTGGCTGGAGGAGAACAAGGTCATCCACCTGGTCAACGACAGCGGCGTGCAACTGGCCGCGATCAGCTATCCGCACCTGAGCCGCGAGGAGATCTATCACGGCGTGGAAACGTTCTACAAACGCTTCTATTTCCGGCCGAGCAAGATCTGGGAGATCGTGCGGGAAATGGCGGGTAGCTGGAACATGACCAAGCGCCGGCTGCGCGAAGGCGTGGAGTTCTTCCGCTTCCTCCGCTCGCACGAGGCCTGACCCGCATGACCCACGGCCAGTTGCTGATCGTCACCGCCGATGACTTCGGCCTTCACCACGACATCAACGAGGCCGTGGAGCGCGCGCACTGCCAGGGCATCCTGAACGCCGCCAGCCTGATGGTCAGCTCGCCGGCCGCCGCCGACGCGGTGGAACGCGCGCGCCGGCTACCCGAGCTGCGCGTCGGCCTGCATCTGGTGCTGGCCGATGGCGTTGCCACGCTGCCGTACGACCAGATTCCGGATCTGGTTGACGCCAGCGGCCGCTTTGGCAGCGCGATGGTGCGGGACGGCTTCCGCTTCTTCTTCCTGCCGCGTGTGCGCGCGCAACTGGCTGCCGAGATCCGCGCGCAGTTCGAGGCTTTTGCCGCCACCGGCCTGCCGCTCGATCACGTCAACGCACACAAGCATTTCCATCTGCATCCGACCGTGCTGTCGTTGATCCTGAGCATCGGACGCGACTACGGCATGCGCGCCGTGCGACTACCGCGCGAGGCCGGTGGACCGCTGCTGCTGCGACCCTGGCTCGCGCTGCTGCGCGCGCGCCTGCAACGCGCGGGCATTGCCTACAACGACTATGTGCTTGGGCTGTCCGACACGGGCGCGATGGACGAAGCCACGTTGCTGGCGGCGTTCGAGCAACTGCCGCGCGGCGTAGTCGAGATGTATCTGCATCCCGCCGTGACATCGGGTGCCGAAGTTGGCGCATCGATGACCGGCTACCGGCACGCGGATGAACTCGCCGCGCTGCTCTCCCCGCGTGTGCGCGCCGCTGCGGACCGCTTTGCCCCGCGTCGCGGTGGCTTCACTGATCTTCACGCCGGACTTCGATGAAACGCTTCGCCCTGCTGGGTGCACTGGCTGGTTTGCTGATCCTGACGGCCGTCGTGGTCACGGAAGGCATTGCCGAAGTGGCACACATCCTCGAGCAGGCCGGATGGCCACTGCTGTGGCTGGTGCCGATCCACCTCATCGCGCTCTGGTTTGACGCCTATGGCTGGCGCGTGCTGCTGGCGCCGGCCGATCCCGAGAAACGCGCTGGCACGGGCTTCCTGCTCTGGGTGGCGACGGTGCGCGAAGCCGTGACCCGGCTGCTGCCCACGGCCGGCATCGGTGGCGAACTCGTCGGTATCCGCCTCGCGTGGCGGCGCGTGCCAGATGGTACGGCGGTCTCGGCAAGCATCGTCATCGAGGTGATGGTGACGATGTTCTCGCACTACCTGTTCGCACTAGCCGGGGTGCTGCTGCTGATATCGATCACGCAGGACAGCGACCACGGCCTGCTGGTTGCCATCGGCCTGCTGCTGTCACTGCCGATTCCCGCGCTATTCGCCTACGCACTGCGTCACGGCGCATGGTTCACCCGGCTCGAATCGTTTGCGCAGCGGATGCTCGGCGACGACCACAAGCTCGCCGCGCTGATCGACGGCGCCCGCCTCGACGCGCAGATTCGCGCGCTGTGCCGCCACTACGGCGTGCTGCTGCGCACGCTGATCTGGCAGATGACCGGGCTGGTCGTCGGCACGCTCGAAGTCTGGTGGGGACTATCGCTGCTTGGCCACCCGGTGAGCTTCGGCGAGGCATTGGCCATCGAGGCCCTGACACTCGCCGCACGCCAGGTGGCGTTCTTCATCCCGGCGGGGCTGGGGGTGCAGGAGGCGGTGATCGTGCTGCTGGGCACCAGCTTCGGCATCGACCCGCAGACCTCGCTCGCGCTCGCGCTGGTCAAGCGCGCACGCGAAGTCCTGTTCGGGGTGCCGGCGCTGCTGTCGTGGCAGTGGATGGAGTGGCGGCAGATGCGGCGGCGGGTCGTCGGTTGAATCACCCGGCTAGCCGATGCACTGGGCGTCAATCCAGCGTCAGGCCAGATGTGCGAATCACAAGCCCCCATTTCTCCCGCTCCGCGGCCACGAACGCGGAGAACTTCTCCGGCGACTGTCCGCCCGGAATGCCACCCATCTGCCGGAACTGGGAGATGAGGTCGGGGTCTCGCATGACCGACGCCAGAGCCTGTTCGAGCGGACCGATGACGGCAGGTGGCGCCTTTGCTGGCAGGAAGATGCCGATCCACGCTGTCGACGTGAAGTTGGCGAAGCCAGCCTGCTCCATGGTGGGAACATCGGGCAAGGACGGCGCTCTCTGCGAGGCAGCCACCGCCAGGGCACGCAGCTTGCCGGCGCGGATGTATGGCAGCGCCTGCGTCAGGTTGTCGAATTGAAACGTGGTCTCTCCCGCCAGCAACGCCGTGGTGGCTGGTGTCGAACCCTTGTAAGGCACGTGGATAGCGTCGGTGCTGGTGCGCATCCTGAACAGTTCGCCCACGAGGTGACTGGTCTGACCGATACCGGCAGAGCCGAAGGAGAGCTTGCCGGGATTCCGTTTCAACTGCTCGACCAGATCAGCTACGGTCCTGGCTGGCGACTGGGCATTGACCACCAGCACGTTAGGAAAGGCAATGATGTCGGTGATCGCCGTCAGGTCCGATGGCTGGTAGGAGAGATGCTTGTACGCGCTGTAGTTGATGGCCTGCGGACCGACGTTGCCGGCCAGGAGCGTATAGCCATCGGCAGGCGCGCGCAGCGCGGCTTGTGTGCCGATGATGCCGCCGCTGCCCGGACGATTGTCCACGACGATGGCCTGCCCGAGACGCGCGCCAAGCTTTTGCGCCAGCAGGCGAATCGGGATGTCGATCGTGCCGCCCGCCGCACCGGGCACGATGATGGTGACGGGCCGCGACGGCCATGCGGCATCCGGCGCGCCGAAACTTGTGGTGGATGCGAACGCGATCAGACCACCAGCGAGCGCGCGTATCAGACGTCTTGAAGCATGGAATGCCTGCATATCCTTTGTCTCCTCCTGATCCATTGCACTGATGCGTCACTGATGCGTCTCTGATCGGTCTCTGTCAGCGCGCCGGCGCTCGCGGAATCGCATCCACGGCGGCGGCGAAGCGACCCAGGTGGGTATCGGCGCTGCCAAGCAGCAAATCGTTGCCGACAAGCCGTTTGCTGTAGTGGCTGATCGGCGTCTCATCCTGCAAGCCAATCGCGCCATGCAATTGCAGGACGTCGAACGCAATGGCGCGGCCAACCACGCCAGACAGGTGTTTCGCCGCGCAGATACGGCGACGGCGCTCGGCAGACGGCGCGGCATCCCAATCGACCAGTACCCGCCGTGCAAGATGACGCGCACCGTTCCAGGCGCGGAAGTGGTCGGCCATGCGGTGTTGAAGCACCTGCTGTTCCGCAAGCGTGCGGCCAAACTGCCTGCGCGTGCGCAGGTACTCCGCAGTGATGCCCAACGCGCGCCGCATGGCGCCGATACTGTCGGCACACAAGGCCAGCGTGGCGAATGTCATGCCTCTATCGAGCGCCGTCGCGGCCTGTTCGTCTTGACCAAGCATGGCGAACGCGCTCAGCCGCACGTTGGTCAGCCGCACTTCCGCCGCGCCGCGGCCGTCATGAAAGCGATAGCCCTGCACGACAACGCCAGAGGCATCGGCCGGCAGATCGAACAGGCCGAGGCTGCCGTCGTCCAGCGTCGCGGCCACGATGAAGTGATGCGCATCTGTGCCACCCATGACCATCGCATCGTCGCCATCGAGCTGCCACGCGTCGCCGACACGCCGCGCGATCACGGTCGGTTGCGGCGTCTTCCCGACGCCTGGTTCCTTCCCGCATAGCACTGCGCAGCGCGCGTCGCCACCGGCCAATGCGGCCAGGCGCGCATCACGTGACGGGCCGACGGGGAGCGCAAGCAACGTCTGCGTGCCGAACACCGCGCTCCACGGCACGGGTTCCAGTACCAGTGCCTCACCCAGCGTCTCCATCAGTGGGAGCAGATCCGTCATCGGCTGCTCCATGCCGCCTAGCGCCTCCGGTATGGTCAGGCTGGTGATGCCAAGTTCGGCCAGGCCTGACCACGCGGATGCACTGCACCCGCCTGGCGTGTGCATAACCTGCTGCCTGAAGTCGAAGCTGTAATGCTTGCTCAGCCACCGCCTCATCGTGTCGACCATCATGGCCTGTTCGTCTCCAAGATGGTCGTTGCGCGGCACGTCTAGCTCGGTCTGTCCGTCGAAGATCGCCTTGGCGATGATCTGTCGCTGAATTTCCGAGGAACCGCCTGCCAACGAACTCCCGCGATAGCGCCACATGTGCAGTGTCTGATTGCCGGCGGACGCGGCATCGTCGGGCGCACCGGGCGGCTGGCCATCGAGCGCTTCGGGATAGAGCCGCAGCGATGCTGTGCCGTGCGCATCCATCCGGAACAGTTGAAGATCCTGCAGCAGCTGGATGCCCTCGAGCTTCAGCAGCGAAGCTTCAAGATCCGGCCGACCACCTTCGGCCGCCTGCTGGATCGCCGGCCACCACGCGGCTTCGAGCGCGCGCATACGAATGTCCAGTGCGGCGTGGCGCCGCGCCGTCAGCGCAAACGCCATCTGCTGCTCGCCGCGCATGACCGGATCGCCTTCGTCAGACGGCGGGTGGAGCAGCGCAGCCGCCCTGGCCAGCTCCGCCTTGCACTCCGCCACCCGGGCCACGAAAAGACGCTCGATGACCAGCAGGCCCTTGGCGATCGCCCACCCGCCATTGGGCTCGCCGACCAGATTGGCTGCCGGTACCCGCACATCGTCAAAGAACATCTGGACGTGGAAATGCGAGCCGTTGATATACCGGATCGGGCGCACTGTCACGCCAGGGGTGCGCAAGTCCACGAGCAGGATCGAGATGCCATCCTGCTTGCGCGATGCGGCAGGATCGGTGCGCACCAGCAACAGCGCCCAGTTGGCCCAGTGGCCGAGGCTTTGCCAGATCTTGCTGCCGTTCACAATCCAGCAATCGCCCTCGCGACGGGCCGTGGTTCGCAGTGCGGCCAGATCCGATCCTGCGTCGGGCTCGGAGTAGCCCTGCGCCCAGAAATCGTCGAACGACAACATGCCTGGCAGGAACCGTCTGCACTGCTCATCGGTGCCGTGTCGGATCAGCGTCGGGCCGATGGTATCGATGCCGAGGTTCTCGATGTAGGGCGCGTCGCTGGCCGCAAGTTCTTCCCGAAAGATGGCCTGCCGCACCAGCGACCACCCCGTGCCGCCGTGCTCGCGTGGCCAGCCGGGTGCTGCCCAGCCTTGGGCATGCAGGATGCGATGCCAACGCGCCGCCTGCTCCCGCGTGACCAGGCAGTGCGCGCGCGTGGCGGCGCGGATATCCGCCGGCACCGCATCCCTGAGAAAGGAGCGGATCTCGGCGCGGAATGCCTCGTCGCTGTCTTGCGCCCGATCTGATGTTCGAGGATCACGCATCGTCATGGTCTTCACGCTTGCCAGCGTGGCTTGCGTCGTTCCACGAATGCGGCGATGCCTTCCTGCGCGTCCTCGGTAGCAAAGATGTTCCCGAACGTCTCCACCGCGCCCGCCACGCCACGCCGGTAGTCGATGTCGTTGGCGCGCATGAATGCCTGCCGCCCCATCCGCATGATCTCGGGCGATTTCTGGCACAGGGAGCGCGCCAGCGCGCGAGCCTCGTCCATGACGCGCTGTTCTGGCACCACGCGGTTGACCAGCCCCAACGACATGGCTTCCGCCGCATCGAACGAACGCCCCGTGAACAGCAGATCGAAGGCACGATGCCGGCCGATGATGCGCGGCAGATGGGTGTAGTGAATCGCGGGTACCAGCCCGACATCGATCTCGGGATAGCCGAAGGTCGCGGTGTCAGCGGCGACGATCATGTCGCAGTGGATCGCCAGTGTCATGCCACCGCCCCGGGCCGTACCGCCGACGGCGGCGATCGATGGCTTGCCAAGATGGAACTGCGCCTCGCACAGCCCGCTATAGAGCTTCTCCACCAGTGCATAGCCGCGCGATGGCGGCGCGTCGCGCAGGCTATCGAGTTGCAGCCCGGCACAGAACCGGCGTGGCACGGCGCTGCCCAGTATCACGGCGCGTACCGAGTCGTCCTCGGCTGCCCGGCGCAGCCCTTGCAGCAACGCGTCGATCATTGCCTCGTTCAGCGCGTTGACGGGAGGGCTATCAAGAAGGATCTCCGCGATGCTGTCGCGGACCTCGTAGGAAACGGTTGTCATGGGGTTCCACTCATGCAGTGAGAGGGGCCGCGGCCGACTGGGAATCAGCCTGCGGCATGTTGGCGGTGGCGATCACGCCTCGCGCCTTGAAATCGGCAATAACGTCGGGGCCGTAGCCAGCCTCGCCGAGTACCTCATCGGTGTGCTGGCCCAACAGCGGCGGCGAGCGATGCGCGCTACGTGGCGCCTCGCCAAAGCGGATCGGCAGGCCAACGTTGCGAACCTTGCCGAGCACTGGGTGATCGGATTCGACAATCAGTTCGCGTGCCGCAACCTGCTGATGCGCCAATGCGTCGCCGAGCGTATGAATGGGAGAGCAAGCCACGCCCGCCTTGCGCAATGCCTCGATCCAGTGCGCGACTGGCTGCAGCGCAATGCGCGCCTGCACCATCGCCACGGTTTCATCGAAATGCGCGACGCGCGCGGCGTTGGTTGCGAACTTGGGCGCGTCGACGACATCGTCGAGTCCGGCGACCGGGCAAAAGCGCCGCCACTGGACATCATTGCCAACGCCGATCATGACGGGGCCGTCCGATGCCTCGAATACCTGGTACGGCGCCATGGCGGGATGGGCGGTTCCCATTGGGCGCGGCAGCTTCCCGCTGCACCAGTAGTTCTGTGCCAGGTAGCTCATGAACCCCATGGCCGTGTCGAGCAGCGACACCTCCAGGAACATGCCCCGCCCGGTCTTCTGTCTCTCGAGCAAGGCGGCCAGGATGCCGCTGAACGCGTGCATGCCCGTCCCCAGGTCCACCGGCGAGAAGCTGGCGCGCGCCAGCTTGCCACCTGCTTCGCCCATGGTGCTGATCATGCCGCTGAACGCCTGCAGCATCACGTCGTAACCGGGCTCCTGGCCTAGTGGCCCCGCTCTTCCGTATCCGGAAATCTCGCAGTAGATCAGCGACGGGTTCATGCCGGACAGCGTCTTGTAGTCCACGCCCAGCCGTGCGGCGGCGCCGCTGCCGAAGCCCTGCAGGACCACGTCCGATTTTGCTGCCAGCGTCTGCACGATCTGCCTGCCCTCCGCGGTCTTCAGATCGACGGCGAGGCTGCGCTTGTTGTGGTTGACCGCCAGGAAGGTCGCTGACTGGCCTCGGTCCTGCGGCAGCCATGCCCGTGTGTCGTCGCCGCGGCCAACCGGTTCAACCTTGATGACTTCTGCGCCAAGCTCCCCTAGGTACTGGCCACACAAAGGACCGGCCAGCACCTTGCTCAGGTCGAGTACGCGGATACCGTTCAATGCAATCATGGATGTTTGTCTGATGCTGATGCCGCTTCAAGGACGGCGACGGACCGCCGTCGGGCGGCCCGTGTTGCGGGTGCGCCTTATTCGGGCTTGATGCCTATGGAGCGTGCGAGGTCGGTCCAGCGCGCAGCATCTCGATTGACGAAATCCTGCACACTCGCCGGCGCCATGCGGAATGGCTCCGCGCCACGCGCCACCAGCGCGTCGCCGTAGGTGGCATCCTGCGTGCAGGCCGCCACGGCTTCGCGCAGCGCCTGCAGGACTGATGCAGGCGTCTTGGCCGAGACCTGCAATGCGAGCCAGAACTTCAGGTCGAGCGCCGGGTAGCCCGATTCCTGTAGCGTCGGCACATCCGGCAGCAATGACGAGCGCGCCGCCGAGGTGATAGCCAGCGCCTTGAGCTTGCCCCCGCGAATCTGCCCGATGCAGGTGGTCATGCTGTCGAAGAGAAAGTCCACATTTCCGGCCATCACGTCGCTGCTTGCTGGCGCGCTTCCCTTATAGGGCACGGCGACCGCGGTGAACCCCGCTTCCTTCTGGAGCAAGGCGCCGTAGATATGCGGGGAGCTACCCGCCCCGTATGTGGCGTAGCTGAGATTGTTCGGATGCTGCCGGCCAAGACGTACAAGATCGGCCAGGTTGCTCACACCGAGCTTGGTGGGATGCACTACCAGCACATTTGGCACGGTTGCGATCACGCCAACTGCCGCCAGATCGCGCCTGGGTTGAAAACGCAGATCCGGGAACATCAGTGGGTTGACCGCGTGCATGCCAACCGTGTTGAGCAGGATCGAATAGCCATCGGCCTCGCTATCGAGCACGGTCTGCGTGCCGAGGTTGCCGCCCGCGCCGGGCTTGTTTTCGACCACCACCGGCTGGCCAAGCTTCCGGGACAGTGGCATGGCGATCTGCCGCGCCACGAAATCCCCAGGCCCCCCCGGCGCGAACGGCACCACCAACCGGATCGGCCGCGCGGGCCATGTGCTTGCCAGCAATGGCCGGGAAAGCAATGCAATCCCGGTACCCATCAGAAGCTTGCGGCGACTGATACCCATCGTGTCTCCTTTTTGTGGCCGACCCTGTGCAGTCCGGGTAATGCGGCCTGTGTGATGACGCACTATTGCCCTCGGGCGCATATATGTCCAAGATATCTTTTTGATGTCGGCTATCGTGGTGACATATACCCCCTGGATCATCGGCCGGACGCATGAGCAGGACTCGCCGGCAAGATCCGAGGACAGGAGACAACTGTGGGAATGCCAGTCGATTTGCGCGCGATGCAGTGCTTTCTTGCCGTGGCGGCGGCGGGGTCAATCTCGCGTGCGGCAGAAACCCTTCACATCGCCCAGCCGGCCCTGAGCCTGCAGATCCGGCATCTGGAAGAGGCGCTTGGCGTCACGCTGTTCACGCGCAGCCACAAAGGCGTGGAGCCGACCGTGGCCGGCCAGCGCTTCGAGATCCACGCCCGGGACATCCTGAAGCGCCTCGACATCGCATGTGAGGATGTGCGCGACCTGATGGTCGATCCAGAAGGCAGTGTTGCCATCGGCCTGCCGCAATCGATGGCCAAGATCCTGACCGTCCCGATCGTCCGCGAGGTGATCCGCCGATGGCCCAAGGTTCGCCTGCAGGTCATCGAACTCAGCACGGGCTATATCCCCGGCCATCTGCTATCCGGACATATCGATATCGGCCTGACGTTCCGGGCGCATGCCAATTCTGGCCTGCAGTTCGACCAGATCGTCGACGAGGACCTCGTGCTGGTGGGTCCGCCCGGGCAATTCGCCAGCGGTCATACTCAGGCGCAACCCTTGGCCGAGACTGTCCGCCTGCGTGACCTGAATCGATACCCAATGATCTTGCCGGCCGGTGAGCACGGCCTACGCGCCTTGCTGGATGGCTACCTGAGGACCCAGGGCGTCGACCTGCAGATCCTCGCGGAGGTCAACGCCATCCCGGAGCTGATCGCGCTGGCGTCTGCCGGCGTGGGATGCACCGTTCTTTCGTATGCGTCGGTGTGTGCCGAAGTGCGAAAGGGCCAGCTCTCGGCCGCGCGCATCTACCAGCCCGCCGTATCGCGCCCGGTCTATCTGTGCCGCTCCGCCACCATGCCCCTGTCTATCGCCGCGTCCGCCGTACTGGACCTGCTGACAGAGACCGTGCGAACCGTCCTTGACGATGGCAGCTGGCCGGCACGTATCGGGGAGATCGCAGATTGACTTGGTACTGCCTGGCAGGGTGAGCCGTATCTTGTTTTTTCGATGCCGGAAATAGAAAAAGGGGCTTGGCAATTTGCCAAGCCCCTTTTGCATTTGGTGGCCGAAGGACTATAGAACTCTACATATAAGCCACTGACAACAAAAGAGTTTTTATTTTAGCAAAGCAAAGATGCCCCCAAAAGTGCCCCCAGCTTTTGGGGTCTGCAGTTGTCGTCTGATGTGGGCTTGCTGCACGTCCTGCCAAGTTACTGGGAACGTTGCCGGACACCAACACTAAAGAAGGCGGTAGCTCGCAGTGGAGCAGCTCGTCGCATGGTTTACCCCGCCCGCGCCCCACGCAACCCAGTGAAGTCGACGTGCTTGCAAGGCTTGCCCATCACTAGTGTCGCTAGAAGGAACTCGACGCTCCTGCGTTGGGAAACTCCGCGTATAGGGCACAACCCAGCAGTCGAAGTCGCAAAGCTGCCGCATGTAAGGCTGCACGGCCTGCGCCGATCCAAGCTCAATGGCGCGAGGTTACCGTCGGCGCTGCGGAATAGATTCAGGGGCTCAAGCCGTCAGCGCTGGCTGAGAAACACTATAGACGCCAGCCGCTCGACATGTTGCGTATGTGGCACGACAAGATTGAAGCCTGGCTGCTAGACCAAGCGGGCATCGATTTCCGGTCCCCCCAAGCGCCCAGGGCAAACGACAATTGCTGACTTCCCCAGAAACGTAGCGGTTCGTGCCCCACGCGTTAGAGCGCTATCTTGGGGCCGCCGTCAGGAGGTGGAGCGCCTCTTTGATCAGATCGACTGACGCGCTCACGTTCGGCGCAGGGTCGCCAATTCGGTCTGACATTGAGAGGTAGGCCCAATGAACCGCCACTGAGTGTTTGGCCAGTGCGACCAAGTGCGGCCCGCTCGGGCCGCGCACGCCTGCCAGCCAGTTCTGGACTGTTCGCTCGCTCGCGCCTGTCCATCGCGTCAGTTTCTTGACCGCATGCCTGGACTGCCCCAGCTCCTTCGCTAGGGCCATAGCGATTATGGCGGGATATTCATCACTGATTCCCCGTCCCTCACGCAACGTCTTGCGGGCTTTTGGCAACATTTTTCGCGTCTCCAAAACTATGATCCCTAAAGGCAGGCACCAAGAATGCGGTACCCCGCCTATAGCCCTTCGGTGAGGCTTTCGGCCGCGTTCGCTTGCGTCGTCAGTGGCGGGAGGTAGGGTGGATCAATCATCGCGCAGGGTGGAGACGCTAGGCGCAGGTCGCGACGGTCGAGCTGCGGCGTACGTGCGCATGTCAACAGAACATCAACAATATTCGACGGAAAACCAATTAGACATCATCCAGGTTTTCGCCGACTCTCGTGGACTCGAAATCGTGCGCGTCTATGCGGACGAAGGAAAGAGCGGACTGCGCCTTGATGGCCGCGATTCGCTTAAAGCGCTGCTGCGAGATGTTGAATCTGGCAACGCGGACTTCTCCGCCATCCTGGTTTATGACGTAAGCCGCTGGGGGCGCTTTCAAGATCCCGACGAGAGCGCAAGCTACGAAGTTCGCTGTAAGCAGGCGGGCGTCCGGGTGCTCTATTGCGCCGAGCAGTTCGAGAACGATGGTAGCCCCGTCTCAAGCATCATAAAGAGCGTCAAAAGAACAATGGCCGGCGAATACAGCCGCGAGCTGAGCGTCAAAGTCCACGCTGGTCAATGCCGCCTTATCCGCAATGGATTTCGGCAAGGCGGCCCGGCAGGATTCGGCTTACGGCGCGTACTCGTGGATCACACCGGTCTCGTCAAGGGCGAATTGCGACGCGGCGAGCACAAGTCCATTCAAACCGACAGGGTAATTTTGGCCCCTGGACCGGCCGAAGAGCTGACGACGGTGTGCAGCATCTACCGGAAGTTCGTCGAAGAGGGGCGAACGGAATCAGAGATTGCGGCTTCGCTCAATAGGAGTGGGCTCGCCACCGACCGCGGAACACCGTGGACTCGAGGGACGGTCCACCAAATCCTCATCAATGAAAAATATGCCGGCCATAACGTTTGGAATCGGACGTCGTTCAAGCTGAAACAAGAGCGCGTGCGCAATCCGCCCGCCGCATGGATTAGAAGGGACGACGCCTTTGAACCAATCGTCGATCGAATGATGTTCGAGGCCGCGCAGCAAATCATCCTCGCCCGGTCTTACCGAATGAGCGACACCGAGATGCTCGATGCGCTGTGCCAAGTGCTTTCGCGTCAAGGCTACCTCTCCGGCATCGTCATCGACGAGGCGCCTTGTTGCCCATCAAGCAGTGCCTATACGAACCGCTTCGGCAGTCTGCTGCGGACATATAGCCTGATTGGATACTCGCCAGAGCGCGACTACCGCTACGTGGAGATCAACAAGCGGCTGCGAGAGTTGCACCCCGAGGTTGTTGCCGATGCCGAACGGGCCGTGGCGGAAACCGGCGCACGGGTGGAAAAGGAGCCGATCTCCGGCGTACTGAAAATCAACGACGAGTTCCGAGTCTCTCTAACGCTCTCACGATGCCGACCGACCGACGCAGGGGCAAATCGTTGGCTCATCCGATTTGACAACGCGCTCCGGCCTGACATCACGGTCGCAGTTCGGATGGAGCTCGACGCGCGAACTATTCGCGACTTTTACCTGCTGCCTTCGATTGACATGCGCGCGAACCTGATCCGCCTGGGCGACCACAACGACTTTGGGTTGGAAGGCTACCGGTACGACGATCTGTCGATGCTCTGCCGTCTCGCACGCCGCATTCCGCTGAAGGGAGTCGCTTATGAATGACAGAGTCGAAAAATTCGTCTCGACGCTTGTACGCAGCGACCGAATTACATTGATTCCGGTTGATCGCCTACGAGTGCTCAACCCACGAACGCGCAACCGATACTTTTTCTCGCAGTTGGTCGAGAACATTGCCTCCATTGGCTTAAAGCGCCCGATCACTGTCGCTTTGGGAGGTCGCGACGGCGACGGTGAATGGCACGAGGTCCTTTGCGGGCAAGGCCGCCTCGAAGCTTTGAAGATGTTGGGGGAAACAATGATCCCTTGCTCGGTGGTGGAGGCCGACGAACTTGAGCGTTACCTCATCACACTGGCGGAGAACATTGCGCGGCGTAGACACTCTACTGTCGAGCTGATGTCTGGCCTGCAAGTCTTGCGAGAAAAAGGCTACTCGACGGAGGACATTGCGAAGAAGACCAGCCTCGATTCTTCCTACGTCAACGGAATCCTGCAATTGCTCGACAAAGGCGAACAGCGACTCATTCAGGCAGTGGAGAAACGAGTGATGCCACTGTGGTGCGTATTTCGGGGCGCGTGATCAGCGATTTCGGGGGAACGTGATCACCTGTTTCGGGCGGATGCTGATCGCTGGTTTCGGCGGAACGTGATCACTTCGGCGATGCCG
>Ga0310345_10000466_pt1 | contig 60751 bp, 53 predicted proteins | sample HC15DNA20500_MG_FD_204667 | JGI IMG/M metagenome (GOLD analysis project Ga0310345, IMG submission 204667) | Marine microbial communities from station ALOHA, North Pacific Subtropical Gyre - HC15-DNA-20-500_MG | ecosystem: Environmental > Aquatic > Marine > Oceanic | place: Pacific Ocean: North...
GTCGATCCGCCCCCAACGGAGGCCCGTATTCCCCGCATGACCGAAGCCGTCGTCACCCGTTTCGCCCCCTCGCCCACGGGCTACCTGCACATCGGCGGCGCCCGCACGGCGCTGTTCAACTGGCTCTATGCCCGGGGCCGGGGCGGGAAGTTCCTGCTGAGGATCGAAGACACTGACCGCGCCCGCTCGACCCCCGAGGCGACGCAGGCGATCTTGGACGGGATGGCGTGGCTCGGCCTCGACCACGACGGTGAAGTGGTGAGCCAGGCCGCCGGCGCCGAACGTCACCGCGAGGTCGCGCTGGAGATGCTGGCCAGGGGCCACGCCTACAAGTGCTTCGCCACGCAGGAGGAGATTGCCGCCTTCCGTGACCAGGCCAAGGCCGAGGGGAAATCGACCCTCTACCGCTCTCCCTGGCGCGACGCCGATCCGGCGACGCACCCCGACGCGCCCTACGTGGTCCGCCTGAAGGCCCCGCAGGAGGGCGCCACGGTGATCGCCGACCGCGTGCAGGGCGACGTGACGATCCGCAACGACCAGCTCGACGACATGGTGCTGCTGCGCTCGGATGGCACGCCCGTCTACATGCTGGCGGTGGTGGTGGACGACCACGACATGGGCGTGACCCACGTGATCCGTGGCGACGACCACCTGAACAACGCCGCCCGGCAGATGCAGATCTACCACGCCATGGGCTGGGTCGTGCCGGTCTGGGCGCATATTCCGCTGATCCACGGGCCGGACGGCAAGAAGCTGTCGAAACGGCACGGCGCGCTCGGGGTCGAGGAATATCGCGCCATGGGCTACCCGGCGGCGGGGATGCGCAACTACCTCGCCCGGCTGGGGTGGAGCCACGGAGACGACGAATTCTTCACCGATGCGCAGGCGCAGGACTGGTTCGATCTGGACGGCATCGGCAAATCCGCCGCGCGGTTCGATTTCAAGAAGCTCGAGAACCTCTGCGGACAGCACATCGCGGCCGCCGACGACGTAGCGCTGCTGGACGAGCTTGACGGTTTCCTTGCCGCGACCGGCCAGCCGCGCCTGGAGGGCCTGCCCCGCAGCCGCGTGGCCGAGGCGATGCCTTTCCTGAAGGAACGCGCGAAGACCTTCCCGGACATGCTTGAAAAGGCGCACTTCGCCTTGGCCGAGCGGCCCGTGGAGCCGGACGAGAAGTCGGCCAAGGCGCTCGACGATCAAACGCGTGCTTGGCTCACGGAATTGACGCCGCACCTGCAAAATGCTAGCTGGACGCGTGACGAACTGGAGGGAGTTCTGAATGTGTTTGCCGAGGCACGGGACACCAAATTCGGCAAGCTCGCCGCGCCCTTACGCGCCGCTCTCGCGGGACGTTCCGCCACTCCGAGCGTATTCGACATGATGATCGTGCTGGGCCGTGAGGAAACTCTGGCCCGGATCGCGGAGGCCGCTGACGCCTGAGCCCCGCGCTGGATTTTAACCGCCTCGCAAGATGCGGCGACTAATGGAAATGCGCCTGCTCCGGCGGGCGCGGGAACAGAGGAAGGTTTGACATGGCAGAAACGAACAAAAAGGCAACCCTCACCATCGGGAACGACACCTACGATCTGCCGATCCTGTCCCCGACCGAAGGCCCGGACGTCGTCGACGTGCGCAAGCTCTACGGTCAGGCGGACGTGTTCACCTACGATCCCGGCTTCACCTCCACCGCGTCCTGCGACAGCGCGATCACCTATATCGACGGCGAGGAAGGCGTGCTGCTGCACCGCGGCTACCCAATCGACCAACTGGCCGAGAAATCGCATTTCCTCGAAGTCTGCTACCTGCTGCTCTACGGCGAACTGCCGACCGCCGCGCAGCTGGAAGACTTCGAAAGCCGGGTGACCAACCACACCATGGTGCACGAACAGATGCACCGGTTCTTCACCGGTTTCCGCCGCGATGCGCATCCGATGGCGATCATGACCGGCGTGGTCGGCGCGATGTCGGCGTTCTACCACGACTCGACGGACATTCACGATCCGTGGCACCGCGAAGTCGCCTCGATCCGGCTGATCGCGAAGATGCCGACGATCGCGGCGATGGCCTACAAGTATTCGATCGGCCAGCCCTTCGTGTATCCGCGCAACGACCTGGACTTCGCGGGCAACTTCCTGCGGATGTGCTTCTCGGTCCCGGCCGAGGATTACCAGGTGAACCCGATCCTGAGCCGCGCGATGGACCGGATCTTCACCCTGCACGCGGACCACGAGCAGAACGCGTCGACCTCGACCGTGCGCCTCGCCTCCTCCTCGGGCGCGAACCCCTTCGCCTGCATCGCGGCCGGCATCGCCTGCCTCTGGGGTCCGGCACACGGCGGCGCGAACCAGGCGGCGCTGGAAAGCCTGAAGGAGATCGGCACCCCGGACCGCATTCCGGAATTCATCGCACGTGCGAAGGACAAGGACGATCCGTTCCGCCTGATGGGCTTCGGCCACCGGGTCTACAAGAACTTCGACCCGCGCGCGAAGGTGATGAAGCAATCCGCTGACGAGGTGCTGGACCTGCTGGGGGTCGAGAACAACCCGATCCTTGCCGTCGCGAAGGAAGTCGAGAAACAGGCGCTGGAGGACGATTACTTCGTCGACCGCAAGCTGTTCCCGAACGTGGACTTCTATTCCGGCATCATCCTCGAGGCCATGGGCTTCCCGACCTCGATGTTCACCCCGATCTTCGCGGTCTCGCGCACCGTCGGCTGGGTCAGCCAGTGGAAGGAGATGATCGAGGATCCGCAGATGAAGATCGGCCGTCCCCGTCAGCTCTACACCGGCCCGTCGCAGCGCGACTACGTCGACGTGGAGAATCGCTGACCCCTCAGATCGGGACAGGATTGATCAAGGGGCGTCCGCGGGACGCCCCTTTTCGTTTGGAACTGGGAAGATGTCAGCAGGCTTTGATGCCCATGCCCGGACAATCCACTGCCTCGAGCCGGGCAAGTTGCCCGCCAACGAACAGTCCGCGGGCCTGATTTGCAGCGTCCGGCAGCCTCCCTCACTCTCTGCCCATCAAGGGAATCCCGGGGGTTTGTTGGATGCTCGTCGCTCTCTTCGCGCTCATCGCCATGGGCTCTTTCCTCGTGTTCGATGGCCCCGAGGCGGAGGAGGCATCGGCCGGACCCACGAGGCCCGACGACGCCCGGATTGATCCCCGGACGCTTGCGGCCGCGCGGGCCAAGCTGCGCCGGGCCGGGCACATGGTGGTGGAGAACCTCGCTTCCACCCGTGCGGAAGGTGAGCTTCTGGTGCTGGAATACGACGCCGCCCGCCCGGTGCCGAAGCTGGCGCTGAAGCATGACGATGCGGGCGGCTTCAGCCGGCTCTACGCCGGCGGGCGCCTCGTGCTGGAGGTGGTGAACCGGCCGGGAGAGCCGCGCCTCGCGCTGGACGAGATCCGCCTCGCGGCCCGCTGAAACGGAGCCTCAGCGCCCCTCGAACCGCGCCGGGCGCTTCTCCATGAAGGCGACGACACCTTCCTGGAAATCGCGGCTCTGGCCGCAGACGCCCTGCGACTTGCCTTCGAGGTTCAGCTGCGCCTCCATGTCGTTGTTCCAGGAGTCGCGGATCGCTTCCTTGGCCAGCCGGTAGGCCTGCGTCGGACCGGAGGCGAGATGCGTGGCGCGGGCCTTCCACGTCGCTTCGAAGTCGGCGTCGGGCACCGCCTCCCAGATCATGCCCCAGTCGTCGGCTTGCCGGGCCGTGATCTTGTCTGCGAAGAGCGCGGCGCCAAGCGCCTTGGCCATCCCCATGGTGCGCGGCAGGGTCCATGTGCCACCCGCGTCGGGGATCAGGCCGATCCGCGCGAAGGCCTGCAGGAAATAGGCGCTTTCCGCCGCGATCACCACGTCGGCCGCAAGCGCGAGGTTCGCGCCCGCCCCCGCCGCCGCGCCGTTGACCGCGCTGATCGTCGGGACCGGGCAATTGGTGATGGCCCGCAGCATCGGCAGGTATTCGTCGCGCAGCGTGCGTTCGAGATCCGGGTTCGCGACGGAGGACCGGTCGCTCAGGTCCTGCCCCGAGCAGAAGGCGCGGCCCGCGCCGGTGAGGACGACCACCCGGGCGGTCTGGCCCGCCTCGGTCACCGCGTGGGTGATCTCGGCCCGCATCTGGCCGTTGAGCGCGTTCATCACCTCGCCCCGGTTCAGCGTGACGGTGGCGACGCCCTCGGCGATCTCCAGCGTGATGGTCTGGTATTCCATGTCGAACTCCCTGCGCATGCGTGTCGCCGCGCAGTCAATCCGATCCGGCGGGGGACGGAAAGGGAAACCCGCCGTCAGTCGTTGAGGATCCGCTCAAGCCGGGCGCGTTCCTCGTCGCTCAGCGCGCCTTCGCCCGCCTCGCTCGCCTGCCCGCGCCGGCGGATGTAGAGCGCGGCCAGCCCCAGCCCGCCGACAAAGAGCAGCGGCCCGGCGGCCCAGAGGAGCCAGTTGGCGCCGCCGGTGGTGGGCATCAGCAGGACGTATTCGCCGTACCGGTCGGTGATGTAGTCCACCACCTCGGTGTCGCTGTCGCCCGCCTCCAGCCGTTCGCGCACCAGGAGACGCAGGTCGCGGGCGAGGTCGGCGTTGCTGTCGTCGATGTTCTCGTTCCGGCAGACGAGGCAGCGCAGACCCTGCGAGATGTCGCGCGCCCGCGCCTCCAGCGCCGGATCGTCGAGGATCTCGTCCGGCTGCACCGCCACGGCGGGCGAGGCCAGCACTGCCAGCGCAAGGCACAGCGCCCGCGCCCCGGAGCGAATGCGCCCGGCCCCGGTCATTCCGCCGGCACCCCGGCGGCCGGCGCCTTGCGCGCACCGGCCGCGACGCGGAAGCGCCGGTCCGACAGGCTGAGCGCCCCGCCGAGCGCCATGAGGATCGCGCCGCCCCAGATCCAGTTGGCGAGCGGCTTGACATAGGTCCGCATCGCCCAGCCCCCGCCCTCCTGCGGGTCGCCGATCACGACGTAGACGTCGCGCATGATCCCGTTGTCCAACGCGGCCTCGGTCGTGGGCATTCGTGCCACCGGGTAGAATCGTTTCTCGGGCCGCATCTGGGTGAGTTCCCGGCCGTCGCGGGCCAGTGTGACTTCGCCTACGGTGGTGCGGAAGTTCGGGCCCTGCGCCTCGCGCACGGCATCCAGCGTCACGGTGTAGCCGGCGAGGTCGAAACTTTCGCCCTCCTGCACCACACGGATGTCTTCCACCTGCCAGGCCAGCATCGCGGCAATCCCGGCCATGGTGACCCCCAGCCCGGCATGGGCCGTGGCCTTGCCCCAGTCGGCGCGCGGCAGGCGGCGGAGCCGACCGAGCCGTCCGCTGCCCCGGCCCGTCCGGGACCAGAGATCGCGGGCCGCCCCCGCGACCAGCCACATGGCGAGCGCCAGCCCGACGGGGCCGAGCGCCGAGCGCCCGGTCTGGATCGCGAAGGTCAGCGCCAGGACCGCGAAGGCCAGTGCGGCGGCGGGCCAGAGCTGGCGCAGGACGCGACCGGGCTTCGCCCGTTTCCACGGCAGCATCGCGCCGACCGGCAGGACGAGGGCGAGGATCACCATGAAGGGCGTGAAGGCGAGGTTGAAGAACGGTTCGCCCACCGAAAGCTTGCGGTCGAACAGAAGCTCAGCCACCAGCGGCCAGAGCGTGCCGACGAAGACGACGAAGGCCGACGCCGCCAGCAGGACGTTGTTCAGCACCAGCGCGGATTCCCGGCTGACAACAGAGAAGACCCCGCGCGAGACAAGTGCCTCGGCCCGGACCGCGAAAAGGGTCAGCGCCCCGCCCATGAAGGCCGCGAGGATCAGCAGCAGGAAGGCCCCTCGCTCGGGATCGTTGGCGAAGGCGTGGACGCTGGTGATGATGCCCGACCGGGTAATGAAGGCGCCGGTCAGCGAGAAGCCGAAGGCGATGATCGCCAGCAGGATGGTCCAGGCCTTCAGGCTTTCGCGCTTTTCCACGACGATCGCGGAATGCAGCAGCGCCGCCGCGATCAGCCAGGGCATGAAGGACGCGTTCTCGACCGGGTCCCAGAACCAGAACCCGCCCCAGCCCAGCTCGTAATACGCCCACCAGGATCCGAGCGCGATGCCGATGGTCAGGAACATCCACGCCGCCAGCGTCCAGGGCCGGACCCAGCGGCCCCACGCGGCATCGACCCGGCCTTCGATCAGCGCCGCCACGGCGAAGGAGAAGGACATCGAAAGCCCGACGTAGCCGAGGTAGAGGAACGGCGGGTGGAAGGCGAGGCCGGGGTCCTGCAGCAGCGGGTTCAGGTCCTGCCCGTTCAGCGGCGGCACCGCGAGGCGCAGGAACGGGTTCGAGGTGAAGAGCAGGAAAGCGAGGAAGGCCGCGCCGATCATCCCCTGCACCGCGATCACGCGGGCCTTGAGCGTCGCCGGAAGCTGGGTCCCGAACCACGCCACCGCCGCGCCGAAGAGCGCGACGATCAGCGACCAGAGCAGCATCGAGCCCTCGTGGTTTCCCCAGACGCCGGTGATCTTGTAGAGCATCGGCTTGGCGGAATGGGAATTCGCGGTGACCAGCGCGACGGAGAAGTCCGAGGTCACGAAGGCATAGGTCAGTGCGGCGAAGGAAAAGCCGATCAGAAGGAACTGCGCGTTGGCGGCGGGTTCGGCCAACGCCATCAGCCCGGCGTTGCGCCGCGCCGCGCCCCAGAGCGGCACCACGGCCTGCAGGAGCGCCACCGCGAAGGCGAGGATCAGGGCGAAGTGTCCGAGTTCTGCAAGCATGGCGGCGTTATAGGGAATGGCCCGCCCCGCTCCAACGGAATTCCCGCGTAGGGACGGATCACATTGTCGCGGCCTGCGCGGGGTGGCGGCGTCGCTGGGGGCTCGGCCCCCGCCGGGCCTGCGGCCCGACTCCCCCGGGATACATGGACCAGAGGAAGGGGGCGGTCGCTTCACTGCTCCCGGGCGGGGCGGGCGGAGGCGCTGCGCCGCCATTCGTCGAGCGCGGGGTTTGGATCCTCCTCGGCCTGCCGAGGGGCGGGCTGCGGGGCGCGGGCGAGGGTTCCGGCGATCTCGCGCTGGAACTGCTGGCCCTTGGTCTGGTGGCGCGCGCCGAAGTAGAAGCTGACCACCGCCCCCATCAGCCACCAGAGCGGCTCGGGCACCTGCGCGAGGCCGGCCATCCGTTCGGCGAACCAGCCGGGGTCCACCATCGCGGCCACGATCAGCCCGATGGTGCCGAGCGCCAGCATCGGCCGGGGCAGCCGGTTCAGCCCGTCGATCATAGCGTCGAACCAGCCCCGGCGCGGCTGGAATTCGGCCGCGAACTGGGCCAGCGCCGCCGCCTGCCGGTCGAGATCGCGGGCCGCCCCGGCCTCGGCGTTCTCCCGGAAGACCTCGGCGGTTTCGCGGATCACGTTGCGCCCGTCGCCGAAGATCGCGGTGAGGATGCTCCCGATCAGCCCCATGCCGCGACCCTTTCCTGAAAGGCCTCGTCGGTCAGGTGGAAGCGGGGCGAGATGAATTCCTCCGCCCGCCGGATCCAGCCGCCCTTTCCGCCCGCGAGGGTGCGGGCGTATTTCCGGCTGGCGGGGCGGTTGTCGGCGAGCGTGAAGTAGTAGTTCCGCCGCGCGATCCCGTAGGCGTCGGCCAAATGTTCCGGCGCCGCCCCGGCGGCGGCCGCGGCGGCGGCCAGCGTCCGCGGCCCGATCACCCCGTCCACGGCCACCGTCCATCCCATCCGGCCGAGCAGGCGCTGCAGGATCTTCACCGCGTTGCCGCCCGAATTGACATACATGTCGAAGACCGAGGCGCGCAGGCACTCCGGCAGATCGCCGATCCGGGGTCGGCGGTAGTAGTGGTCGAGGAAGATCTCGCGCGCCTGATCGCGGCTCAGCCGCCGCACGTCGCCCGCGTCGACGTCGCCGTCCCCGTCAAGGTCGAGCCCCAGCCGCCGCATCGTGTGGATCGTGACGCCGAAATTCGTCGCGCCGCCCGGATCGTCCGGGTCGTTCACATAGCCGCCTTCGCGGCGCAGGATGCCGTCCGCAATCGTTTCGATGGTCTCGGGCATGGCTCCCCCTTCCGACTGGATGGGCAGGAGCCTGCGGGGCCGGGGTTAATGTCAGCTGTCCTCGCCGTCCGGCTTGTAGACGCCCTGTTCCTTCAGCGCGTCGACCACCTCTTTCGGCATGTAGGTCTCGTCGTGCTTAGCCAAGATCTCGGAGGCCTCGAATGTGCCGCCGACGTAGCGCCCGGTGCCGATCATGCCCTGGTTCTCGGCGAAGAGGTCGGGCAGCACGCCCCGATAGGTCACCGGCACCACCGCGCCGCCGTCGGTCACGTTGAAGCGGATCGTCTCGCCCTGCCCGCGTTGCAGCGAACCTTCTTCGACCAGACCGCCGATGCGGAAGGTCTCGGTCGCGGCGGGCGGCTCGGCCAGCACCTGCGAGGGCGAGCGGAAGAAGTTGATACCGTCGCGCATGGCGTAGCCGACCAGCGCAGTCGACACGACCAGCGCCACCGCGGCAAGTGCGATGATCTGGATGCGGCGCTTCTTTTTCAGACCCTTCATTCCGGACTCCGGCCTTGAGGATTCCCCCTGCGGACGCAGGGTATCACGCTAGATAGGCGCGACCTTGATCCAGATCCATTCACGCCGACGCGAAGGTGATCTTTCGCCGCAGGAACTGCGTCGCCCGTTGCGAGACGCGCGCGGGATCTCCGGTGGTCAGGAAGAGCGACTCGCCTCCCTGCCCCTCCATCCCCGGATGGCGGCGGAGGTAGTCGTCCAGAGAAGCGGCGACAAGGTTGGCTTGGGAATAGACCGTGACGTCGGGGCCGAGCGCGTCCTGAAAGACCTCTTCCATCAGCGGGTAATGGGTGCAGCCGAGGATCGCGGCCTGCGGGCGCGGCATCTTGCGCTTGAGCGCGTCCACGTGGGACCGCACCAGCGCCTCGGCGAGGATCATGTCCCCTTCTTCGATCGCGTCGACGACGCCGCCGCAGGCCTGCGCCTCCACGTCGACGCCGATGGCGCGGAAGGCCAGTTCGCGCTGGAACGCGCGGGAGGCGACGGTGGCGGGGGTGGCGAAAAGCGCGACATGTTCCACCGCGACCTCGCGCGGCGGGGAATTGTCGCCCCACTGGCGTTCGGTCAGCGCCTCGATCAGCGGCACGAAGACGCCGAGGACGCGCTTGCCGCGGGGGACCCAGCCCTCCTGCATCCGGCGGAGCGCGGCGGCCGAGGCGGTATTGCAGGCGATGATCACGAGGTCGCAGCCATGGTCGAACATCTTCGCGACCGAGGCGGTGGTCAGGTCGTAGATGTCGCCCGCGTCCCGGACCCCGTAGGGCGCATGGGCGTTGTCGCCGAAATAGACCAGCGGCAGGTCGGGCAGCCGTTTCGCGACCGCGTCGAGCACCGTCAGCCCGCCGATCCCGCTGTCGAAAATCCCTACCGCCACGTCCGCCTCCGGTTCCCCCGCGTCAGATGCGGGTCCGGTGCTTTTCCTCGAATTCGAAGCCGTGATCCAGCGATTTCAGCGGCTGCGGCGAGAGGGCGTAGGTTTCCCGACGGAGAAACTCCATCAGCGCGCGCGGATCGCGAACCCGGGCCTGTATATCGGGCTGCGGAACGGGGTCGCCGATCACCGCCCGCACGTCCGAGCCGACGCGGGCGCGGAATTCCTTGAGCAGCAGCCCGAGGCGGAGCGTGTAATGGGCGTGGGAGGCGATCTGGAAGAGCCGCGAATTGGTCCCTTCGAAGAAGACGGGCACCACCGTCGCGCCGCTTTTCGCGATCATCCTGGCGGTGAAGCCGCGCCAGCCCGGGTCCATCGGCTGGCCGAAGGGCCGGATCGCGGTCGAGACCGTGCCGCCCGGGAAGACGCCGATGGCCCCGCCCTGGGCGAGGTAGTCGAGCGCGGCGCGGCGGGTGCGGATATTCTCCTCCTGCGCCGCGCGGGTCTCGTCGAAATTGATCGGCAGGATGATCCGGTTCAGATCCTCGGACTTGCGGAAGACATGGTTGGCGAGGATGCGGAAATCACCCCGGGTCTCCTGCAGGATATGGCCCATCATCAGCCCGTCGAGGATGCCGTAGGGGTGGTTCGCGATCACCACCAGCGGCCCCTTCAGCGGGATGTTCGAGAGCGCCCCGCCCGAGACGGTGAGCCCAATGCCGTAGCGCTCCTTCATCACCGACCAGAAGTCGCGCCCCTGAGCCACCTCGACCTCGTAGCCCTTGGCCCGGCGGATCAGCCCGGGCCGGCCGGTCACGTTCTCGAGCGTGCGGATGAGGCCCCGCGCGAAGCGCGTCGCGCCGGAATGCGAATAGGAAAGCTCGCGTGCGATGTGCCGTGGGGTCGGCGGAGTGTGAGCGGTCATGGTCCGGGTCGCGTCCAGGAGGGTCCTGGCTGCCATCTATGCCTGTGAGACCTTGCTATCCAGTGTCCATGACAACGAGGTGACGACGCCGGGCGCGCGGCCCTATTCGGCCGCCTGTTTCACCCCCGGCCCGCCCGCGCGGAAGGTGGCGAGCAGCGCCTCGCGGCTCTTCTCGGCCCGCGCGGCGTTCTGCATCTTCACCGGGCCGAAGCCCCGGATGCTCAGCGGCAGTTCCGCCAGCGAGACCGCCGTCTCCAGCGTCTCGTCCGAGACATGCGGCAGCACCTCGGCCATGTCCTTCTCGTACTGGTCGATCAGGGCACGCTCCATCTTCCGCTCCTCGGTTCGGCCGAAGGGATCGAGCGCGGTGCCGCGCAGGCCCTTGAAACCCGCCAGCACGTTCATCGCCTTGCCCATCCAGGGCCCGTATTCCTTCTTCACCGGGCGCCCGTCGCTGCCGATCTTCTCGAAAACCGGCGGGGCCATGTGGAACTTCATGGTGAAATCGCCGCCGAACTGCTCTTCGGCCTTGGCGCGGGTCTCGCGGTGGAGCCGGGCGACCTCATATTCGTCCTTGTAGGACAGGAGCTTGTGGTAGCCCTTGGCGACCGCCTCCTTCAGGCGCGGATCCTGCACGCTGTCCACCAGCTTGCGGTAGCGGGCGGCGAGCGTCTTGTTCTGGTACTTGACCAGGTGGGTCTCGCGGAAGGCGATCTTCTCGTCCAGGCTCTTGGGCTTCTCGACCACGACCTTGGGCGCCAGCAGCGCCTGCGCCTCTTCCGCGTGAAGCACGGCCCAACGGCCGATCTCGAAGGCGCGCTGGTTCTTCTCGACCGCGGCGCCGTTCAGCGCGATCGCCTCGAAGATGGATTCCTTCGAAAGCGGCAGGAAGCCCATCTGCCACGCCGCGCCGAAGATCATCATGTTGGAGAAGATCGAGTCGCCCATCGTCACCCGCGCCAGGTCGCTCGCGTCGAACAGTGCTAGCTTGTCCTGCAGCCGCGCCTGCAGCTGCATCTGGAGCCGGTCGGCGGGCAGGCTGAACTCGGTGTTGCGGGTGAAATCGCCGGTGATGATCTCGTGGCTGTTGACGACCGCGCCGGTCTTGCCGGTCCGGGTCAGCCCCAGCGTCTTGGCCCCGGCGCTCACCACCAGATCACCGCCGATCAGCGCGTCGGCCTCGCCGGTGGCGACGCGGATCGCATTGATGTCCTCGGGCCGCTCGGCGAGGCGGACGTGGATGTGCACCGCGCCGCCCTTCTGGGCGAGGCCTGCCATCTCCATCATGCCCGCGCCCTTGCCATCGACCTGCGCCGCCTGCGCCAGCACCGCGCCGATGGTCACCACGCCGGTGCCGCCGACGCCGGTGATGACGACGTTCCAAGTCCCGTCGATGGCGGGAAGCTGCGGCTCCGGCAGATGCGGCAGGTCGATCTTCGCGGCCTCCTCGGTGTCCTTGCGGACCTCGGCCCCCTCGAGCGTCACGAAGGACGGGCAGAAGCCCTTGAGGCAGGAGTAATCCTTGTTGCAGGAGCTCTGGTCGATCGCCCGCTTGCGCCCCAGCTCGGTCTCGACCGGCACGATGGAGACGCAGTTCGACTGCACACCGCAATCGCCGCAGCCTTCGCAGACGTCGGTGTTGATGAAGACGCGCTGGTCCGGATCGGGGAAGTTGCCGCGCTTGCGGCGGCGGCGCTTCTCGGCGGCGCAGGTCTGCACGTAGATGATGGCGCTGACGCCCTCGACCTCGCGCATCTCCTTCTGGACCGCCTCCATGTCGGCGCGGGGGCGCCAGCCGACGGATTTCGGGAAGTCCTCGCGCCGGGGTTCCTCCTTCTCGTCGAAAACGATCGAGATGGTCTTCACCCCCATGGCGTCCAGTTCGCGGGCGATGCGGTCGGGTGTCAGCCCGCCCTCGTTCTTCTGCCCGCCGGTCATCGCCACGGCGTCGTTGTAGAGGATCTTGTAGGTGATGTTCGCGTCACTCGCGAGCGCGGCCCGGATCGCCTGCACGCCGGAGTGGTTGTAGGTCCCGTCGCCGAGGTTCTGGAACACGTGCCCGCGCTTCGAAAACGGCGCCTCGCCGATCCAGTTCGCGCCCTCGGCCCCCATGTGGGTGAAGCCCTGCGTGTTCCGGTCCATCCACTGCACCATATAGTGGCATCCGATCCCGGCATAGGCGCGCGAGCCCTCGGGCACCTTGGTGGAGGTGTTGTGCGGGCAGCCCGAGCAGTAATAGGGCAGCCGCGCCGCGATCTCCTCGACGTTGTCGTTGCGCCGCGCCTCGGCCAGCGTGGCGAGGCCCGCCTTGATGCGGTCGGTGTCGCGCCCCTCCTCGATCAGGATGCCGCCCAGCTTCTCGGCGATCCAGACGGGGTCCAGCGCGCCACGGGTCGGGAAGAGTTCCTCCTGGTGCATGCCGCCGGCGCCGCCCTTGTACCAGCCGTAGACGCGATAGCGGTTGTCGTCGAAGAGCGCCTCCTTGATCTGCACCTCGATCAGTTTGCGCTTCTCCTCGACCACCACGATCAGGTCGAGCCCTTCGGCCCAGTCGTGGAAGCCCTGCATGTCCAGCGGGAAGACCTGCCCCACCTTGTAGGTGGTGATCCCCAGGCGCTCGGCCTCGGCCTGGTCGATGCCCAGAAGCGACATCGCGTGCATCAGGTCGAGCCAGTTCTTCCCCGCGCTGACGAAGCCGATCTTCGCACCTGCCTTGCCCCAGACGCGCTTGTCGATCCTGTTGGCGTGGGAAAACGCCTCGGCCGCGAAGCGCTTGTAGTCGATCATCCGCGCTTCCTGCTCGTGGGGGCTGTCGGCGAGCCGGATGTTCAGCCCGCCCTGCGGAAGCGGGAAATCGGGGGTAACGAAGGACATGCGGTGCGGGTCGCCGTCGACCACCGCCGTCGCCTCCACCGTGTCCTTCATCGTCTTGAGCCCGACCCATAGCCCCGAGAAGCGGGAAAGCGCGTAGCCGTAGACGCCGTAGTCCAGGATCTCCTGCACCCCGGCCGGGGAGACGACCGGCATGTAGGCATCCACCAGTGCCCATTCCGACTGGTGCAGCACGGTGGAGCTTTCGCCGGTGTGATCGTCCCCCATGGCCATCAGCACGCCGCCGTGCCTTGAAGTGCCGGCCATGTTGGCGTGCCGCATCACGTCGCCGGAGCGGTCGACGCCCGGGCCCTTGCCATACCAGAGGCCGAAGACCCCGTCGTACTTCCCCTCGCCCCTCAGTTCCGCCTGCTGCGACCCCCAGAGCGCCGTTGCCGCCAGATCCTCGTTCAGCCCCTCGTGGAACTTCACGTCCGCCGCGGTCAGCCATTTCGCCGCCCGGTTCATCTGCATGTCCACCGCGCCCAGCGGGGACCCGCGATAGCCGGTGACGTAGCCGGCGGTGTTCAGCCCCGCCGCGCGGTCCCTCTCCTTCTGGGTGAGCATGAGCCTGACTAGCGCCTGCGTGCCGTTCAGCAGAACGGGCGACTTGGTGAGATCGAAGCGGTCATCCAGAGAGATGCGGGGTGCCGTCATGGTGTCCTCCTCCCGGCGGTGCCTTGCCTGAATATAACGCAATAATAGGTCATCATGTTTGACCTACAAACTGAAATTTCAGAAATTCCTACCCCAGTGGGAATGAAAGCGTTACACGGCGCATCACTAAACTTCAGAGGGCAGGAAACGCCGGAAAGTTGCTCGGATGGATTGGGACAAGCTCAGAATCTTTCACGCGGTCGCGGATGCGGGCAGCCTTACCCATGCCGGCGACATCCTGCATCTGTCGCAATCGGCGGTCTCGCGCCAGATCCGCGCGCTGGAGGAATCGCTGAACGCCACCCTGTTCCACCGCCACGCGCGCGGACTGATTCTCACCGAACAGGGCGAGCTGCTGTTCGACGCGACCCGCGCCATGGCCAAGCGCCTGGACACCGCCACTGCGCGGATCAAGGACAGCGAAGAGGAGGTGTTCGGCGAACTCCGTGTGACCACCACGATCGGGTTCGGTTCCCTCTGGCTCGCGCCGCGCCTGTCGAAGCTGTACGAACGCTATCCCGACCTCAAGATCGACCTGATGCTGGAAGAGCGCGTGCTCGACCTGCCGATGCGCGAGGCCGACGTGGCGATCCGGATGAAGGAGCCAAGCCAGGCCGACCTGATCCGCAAGCGCCTGATGTCCGTGCGGATGCGGTGCTATGCAAGCCCGGAGTACCTGCGCGACAACGGCACCCCAGAAACCATCGAGGATATCAGCAGTCACCGGCTTATCTGTCAGAACCCGAACGCCGCGCAGGTCGCCGCCGGGGCGGGACTTGTCGCGCGCCTGCTGGGGCATGACGTGCGGTCGCTGCTGACCGTCAACAACTACTTCGGCGTGCTGCAGGGCGTCGTCTCGAACCTCGGGATCGGGGTGCTGCCAGATTACCTGATCGAGGATTTCCCACAGCTGGAACGGGTTCTGCCCGATGTGGAATCCGTCGAGGTGCCGGTCTTCCTCGCCTTCCCCGAAGAGCTGCGCCATTCCAAGCGGATCACGGCGTTCCGCGATTTCGTGCAGGAGGAGGTCATCGCACACCGCCGGCGAATTCGCGAAAGAGGCGAACAGGACCCACTCAGCGCAACCTCGTGAGGCATGTCCGCAACGCATGGCGGCCATGTTGCGCCTGCGGCGAAATCTTTCTTGAACGATTCATTTCCGGCACTTAATTGAGCGCATGACGGTGATGAACGCTTAACCGCTCATCATCTTCATACCTCCCTGTTGGACTTGGCCGGGTTTAGACCCGGCCATTTTTTTGTCCGCACGTACGCCCCCTGCGCCCGGATCACTTTTATGGCCCGGTGGACGTTGAAAAAGTCGTGACCGCCCGACGGGACTTTTCATGGGGAACCAATCCGACTTCTCCGCATTGGGTATGCAACGTCGCCGCGGCGACGAAGACAACGAGAGGAGTTACACATGACCTTCAAGACAATGCTCGCATCCGCATCCGCCGTTGCCCTTCTGGCTTCGCCGTTGGCCGCGCAGACCGCCAGCGAGATTGACCGTTCGGGCACCCCTGCCACGGAAACGATCTCGGGCGACAATGACACCGTGATCAACAACGAGACGCAGGAAGTGAGTGGCCGCGAGCTGGGCAACCAGCGCGTCGGTGATTTCCAGTACGACGATTACGCGTCGGCCGCCGATGACGGCCCGTTCACCGTGGGCACCGTCGAAACCATGCCCGGCGGCTACACCGACGACATGATGGCGGCCGACAGCCCCTATGCTGGCATGTCGGTTGAAACCGTCGACGGCACTCCGCTCGGCACCGTCACCAACGTCTACATGGACGAAGTCGGCACGAGCTACGCCGAGGTCGAGCTCGACAACCGGCTGGGCATTGACGCCGACTCGTTCTTCGTGGCGCTTGGCGCCGACGTTGGCGAAATGGACGGCATCCAGCTGCCGCAGACCAAGGCCGAGTTCACGGCCAACCTGCAGGAGAAAGTCGGCCTCCGCCCGGGTGCCTACAAGAATTGATCTGGGTCTTAAGGTGACCCATTGATCTGCCGGAAGGCCGGAGCATCGCGCTCCGGCCTTTCTGCGTCAGCCCGTCCCCCTCCCCTTTCCCCTTCTTCGCCTCTGTCGTAAGGAAGCGCCGAACGCTGCGCCGCGGGGGATATGAGACATGACCGATCCTGAGATCACGACCGACCTCATCGAGTCGCACGGGATCAAACCGGACGAATACGCCGAGATCATCCGGATCCTGAACCGGGAGCCGACCTTCACCGAACTCGGCATCTTCTCGGCGATGTGGAACGAGCATTGCTCCTACAAGTCGTCGAAGCGCTGGCTGCGCACCCTGCCCACCACCGGCCCGCAGGTCATCTGCGGCCCCGGCGAGAACGCGGGGGTGGTGGACATCGGCGACGGCCAGGCGGTGGTCTTCAAGATGGAAAGCCACAACCACCCCTCCTACATCGAACCCTACCAAGGCGCGGCGACCGGCGTCGGTGGCATCCTGCGCGATGTCTTCACCATGGGCGCGCGTCCGATCGCGGCGATGAACTCGCTGTCCTTCGGGATGCCGGACCACCCCAAGACCCGGCAGCTGGTGCATGGCGTGGTCGAGGGCGTCGGCGGCTACGGCAACGCCTTCGGCGTGCCGACCGTGGGCGGTGAGGTGCGGTTCGACCCGGCCTACAACGGCAACTGCCTCGTGAACGCCTTCGCGGCGGGCCTCGCGGATGCCGACAAGATCTTCTACTCCGCCGCCTCCGGTGTCGGGATGCCGGTGGTCTACCTCGGGGCCAAGACCGGGCGCGACGGGGTCGGCGGCGCGACCATGGCCTCGGCCGAATTCGACGAGTCGATCGAGGAGAAGCGCCCGACCGTGCAGGTCGGCGACCCCTTCACCGAGAAGCGGCTGATGGAGGCCTGCCTCGAACTGATGCAGACTGGCGCGGTGATCTCGATCCAGGACATGGGCGCCGCCGGCCTCACCTGCTCCGCCGTCGAGATGGGCGACAAGGGGGAGCTGGGCATCCGGCTCGACCTCGACAACGTGCCCTGCCGCGAACCCGGCATGACCGCCTACGAGATGATGCTCTCGGAAAGCCAGGAACGGATGCTGATGGTCCTCCGCCCCGAGAAGGAGGCCGAGGCGCGGGCGGTGTTCGACAAGTGGGACCTCGATTTCGCCATCGTGGGCGAAACGATCCCCGAGGACCGCTTCCTCATCATGCACCAGGGCGAAGTGCGGGCAGACCTGCCGCTGCGCGCGCTCTCCGGCAACGCCCCGGAATACGACCGCCCGCACCAGCCGACCCCCGCGGCCGAGCCGCTGGCCGACGTGCCCGGCGTCGATCCGATCGACGGGCTCAAGGCGCTGATCGCTTCGCCCAACTACGCGTCGAAGCAATGGGTCTATGAACAATACGACACGATGGTGATGGCCGACACGATGCGCACCCCCGGCCTCGGCGCCGGGATCGTGCGGGTGCACGGCACGCCCAAGGCGCTGGCCTTCACCTCGGACGTGACGCCCCGCTACGTCAAGGCGAACCCCGTCGAGGGCGGCAGGCAGGCGGTGGCCGAAGCCTATCGCAACCTGACCGCCGTCGGCGCCCTGCCGCTGGCCAGCACCGACAACCTGAACTTCGGCAACCCCGAAAAGCCCGAGATCATGGGCCAGTTCGTGGGCGCGCTGAAGGGGATCGGGGAAGCGGTCTCGGCGCTCGACATGCCGATCGTCTCGGGCAACGTGTCGCTTTACAACGAAACCGACGGCCAGGCTATCCTGCCCACCCCCACCATCGCGGCGGTCGGGCTGATCGAGGACGCCGCCACGGCGATCAACGGCACCGCCCGCGACGGCCACGTCGCGCTTCTGGTGGGGGAAACGGCGGGCCATCTGGGCCAGTCCGCCCTGCTGGCCGAGGTCTACAACCGGGTGGAGGGCGATGCCCCGCCCGTGGACCTCTCCGCCGAGAAGCGGAACGGCGACTTCATCCGCGCCCAGCGGGAGCACATCCGCGCCTGCACCGACCTCTCGGACGGCGGCTTGGCGCTGGCCGCCTTCGAGATGGCCGAGGCGGGCGGCGTCGGCGTGCATCTGGACGAGACCGACACCGCGCAACTCTTCGGGGAGGATCAGGGCCGCTACCTGATCGCCTGCAACTTCGATCAGGCCGAATGGCTGATGCTCGAGGCCGGCAAGGCCGGGGTGCCCATCCGGACGGTGGGCAAGTTCACCGGCGACAGCGTCCGCTTCGGCTCCAGCAGTGCGCCCCTTGCGGAACTGGCTGAGACCTACCGGGGGGCTTTCGGCGCGACCCTCGGTTGACCGGCGTTCGCCCCCCGCGCTTGCAACCCTGCGGGCGCGACCATAGATTCAGTGAGACGACAGACAGGACAGGACCCATGCCCCTCCAGGCCCACGAAATCGAAGACCTCCTGCGCGATAGCTTTCCCGAGGCGCAGATCTCCGTCGAGGGCGCGGACGGGCGGCACTTTTCGGCCATGGTGGTCGACGAGAGCTTCCGGGGCATGAACCGGGTCCAGCAGCAACGCGCCGTCTATGCCGCGCTCAAGGGGCGGATGGACGGGGCCGACAGTGAATTGCATGCGCTGGCGCTGACCACGCGGGCGCCGTGAAAGGACAGAAGATGAGCGACGTGAAGACCTCCATCGAAGATACCGTCAAGGCGAACGATGTGGTGCTCTACATGAAGGGCACCAAGGAGATGCCGCAATGCGGGTTCTCCAGCCGCGTGGCGGGCGTTCTCAATTACATGGGCGTGCAATACGCCGACGTGAACGTGCTGGCGGACGAGGAAATCCGCCAGGGCATCAAGGAGTATTCCGACTGGCCGACGATCCCGCAGCTTTACGTGAAGGGCGAATTCGTCGGCGGCTGCGACATCATCACCGAGATGACGCTGTCCGGCGAACTGGATCAGCTGTTCGAGGACAAAGGCATCGCCTACGACAAGGACGCGGCCGAGAAGATCCGGGCGGCGAACGCCTGAGGGTCGCTGCGGGGGGGGTGAGCCGGTGAGCCGGGCTTAAGCCCGGCCTACATCTTATGCCGACCGTTGTGACAAGCCCTGAGCATTCGGGCAAAGGTACCTCGCTCTCCGCCCGAATTCCGATCCGCCACGGGCGGATCGGATCGCGCCCGCCTCTCGTTGCGGCTCTGTGAGAAACCCGCCCCGCGATTGCGGGCGCGATATCCGGAGGTGATGGCGGAACATTCCCTACGATGATGCTTCAGGGAACTTACGGTGCCACGTTCGACGCCGCCGTCGGGGCCGGACGCGATCCGTCTGCCTCGGTCCAGGGGCCAAGTTCCTCTATTGCAGGCCGCGCGACACCGCCCCTCTCGCCCGAGCGGCAGCACGTCGTGTCGCGGAAGGCGCTCCCGACCTACCCCGCCGTCTTCTCCTCCATCGCGTCCGCGATGGATTCCGCCCGGGCCGCCAGTTCCTCCAGCGTCTCGGTCACGCGTTGCGGCACCACCGGGACCTCGACGCGCTGCGGCTCCGGCGCCGGCGCCGATTTCAGCGCCTCCAACTCGCCCCGCACCTTGGCCATCTCGCCGTCCGCGTCGCGCAGCCGGTCCTCCAGCCCCGCCGTGCGGTCGGCGAGCATCAGCCCCGCCATCAGCAGCATCCGCGCCTCGGGCAGACGCCCGATCTGTTCGGTCAGCACCGAGGCCTCGGTGTCCAGCATCTTGGCGGCGGCCAGCAGGTAATGCTCTTCGCCCTCGGCACAGGCCACCTCGAACTGGCGGCCGCCGATGGTGATCTCGACCTCTGGCATCAGCGCTCTCCTTCCGCCGGCGCGCCTGCGCCATTCGCCACCAGCGGCGCAAGGGCCGCCACGATCGCCTCGGCCTCGCTCCGGTCCGCGGCATGGGCCGCGCGCAGCGCTTCCAGCTCGGCCATCATCGAACGGTTCACCAGATCGGCCTCGCCGATGCCTTCGGCGTTCGCCTTGCGCAGCGCCTGGTTCGATGCCCTGAGCTGGTCGTTCGCCGCCCGCACCCGTTGCAGATCCTGATCCAGCCGCGCCATCGCGGCCTTCTGTTCCTCCAGAACCGCCCCGGCCTCCGCGGCGGCGCTTTCCTCGCGCGCCTTCAGCGTCGCGATCCGTTCCTGCAACTGGGCATTGGCCAGCCGCTCGTCCTCGAGCGCCTGTTTCAGCGCCTCGACCTCGGCCATATCGACCTGCGCCGCGGGCGGGTCCAGCGCCTCGACCCCGCGACCGATCCGCTCCAGCGCCGCGGTCAGGCGACCCTGCAGCGCGTCGAGACGGGCCTCGCTGTCACTCATGCCATGCTCTCCTCGTTCCATTCCGCCGCGACCGCCCCGCGGGGCCCGCGCGAACCGAATCGGCCCGGTTTCGCGGCAAGGTCCAGTCTAACCAATGGTTTCGCCTTTCCCAATGCCACCCCCACCCGGCGGCGACCCCGCGGAACCGCCCCGCCGGTAGCGCTCACCCTTGATATTCCGGGCCCGGCTGGTAAGAGCGGCCCCGACTGCCGCTGCCAGAAACCTCAAGGAACGCGCCCCATGGACATCGCCGCCCTGCGCAACGCCCACCCCGAGCACTGGGACATGGCCACCGCCATCCGCGTGCTGACGCTCGACGCCGTCGCCGCCGCCAATTCGGGCCATTCCGGCATGCCCATGGGCATGGCGGACGTTGCCACGGTCCTGTTCACCCGGCACATGAAATACGACGCCGCCGCGCCGAACTGGATCGACCGCGACCGGTTCATCCTGTCGGCCGGCCACGGCTCCATGCTGCTCTATTCGCTGCTGCACCTCACGGGGTACGAGCAATTCCCGATCGAGGAGGTGAAGAACTTCCGCCAGTTGCACGCCCGCACCGCCGGTCACCCGGAGAACTTCCTGGCACATGCCATCGAGACCACGACCGGCCCGCTCGGCCAGGGGCTCGCCAACTCGGTCGGCTTCGCCATGGCCGAGGAGATCCTCCGCGCCCGTTACGGCAAGCGGGTCTTCGACCATTACACCTATGTCATCGCGGGCGACGGCTGCCTGATGGAAGGCGTCAGCCAAGAGGCGATCAGCCTTGCCGGGCGGCATGAACTGTCCAAGCTGATCGTGTTCTGGGACAACAACGGCATCACCATCGACGGCAAGGTCGACCTTGCCGACCGCACCGATCAGGTCGCCCGCTTCAAGGCCTCGGGCTGGCACGTGCAGGAGATCGACGGCCACGATCCCGAGGCGATCCACGAGGCGATCGAACTGGCGAAGGCCAGCCTGCAGCCCTCGATGATCGCCTGCAAGACGCATATCGCCATCGGCTCCTCCGCGCAGGACACCGCCAAGGGGCACGGTGCGCTGACCGACCCGAAGCTGATCGAGGACGCAAAGGCCGCCTATGGCTGGACCGCCCCCGCCTTCGAGATCCCCGGCGAGATCAAGTCGAAATGGGAAGAGGCCGGCCGCCGCGGCGCCGAGGCGCGATTTGCATGGGAGGAGCGGTTCACCTCCGTCTCCGAACGCCGCCAGGCCGAGATCAACCGCATCATGGCGGGCGAGGCCCCGAAGAAGCTGTCGGCCGTGGTCCGCGCGCTGAAAAAGCAGGTGTCCGAGACCGAGCCCAAGTTCGCGACCCGCAAGAGCTCGGAAATGGCGCTCGAGGTCATCAACCCGGTGCTGGTGGAAACCGTGGGCGGCTCGGCCGACCTGACGGGGTCGAACAACACCAAGACCGGCGATCTGGGCGTCTTCGACACGGACAACCGGCAGGGGCGTTTCGTCCACTGGGGCATCCGCGAACACGGCATGGCGGCCGCGATGAACGGCATGGCGCTGCACGGCGGCATCCGGCCCTATTCCGGCACCTTCATGTGCTTCACCGATTACGCCCGCCCCGCGATGCGGCTGTCGGCGCTGATGAAGCAGCCGGTGGTGTACGTGATGACCCATGACAGCATCGGTCTGGGCGAGGACGGCCCGACGCACCAGCCGGTCGAACATCTGGCCATGCTGCGCGCGACGCCGAACATGCTGGTGTTCCGCCCCGCCGACACGGTCGAGACCGCCGAGGCGTGGGAGATCGCGCTGACGCAGGCCGACACGCCGTCGGTCCTGTCGCTGACCCGGCAGAACGTCCCGACCGTGCGCAAGACCCACAAGGTCAAGAACATGGTGTCCCAGGGCGCCTACGTGCTGGCCGAGGCCGAGGGCAAACGGCAGGCGATCCTGCTCGCCACCGGCTCCGAGGTCGAGATCGCGCTGGCCGCGCGCGACGCGCTGCAGGCCGAGGGGATCGGCACCCGCGTCGTCTCCATGCCCTGCTGGGAGCTGTTCGAGGCGCAGGACGAGGCGCTGCGCAAGCGCGTCCTGCCGGGCGGCGCCGTGCGTGTCGCGGTCGAGGCGGGCGTCCGGCTGGGCTGGGACCGCTGGCTCTGCGGCGAACGCGGGCGCGAGGCCAAGGCGGGCTTCGTCGGCATGGACAGCTTCGGCGCCTCCGCCCCGGCCGAAGTGCTCTATGAACACTTCGGCATCACCGCCGAGGCCGTGGCCGACAAGGTCAAGTCGCTGCTCTGAGCCGCACCTGATAAAACCGTGAATGAACGCCGGCCCTCGCGCCGGCGTTTGTCTTTCGGATATCCAACCGGAGGACAAGATCATGAACCGAAGCACCCTGACCCTGCTCACCGGCGCCACCGCACTGGCCGCCATACCCGCCCTGGCGCAGCAGGATACGACCTTCACGCGTGGCGAACGCAACACCGACCTCGCCCCCGTCGAAGACAGCCAGTTCCGTGCCGAGCTCGTGTCCTCCGGCATCGAAACCGAACACGAGACGGTCGTCGGCGGCCTCGTACATCCTTGGGGCATCGAGGTGCTGCCGGGGGATGGTGGTTACCTGGTGACCGAGCGCGAGGGGCGCCTGCGCCACGTGTCCGAGGACGGCACGCTGTCCGAGCCGATCGAAGGCCTGCCCGAGGTCGACGCCCGCGAACAGGGTGGGCTCCTGGACGTGGCGCTCGGGCCGGATTTTGCGGAAGACCGGATGATCTTCTGGACCTACGCCAAGCCCGTGGAGGGCGGCGTGGTCACCGCCGCCGCCAAGGGGCGGCTGAACGAGGATATGACGGCGCTGTCCGGCGTGACCGACATCTTCGTGCAGGAGCCCGCGGTGGACGCGCCGATGCATTTCGGCTCCCGCATCCTGTTCGACGGCGAGGGCCACGCCTTCGTCACCACGGGCGAGCATTTCACGCAGGAGAACCGGCAGCTTGCGCAGGATCTCGACACCACCTTCGGCAAGGTCGTGCGGATCAACCTCGACGGCTCCGCCCCCGAGGACAACCCGTTCGTGGGTGACGAGAACGCCATCGACACGATCTGGAGCTACGGCCACCGCAACATTCAGGGCGCGCTGATGATGGATGGCGAGCTGTGGACCATCGAGCACGGGCCCAAGGGCGGGGACGAGCTGAATCTGACCGAGGCCGGCAAGAACTACGGCTGGCCGGTGATCTCCTACGGTGAGCAATATTCCGGCAACCCCGTCGGCTCAGGCGATGCGCAGCAGGAGGGGATGGAACAGCCGGACTACTTCTGGGACCCGGTCATCGCCCCGGCCGGGATGCTGGCATATGACGGCGAAATGTTCGCCGACTGGCAGGGCGATCTGCTGATCTCCTCGCTCTACCCCGGCGGCATCGTGCGGCTGGAGATCGCGGACGGCACCGTGACGGCGGAGGAGCGGCTGGCCCGCGATCTGGGCCGCGTGCGCGACATTGCGGTGGATCAGGACGGTTCGCTTCTGGTGGTGACAGATTTCGAGGATGGGCAACTGCTCCGGATTTCGACCGCCGGTCAAAGCTGATGCCTCTGGATCAAGGCCGGGCCCAAGCGCCTGGCCGTTCCATGCCGGGCACCGGCGGCACTGGACCTTGCCGCCCGGACCTCTAGGATGGCGCGACCCATTCAGGAGACCCGGATGACCCTGCCCAAAGCCCTGCTTTTCGCCCCCAACCCCGACACTTTCGCCAGCGCCATCAGGGACTTGCTGCCGGAGGCCCGGATCGTCACGGCCGAGACTCCGGACGATGCCATCGCCGCGAGCGAGGGGATCGAGGTGCTGATCACCATGGGCGGCAAGCTGACGCCCGACGTGCTGCACGCCATGCCGCAGCTGCGGTGGATCCAGGCGCTGTCGGCCGGGACGGATCACATTCAGCGCGTGGAGGGGCTGCGCGACGACGTCGCGCTGACCTCACTGTCGGGCGCGCACGGGCCGCAGATGTCGGAAATGGCGCTGATGATGATGCTCGCCCTGCCCCGGCGGCTGCGGGTGACGCTGGAAAACCAGAAGGCGCACCGCTGGAAACGGACCCCGGTGACGACGCTCGAGGGCAAGCGGCTGTGCATCCTCGGGCTCGGCGCGATTGCCGAGGCGCTGATTGCCCGCGCCCTGCCCTTCGGGCTCGAGATCACCGGCGTCTCCGATGGCCGGCCGGAGATGGAGGGCGTACGGCGGATCTATCCCTACGACGCGCTCGCGGAGGCGGCGGCGGAGGCGGATTTCCTCTGCATCCTCGCCCCGCTCACCGACCGCAGCCGCGGGATCGTCGACGCAAAGGTGCTGAGGGCGCTCGGCCCCGACGGCTACCTCGTCTCCATGGGCCGGGGTCCGGTGGTGGACGAGGCGGCGTTGATCGCGGCGCTCCGGGACGGGACCATCGCCGGCGCGGGGCTGGACGTCTTCGAGACGGAGCCGCTGCCGGAGGACAGCCCGATCTGGGACATGGAGACCGCAATCGTCACCCCCCACATCGGCGGCGCATCGGAAAGCTATCCGCAGCAGGCCGCGCCGATCGTCGCGGGCAACCTGCAGGCCTGGGCCGACGGCGGCGCGTCGGCGCTGAAGAATCGCGTCCGCTGACCCTGCGACCGACGGAAGCGATTCCGGACACCGGCCGCCCCGCCCGGCGGGGCGCCCGAACGGCACCAGTCGGCGGCCGTCGCGCCGTTTGTGGCCGTTTCCCGCCGGAGGTTAGCGCCACCATCGAAAACATCGCGAAAAGTTAACGCTAACACATTGATTTCCCCCGGTTATCGCCCTTTATCTTGAAGAGACTTCCCGGTTATAGACCCCACGAAATCCCTTTCAGGAGCTGCCCCGATGACCGTCACGATTGGCATCAATGGATTTGGCCGCATCGGCCGCTGCACCTTGGCGCACATCGCCGAGAGCGCCCGCAACGACGTGCAGGTGGTCAAGCTGAACGCCACCGGGCCGATCGAGACCAACGCGCACCTGCTGCGCTACGACAGCGTGCACGGCCGCTTCGGCGGCACGGTGAAGACCGAAGGCAACACGATGGACCTCGGCCGCGGCCCGATGGAGGTGTTCTCGACTTACGATCCGTCCGAGTTGGACTGGTCGGGCGTGGACGTGGTTCTGGAATGTACCGGCAAGTTCAATGACGGCGAGAAGGCGAAGGTGCACCTCGAGCGCGGGGCGAAGAAGGTGCTCATCTCGGCCCCCGCCAAGAATGTGCACAAGACCATCGTCTACGGCGTGAACCACCGGACCCTGTCCTCCTCGGACACGATGATCTCGAACGGGTCGTGCACGACGAACTGCCTCGCCCCGCTGGCCAAGGTGCTGCACGAAGGCATCGGGATCGAAAGCGGCATCATGACCACGATCCATTCCTACACCGGCGACCAGCCGACGCTGGACCGCCGCCACGGCGACCTCTACAGAGCCCGCGCGGCGGCGATGTCGATGATCCCGACCTCGACCGGCGCGGCCAAGGCTCTCGGCGAGGTGCTGCCGGAGATGAAGGGCCGGCTCGACGGCTCCGCGATCCGGGTGCCGACGCCGAATGTCTCGGCCGTGGACCTGACCTTCGTCGCGATGAAGGACGTGACCGAGGACGACGTGAACGAAGTGGTGCGTGCGGCGGTCGCGGGCCACATGGGCGCCGTCATGGCCTACGATCCGGAGCCCAAGGTGTCGGTCGATTTCTGCCACACCGAGCAGAGCTCGATCTTCGCGCCGGACCAGACCAAGGTCACCGGCAAGCGGCTGGTCCGCGTGCTGGCATGGTACGACAACGAATGGGGCTTCTCCTGCCGGATGGCGGACGTCGCCGCGGCCATGGGGCGCCTGGTTCACTGACCGCAGATGCCATCTGAACGGTCAGACGCGCCGCCGTCCGGCGGGGCGTTCGTGTTTGTTATATAGCCAGGGCGGGGCCTCCGGCGTCGGAGGGGGCGCTGCCCCCGTCGCGGCAAGCCGCGACTCCCCCGGAGTATTTTCAACCACAGGAAGCGGGCGGATGCGTCATGCGGCGGCGTCAGTCACTGGGCCGCGGATCAGCGCCATGAGGTCACCGAAATAACCGTCCGAGCGGGCGGGGCGGGTCGGGTCCGAGGTGATCGCCACCGTCACCTCAAGCCCCGGCATCACGCAGAGCACTTGGCCGCCGTAGCCGCGGGCGAGGACGAAGCGGCCTTCGCCTTGCCCGCCGAGGAACCAGCCGTAGCCGTACCCCAACCCGGACCAGGGCGAACGGGCGCGTGGCACGAAGCTGCGGTCGAGCCAGTCGGCGCTGACGACCTGCGCGCCCTCCCACGTGCCGCCCTGCCGGACCATCTCTCCGATCCGGAGCAGGCCGCGCGGCGAGAGGGCCATCTCGTTGCCGCCCATGTAGCGCCCCTGCGGATCGCGGGTCCACGGCGGGATCTCCAGCCCCAACGGATCGCCCAGCCAGTCCCGCGCGAGGTCGAGGAGCGGGCGGCCCGTCGCCTCGGACAGCACCGCGCCGAGCACGTGGAAGGAGCCGGTGGAATAGAGCATTTGGCCGCCCGGCTCCGCCACGAAATCCCGGCCGAGCGCATCCGCGACCCAGTTGCGGCTCGCCACCCAGCCGCCGTAGTTGGGGCCCGAGGTGCGTTCCAGCCCCGCCCGCATGGTGACAAGGTCCTCGACCGTCAGGTCGCGCACGCGCGGGTCGGCATCGCGCGGGATCAGGGGGGGCGCGACCTCGTCCAGGGTAGCCTCCACCCCCGGCAGGGCGCCACGGTCGAGGGCGATGCCGGTCAGCAGGGCAACGATGCTTTTCGACACCGACTTCACGTTCGCCGGTTGGTCGAGGGGCGGGCCGCGGAACGCCTCCGCCAGCACGGTTTCGCCGCGATGCGCCACGACGATGGCATGCAATTGCTCATGCGCGCGGGCGGCCTCGGCCACACGGGCCCAGCCGGTCTCCTGCGCGCGCAAGGGCAGCGCCGCGACGGCGCCAAGGGAAAGGGCGCCGCCGATCAATGCGCGGCGGCGGAGGGGAATGTTCTGTGTCATGGCGGAAAGAATGCGCCGCCCCGCCCCGGGATCAACTGCCGTGCGTCGCCGCCCCCGTCACATCCGCGTGTGGCCGCCCGGCCTTGACCTCCATCGGCGCGGGAGTATGCTCCGCCGCATCTGTTAGCGCTAACCTGTCCATCGGGAGGACCGCGCCATGACCACCACCCTCGCCATCAACGGGTTCGGGCGCATCGGACGCAACGTGCTGCGCGCCATCATCGAGCAGAACCGCCGCGACGTGGAGGTCGTGGCGATCAACGACCTCCAGCCGGTCGAAACCAACGCCCACCTTCTGCGCTACGACAGCGTGCACGGGCGCTTCCCCGGCACCGTCACCGTGGCGGAGACGACGATCGATGCGGGCCACGGTCCGATCCGCGTCACCGCCGAACGCGATCCGGCGGCCCTGCCGTGGAAGGACGTGGACGTGGTGCTGGAGTGCACCGGCATCTTCACCGAACGCGACAAGGCGGCGCGGCACCTCGACAACGGCGCCGGGCGGGTGCTGGTCTCGGCCCCCGCCAAGGGCGCGGACCGGACGGTGGTCTTCGGCGTGAACGAAAAGACGCTGCAGGCCGGGGACAAGGTGGTCTCCAACGCCTCCTGCACGACGAACTGCCTCGCCCCGGTGGCGAAGGTGCTGCACGAGGCGGTCGGCATCGCCAAGGGCTTCATGACCACCGTGCATTCCTACACCGGCGACCAGCCGACGCTGGACGTGGGCCACAAGGACCTCTACCGCGCGCGCGCCGCGGCGCTGTCGATGATCCCGACCTCGACCGGGGCGGCAAAAGCGGTCGGGCTGGTGCTGCCCGAGCTTGACGGCCGGCTCGACGGCGTGGCGATCCGGGTGCCGACGCCCAATGTCTCCTGCATCGACCTGACCTTCGAGGCCTCGCGTCCGACCAACGCGGAGGAGATCAACGACGCGATCCGCGCCGCGGCACGGGGGCCGCTGAAAGGCATCCTCGACGTGACGGAGGACAAGCTGGTGTCGGTCGACCTGAATCACATGCCCGCCTCGGCCACCTTCGCGACCGACCAGACCCGGGTGCTGGACGGCACGATGGTCCGGGTGCTGGCGTGGTACGACAACGAATGGGGCTTTTCGAACCGCATGGCCGACGTGGCCGCGGTGATGGGCGGGCTCGGCTGACGCGCCGCCGCCGCGCCGAGGCTTGATCGGCGCGGTCCGCTCGGGCATAGGCAAGGGAAACGCCAGCCCCGGGCCGCCCATGACCAATCAGATCGCCATCGCCATCGGGCTTCTCGTCGCCGCGTTCCTTGCCGTGGACGCGCTGGTCTTCGGCTGGGCCAACTCGCTGTTTCTCGCCAAGAAATTCGCCGACATGATTGAATGGCTGGCGTTCTGGCGGTAACCATGTCGGACCCGCGCCGCGGGACCGTCCGACACGAAGGAAACCCTCCGGCATGAACGCCGTCACGATTGCGCTGTTGTCTGTTGTCTGTGTTGTCGCCCTCCTCCTGCTGGGGCTGGTGATCTATTCCTGGGTCAAGAAGCGGCAGGCCGAACGCGCGGTGCCGCCGCGCGGGGCCTTCCTGCCGGTTTCCTGCGGGAAACTGCACTATCTGACGATCGGCAGCGGGCCGGACGTGCTGATGATTCACGGGCTGGGCGGCCAGCTTGGGAATTTCGACACCGGGCTGGCCGACGACCTGGCCCGGGACCACCGGGTGACGATAATCGACCGCCCCGGTGCCGGGTATTCCACCCGCCGCTCTCCCTGCCCCACCAATGTCGGCGCGCAGGCCGAACTGATCGAGGAGATCATCGGCGCGCTCAAGCTCGACCGCCCGCTTGTCGTGGGGCATTCGCTGGGCGGCGCGATCGCGCTGGCCGTGGCACTGCGGGGGCGGGCGAAGATCCGGGGGCTGGCGCTGCTCGCCCCGCTGACCCTGCCGGTCGAGGAATATTCCGAGGCCTTCGCCGGTCTCGCGATCCGCTCGGACGCGCTGCGGCGCTTCGTGGGCTGGACCTTTGCCGTGCCGACGATGGTGCGCCGCCCCGAGCCGGTGCAGGAACTGATCTTCGGGCCGGAACCGATCCCGGACGACTACCTCGTGAAGGGCGGCGGCCTGCTGTCGCTGCGCCCGAATCATTTCATCGAGACCAGCCGCGATTTCGTGGAGGCCGACACCGACCTCCCCGCCATGGCCCGGCAGTACGCCAACCTGCGAGTGCCGGTGCGGATCCTCTACGGCACCGAAGACCGGATCCTCGACCACGACTACCACGGCGGCAGCCTTGTCGCCCGCCACCCGCAGATCGGTCTGGAACTGGTCGAAGGGGCGGGTCACATGCTTCCGGTGACCCGCCCCGAGGAAAGCGCGGCCTTCATCCGCCGCGCCAGCAAGGCGCTGAGCTGAACGCTCAGAGTTTCCCGAGCTTTGCCAGCAGCCGTTCACGCACCTCGGGAGTGACGAAGCTGGAGACGTCGCCGTCCAGCCGGGCGATTTCCTTCACCAGCTTGGAGGCGATCGCCTGATGCTTGGCCTCGGCCATCAGGAAAACCGTTTCGACATTGCGGTCGAGGACGCGGTTCATGCCGACCATCTGGTATTCGTATTCGAAATCGGCCACCGCGCGCAGGCCCCGCACGATGATCTGGGCCCCGACGTCGTGGGCGCAGTGGATCAGCAGGTTTTCGAACGGATGCGCGATGATCTCGGTCCCGGTCTCCTCGGAAAGCTTGGCGCAGACCGATTCGATCATCTCCACCCGCTCCTCGAGGTCGAAGAGCGGACCCTTGTCCCGGTTGATGGCCACGCCGATCACCAGCCTGTCGACCAGGGCGGCCCCGCGGCGGATGATGTCGATATGGCCGAGGGTGATCGGGTCGAAAGTGCCGGGATAGAGGCCGATGCGCATGGCTGTCTCCGCAAGAATTGACTGCGCGGCACGCAACAATATTGCACAGGGGAATGCAAGGGCGCGGGATGCGTTTCACATGGTCGAAGACCGGTCAGGTCAGTGACCCATGATCATGCCTTCAAGCGCGGACTTCTCCATCGACAGCTCGCTCAGCCGGGCCTTGACCACGTCTCCGATGGTCACGATGCCGACCAGCCTGCCGTCCTGCACCACGGGCATGTGGCGGAACCGGCCCTCGGTCATCCGGGACAGAACGCTGTCGGCGGTGTCGTCCTTGGCGCAGCAGACCGGATTCGGAGTCATCAGCGCCGAGGCCGTCTGTTCGAGGCAGGAGGGCCCCCGCGCGGCCAGCGCCCGCACGATGTCGCGCTCCGACAGGATACCGTCGATCGCGGTCCCGTCGGGAGACACCACCACCCCGCCGATCCGGTGCTCGGACAAGACGCGCAGCACGTCGGTGATCGACGTGTCGGCGGTCGTGGTGACGACCGCGTCGCTGTGCTTGGAACTCAGGATCTGCTGGACGAGCATGGTGGTGCCTCCCTAGTGGTTCCGGTCTCCTCCCTCCGGAGACCACAGGCTCCTTCACCTGCGACATTCTGTCAAGCGACTCCCTCCAACCTCGCGATTTCACGCCGAAGTCCGTCGGTCAGCGCCGCGGCGAAGCGGTTCATCCGCTCCAGCCGGGTGTCGTCCAGATGGCGCACGAGATAGAAGCTGCGGGTCAGCGAGATTTCCCTCTCGAGCACCCTGCGCACCCCCTGCGCCGAGGGCAGTGCGAAATCGTGGACGATGCCCAGCCCCCCGCCTTGCCGGATCCAGTTGAACTGCACCGCGACCGAGTTGGAGGCGAGAGAGACGCGCTCCACCCCCAGCTCGCCGAGATAGTCGAGCTCCTTGTCGAAGATCATGTCGGGGATGTAGCCGATCATCCGATGGCCCTTCAGGTCCTCCGGCCCCCGGATTGGCGGCGCGGCCTGCAGATAGCTCTCAGAGGCGGCGAGATGCAGGTGATAGTCGCTGACCTTCTGCACCGTCAGCCGCCCCGCCGTGGGTGGCGAGACGGTGATCGCCATGTCCGCCTCGCGCCGCGACAGGTTGAAGAGCCGCGGCAGGGCGACGATCTGGATCTCCAGGTCCGGGTTCTCTCCGACGATGGCGCTGCAGACCTGCGGCAGCAGGAAATTCGCAACCCCGTCGGGCGCCCCCAGCCGGATCTGCCCCGACAGCTGGCCCGAACGGCCGCGAATGTCCTCCTCTGCGGCCAGCATGGCCTGTTCGGCCAGTTCCGCGTGCCGCGTCAGCCGCTGCCCCGCCTCGGTCAGCGCATAGCCCTGCGGCGACTTGGCGAAGAGCGTCGCGCCCAGTTCCTCCTCCAGCCGTGCGATGCGGCGGCCGGCGGTCGCCGGGTCCAGCTTCAGCCGCTTGCCCGCACCCGAGAGGCTTTCCTCCCTTGCCACGGCAAGGAAAATCTTCAGATCGTCCCAGTGCAAATGCGCCCCGCCCCTGCAATTCTGCAAAGTGTCTTTGAGAGCTTTCCCCTTCCCGCGCGGGATTGGCAAGCCTAGGATGCCGCGAACCTGAACGGAGGACGCCATGCAGGAACTCAGCCATTACATCGACGGCGCACATGTGAAGGGCAAATCCGGCCGCTTCGCGGACGTCATGAACCCGGCCACGGGCGAAGTGCAGGGCAAGGTGCCGCTGGCTTCGGCGGACGAAGTCGCGACCGCCGTGGAAATCGCAGCACAGGCGCAGCCGGAATGGGCGGCGACCAACCCGCAGCGCCGCGCGCGCGTGCTGATGAAGTTCGTGGACCTGCTGAACCGCGACATGGACAAGCTGGCCGAGGCGCTGAGCCGCGAGCATGGCAAGACCCTGCCGGACGCTGCAGGCGACGTGCAGCGCGGGCTTGAAGTTGTCGAATTCTGCATCGGCGCGCCGCACCTGCTGAAGGGCGAATATACCGACGGCGCGGGCCCGGGCATCGACATGTATTCCATGCGCCAGCCGCTCGGCGTCTGCGCGGGCATCACGCCCTTCAACTTCCCCGCCATGATCCCGATGTGGATGTTCGCCCCGGCGCTCGCCTGCGGCAACGCCTTCATCCTGAAGCCCTCCGAACGCGACCCCTCCGTGCCGCTCATGCTGGTGGAACTGCTGGAGGAAGCGGGCCTGCCGAAAGGCGTCCTGCAGGTCGTCAACGGCGACAAGGAGGCGGTCGACGCCCTGCTCGACCATCCGGTCGTCCAGTCGATCGGCTTCGTCGGCTCCACCCCGATCGCGGAATACATCTATTCCCGCGGCTGCGCGGCGGGCAAGCGGGTGCAGTGCTTCGGCGGTGCGAAGAACCACATGATCGTGATGCCGGACGCCGACATGGACCAGGCCGCCGACGCGCTGGTCGGCGCGGGCTACGGGGCTGCGGGCGAACGCTGCATGGCGATCTCGGTCGCCGTTCCGGTGGGTGACGAAACCGCCGACCGGCTGATCGAAAAGCTGGTGCCCCGGATCGAGAAGCTGAAGGTCGGCCCCTACACCGCAGGCAACGACGTGGATTACGGCCCCGTCGTCACCGCGGCGGCAAAGGATAACATCCTCAAGCTGGTGCAATCCGGTGTTGATCAGGGCGCGGAGCTGATCGTCGACGGGCGCAACTTCTCGCTTCAGGGCTACGAGGACGGGTTCTTCGTCGGCGCCCACCTCTTCGACCGCGTGACTCCGGACATGGACATCTACAAGAAAGAGATCTTCGGCCCTGTCCTCTCGACCGTGCGCGCGGGCTCCTACGAAGAGGCTTTGCGCCTCGCGATGGACCACGAATACGGCAACGGCACCGCGATCTTCACCCGTGACGGCGACACCGCCCGCGACTTTGCCAGCCGGATCAACATCGGCATGGTCGGCGTGAACGTCCCGATCCCGGTTCCACTGGCCTACCACACTTTCGGCGGCTGGAAGAAATCGGTCTTCGGCGATCTCAACCAGCACGGGACCGACAGTTTCCGGTTCTACACGAGGACCAAGACGGTCACCGCCCGCTGGCCCTCGGGCCTCAAGGAAGGCGGAGAATTCCATTTCAAGGCGATGGACTGAACCATCGGGTGGGCCGCACTCCGGCCCACCCCACCATCCGGCAGAGGGGAGGCTGCACATGGACTTCGCGCTGAATGAGGAACAACAGGCCATCTTCGACATGGCCCGTGATTTCGGGCAGGAGAAGATCGCGCCCTTCGCCCGGGAATGGGAAGCGCAGGGCACCATTCCGAAAGAGCTTTGGCCGCAGGTCGGAGAACTGGGGTTCGGCGGGCTCTACGTCTCCGAAGATCACGGCGGCGCGGGCCTGTCGCGGCTGGACGCGACGCTGGTCTTCGAGGCGCTGTCGATGGCCTGCCCCTCGGTCGCGGCTTTCCTGTCGATCCACAACATGTGCGCCAAGATGATCGACAGCTTCGCCAGTGACGAGCTGCGCGAACGCGTCCTGACGCGCGCGATCCCGATGGAGACCGTGCTGTCTTACTGCCTGACCGAACCCGGCTCGGGCTCGGACGCCGCCGCACTGACGACCCGGGCGGAGCGGACGAACGAAGGCTACCGGCTGAACGGCACCAAGGCGTTCATCTCGGGCGGCGGCTATTCGGACGCCTACGTGGTCATGGTCCGCACCGGCGACGCGGGGGCCAAGGGCGTCTCCACCGTCTATGTCGAGGACGGGACGGAGGGGCTGTCCTTCGGCGGTCTGGAGGACAAGATGGGCTGGCGCAGCCAGCCGACGCGCCAGATTCAGTTTGACAATTGCGACATTTCTGCAGCCAACCTGGTGGGTGAAGAAGGAAAAGGTTTCACATATGCGATGGCAGGGCTGGATGGCGGCCGCCTGAACATCTCCGCCTGCTCGCTCGGCGCCGCACAGGCGGCAATGGATGCGACGCTGGCCTACATGGGCGAACGCAAGGCCTTCGGGCAGAGCATCGACCAGTTCCAGGCGCTGCAGTTCCGCCTCGCCGACATGGAGATCGAGCTTCAGGCCGCCCGCACCTTCCTGCGGCAGGCTGCGTGGAAGCTGGACACCGGCGCGCCCGACGCGACCAAGTTCTGTGCCATGGCCAAGAAATTCGTGACCGAGGCGGGCAGCCGGATCGTCAACCAGTGCCTGCAGCTTCACGGCGGCTACGGCTACCTTGCCGATTACGGAATCGAGAAGCTGGTGCGCGACCTGCGGGTGCACGAAATCCTCGAAGGCACGAACGAGATCATGCGTCTCATCACGGCGCGCCACATGCTGGCCGCCCGATGAGCGACCAGATCCACATCCGCCGCGAGGGGGCCGCGGGCCGCATCACCCTCAGCCGGCCGAAATCTCTGAACGCATTGTCCTACGACATGGCAATGGCGATCGACGCGGCGCTGCAGGACTGGGCCGAAGACGACGCGGTCGCCTTCGTGCTGATGGACGCGGAGGGCGAGAAGGCGTTCTGCGCAGGCGGCGATATCCAGAGCCTCTACGACCACGGCCGTGCGGGCGACTACGACTACGCCCGCACCTTCTGGCGCGACGAATACCGCATGAACGCGCGGATCGCGGAGTACGGCAAGCCGATCGTGGCCTTCATGCAGGGCTTCGTCATGGGCGGCGGGGTCGGCATCGGCTGCCACGCCTCGCATCGCGTCGTGGGCGACAGAACGCGGATCGCCATGCCGGAATGCGGCATCGGGCTCGTGCCGGACGTCGGCGGGTCTCTCCTGCTGGCCCGCGCACCGGGACGGTTGGGCGAATACCTCGGCCTCACCGCCGATCGAATGGGCGCGGCGGACGCGATCCGGGCGGGCTTTGCCGACGCACTGGTGAGCGAAACCGCTTGGCCCGAGCTGAAGGCCGCGCTGGTCGAAACAGGGGATCTGTCCCTGATCGCCAAGGCCGCCGAAACCGCCCCCGAAGCCCGGTTCGCCGAGCAGCAGGCGCGGATCGACCGCATTTTCGCCGCCGCCGAACTGCCCGCCATCGTGGCGGGGCTTGAGGCCGACGACAGCGACTTCGCCGCCGATGCGCTGAAGGCCATTCGCCGCAATTCCCCCATTTCGATGGCGGCCACCCTGCGGCTGCTTGCCGACCTCAGGAAATCCGCGGCCGGGATCCGGGACGCGCTTCGGATGGAGTACCGGTTCACCCACCGGTCGATGCAGGAGGGCGACTTCCTCGAAGGGATCCGGGCCCAGATCATCGACCGCGACCGCAACCCGCAATGGAAACACCGGCTCGACAGTCTCGGGGCGGAGGCGGAGGCGATCCTCGCCCCGCTCGGCCCCGACGACCTGACGTTCTGAGCCCGGATCAGGAGGACAGACATGCAGATCGGATTCATCGGACTCGGCAACATGGGCGGCCCGATGTCGGCCAACCTCGCCAAGGCGGGGCACGCGGTGACGGGCTTCGACACCGCCCAGGTCGAGATCGAGGGCGTCACCCTCGCCGCCTCCGCCGCCGAAGCCGCCACGGGGCGTGACGTGGTCATCACCATGCTGCCCAACGGGGCGATCCTGAAGGCCGTCGCGGCCGAGATCATTCCGGCGATGCAGGCGGGGACCGTGTTCCTCGACTGTTCCACCGTGGACGTGGAAAGCGCCCGCGCCGTGGCGGAGGATGCGCAGAAGGCGGGCCTTCTGCCGCTGGATGCGCCGGTGTCGGGCGGGATCGGCGGCGCGCAAGGCGGGACGCTGACCTTCATGGTCGGTGGATCGGAGGACGGCTTTGCCAAGGCGAAAGCGCTGTTCGACATCATGGGCCAGAAGGCGGTGCATTGCGGCCCCTCCGGCAACGGTCAGGCGGCCAAGATCTGCAACAACATGATCCTCGGGGCGACGATGATCGTCACCTGCGAGGCCTTCGCGCTGGCCGACAAACTGGGGCTCGACCGGCAGGCGATGTTCGACGTGGTCTCGACCTCCTCGGGCTATTCCTGGTCGATGAACGCCTATTGCCCCGCCCCCGGAATCGGACCGCAATCGCCCGCCGACAACGGCTACAAGCCCGGCTTCGCGGCCGACCTGATGCTCAAGGACCTGCGTCTGGCGCAGCAGGCGGCCGAGGCGGCGGACGCGGACACGCCGCTCGGCCAGGCCGCGATGGAACTCTACGCCCGCTTCGTCGAAAAGGAAGACGGCGCAGGGCGGGATTTCAGCGCGATGCTGCCCCGGTTTGAAACCCGGGGACGTGGCTGAAACTCGCCGACGGCGGCGGGAACTGGCGACGGAACAGGGTCGTTACCTGCGTGACAACCGGACACGATCCGAGCAGGAGACGAAATATGAATATGTTCCGCGCCCCCCTTCTGATCGCGGCCGCCGCCGTTGCGGCCGCGCCAGCCTTGGCCGAGCCCAAGGGACACGGCAACAAGTGGAAAGGCCACCACGGCCAGTCCGCTTCGTTCTGCCCGCCGGGCCTGGCGAAAAAGGGCAACGGCTGCCAACCCCCAGGGCACGCGAAAAAGGACCGCTACCACGACGATTACCGCGACGCCCGTGACGACGACCGCGACTATCGGTATCGGGTGGGCGACCGGATCGTCGATTACGACGACCTCGTCCTGATCCGGGATCCGGGCCGCTACGGTCTGGACCCGCGCTGGACCTACTACCGCACCGCCGATCACGTGATCCGCGTGGATCGCGACACAAACCAGGTGCTGGCCCTTGTCGGGCTGGTGTCGGCTATCTTGGGCGGATGATGCGGTCGGGTTGCTTGATGGCCCTCGCTCTGGCGGGCACGCTGGGCGCCGCCGGGGCGGAGGCCGCGTGTCGAATTCAGACCAGCGGCGCCCGCTGCGTGACGGCAGGAAGCGGCTTGGCCCCTGCCGGCGACGAGACGCGAAAGGCCGGAGAGGGCACCCTCTCCGGCCATTTTCGCAAGGCCAAGGGGCCGAAAACCATACCGGACGCGCCGGAATACGCGCCCGGTGATGTTCTGCCCGGGGACGTGACCGTCCTTTTCAACCGCGCCCGCTACGACCTCCCGGCCCCGCGCGACGGGTGGACGTATTTCCGCGTGGGCCACGAGATCTACCGGGCCGACATGTTCACCCGCGTCGTTATCGACCGGGTGAACGATCACATGTCGATCCGCTACTGACGCTGTTCAGTAGTTCGCCGGCGGGTCGCTGGCCGGGAAGCTTTCGTCGATCTCCTCGTCCAGCTTGTCCCATTCGCGCGGCGGGTCCCGCATTTCCTTGGGACCCGCGTCGCGGATGCTCTTGTCCCGCGTCCCGCCTGCCGCGAGCCTGCGCGGCTTGCTGCCGCCACCGCCCATCGCCTGACTGACCTGCCGGGCGACGACGCCCACCAGGACGCCAAGCGCGATCCGTTTGACCATTCGTCCGACCATGATGTTCCTCCGTTTCAGGGTTCTCCCCCACAACGCGGAACAGGGCCCGGCGGTTCACCCGGCCGGTGGCGTCATTCCGCCGCCACCTTCGCGGCCTTCAGCATCGGCTTGAGGTAGCGGCCGGTGTGCGACGCCTCGACCTCGGCCACCTCCTCGGGCGTGCCGGTGGCCACGATCCGGCCGCCGCCGTCGCCGCCCTCGGGGCCGATGTCGATCAGGTGGTCGGCGGTCTTGATGACGTCGAGGTTGTGTTCGATCACCACGACCGAATTCCCCTGGTCCACGAGCTCGTGCAGCACTTCCAGCAGCTTGCGCACGTCCTCGAAATGCAGACCCGTCGTCGGTTCGTCGAGGATGTAGAGCGTCCGGCCGGTGGAGCGTTTCGACAGCTCCTTCGACAGCTTCACCCGCTGCGCCTCCCCGCCCGACAGCGTGGTCGCCTGCTGGCCCACCTTGATGTAGCCGAGCCCGACGCGCATCAGCGCATCCATCTTCTCGCGGATCGACGGCACGGCGGAAAAGAACTCCTGCGCGTCCTCGACCGTCATGTCGAGCACGTCGGCGATCGACTTGCCCTTGAACTTCACCTCCAGCGTCTCGCGGTTGTAGCGCGCGCCGTGGCAGGTTTCGCAGGTCACGTAGACGTCGGGCAGGAAGTGCATCTCGATCTTGATGACGCCGTCGCCCTGGCAGGCCTCGCACCGCCCGCCCTTCACGTTGAAGGAGAAGCGCCCGGGCTTGTAGCCCCGCGCCTTGGCTTCGGGGAGCCCGGCGAACCAGTCGCGGATCGGGGTGAAGGCCCCGGTGTAAGTCGCCGGGTTCGACCGCGGGGTCCGCCCGATCGGCCGCTGGTCGATGTCGATCACCTTGTCCAGATGCTCCAGCCCCTTGATCGTCTCGCAGGGCGCCGGTGTCTGCCGCGCACCGTTGAGCCGCATGGAGGCGGTCTTGAACAGCGTTTCGATGGTCAGCGTCGACTTGCCACCGCCCGAGACGCCGGTGACGCAGACGAACTTGCCCAGCGGGAAGTCGGCGGTGACCTCGTGCAGGTTGTTCCCCGTCGCCTTCACCACGGTGAGCTTCTTCTTGTTGCCCTTGCGCCGCTCCGCCGGCACCGCGATCTCCCGCGTGCCCGCCAGATACTGGCCGGTCAGGCTGGCCGGGTCCGCCGCGATCTCGGCCGGCTTGCCGTGCGAGACGACCTGTCCGCCATGCACCCCCGCGCCGGGGCCGATGTCGAAGACATAATCCGCCTCGCGGATCGCCTCCTCGTCATGCTCTACCACGATCACCGTGTTGCCCTGGTCGCGCAGGTTCTTCAGCGTCTGCAGAAGCCGCCCGTTGTCGCGCTGGTGCAGGCCGATGGAAGGTTCGTCCAGCACGTAGAGCACGCCGGTCAGCCCCGAGCCGATCTGGCTGGCCAGCCGGATCCGCTGGCTTTCGCCGCCCGACAGCGTGCCCGAAGCGCGCGACAGCGTCAGGTATTCCAGCCCCACGTTGTTCAGGAAGCCGAGCCGTTCGCGGATTTCCTTCAGGATGGCGCGGGCGATCTCGTTCTTCTGCTGGCTCAGATGCTCGGGCGCACTCTGGATCCAGTCCAGCGCCTCGCGAATCGAAAGTTGTACCACCTGCCCGATGTGCATCCGTCTCGCACGGTCGGAGGACGGGCCGATCTGCACCGCCAGCGCCTCGTCCCGCAGGCGGTAGCCTTCGCAGGCATGGCAGGGGCGGTTGTTCTGGTAGCGTTCGAATTCCTCGCGCACCCAGCTCGAGTCGGTCTCGCGGTAGCGGCGTTCCATGTTGGGAATGACGCCTTCGAAGGTCCGGCTCACCTGATAGACGCGCCCGCCCTCGTCGTAGCGGAACAGGATCTCCTCGTCGCCGGAGCCGTGCAGGAACACCTGCTGGACATGGGCCGGCAGGTCCTTCCACCGGGTCTGCGGGTCGAATTCATAGTGGCGTGCGAGCGCCTCGATGGTCTGCAGGAAATAGGGCGACTTGCCCTTCCGCCACGGCGCCAGCGCCCCATCCGCGATCCGGAGCGCCGAATCGGGCACCACCAGCCGTTCGTCGAAGAACAGCTCCACCCCCAGCCCGTCGCATTCCGGGCAGGCCCCGAAGGGCGCATTGAAGGAGAAGAGGCGCGGTTCGATCTCGGGGATGGTGAAACCGCTGACAGGGCAGGCGAAGTTTTCCGAGAAGGTGATCCGCTCGGGCTCGCCCTCGCCTTCCTTCGGTGCGGTTTCCAGCACCGCGATGCCGTTGGCGAGGTCCAGCGCAGTTCGGAACGAATCCGCCAGCCGGGTCTCCATCCCCTCGCGCACCACCAGCCGGTCGACCACCACGTCGATGTCGTGCCGGAATTTCTTGTCCAGCGTCGGCGGTTCGTCCAGTTCGTAGAACTGCCCGTCCACCTTGACCCGCTGGAAGCCCTGCTTGCGCAGCTCCGCGAATTCCTTGCGGTATTCGCCTTTCCTGTCCCGGATCATCGGGGCGAGGAGATAGCCGCGCGTCCCCTCGTCCATCGCCATGACCTGATCGACCATGTCCTGCACCTGCTGCGCCTCGATCGGCAGGCCGGTGGCGGGGGAATAGGGCGTGCCGGCGCGGGCGAAGAGCAGGCGGAGGTAATCGTAGATCTCGGTGACGGTCCCGACGGTCGACCGCGGGTTCTTCGAGGTCGTTTTCTGTTCGATGGAGATCGCCGGGGAGAGACCGCTGATGTGGTCCACGTCAGGCTTTTCCATCATGTCGAGGAACTGCCGGGCGTAGGCGCTCAGGCTCTCGACATAGCGCCGCTGGCCCTCCGCATAGATCGTGTCGAATGCGAGCGACGACTTGCCCGAGCCGGACAGCCCGGTGATCACGACCAGCTCATCCCGGGGGATGTCCACGTCGATGTTCTTCAGATTGTGCTCGCGCGCGCCGCGCACTTCGATGTGCTTGAGCTCAGCCATGGCCACCCCGGATCCGCAATGGGTTTAAAAATAGTTGATGCCGACCTCCGATCCAACAGGAAAATGAGAACAAAGCGCAAACATTTGCGCCACACCCTCTCCTGTCAGGCGGATTCTTGCGGCATCGCAGCAATCGCGGTCAGAGCTTCTGTGCGATGGCCCAGCTACAGATAGGAAATTCCGGGTCGTTCTCAAGGGAATCGGACGCCTCGTCATATTCCGGCGGCCACGGCAGTTCGAGGTTGCGGGCGGCGGCCTGCCGGTTGCCCCATTGGTCGGCGCGGATCCCCTCCTCCGCGAAGCCGCCCTCGATCAGCAGGTTCTTCAGCCCGCGGGCCGACCAGCGCGAACAGTCAATCGGCGCTCCGTGATAAGGAATGTAGAACGGCACAGCGACGAAGAAGTGCCCGCCCGACTTGAGCATCGCCAGCACGTTGCGCGTCGCCGCATAGGGCCGGTCGAGGTGCTCCCACACCTGGTTCGCGATGATCAGGTCGAACTGCAGCGGCGCGCCGTCGTCTCCGGTGAAAGGACCGGAGCAGATGTCGTATTCGGGAAAGCGGCAGGCGGTGTAGCTGCGGAAGCCGAAGTTCCGCCCCCACTTGCCCGAGATCTCGCAGCAATCCACCGTGTCGGGGCCAAGCGCCTTGATCCAGCGGCGCGCGGACTTGTTCATCACGATGCGGTTTACACTGGCCATGCGACAGGCTTACCGCATGAACCACGGCTCGCGAAAGGTCGGATCGTACGACACGCGCCCACGTCTGGCGCGACGCCTCCGCCGGAGCGGTCCTTCTAGATGTGGATCACGCGGTCATAGGCCGCCAGAACGCTTTCGTGCATCATTTCGGACAGCGTGGGGTGCGGGAAGACGGCTTGCATCAGCTCCTCCTCCGTCGTTTCCAGCTGCCGGCCGATCACATAGCCCTGGATCAGTTCGGTCACCTCGGCCCCGACCATGTGGGCGCCCAGAAGCTCTCCGGTCTTCGCGTCGAAGACGGTCTTCACCAGCCCCTCCGGCTCACCGAGTGCCACGGCCTTGCCGTTGCCGATGAAGGGGAATTTGCCGACGCGGACCTCATAGCCCGCTTCCTTGGCCTTCGCCTCGGTCAGGCCGACGCTGGCGATCTGGGGTTGGCAATAGGTGCAGCCCGCGATGCTTTCGGGCCGGACCGGATGCGGATGACCGCCGGCCACCAGCTCGGCCACCATCACGCCCTCGTGGCTCGCCTTGTGCGCCAGCCACGGCGCGCCCGCGATGTCGCCGATGGCAAAAAGCCCCTCGACCCCGGTGCGGCAATATTCATCGACCACCACGTGGGAGCGGTCGATCTTCACCCCCAGATCCTCAAGCCCCAGCCCCTCGACATTGCCGACGATCCCGACGGCGGAGATGACCGTGTCGAATTCCAGCTTTTCGACCTTGCCGCCGGTTTCGACATGGGCGGTGACCTTGCCCTTGGCGCGGTCGAGCTTCTTGACCGTCGCCTTCTCCATGATCGTCATGCCCTGCTTGACGAACTGCTTCTTCGCCAGCGCCGAGATCTCCTTGTCCTCGATCGGCAGGATCTGATCCATCACCTCGACCACCGTCGTCTCGGCGCCCAAGGTGTTGTAGAAGCTCGCAAATTCGATCCCGATGGCGCCCGATCCGATCACCAGCAGCTTCTTCGGCATCCGCGGCGGCACCAGCGCGTGTCGGTAGGTCCAGACCAGATCGCCGTCGGCCTCCAGCCCCGGCAGTTCCCGCGCGCGGGCGCCGGTGGCGAGCACGATGTGCTTCGCGGTCAACTCTTCGGTCCCCTCGTCGGTCTTGACGCTGACCTTGCCTTTCGCGGGCAGGGTCGCCTCGCCCATCACGACCTCGACCTTGTTCTTCTTGAGGAGGTGCTTGACGCCGCCCTCCATCTGCTTGGCCACCCCGCGCGAACGTTTCACCACCGCGTCGAGGTCGTAGCCGATCTTGTCGGCGGAAAGCCCGTAATCCTTGGCGCGCTCCATCAGGTGAAAGACTTCAGACGACCGCAGCAGCGCCTTGGTTGGGATGCAGCCCCAGTTCAGACAGATGCCGCCGAGGTTCTCCCGCTCCACCACGCAGGTCTTGAGGCCCAGCTGTGCGGCGCGGATCGCCGCCACGTAACCGCCGGGACCGGCCCCGATCACGATCATGTCGAAACTGCTGGACGCCATGGGGAAACCCTCCGCCTGAAAGATAGTTTGACGTTAAACTAATTTCCGAACCGCTTCAATCGGCCACCTGCGGCCCGCCTCTGGATCGGGGACAACGGGGGCGAGCATCCTGCATTCCGCCCCGGCCCGCAACCGCCGAGGCACGGACATGAAAAAAGGCGGCAACTAACCTGCCGCCCCGTCCGTTCCGATTTGGACCCGGTCAGCCCGCCGCGGGTTGGAGGCTGCGGATCGTCTCTCCGTAACCGCCGCTGTCCAGATACGCCTCTTCGGTCTGGGTCGTCTGTCGCTTCAGCGCCTCGTTCCGATACGGGAAGCGGCCGAACTGGCGGATCACCTCGCGATGCGCCTTGGCGTGAAGCAGGTTGTCCTCGGCTTCGGGCATCCGCTCCTTCATCAGCCGCACGCAGCGCTCCTGATCCGAGAGGCATTCCGAATGCATCATCGGCAGGTAAAAGAACTGCCGCGCGGGCGGGTCGATCCGCATGTCCCACTTCCGCTCCACCGCGACCTTCGCCGCCGTCAGCGCCGCCCGGTCCGAGGCAAACGCCTTGCCGGAGCCGCGGAACATGTTCCTGGGAAACTGGTCCATCAGGATGATGTAGGCCAGCGATCCGGTCGGGTAGGTCAGCCACAGCCCGTAGGCGCCTTCGCAGGCGCTCTTCCACGCGGGCTCGAACCGGTCCCGGATCTGGTCGTCCAGCCCCTCGCCCGGCATGTACCAGCCCTTCGGCCCGATCTCGTCGAGCCAGAACGTGAGAATCTCCTCCGGCGTCACCATGCGGTTGCTCCTTCCTCCGACGCACCAACACCCGCACTCTACATCAGTTTCCCATCCGATCCATTCCGGAGATCCGTACCTTCAGCGCTAACACACCAACAAACCACGCATTTTCGGCGGAGTGTTTCCTATTCCGCCGGATGCTGCGCCTCTTCCGCCTGCTCCTGCGCCCACTCCTGCGCGGCTTCGACCGCCACCGGCGAGGCGGACATGGAGACCGGCGCGTAACTGGTCGTGTCCTCGACCGAGGGCGCGGGCCGCTGCGTCATGCGGTAGGCGGCATAGACGGCCATCGCGGCCAGCAGGACGGCGATGAACACCCAGAAGCCGGAAGGCCCGAAAATCTCCATCATCCAGCCCGCGATGAGCGGCCCCGAGATCGCGCCCAGACCGTTGAGAAAGATCATTCCGCCGGACGCGGCGGCCATGTCCTCGGGTCCGATGAAGTCGTTGGCGTAGGAGATCAGCAGCGAATAGAGCGGGTTCGACATGCCGCCCACGACCACGGCGGCGACGAGGATCATCCCGAAGAAGCCCCCCAGCAGGGCGCCGACCAGCGCGCCGACCGCGCCGATGGCTGCGACCCCCATGATCAACACGCGCCGGTCCATCCGGTCGGACAGCCAGCCCAGCGGATACTGCGCCACCGTCGCGCCGACATAGAAGAGCGCGATGAAGAGCGAGATCTGCGGCAGGGTGAACCCCGCCTCGGCGCCATAGACAGCGGCCATGCCGAACTGCGCGGAGAACGCGCCCCCCAGCAGGAAGACCCCGACGCAGGAGAGCGGCGAGATGCCGTAAAGCTCTTTCAACGACATCGGTTTGGTGGATTCGAAGGCCGGCGTGGGCGAGATCGACAGAAGGATCGGCGCGAAGGCGATGGAAACCAGCACCGACGGGATGACGAACAGCACGAAACCGCCCGGATCGGCCACCAGCAGCAGCCCCTGCGCCGCGACGATGCCGACCATCTGCACGATCATGTAGAGCGACAGCGCCTTGCCCCGGTTCTCGTTCGAGGCGGCGTTGTTCAGCCAGCTTTCGGCGGTCACGTAGACCCCGGAGAAACAGAAGCCGATGATCACCCGCTCCACCGTCCACGCCCAGGGCGCGGCATAGGTGGGATAGAGGATCAGCACGGCCGAGATGAACGAGCCGAGCGCGGCAAAGACCCGGACGTGGCCAACCCGGCGGATCATTTCAGGCGCGAGGCGCGAACCGCCGAGGAAGCCGACGAAATAGGCCGACATGACGATCGACATCTCGAAGGTCGAAAACCCCTCGAGCTGACCGCGCACGCCGAGCAGCGTGCCCTGGATGCCGTTGCCGACCATCAGCAGCATGAGACCGAGCAGAAGCGCCCAGGCGGAACCCAGAACCTGCAGCATGATCCGTTCCCTCTTCCTTGGTCAGATTGGCCGCGTCGGGGGCCGGTGTCGGGTCTGATTGCGACTCGCAATGCCGCGGGCGACGTGCTGACATCGAAGCGGGCCGAGTTCAACCCGGCCGATCCGGCAGACTCTAACGATGACGCCGGGGCGTGCGCGGCGCAGCGCCGGTCATGCGGTCAGGCTTCGGCCGGGCGCCGCATCATCGGCATCCGCAGCCCCCGGGCCACCGCCGTTTCGTGCAGCCGCTCGGACCGGTCCAGCCCGACAATCCTGCGCTTGCGCAGCAGGAAGAGCTTGCCCAGCCCCTGCCACGTCCCGATCGACGGCGCGTCCACGTCCGTCGGGAAACGGGCGCGCCAGCCCTCCGGCAGGGTCAGGCCAGACATTTCCGCCTGCGTCAGCATCCAGACCAGCGGGATGTTCGACAGGCCCCGCGCGGCATGGTCACCGCCAAGCTGGCCGCCCACGTCGCCATGCGTTCCGGCGAACCAGACCTGTTCCAGCCGTCCCGGCCATGTAGCATCCGAACTCCAGAGAATCGGCTCGTAGGCCTCGCGCGTCTCCTCGTAGGCCAGGGCGTGGTAGCCCGCCTTGACGCAGTGGGCGAGGTGGAGGTTGTGAAAGGCGTGATCCTTCTCGGTCAGCGTCCAGAGCAGCGGCAGGCGGATGCCGAGCGCCTTCACCGTGTCCCAGACCCCTACCATCTCCACATCGACCTGCGTGTGGCAGAAGGCGCGGGTGAAGGCGGCAGCGGCCTCGCCCTGCGCGCCGGAGCGGTAGTGGCGGTAGGCCAGTTGCACGTTGCGCTCGGTCGCCGCGCCGGGCTGCAGCAGGCCCACCCGGTCGATGATGCCCGCCAGCGACCGCACGGCGAAGGCGCCCCGCGAATAGCCGAGGAAAAAGATCCGATCGCCCGGCCGGTAGCGCGAGGCGAGGTAGCCATAGGCGCGTTTGATCTGCCGGTTGATTCCCTTCCCGGTGATGACATCCCAGGCGTGCCGCCACGTCTGCCACTGGATCCCGGCCTCGTAATAGACCGACAGGTCGCTGCCGCCCCGTTCTGCCAGCAGGCGATAGGCAAGCCCGGCGTTTGTCTCGTCCCCCTCGACAAGCGAGGACATCGTGCCGTCGAGGATGATCACATGCGTCACCGGCCCGCGCCCGCGCCCCTTGGACGGGCGCCGGGTCCGTTCCGCGTAGCCCGGCCAGAGCCGGGAGAGGATCCTGTTACTCAGCCGCCTCAGCATGGCTCAACATGGCCCAGACACGATCCGGCGTGAACGGCATGTCGGCCTGCGTCACGCCGCGGCAGGCCAAGGCATCGGCCACCGCATTCGTCACGGCGGCCATCGATCCGACGGTCCCTGCCTCACCGCAGCCCTTCATGCCCATCGGGTTGGCAGTGGAAGGCACGGGTTCCGAGGTGAAGGAGATGAACGGCGTGTCCGAAGCCCGCGGCATGGCGTAGTCCATGAAGGTCGCGGTCAGCAGCTGCCCGTCCTCGTCGAAGCCGACCCGTTCCATCAGCACCTGACCGGCGCCCTGGATCACCCCGCCATGCACCTGACCTTCGGCCAGCATCGGGTTGATGAGATTGCCGAAATCGTCGACCACCGTGTAGCGGACAAGGTCGACCTTCCCGGTCTCGGGATCCACCTCGACCTCCGCCACATGGGCGCCGTTGGGATAGGAGCGCCCCGGCAGCTTGGCGGTGGAGCGGTGCTTGAGCAGGTCAGTCCGCCCTTTTTCCCGCGCCCATTCGGCCACGTCCATCATCGAGGGCGCGGCGTTCGAGCCTTCGATCCGGAAGCTTTCGTCGTCGAAGCTGATCTTGTCGGGATCGACCTCCATCACCTCGGCCAGGAAGCCGGTGAAGGCCTCGATCATGGTCGACACCGTCGCCAGCGTGGCGTTCGACTGCGTGGTGACGGAACGCGACCCGCCGGTGCCGCCGCCGGTGGCGATCCGGTCGCTGTCGCCCTGCACCACGCGGATCACATCCGCCGGGATGCCCGTCTGGTCGGACAGGAACTGGGCGTGGACGGTCTCATGCCCCTGCCCGTTCGACTGGGTGCCGACGTAGATGTTCACGGTGCCCTCCTCGGTGAACTCGACCTCCGCGGCCTCGCTCGGATCTCCAAGGATAGATTCGATGTAATAACAAAGTCCCAAGCCGCGCAGCCTGCCCGCCGCCTCGCTCTTCGCGCGCCGCTCGGCAAAGCCCGACAGGCCCGCCTTCTCGACCGCCGTGTCGAGCACCTTGTGGAAATCGCCGACGTCGTAATTCTCGCCCGAGAAGCTGGTGTAGGGAAACTTGTCGCGCGGGATGAAGTTCTTGCGCCGCAGTTCCCACGGGTCCACCCCCAGCTCGCGCGCGGCAAGGTCCATGGACCGTTCCAGCAGGAAGATCGCCTCGGGCCGCCCCGCCCCGCGATAGGCGTCGGTCTGGGCGGTGTTGGTGTAATAGCCCTCGGCCTCGAGGAACACGTCCTGTATGTCATAGACGCCAGTGACCACGCGGGCGAAGAGGAAGGTCTGGATCGCCTGCCCGAAGTTGGAATTGTAGGCCCCGAGGTTGTAGCGCGTCTTGACGTGGTAGGCGATGAGCCGGTTGTCGGCGTCGAACCCCATTTCGACGTCATGCTCCAGATCGCGTGCGCCGTTGTCCGACAGCATCGATTCCGTCCGGTCCGCGATCCAGCGCACCGGTCGGCCCAGTTCCCTGGCGGCGAAACAGCATGCGACGTATTCCGGGTACGTCTTGGCCTTCATGCCGAAGCCGCCGCCGACGTCGGGATGGGTCACGCGCACGTTCTCGGCGTCGAGCCCGAAGAGGCCGGCGATCTCCTTCTTGGCGCCCCAGACGCCCTGCCCGCCGAAGCTCAGGTGCATCCGCGTGCCGTCCCATTCGGCGAAACAGCCGCGCGGCTCCATCGCCACGACCATGCAGCGGCTGTCCTTGACCGTGGCACGCAGAACATGGGCCGCGCCCTTCATCGCCTCGGCCACCGCGTCGCCGTCGCCCTGCGCCCAGTCGACGCCAAGATTGCCCGGCACGTCATCATGCAGCAGCGTCTCACCCCTGGCGAGCGCCAGCTGCGCCGGCAGGTCATCGATCTCCAGCTCGATCAATTCGGCGGCGTCCTTGGCCTGCGCCAGCGTCTCCGCCACGATCAGCGCGACCGGTTCGCCGACATAGCGCACGCGCCCCTCGGCCAGAATCGGATGCTCCGGCCCCGCCGCCTCGCTGCCGTCACGGTTCTTCATCCGCGTGGCACCCAGACGGCCAGTGACGCCGCCCGCATGCAGGTCTTCGGAGGCGATCGCCATGTGCACGCCCGGCGCCTCCCGCGCGGCGGAGAGATCGCAGGCGGTGATCGTGCCATGCGCGACAGGCGAGCGCAGGACGAAGGCATGCAGCGCCCCGGCGGGCGCGACATCGTCGATGTAGCCGCCGTGGCCCGAGACCAGCCGCGGATCCTCGAAACGTTTCACCGGTTGGCTCTTGCCGAACTTCTCCATCGCGTGCCCTTTCCTGCCTTGGTCACCCGGACCCTAACGGCTGCGGCCACCTTGTCCAGAGCAGGCGGGATCAGAGCTTCGCGACAGTCACCGGATCGCCAAGCCCATAGCCGTTGAACCGGGTGCCGATGGCCAGCGAGTAAGCCCCCATGCCGGAAATCAGCAGGTAATCGCCCTCCGCCATCGCCTCCGGCAGGGCAAGTCGGGCGGGCAGACGGTCAAGAGAGTCGCAGGTCGGCCCATAGACCACCCGTTCGAGGCCCGCACCGGCGCGCGGGGTGCCGTCGGGCGCCACGACCCGCACGCGATCCGTGGGACCGATGTCGCGCAGTTCGGACAGGCCGCCGTAGATCCCGTCATTCAGATAGACCCGCCCGTCGCCGCGCACCGCCTTGACCCGGGCGGCGAGCGTGAAGGCCTCGGCCACCATCGCGCGGCCCGGCTCGCAGACAAGCCCCGGGGCCTCCGCGCTGAAGGCCGCGGCGACGGAGCGGCCGATGGCGTCGAAGATCCGCTCCAGATCCGGCGCGTTGCCGTCCCGGTGCGCCGGGAAACCGCCGCCGACGTTCAGCCGCTCCAGCCGCACCCCGGCGCTTTCGGCCACCTGCGCGGCGGCGAGGATATAGGCATCCCACGCGGCAGGATCGGCGCATTGGGTGCCGGGGTGGAAGGTCATCGCCGGGCGCATCCCGCGCGCTACCACCGCCCGCAGAAGCGCCGCCGCCTCCTCCGGCCCCGCGCCGAACTTCTCGCCGAAGTCATAGGCCGCGCCCGCCACCGGCAGCTTCAGGCGGACCGCCACCTCGGCCCCCTCGGCGGCCGGGGTGATCTTGTCGAGCTCTCCGAAATCGTCCACCGACCACGACACGACATCCTGTGCCCGCGCGGTCGCGATCTCGTCGCGCGACCGGACGGGGTTGTTGTAGTGCAGCTTCGCCTCCGGCGCGATCCGTCGCACCGCCGCCATCTCGGCCGGGCTCGCCACGTCGAAGGCGCTGATCCCGGCGGCGGCGAGGTTTTCCAACACCTCGGCCCGGTCGTTGGCCTTGACCGCGTACGTCACAAGCCCCGGAAACCCCTTCAGGAACCGCGACGCGGTGTGCTGCAGGACCCGTGGGCAGAAGTAGATCACCGCGTGATCCGGCCGCTCGCGGCGGATGTGCGTCACTGGGTCGGACATGTGGAAATCGCGCATTGCCTGTATCTCCGTGCTGCTCCCCTTCATGGTGGCGCGCAGGCCGGTCGATTTCAGTCGTCGGATTGCCCATAGTGACTCAAAGATTCGTCACTCCGCCGAGGCCGCCATGCAACCCGACGAAACCGACCGCGCGCTGCTCGCGCTCCTGACCGAGAACGCCCGCTTGCCGGTGACGGACATTGCCCGGCGGCTCGGCCTCGCCCGGACCACGGTGCAGGCCCGGATCGAGCGGCTGGAGACCCACGGCCTGATCGCCGGCTACACGATCCGCCCGGGCCGCAACCTCGCCCCGCCGCTGCGCGCCACCGCGCTCGTCTCGGTCGAGGCGCGCAGCACCCCCGCCCTGCTGACCCGCCTGCGCGACATGCCCGAGGTCGAACAGGTGCACACCCTGTCGGGCCGCTTCGACCTGATGATCCGCATCGCGGCGGCCGACACCGAGCGGCTGGACCGCATCCTCGACCGGATCGGCGACGCGCCGGGGGTGCGGTCGTCGGAAAGCCTCATTCACCTGAGCACCAAGATCGACCGGGCGACCTGAGCGCCCCCTTTCCCTCCGCCCCCCGTTTCGCTATTCGAGCGCGGACCAAAGGAGAGAGACGCGACAATGGCGATGGACAAAACCTTCGACGCCGCCGAGGCCGAAGCCCGCATTTACCGCGCCTGGGAAGAGGCCGGGGCCTTTGCCGCGGGCGCCAATGCCAAGCCCGGCAAGCCCGCCTTCTCGATCATGATCCCGCCGCCGAACGTGACGGGCTCTCTCCACATGGGGCACGCCTTCAACAATACGCTGCAGGACATCCTCGTGCGGTGGAAGCGGATGCAGGGCTTCGATACGCTGTGGCAGCCGGGCACCGACCACGCAGGCATCGCCACGCAGATGGTCACCGAACGCGAGATGGCCGCCAACCAGGAACCCAGCCGCGCCGAGATGGGGCGCCCGGCCTTCCTGGAACGGGTCTGGCAGCAGAAAGTCAAATCCCGCGGCACGATCATCGGCCAGCTCAAGCGCCTCGGCGCCTCGGCCGACTGGTCGCGCGAGGCCTTCACCATGTCCGGCGCGCCGCAGGCCCCGGCGGGCGAAGAGGGCAATTTCCACGACGCCGTCATCAAGGTCTTCGTCGACATGTACGACAAGGGCCTGATCTACCGCGGCAAGCGGCTGGTGAACTGGGACCCGCATTTCGAAACCGCGATCTCGGACCTCGAGGTCGAGAATGTCGAGGTTGCGGGCCACATGTGGCACTTCAAGTACCCGCTCGCGGGCGGGGCGACCTACACCTACGTGGAAAAGGACGAGGACGGGAACGTCCTCTTCGAGGAAGAGCGCGACTACATCTCCATCGCCACCACCCGCCCCGAGACGATGCTGGGCGACGGCGCGGTCGCGGTTCATCCGTCGGATGAACGTTACGCGCCAATCGTCGGGAAACTCTGTGAAATCCCCGTCGGACCAAAGGATCACCGCCGGCTGATCCCTATCATCACCGACGAATACCCGGACCCGACCTTCGGCTCGGGCGCGGTGAAGATCACCGGCGCGCACGATTTCAACGACTACCAGGTCGCGGCGCGGAACGGCATCCCGATGTACCGGCTGATGGACACCACCGCCAACATGCGCGACGACGGCGCCCCCTATGCCGAAGCCGCCGAGATCGCGCTGGCCGTGGCACGGGGCGAGCGGACGCTGACCGAGGGCGAGGCGGACGCCGTCAACCTCGTCCCCGACGACCTGCGCGGGCTGGACCGGTTCGAAGCGCGCAAGCGAGTGGTGGAGCAGATCACTCATGAAGGCCTCGCCGTGATGACGGAGGAGACCGATCCCCGCCTGGGCAAACCCGCCCGCAAGGCGCCGGTCGAACCGGAGGAAGGCGGCGAAGCGCGGGACGAGGCCCAGAACCTCGTGCCGCTGGTCGAGGCGAAGGCGATCATGCAGCCCTTCGGCGACCGTTCGAAGGTCGTCATCGAGCCGATGCTGACCGACCAGTGGTTCGTGGATGCCGCGAAGATCGTCGGCCCCGCTCTGGACGCCGTCCGCGACGGGCGCGTCCGGATCATGCCCGAGAGCGGCGAGCGGACCTATTACCACTGGCTCGAAAACATCGAACCTTGGTGCATTTCGCGCCAGCTCTGGTGGGGGCATCAGGTGCCGGTATGGTACGCCCCCGATCCCGGCGGCGACGACTGGATGTCCGTCTGCGCCGCGACCGAAGCCGAGGCGCTGGACAAGCTGCGTGCCCATCACGGAGAGGACGCCGATTTTCGCATCGTCGAAACCGAGCAGGAGGCCGTCGCCATCCTGCGCGACGATCTTGCCGCGCATGACACGGCAAACGAAGGCGCGATCCGGCAGGCTCAGGCGCCCTATTCGGTGCCGGTCTTCCGCGACCCGGACGTGCTCGACACCTGGTTCTCCTCCGGCCTCTGGCCGATCGGCACGCTGGGCTGGCCCGAAAAGACGGCGGAGCTGGAGAAGTACTTCCCGACCTCCGTCCTCATCACCGGTCAGGACATCCTGTTCTTCTGGGTCGCCCGGATGATGATGATGCAGCTCGCCGTGGTCGATCAGGTGCCGTTCCACGACGTCTACCTGCACGGCCTCGTCCGCGACGCGAAGGGCAAGAAGATGTCCAAGTCGCTGGGCAACGTGGTCGACCCGCTGGAGATCATCGACGAATACGGCGCCGACGCGATGCGCTTCACCAATGCCGCGATGGCGTCGCTCGGCGGGGTGCTGAAGCTGGATATGCAGCGGATCGCGGGCTACCGGAACTTCGGCACGAAACTGTGGAACGCGACCCGCTTCGCGGAGATGAACGGCGTCTATGAAGGCGGCGCGCGTTCGGGCGCGGTCCCGACCGCCACCGCCACGGTGAACCGCTGGATCCTGGGCGAAACCGCCCGGGTGCGCGTAGAGGTCGACGCGGCGCTGGCCGCCTACCGTTTCGACGACGCGGCGTCGGCGCTCTACCGTTTCGTGTGGAACAAGGTCTGTGACTGGTACGTCGAATTCTCGAAGCCCCTGCTGTCCGAGGACGCGCCGGAACGGGACGAAACCCGCGCCGTGATGGGCTGGGTCATCGACCAGTGCCTGGTGATGCTGCACCCGATCATGCCCTTCATTACCGAAGAGCTCTGGCAGACCACCGGCAGCCGAACAAAGATGCTGATCCACGCCGACTGGCCGGAATACACGGCGGCCGAGCTGGCCGATCCGGCGGCGGATGCGGAAATGACCTGGGTGATCGCGCTGATCGAGGACATCCGTTCGGCCCGCGCGCAGGTCCACGTGCCCGCCGGCCTGCACCTGCCGCTCATCACCACCGGCATGAGCGAGGCGGCCAGCGGCGCGTGGTCCCGGAACGAGACGCTGATCACCCGCCTCGCCCGGCTCGACAGCCTGACCGAGGTTGCGGCCTTCCCGAAAGGCTGCATCACCGTCCCGTCCGAGGGAGCGACCTTCGGCATCCCGCTGGAAGGCGTCATCGATGTGGCCGAGGAACGGGCGCGGCTGGAGAAGACGCTGCAGAAGCTCGGCAAGGAGATCGGCGGGCTCGAGGGGCGGCTGAAGAACCCCAAGTTCGCCGAAAGCGCCCCGGAAGAGGTGGTGGAAGAGGCGAAAGCCAACCTCGCCGCCCGTCAGGGCGAAGCCGCGCAGATCAAGGCGGCGCTGGCCCGGCTGGCGGAACTGGACTGACCGGCGCCGGGCCGCGCGGGCTCTCCCGCCCGGCCCGTGCCGCGCCCGCGGTTACGCGGCGACCGGCTTGGCCAGCATCCGCGTGATGCTCTCGGTCACCATGTCGCCGATCTGCCCGGCCATCATCGACATCATCATCGGGACCTTCGTGACGCCGAGCACCTCGGTCTCCGTGACCTCGCCGTCCACGGTGACGGTCTGTCCCATGACGCGGATCGTCAGCACCATGCGCTCCGCGCCCTGCCATTCCGCCTCGACCTCGGCATTTCCGGGGATCGCCGCCTGAAGCTTTGGCAGCCCGGCCTCGATCCGGCGGCGCGCCTCGGCGGCGTCGAGGTCATGGGGCACGGCGAATTCCACTTTGGCCATCGGGGCTTTCCTTGCTGAAGCTGCGCCCCCTGCCTGCCCCGTCGCGTCGCCCCGCACCAGCGCAATTTGCCGCCGCCGGGCCGTGACGCGGCGGCACGAGGCGTCAACCACCTAACCGGCCAGCGCCGCCGCCGTCTCGCGCAGGAGCTTCCAGCGGATCGCGTCGGTCAGCGCCTCGAAGCTGGCGTCGATGATGTTCGGCGACACGCCCACGGTGGACCAGCGACGCCCCGCCGCGTCCTCGCTGTCGATGATGACGCGGGTGACGGCCTCGACCCCGCCCTGGGTGATGCGGACCTTGAAGTCGACCAGCCGCATGTCCGCCACCATCTCCTGCAGCGATCCAAGGTCCTTCGCCAGCGCCTTGGCCAGCGCGTTCACCGGGCCGAGGTCCGCCCCCTCCTCGTCCAGGCTTTCCGAGACCGACATCCGCCGTTCGCCGTCCACCTCGATCACCACCACCGCTTCCGACAGGCTCACCCGCCGGCCCGCCGCCGTCCGCCGCCGTTCGATGGTGACACGGTAGCGTTCGACTTCGAAGAACCGCGGCATCGCGCCCAGCTCCTCCCGCGCGAGCAGTTCGAACGAGGCCTGCGCGCTGTCGTAGGTGTAGCCGCGGTCCTCGCGCTCCTTCACCTCGGTCAGCATCCGGGCGAGCGCCGGGTCCCCCTTCTCGACCGCAATCCCCGCCTCGGCCAGCCGACGCCGCAGGTTGGACTGCCCGGCCTGGTTCGACATCGGGATCACCCGTTCGTTCCCGACCAGCGCGGGGTCGATGTGTTCGTAGGTCTCGGGCGCCTTGAGGATGGCACTGGCGTGCAGCCCCGCCTTGTGCGCGAAGGCCGAGGCGCCGACGAAGGGCGCCTGTTTGGTCGGCACCCGGTTGAGGATGTCGTCCAGCTGCCGCGAGATCGTGGTCAGGTCCTTCAGCGCCTCGCGCGTCACGCCGATCTCGTAGAGGCTGGCATAGGGCTCTTTCAGCAGCAGCGTCGGGATCAGGGTGACGAGGTTCGCGTTGCCGCAGCGCTCGCCCAGCCCGTTCAGCGTGCCCTGGATCTGGCGCGCGCCCGCGTCGACGGCGGCCAGCGACCCGGCCACGGCATTGGCGGTGTCGTTGTGGGTGTGAATGCCCAGCCGGTTGCCGGGGATCCCCGCCGCGATCACCTCGGCCACGATCCGCCCGATCTCCACCGGCAGCGTGCCGCCATTGGTGTCGCACAGGACGATCCACCGGGCGCCCGCCTCATGGGCCGCGCGGATGCAGGCCAGCGCGTAATCGCGGTTCGCCTTCCAGCCGTCGAAGAAATGCTCCGCGTCGAACAGCGCCTCCCGGCCCTGGGCCACCAAGTGCGCGACGCTCTCGCGGATGTTCTCGAGATTTTCGTCCAGCCCGATCTCCAGCGCGGTCTCGACGTGGTAATCATGGGTCTTGCCGACGATGCAGACCGAACCCGTGCCCGCGTTCAGCACCGCCGCAAGGACTTCGTCATTCGCCGCCGACCGGCCCGCCCGCTTGGTCATCCCGAAGGCGGTCAGGGTGGCGTTCAACTTCGGCGCGGCCTCGAAGAAGGCGCTGTCGGTGGGGTTGGCGCCGGGCCAGCCGCCCTCGACGTAATCGACCCCCAGCCGGTCCAGCGCGGCCGCGATCCGCTGCTTCTCCGGGGTGGAGAAGGAGACCCCCTGCGTCTGCTGCCCATCCCGGAGCGTGGTGTCGTAGAGATAGAGACGTTCCGTCATACGACCTGCTCCGAAAATGACGCGCGCGGCCGGCCTACTGCAGGGCGGGCGTCAGACCGCCGCCTCGGGGAGGCCAGGAATGCAATCCTCCGAAAAGGGCGCCCGGTTCGAACCGTCACGCCCGGCGGCACGCCGGGCCGCGCCCTCCCTCCCCCCCGGGAGGGCGCACTGGCGCCGTTCCGCACCGAACCACCGCCATGCGCGTCACGCCGCCTCGCCGACCGCAACCCGAAGGTGCGCCCACCCAAGGGAGGGCGCGGCCCGTCGCACCGCGTCCCGACCATCGCGCGACCCGATGTCGTTGTCCGGAGGCCGGGCTTCAGCCCGGCATTCCCATTCAGAAAGTTCACGCCAACCCCTCCAGTTTCGCCGGGTCGAACCCAGGCCCGGGGATCAGTTCCACCCCCGCCTTGCTCATCCGCACCTCGACCCCTGCGGCGACCAGCGCTGCCTTCATCTCGTCCACGCGGGAGAAATCCTTGGTTTCCATCGCCGACGCGCGGACTTGAGCAAGCTTCTCCGCCAATGGCGTAAGACCATCGGTTCGACTCCTCAGAGTGCTTATCTTTTCTTCGATCTGCCGAAGAGAGAGAATTCCCAGAAAATCCAGGTTCTTGGCGAGTTCCGTGCCTTTGGCTTGATTGGCGAGTTGATCGAGACCGGTCAGAGCTGCCGAAGTATTGAGGTCATCCGCCAGTGCCTCGACAATGGCAGGAAGCGGGTCAATACGCGCTGCCTCATCCAAATTGCCGTAAACGGAGATGATCTTGAGGTAGTCGTCCAGCTTGCTTTCTGCGCCGACCGCTTTTTCTACCGTCCAATCCATCGGCTTCCGGTAATGCGTCCCGAGAAACACGAACCGGATCACCTCCCCCGGCACCCCCTTTTCCAGCAGATCCCGCACGGTGAAGAAATTGCCCAGCGACTTGGACATCTTCTTCCCCTCCACCTGCAACATCTCGTTGTGCAGCCATACCTTCGCGAAGCCGCCATCCGGCGCGGAACAGCAGCTCTGGGCGATCTCGTTCTCGTGGTGCGGGAACATCAGGTCGTTCCCGCCGCAGTGGATGTCGAAACTTTCGCCCAGCAACTCCCGGCTCATCGCCGAACACTCGATGTGCCAGCCGGGCCGCCCCCGGCCCCAAGGGCTCTCCCAGCCCGGCTGGCCCTCGTCCGAGGGCTTCCACAGGACGAAATCCATCGGGTTGCGCTTGTAGGGCGCCACCTCGACGCGGGCGCCCGCGATCATGTCCTCTACCGCGCGGCCCGACAGCCGCCCGTAACCGTCATAGCTGTCGACGGCGAAGAGCACGTGCCCCTCGGCGGCATAGGCATGGCCCGACCCGATCAGCTCCGAGATCATGTCGATCATCTGCGGGATGTATTCCGTCGCCCGCGGCTCCCAGTTGGGGCGCAGCGCGCCGAGCGCCTCCATGTCCGCGTGATACCAGCCGATCGTCTCGTCGGTGATCTCGCGGATCCCGCGCCCGTCCCGCGCGGCGCGCGCGTTGATCTTGTCATCCACGTCGGTGAAATTGCGCACGTAGGTCACATGCTCCGCCCCGTAGACCTGCCGCAGCAGCCGGTAGAGCACGTCGAAGACGACCACCGGCCGTGCGTTGCCCAGGTGCGCCCGGTCATAGACGGTGGGGCCGCAGACATACATCCGCACATTGTCCGGATCGAGCGGAGAGAAGACCTCCTTCGCCCGGGACATGGAATTCGTCAGCTTGATCTCGACCATGGGGTCCTCGCACGGCTTGGCCGCGGGCCTGTCGGGATCGTCGGGGAGGAAACGAAATGAACGGCCCGCGTGACGATGTCAGCAGGTAATGATGCAGCAGATGATGATGCAGGTCCGGTTCATGTCGGCTGGCATAGACCGAAAGCCGGGCGCTGCCAAGACTTGATTTGAGCGCCCCGCGGCGGCACGCTTCGTGCCATGAGCCGCGCCTTGGTCCGATCCGTCTGCGAAACCCTGCCCGGGGCCGAGGTGTCGGACCCCTGGGGCGGCGGGCATGACGCGTGGAAGGTCGGCGGCAAGATGTTCGCCTGCATCGGCGCGACGGATCAGGGCGTGGCGGTGAAGACCGCCGATCCCGATTTCGCCGCCATGCTGATCGAGACCGGCGCCGCCGCCCGGGCGCCCTATTTCCACCGCTCCTGGGTGCTGATCGAATGGGGCGCGGAGGAGGATTTCCTTCGCGACCGCCTGCTGATCTCCTACGACCTGATCCGCGCGAAACTCCCGAAGAAGCTGCGCGACACCCTCCCCGCCCGCCCCGGCTGAAGCCCGCACCGCGTGGATGGCCCCTGCGCCGGTCCGCCTGCTTCCTGTGGTCGAAAATACTCCGGGGGAGTCGCGGGCCCCGGCCCGCGACGGGGGCAGAGCCCCCGTCGGATCGGATCGCTCCGCGATCCGATCCCCCTGCACCAAAAACCGACCCGCCGCTGCGGCCCGCGCGCCCGCGCAAGACGCTTTTCCTCTTGCGGCCCCCCGCGCCGCCCCGCACCCTGCCGCTTATACCCACCCGGAGGACATTCCATGCACGATCCCGGCCCCGCCTTCCGCGCGCTCCACCAGAAGGGCACGCCCTTCGTGCTCTGCAACGCCTGGGACATCGGGTCGGCCCGGGTGCTGGCCGCGCTTGGGGCCGAGGCACTGGCGACCTCCTCCTCCGCCTATGCCTTCACCCGGGGCCTGCCGGATGGCGCGCTCACCCGCGACGATGCGCTGGCCCATGCGGAGGCTCTGGTTCGGGCCACGCCCCTGCCCGTCTCGGGCGATTTCGAGAACGGCTTCGGCGAGGCGCCCGAGACCTGTGCCGAGACGGTGCGCATGGCGGCGGAGGTCGGACTGGCCGGCATCTCGATCGAGGACACGGCTCTGCCGGGTGACAACGCCTACGACTTCGATCTCGCGGTGGAGCGCATCCGCGCCGCGGTGGACGCGAAGGGCGGGCTGAGACGGGATTTCGTGCTGGTGGCCCGCGCGGACGGGATACTGCGGGGCAGCTACGACACGGACGAGGCGCTGCGGCGGCTGAAGGCGTTCGAGGCGGCGGGGGCAGATTGCCTCTATGCGCCGATGCCGCCCAGCTTCGAGGATCTGGAACGCATCTGTCGCGAGATCGGAAAACCGGTCAACGCTCTCGTCTCAGGCCCCTTCGCCAGCTACACCCGCGCGGATTTCGCCCGCATCGGGGTCGCGCGCCTGTCCCTCGGCGGCTCGCTCGCGCGGGTCACGCACCGCGCGCTGATCGACGCGGCCGAGGAGATGCTGGAGGAAGGCAGCTTCTCGCTGCTCAAGAATTCCGTCGCGGGGGCGAAAGTCGACGAGATGCTGAAAAGCGTGGAGTCCTAGACCCCGAACAAGAAGCCGCCCCCGCACCGAAGGACGCGGGGGCGGCACATAGGCAACGGCCCGAGGGCGGTCAGGCCGCCGCCTGTGTCAAATCCGCTGGCGGTGCGGCGACGACGGCGTCGTGCAGCGCCTTGATGGCGCGGTCGCGGTCGTCACGGCCGACCACGAACTGCACGTCCACCGAGCGGGTCGTCTGGTGCAGGGCCTCGACCTCGATCCCGCCGTTCTCCAGCGCCTCGAGGCCCCGGGTCAGCACCTTCAGCCCGCGCAGGTCGCGGCCGAAAACGGACGCTATGGCCAAGGCCCGGACCGAGAGGTCGGCCGACGGGTAGATGTCGGCCAGATCGCGTTCTACCCGTTTCATCGTCTTGAGCGACGCATCGACGTAGTGGGTGATCGTGTTTGCGTTCGAGGTCTTCGACACGATCCGCACCTTGTGCCGCTTGAGCACGTCGAGCGTGGCGGAATCGTAACCCTTCACGCCCACCATGTCCTGCTCGAAGAGCTCCAGCGCGTAGATGTCCAGCCCGCAGACGATCTCGGCCGCGGGGCTTTCCGCCGGCTTGTCGTCGATCAGCGTGCCCGGGTCATCGGGTTCGAAAGCGTTGGTCACGCGCAGCGGTATCTCCGCCTGCCGCAGTGTCTTGGCCGCCTTCGGGTGGATCGCCTCCATCCCCATGTTCGACAGCTGGTCGGCCACATCGTAGTTCGTGTGGCCCAGCTTGCGCACATGCTCGCCCACGAGGTTCGGGTCGGCGGAACTCAGGTGGAACTCCTTGTGGATGATCGCCTCGCGCGCCTTGGTGTGGGACGCGATGCGGGAAAAGGTGACCTCGGAATAGCCCCGGTCGTATTCCTGCATCAGCCCTTCGACGCACTGGGCGTAGCCGGTGACGATGGGCATCTCGCGGTCGAAATCCACGTCCTTCAGCGCCGTCTCGATCCGCTCGCGCAGATCCAGTTCGCGGTCGTCGCGCCAGCCCGACAGGTCGATGAAGCGCGCGTCCACTCCGGCCCGCTTCAGCAGAAGCGTGGTGACGAAGGCGGAATGCGCCTCCCCCAGCCCGGAAAGCAGTTCACGGATGATCTGCATGTGCTCGCTCAAGCGGAAATGCCCGTAGGAGCAGAGCCGCTGAAGGTCGATCAGGCAGTTCCGCGCCCCGTCCAGCCGATCCCGGACAAAGTCGTCCGCGTCACTCAGGTCGGCGGGATGCTCCAGCACCTCGTGATGCGCCTCCTTCATGGCGGCGGCCACGCGGTTCAGCCCGTCCGCCCAGCCCTGATCGTTCTCGGCGTTGGCGAAGAGAGCGTAAACGCCCGGCTCACCGGTCTTCTTGTGCTCGAGCAGGAGGTTGGTGATCCCGCCGAAGGCAGAGACCACGAAGATGCGGTTGTACAGCGCCTGTCCCTTGCGGTCGCCGATGAAGAGCGTGCCGACAAGTTCGTTCAGGCGCGACATCGATGTGCCGCCGATCTTTTCGACGGTATGATTTGACTGTGTCACTGTCTTTCCGCCGGGGGTCTCCCCCGGCGGTCCTCTATGGGAATGATCAGGCGTTTTCCGGCACCGGCGCGGCGTAGGATCCGTCTTCCTGGTGTACCTCGTCGCCGGTCACCGGCGGGTTGAAGCAGCAGGCCATGACGAGTTCCTCGTCGGCGACGAGCGTGTGCTTGTCATGCTCGTTCAGCGCGTACATCGTGCCGGGGCGGATCTCGTGCGTCTCGCCGGTGGCGAGGTCGGTGATCCGGCCCTTGCCCTTCATGCAATAGACGCTTTCGAAGTGGTTCTTGTAGTGGAACGTGTGCTCCGACCCTTCCTCGAGGAAGGTGAGGTGGAAGCTGAAGCCCATGCCGTCACCGGCCAGCAGCATCCGCACCGAGGTCCACTTCGCGTCCGAGACCACGCGGTCCTTTTCGTTCGCGACGATATCGTCGAAATGTCTCACGATCATGGGTCTGTTACTCCGCTGCCATGGGTTGCTCGGCGGGCACGATCTCGCGCACTGCCGCAAAGAGGATGTCGAAGCCCTTGTTCAGGACGTCCGCGGGCGTCGTCAGCGCGGCCAGAACCTTGACCAC